>Ga0213876_10001206_pt1 | contig 16300 bp, 16 predicted proteins | sample BarmaccomBMRX_R9_FD_160113 | JGI IMG/M metagenome (GOLD analysis project Ga0213876, IMG submission 160113) | Root-associated microbial communities from Barbacenia macrantha in rupestrian grasslands, the National Park of Serra do Cipo, Brazil - RX_R9 | ecosystem: Host-associated > Plants > Roots... | reverse complement strand
CTCTATCCCACCGGCAACAAGGATGGCGCCATGTGGGAAGTGAAGGACGAGCTCGGCAACCAGGGCTGGGTCTCGTCGATGTCCTTCGAGCTTTCGAAGTAAGTCCCAAGGATAAGGGATGGTGGGAAAGGGGGCCCTTGCGGCCCTCTTTTCTTTTGTCCGAACATGTCCGCGATTTCGGAGACCGCCATGACGCCTTTCAAGATCGACATTCCACAATCCGTTCTCGACGCCATCGACGCGAAGGTCCGCGCCTATGAATGGCACGAGGCGCCGCGCGGCGCGGGGCTCGAGACCAGCTGGGCCTATGGCGCCAATCTCGACTATATGAAAGCGCTCTGCGCCTATTGGACCGACGGCTACGACTGGCGCAAGTGGGAGGCCGAGCTCAACCGCTTCCCGCAGTTCAAGGCGAGCGTCGAGGACTTCGACATTCATTTCTACAAGGTCGACGGCAACGGCCCGCCGCTGATCCTGAGCCACGGCTGGCCGGGCTCGGTGTTCGAGTTCCTGCACATCATCGACGGGCTCGCGAAGGACTTCACCGTCGTGGTGCCGTCGCTGCCGGGCTATGGGTTCTCGGGCAAGCCCGAGCGTCCCATCGGTCCGCGCACGGTGGCGCGCCTGTTCGACAAGCTCATGACCGACGTCTTGAAGCTGCCCGGCTACATCGCCCAGGGCGGCGATTGGGGCAGCTCGATCTCCGGCTGGATGGCTTACGAGGGCAAAGGCTGCCGCGCGGCGCATCTCAACATGTTCGGCTGGCGCTCGCCCGGCGTTCATCCCGAAACCAAGGAAGAGATCGAGTACGCCCAGCGCGCGATGCAGCTCTTCGAGATGGAAGGCGCCTATTTCCGCGAGCATACGACCAAGCCGCAGACGCTCTCCTATGCGATGATGGATTCGCCGGTCGGCGCCGCGGGGTGGATCGTGGAGAAGTTCCACGGCTGGTCGGACATCCGCAGGGGCTTCGAGAACGTCTACACGAAGGACCAGCTGCTCACCAATGTGATGATCTATCTGGTGACGCGCACTTTCAACACCGCGACCTGGCTCTATCGCGGGCTCGCCGAGGACCAGACCGGCGCGCCGGTCCCGCCGCGCGCCCGCATCGAGAAGCCGGTCGGCATCGCGGCGTTCCCCATCGACCTCATCCCCTTCCCGCCCCGCTCGCTGGTGGAGCGTCACATGAACGTCGCGCATTGGACCGACTTCAAGGAAGGCGGCCATTTCGCGGCGCTGGAGCGCGGCGACGACCTGGTGAACGACATCCGCGCCTTCGCGAAGTCGCTGGGCTGACGATGCGGTTCCTTGCCGCGGCGACGGCAGCGCTTGTCCTGGCGGAGTGCTATTCGGTGCCCGGCGGCATCGCGGCGGACGAGATCGTCGCCGGCAGGATCACCTCGGTGCAGGACTCGGAATGGTTCATAGGCGACGTCGCCATGCAGGGATACGTCTACAAGCTGCGGCCCAATGCCGAGCCCGGCACCGAGATCGAGTTCATCTCGACCTTTACCACTTGTCCTGCGAACCCGCCCGGCGACCGCGACTATCTGGTCTTCCTGGACCGCGGCGGGGAGACATGGGACGCAGGGAGCCCGCCGACCAGGCCCAGAAAGGTCCTTACGGCGGTCGCTTGCACGCCGGTCGACCAGGACACGTCGGTCGGGCTGATCAAGAAGCGCCACGCGTCTTAACCACGCGGCCGAAAGCCGCAAGCGCCTGCCGCAAAATTGCCCCAAGCTGACGGGATCAATACCCGCGTGTAATGTTTTCGGGAGGGGTTCTTGCGTTCCAGCGTCTTCGGCGCGGCTCTGCGCCTGTCTTTCCTGGCCGTTCCGGCCATAGCGGTTCTGTCGCCGGCAGCCGCCGCACCGACCTTCACCAAGCTCTACAGCTTCTGCAAGGAGGCGAACTGCACCGATGGAATGAACCCGCACCTGGGATCGCCGGTCGTCCTGTCCAACGGCGACATCGTCGGCACGACCGAAAAGGGCGGCGACTCCAACACCGGCACGATCTGGCAGCTCAAGAAGAGCGGCAGCAGCTACACCTTCAGCCGCATCCACACCTTCTGCAACGACGCGCCGACCTGCACCGAGGGCGGCTATCCCGTCGGTCAGCTGATCGAGGACAAGGACGGCAACCTCTACGGCGTGGCCGGCTTCGGCAGCCGCATCTACAAGATGGCGCCCAACGCCCAGCACACCGCCTGGACCTATTCGGTGGTCTTCTCCTTCACCGATCTCAACAAGGGCTTCTCGCCCGGCGCCGGGCTCGCCTATCAGGGCCACGCCGAGGGCGAATTGTGGGACGGCCATTCGCCGGTCTACGGCTCGACCCTGGTCGGCGGCTCGAGCTTCCAGGGCGTGGTCTACAAGCTCACGCCGCACGCCGGCAGCTGGACGCAGGATGTGCTCCACACCTTCTGCCTGAAGAGCGGCTGCACCGACGGCGGGTCGCCGACCTATGTGCGGCTGCTGGTCGACAAGACCGGCACGACGCTCACCGGCACCACCGCCAGCGGCGGCGCCGACGGCGGCGGCACGCTCTATCAGCTCAAGAACGGCAGGAAGGGCTGGAAGTACACCGTGCTCCACGACTTCTGCTCGAAGGAGCCGCTCTGCGCCGACGGCAAGCATCCGAATTCGGGCGTCATCGCCGACGCCAAGGGCAACTTCTACGGCACGACAGTCTCGACCAATGTCGACGGCGGCGTCGTCTACAAATACACCACGGGAAGGAAGCCGAAGCTGTCGGTGCTCTACCACTATTGCCAGACAGACTGTAAGGACGGCGACTCCATCTGGGCGGGGCTCGCCATGGACAAGCTCGGCAACCTCTACGCCACGTCGCTCGACGCGGGGCTCGGCGGCGGCACGGTGATGCTGCTCAAGAAGACGGACAGGAAGTACAAGCCCACCCTGCTCTATACGTTCTGCTCGCAAGCCGACTGCGCCGACGGCCAGCATTCCTGGACGGCGGTCGCGCTCGGCGCCGACGGCACGCTGTTCGGCACGACCAACGAAGGCGGCACGAACAACGGCGGCGTTGTGTTCTCTATCAAACCTTGATTGCCTGGATTTACAGCGTCACGCGCGGTTTGACGCGCGTGGCGCCGTATTTTCCGTGACGCGCGGCCGAGAGCATTGCTAAGCATCGTGCACTGCTTTTGAGGAATCCCACATGCGTATCGCGTATCTCGCGCTTGCGGCGGCAATGCTGTCCGGCGCACAGGCTTCGGCCGCGACCTTCACCACGCTCCACAAGTTCTGTTCGAAGGTCCCGTGCGAAGACGGCGCTGGCCCGCTGGAATCTCCGCTGATCTCCGACGGCGCCGGCGGCTTCTACGGTACGACGCAGAACTTCGGCGGGCAGAACGGCGGCACGCTCTACCTGATCGCCGCGGACGGCAAGTTCAAGAAGCTGTTCGACTTCCCGGCCATCGCCTCGCCGCGCGGCCCGCTGCTGCGCGACACGAGCGACAACCTCTACGGCATCGAGAGCAACGGCAATTCCGGCTCCGGCGGCATCTTCAGGCTGCATCCCAACGCCAAGCGGACAAAGTGGAGCTTCGAGCAGATCTACAGCTTCTGCGCCGAGGGCGGGAACTGCGCAGACGGCAACGTGCCGGTCGAGCTCACCTATGAAGGCGCGGCGTCGGGCGTTCCCTACGACGGCATCTCGCCGCTCTACGGCTCGACACAGTTCGGCGGCACATCGGGCAACGGCGCGATATTCCAGCTCACGCCCAAGCGCGGCGGCTGGGGTGAGAAGGTCGTCTATTCCTTCTGCGCGCAGACCAATTGCGCCGACGGCCAGTGGCCGGCCTATGCACTGTTCTTCGGCGCGGGAGCCAAGCTCTATGGCGTGACGACCGCGGGCGGCACAGCCGGTCTCGGCACGGTCTTCGCGCTCACACCGAACGCCAAGCGCAGCAAATGGACCGAAGCGGTAGTCTACAGCTTCTGTGCGCAGGAGAGCTGCACGGACGGCAATCAGCCGTCAGGCCTGACCATGGACGGCAACGGCAACCTCGTCGGCACGGCTTCCGCAGGCGGCGACGCGCAGCTCGGCACGCTGTTCCGCATCACGCCCGGCGGCCAGTTCACGCGGCTCTATTCGTTCTGTGCGCAGCCGAACTGCGCGGACGGGTCGGGGCCGCTCGCATCGCCGACGGTCGGCGCGGACGGAACGATCTATGGCGTCACCTCGCTCGACCCGCGTGTCTACGCCTTCAACCCGCAGAGCTCGACCTACAGCGTTCTGCACACCTTCTGCACCGACCAGAAATGCTCAGACGGCTTCGAGCCGCTCTCGCCGCTGACCCAAGATGCAGGCGGCCGCCTCCTCGGCACGACGGCCTTCGGCGGCACCAAGCACTCCGGCGGGACGGTCTTCGCCCTCGTCCCGTAGGAGAATCAGACGAGATTGCGCCCCATCGCCAGGAATTTCTCCCGGCGCTGGCGGCGTAGATCCTCGCCCGGGATCGGCGTCAGTTCGGCGAGCGCCTTGGCGAGCTGCTCGCCGACGTTGAAGATCGCTTCCTGAGGACTGCGGTGCGCGCCGCCGACGGGTTCGGACACGATGCCGTCGATGATCTTGAGGTCGAGCAGGTCCTGCGCGGTGATGCGCAACGCCGTCGCCGCCTCCTGCGCACGGTCGGCATTGCGCCACAGGATCGAGGCGCAGCCCTCGGGCGAGATCACCGAATAGATCGCATGCTCGAGCATATAGACGCGGTTCGCCGCGGCGATGGCGATGGCGCCGCCCGACATGCCGTCGCCGATGATCGTGCATATGAACGGCACGCGCAGCTCGAGCCCCGCCTGGGTGGAGCGCGCGATGGCTTCGGACTGGCCGCGCTCTTCGGCGGCGACGCCGGGATAGGCGCCCGAGGTGTCGACCAGCGAGATCACGGGCAGGCCGAAGCGGTCGGCCATGTCGAACAGGCGCTGCGCCTTGCGATAGCCCTCGGGCATCGCGGCGCCGAAATTGTGCTTGATGCGCGTCTTGGTGTCGTTGCCCTTCTCCTGGCCCACGACCGCGATGGCGCGGCCGCGGAAGCGCGCCAGCCCTGCGATCACCGCCTGGTCCTCGCCGAACAGCCGGTCGCCCGCGAGCGGCGTGAACTCGTCGAAGAGATGGCTCACATAGTCGGAGAAATGCGGCCGCGCCTGATGGCGCGCGACCTGGACCTTCTGCCAGGGCGTCAGCTTGGCATAGGTGTCCTTGACGAGCTGGTCGGCCTTGGCCTGGAGGCGGGCGACGTCGCCGTCGATCTCCATCGTGGGGTCGTCGGAGGCGAGCTGGCGCAGCTCGACGATCTTGCCTTCGAGCTCGGCGATGGGGCGTTCGAAATCCAGATAAGCGTGCATCGGATCCTGGTCGGGTCCTCATAGGGCCCTTGGGGTTAGACCGCAAAAGGGCCGGGAAAGTGGCGAACCGGCCTTCCACTGTCAACAAAGTTACCGCCAAAAAGTTCTGCGCGCTACGTCAAGATGTTGATTCCATAAGCCAATCGGCCGCGGCGAACGCGGCCGCGATTTCCTGTAGGATCGTCCGGTCGACAAAGGGGGCTGGTCGCATGGTCGTTCGCGTGCTGTTGCTCGTGCTGGGGCTTTTCCACATCGCCAACGGCTTATACATGCTGACGGCGCCGGCCGAATGGTATGCGGCCGTGCCGGGCGTGACTCTGACCGGACCGTTCAACCACCACTTCGTCCAAGACATCGGCATGGCCTTCCTGGCCAGCGGCGCCGGCCTGGCCTGGGGCATGCGCCGCGGACGCAGCGCCGCGATCTTCGCCTGCGCCGGCGCGGTGTGGCCTGCGCTGCATGCGCTGATCCATGTCGACGGCTGGCTGGTGCACGGCATCGCGCCGGGCACCGCGGCGGCCGAGCTGGTGGGCGTCGGCGCGCTGGCTCTGCTCGGTGTGGTGCTGGCTTGGGCACGGCTGAGGGGAGAAGGCGCATGATCGGGTATCTTCTGCACAAATACGTCTCGGCCTTCGAGCGCAGATACGATTACGACGCCAGCTATCTGCACGAGCTGGCCGATATCTCGCCGCGCGATTTCTACCGTTTCGCCAAGGTACAGCTGACCTTCCAGTCGAAGCGCCACGCGCCGCGCGACGCGCTGCAGGCCGCGGCCATCGGCGGCGCGCTGGTGGAGGATTGCGGGCCCTGCGTCCAGATCGCATCCGACCGCGCCGTGGAAGCCGGGATGAGCGGCGAGACCATCAAGGCCCTGCTCTCCGGCCAGCCCACCGACGCCGACGCGCAGCTGGGCTTCGACTATGCCCGCGCATTGCTGAATGCGAGCGAAAATCTCGATGCCTTGCGCGAGACCGTCGAAGCGCGTTGGGGCAAGCGCGGGCTGATCGCGCTCTCGTTCATGGCCATGGCGGCGCGGAACTTCCCCGTGATCAAGCGCGCGCTCGGTCACGCCAAGGCCTGTCAGCGCGTACGCGTCGGTGGCGCCGAGGTCGCGGTGTCCGAAACGCTGAAGGCCGCTTAGCGCGGCGGCACGTTCGCGCGCAGGTACGGCAAGCCATTATTGATCGTCGGGTCTTCCGCCCAGATCGTGCTGCGAAACCCGGAAGGCAGGCCGGACTGGAACTCGGCCGTCGTCAGCCCCGTGATGCCGACGTCGTTGGGATCGTTGCCGGCAGAGTGGTTCTGGCCGCTGGTATCGATGTCCCAATAATCGTCGGTCATGGCGAGGATGCCTTGGTCGATGCCGACAAAGCCGCCGACGGCGTTGCCCGAGCCGCTCGCCACCGCCCCCGACGAATAGGACGACGCGACGTCGCCGTTGCTCTGGCCGATGAGACCGCCGACCGTCGAATGCACGCCGCCGACCACCTGCCCGTTCGCGTAGTTGTCGAAGATGGTGCCGCCGGCATAGTCGCCGATAAGGCCGCCGACCAAGGCCCCGTCATCTGCGATCACCGCGCCGGATGCGAACGAGTCCTCCATCTGGCCCTCGTGATGCCCGGCAAGGCCGCCGGCGATCCAATTCTTGCCCGCTCGCACCACGCCGGTCGCGTAGGAGAGCTGGATATGTCCCTCGAAGTTGTGGCCGACCAATCCGCCGATGAACCCACCGGTCCCGCGACCGGTGACGGCAGCGGTCGAGTGCGACCTGGTGATGAAGCCGCCGGTCTCCATGCCGCAGATACCGCCGACGCTGGAATTCGCAGCCCCGGAGATCCTTCCCGAGACGGTGGAACTTGAGACCGAGACGTGGCAATTCGCGGCGATTCCGCCGACCGAAGAATTCGGCCCGCCGGACATGGCAGCTCTCTCGATGTGGAGATTGCGGATTGCGCCGGCATCCGAGAAAAGCCCGATCTGGGCTCCCGGTGCCGTGCTCTTGATCCGCAACAAGCGGATCGTGTTGCCCAGGCCGTCGAACGTGCCCGTAAGGTTTGTTGCGACCGGCGCCGATGCATAGACGCCGTCGGCGGAGGCATCGTAATCGTTCGCCAGCGCATGGAAGCCGTGCGGTTCGGCGGCAACGTTGCTCGCCAGCGTCGCAAGGTCGAATGCCAGACGATACGGCTTGGCGTCTATGGTAAGCGTGCTGTCGCTGTCGGCAAACGATATCCGCCCCCTGCCCGCGAACTGCAGCACTCCGCCCGTGTCGGTCCCGCCGGTGTTCAGAATGACGGCGCCCGGTCCCATCACCGTCAGCGGCGCACCGATGATGATGCTGCGATAGGCCATCACGTTCAGCAGCGAACCGCTGGTAAAACTCACGCTGCCTTCAATCCGGATATCCTGAGCGTCCTGGTTGGCGATCAGCTTGATGTTTCCGCTTTCGAGTCGGCCGGCAAGCTCCGCCGCATTGAGGTTCGCGACTCTCGCTGTCGCGGTGCAGGCTCGTGCGCGGCATTGGACGTTCTGGGTCGGGCTATCGGAAATGGCGAAAGCGGCTTGTGCGGCCGAACCTGCGGCAAACCATGCGAAAAATGAAATCCAGACCAACCGCATGGCGTCTCTCCTGGGCGACGGCACACGCTAAGTTGGCGCGACGGTAGCTTGCAAGCGCGGCACGGCGTATTTTCCGGCTTGTGCAGCGCGCGCGAGCGGCCAATATGGGCCCGACCAGGAGGAGCGCGCATGAGCCAGGCGCCGATCGACGACCGGCAGGAGAAATTCTCGGGCACCAAGGAGGTGGCCGAGCAGCATCGCCTCGACGTCGAGAAGCTGGAAGGCTATCTGGCCGAGCGCATCGACGGCTTCCAGACGCCGCTCGAGGTGCGTCAGTTCAAGGGCGGCCAGTCGAACCCGACCTATCAGCTCGTGACCCCGAACCGCAAATACGTGCTGCGCCGCAAGCCGCCGGGCAAGCTGCTCGCCTCGGCCCATGCCGTGGACCGCGAGTTCAAGGCGATTTCGGCGCTGCATCCGACCGGCTTCCCGGTGCCCAAGCCGTACCTGCTCTGCGAGGACGAGAGCATCGCCGGCACGATGTTCTACGTCATGGAATGCGTCGAGGGCCGCATCTATTGGGGCCCGATGCTGCCGGATCAGACGCCCAGGCAGCGCACCGAGATCTACGACGCCATGAACGCGACCTTGGCCGAGCTGCACAGCCTCGACTACCAGAAGATCGGGCTCACCGATTTCGGCAAGCCCGGCAACTATGTCGGCCGCCAGATCTCGCGCTGGACCAAGCAGTACCAGCTCTCCGAGACCGAGACGATCGACGAGATGAACAAGCTGATCGAATGGCTGCCGGCGCACCTGCCGACGGACGAGCGCATTTCGGTCGTGCACGGCGACTACCGCCTCGACAACATGATCCTGCATCCCACCGAGCCCAAGGTGATCGCGGTGCTGGATTGGGAGCTCTGCACCATCGGCGATCCGATGGCGGACTTCACCTATCACCTGATGCAATGGATGATGCCCGAGGGCACGACCACCGGCGGCGGCACGGGCAGCCTGCTCGGCGCCGACCTCGCGGCGCTCGGCATCCCGACGCTCGAGGCCTATACGCAGAAATACCTCGAGCGCACCGGTCGCAAGGAATGGCCGAACATCGACTACTACGCGGCCTACAACTTCTTCCGCCTCGCCGGCATCCTGCAGGGCATCGTCGGGCGCGTGCGCGACGGTACGGCATCGAACGCCAACGCGGCGCAGAACGCGGCCGCCGTGCGACCTCTGGCTGAGCGGGCCTGGCACTTCGCCAAGCGCGCAGGCGCTGCGGGCTAGCCTTGAGGCGAATACGCGGTTAACCGCTCGTCAAGTATTCGATCGCCGCAAGCCTTGTTTAAGAAGATGCGGCTAGCCTTGGCGCGTTCCCGAGCCTTCGGACACCACGCGCGATGTCAGACGAGCCCAAGCCCGCCGCAACGAGCCGTGCCGCCGCGCCGTTCGAGTTCGACGCGGCGCATTTCGACCTCGCCGAGCGCGCCGCGCGCTTCGGCTATTGGCGCGTCAACCTCGCCGACAACACGACCTATTGGTCGCCGGGCATGTACCAGCTGCTGGGCGTCGACCCGGTGGAGATGCCGCCCGACAGCGACTGGCTGCTCGATCAGATGCTGCCGGAGGACAAGGAGAACGTGAACGCGCGGATCGCGACCGCGATCAAGACGCGCTCGCCGTTCAGCTATCGTACCCGGGCGCGCGACCCCGAGGTCGCCGCCCAGTTCGTCGACACCCAGGGCGAGGTCTCGCTCGGCCCCGACGGGCGCGTCACCGCGGTCATCGGCGTCTGCTACGACGTCACCAAGCAGATCAAGGCCGAGCTGGCGCGCGAGAAGGCGCAGGCCATGTACCGGCTGATGACCGAGGAAGCCTCGGACATCATCGTTCTCTATGGCGAGGACGGCCGCGTGCTGTTCGCCAGCCAGGCGCTGGAGCGCGTGCTGGGCTACACCGCGCGCGACATCGAGCACCAGCGCGCGCTCGCCCTCATCCATCCCGACGACATCGCCGAGATCGTGCGCATCTGGGAACGGCCGGGCGCCGGTCAGACGCTGACCGCCACCTTCCGCATCAGGCACGCGGCCGGCCACTACGTCTGGATCGAGGTCACCACGCGGGCCGTGCCGGATGGCGAGACAGGCGAGTTCCGCAACACCGTCTCGATCGCGCGCGACGTGACCGAGCGCAAGCTCCAGGAGCTCGAGGCCATGGCGGCGCGGGAACGCGCCGAGAACGCCAACAAGGCCAAGTCGCGCTTCCTCGCCAATATGAGCCACGAGCTGCGCACACCGCTGAACGCGGTGATCGGCTTCACCGACCTGATGCGCCAGCAGATGTTCGGCGCGCTGGGCAACGAGCGCTACGAGGAATACGCGACGCTGATCTACGATTCCGGCCAGCTTCTGCTCGACCTGATCTCGGACATGCTCGACATGGCCAAGATCGAGGCCGGCAAGCTCGAGCTCAACATGGAGCGCGTCGACCTGACCGGCACCATCGAGGACAGCGTGCGCCTGCTCACCGACCGCGCCGACAACAACGGTCTGGAGATCGCCGTCTCGATGCCCAAGGCGCCGATCACGCTCACCGCCGACCGCCGCGCGGTCAAGCAGGTGCTGCTCAACCTGCTCACCAACGCGATCAAGTTCACGCCCGCCGGCGGCCATATCGACGTCGTCGTGCGCGTCGAAGGCGGGCGCGTGGCGCTGTCGGTGCGCGACACCGGCATCGGCATCCCGGCGCACGAGCTGCCGCGGCTGGGCCGTCCCTTCGAGCAGGTCTGCGGCGATCCGATGCTGGCCAAGTCGGGCACGGGCCTGGGTCTTGCGCTGGTGCGCGCGCTCGTCGAGAAGCACGGCGGCCAGCTTCGCATCCAGAGCGAGGAAGGCGTCGGCACCGAGGTCAGCGTCGACTTCCCCCTGGTGCCGATCAGCCGCGCCGCGGCTTAAGGCGCGAGCTCGTACACCGTGCCGCCCTGGCCGGTGTTGCGGGTCGTGAAGGTCACGCCGAAGATCGTGCCGCTCCCATCCATCGCGACGCCGAACGGATAGGCTCCGTCGTTGCAGTTCTGACAGAAGCTGTAGAGAACGGATTCCGCGCCGTCGTGCAGCTTGAAGATGGTGCCCGCGTTCTGCGGCCCGCCGCCGGTGGTCGTGCCGAAAACGTCGCCGCTCGCATCGACGAGGAGCGGAAAGTCCGGCGACGCGCCGTCGTCGCAGACGGTGTCGGTGCAGAACGTATAGAGCGTGCTGAACGTCGAGCTCGCGCCGCTCGGAACCACCTTGAAGATGATGCCGCCGTAGGGACCGCCCGCCGAGCCCAGCAGGTTGCCGTCGCCGTCGATGGTGACGCCGCTGCGCGAGGGCCGATTGCCGTCGGCGCAGTTCGCCAGCGTGCAGAAGCTGTGCAGGACGGTATAGGCATAGCCTTTGCGCTTCGGCGTGAGCTGGAACACCACGCCGCCATTGTCCGAAGCTCCGTTCGCGCCTCCGTAACCGGTCGTCCCATAGATGTTCCCGGCGGCGTCGATGGCAAGTGGTGCGGCGGGCTGAAGCCCATCGGCACAATCGGTCTGCGAGCAGAAGCTGTAGAGCGCCGTCTCCTGCGGCTTGGCGCGGCCGGGGATGAAGGTGAGCTTGTAAGCCACGCCCTGATCGGCGGTTCCGCCGGCGATCGTGGTGCCGAACAGCGGCGAGCTGCCGTCGTAAAGCGCGCCGCTCGACGCGCCCTGATAGGTCAATCCCGCCATCGGCGTCTTGCCGTCCACGCAATCCGCCTTGGCGCAGAAGTCGTGCAGCTTGGTCAGCGTCCATTGCTGAGAGCCCGGCGTCAGCTTGAAGGCCACGCCGCCGCGATAGCCGGTCCCGAAGACGCCGCCGTTCGTGGCCGTGCCGTAGAGGTTGCCGCTCGCGTCCATGATCAGGCCGGCGCGCGGATGGTAGCCGTCGGCGCAGTCGGACTTGGAGCAGAAGTCGTAGATGCGGCGGAACGTATAGCCCGAACGCGTCTTGAGAAGCTCGAAAACCGTGCCGCGATTGTGCGCGCCGCCGGTATCGGTCGTGCCGAACAGATTGCCGCCCGGGTCCCTGATGAGCGGCGCAAACGGGGTATTGCCGTCCCTGCATCCGGTAGACTCGCAGAAGGTCTTGAGCACGCTGAGGGTGCCGGCCGACGCGGCCGCCGGCAGAAACGACAGGCCGATCACGGCGAAGGCGGCGGAACGCATCAGCATGAGACATACTCCGAAAGCGAAAAGCGCGGCGCCCCTCGACGCCGCGCTTTCAGGTTATCGCACCGCCTACTCCGCGGCGGCGCGCTTGGGTCTCGGCACGTGCTTGCCGTATTCCAGCCGCGCGATGGTGCGGTTGTGCACCTCGTCCGGACCGTCGGCGATGCGCAAGGTGCGCTGGCTCGCATACATGCGCGCCAGTCCGGAGTCGGTCGTGACGCCGCCGCCGCCCCAGGCCTGGATCGCGTCGTCGATCACCTTGAGCGCCATGCGCGGCGCGGCGACCTTGATCATCGCGATCTCGGTGCGCGCGACCTTGTTGCCGACCTTGTCCATCATGTCGGCGGCCTTGAGCGTGAGCAGGCGGCACATGTCGATATTGGTGCGCGCCTCGGCGACGCGCTGCTCCCACACCGAATGGTCGGCGATCTTCTTGCCGAAGGCCTCGCGCGACAGGAGCCGCGTGACCATGATCGACAGCGCGCGCTCCGCGACGCCGATCGTGCGCATGCAGTGATGGATGCGGCCCGGCCCAAGGCGGCCTTGCGCGATCTCGAAGCCGCGGCCCTCGCCGAGCAGCAGGTTCTCGGCCGGGACCTTCACGTCCTTCAGGATCACCTCGGCATGGCCGTGCGGCGCATCGTCATAGCCGAAAACGGGAAGCATGCGCTTGACCTCGACGCCGGGCATGTCGCGCTCGACCAGGATCTGCGACTGCTGGCTGTGCTTGTCGCCGTCGAAGGTGTTCTTGCCCATCACGATCATGATCTTGCAGCGCGGATCGCCGACGCCCGACGACCACCACTTGCGGCCGTTGACGACGTAGTGGTCGCCGCGGCGCTCGATATGGGTCTCGATGTTGGTGGCGTCCGACGAGGCGACGGCCGGCTCGGTCATCAGGAAGGCCGAGCGGATCTCGCCGGCCAGCAGGGGCTTCAGCCACTTGTCCTGTTGGTAGGGGCTGCCGTAGCGCTCCAGCACCTCCATGTTGCCGGTGTCGGGCGCCGAGCAGTTGAACACCTCGGACGCGAAGCCGACGCGGCCCATGATCTCGGCCAGCGGCGCATATTCGAGATTGGTGAGGCCGGCGCCGTGCTCGCTTTCGTTCAGGAACAGGTTCCACAGCCCCTGCTTCCTCGCCTTGGCCTTGAGCTCTTCCACGACCGGCACGACGATCCAGGGATCGCCCTTGGCGCGGGCCTCGGACATCTGATCGGCATAGACCGGCTCGGCGGCATAGACATGCGCGTCCATGAACGCCTGTACCCTCGCCATCCATTCCTTCTGACGCGGCGAATAGTCGAAATCCATGAGTTGCCTCCGTTTCCTCAATAGCGGTTCGCCAACTCTAGCCCGCGGACCCGGCCGCCACTAGCCCGCCGGTGCCGGCCGACGCTTCGGTTTGACACGGCGACGGCGGCCCGGCATCACACCGCATGCTTCTGTGGGCCGGAATCGTCCTGATCGCGCTCGGGGTTGCGGCCATCGGCTTCGATCGCCGCAGCTCGCATTGGCTCTACGACCGCGTCAATGCGGGGTTCTGGAAGTTCCTCGATTCCACGACCCACATGGCCAAGGCGTCGCACTGGCTGATCGCGGCCGTGGCGGCGCTGGCGCTCGCCCAATGGGCGGGCTTGAGCGCGGTCAAGCCCTATGCGCTCGCCTTCCTCGCCAGCCTGCTCCTGGGCAGCGCGACGCTGCACGTGATCAAGCTGGTCCTGGGACGAAGGCGGCCGCGCGACGATTTCGAGATGGGGCTCTACGGCTTCATCCCCTTCGCTTTCGACACCGACTACAATTCGTTCCCTTCGGGCCACGCGCTGACGATCTTCTGCGTCGCGGCGGTCGCCTGCTGCGCCTGGCCGGCCTGGGCGGCACTGTGGTTCGCGCTGGCCGCCTGGCTCGCACTGACCCGGGCGCTGCTCACCGCCCATTACCTGAGCGACGTGCTGGTCGGCGCCGGTATCGGATTGATTTCGGCGCATGAGAGCGTCATGCATGTCTTCCCGCAACTGGCACCGGCGTGGTTCTGATGTTCGATCTCGTCTTCTCCGCCGATGCCTGGATCTCCCTGCTCACGCTCACGGTGCTCGAGATCGTGCTGGGCATCGACAACATCATCTTCCTGTCGCTGACCGCCAACCGCCTGCCCGAGGCGAAGCGCCCGCTGGCGCGCCGCATCGGGCTCAGCCTGGCGCTGGTGCTGCGCATCGTCCTGCTGTCGAGCATCGTGTGGATCACCCATATGTCGAGGCCGTTGTTCACGGTCTTCGGCGAGGGCTTCTCGTGGAAGGACATCGTGTTCCTGGGCGGCGGCATGTTCCTGCTCACCAAGAGCACGCGCGAAATCCACGGCATGGTGGAGGGCGAGGACCACGAACGCGAGGGCCGCGGCGCCACCATGTTGTCGGTGATCGTGCAGATCGCGATGTTCGACATCGTATTCTCGATAGATTCGGTCGTGACCGCGGTCGGCGTCGCCGAGCACCTGCCGGTGATGATCGGCGCCGTGGTGATCGCGATGGTGATCATGATGGTCGCGTCCGGCACCGTCGCCGATTTCGTCGACAAGCACCCGACGGTGAAGATGCTGGCGCTGAGCTTCCTGCTGCTGATCGGCACCTCGCTGGTCGCCGATGCGATGCATTTCCATATCCCGCGCGGCTATCTCTACTTCGCCGTGGCGTTCTCGGGCCTGGTCGAGGTGCTCAACCAGCGCGTCGCGGCACGGAAAAGGAAGCGCTAGGCGGCCTCGTCGTCGTCCGCCATGGCGCGTACCAGGTCGGCGATGACGCGCTGACCTTCGGGCTGCGCGATCCGCGGGAAGAACAGCGCCAGCGAGCGCCCATACTGGCTGTTGAAGAGGTCGTCCGGGCCGGCGGCGACGCGACCGCCTTCGCGCCGATCGTCCAAGCCTTCGATGAAATAGCCGATCGGGCAATCCAGCTCCGAAGCGACGGCGCAGAGCAGCGACACCGAAATCCGGCATTGCCCGTATTCATAGCGCTGCACCATCTGGAAGGAGAGACCGAGCGCGGCGGCGAGCTTGGTCTGGCTGATGCCGAGCGCCCGGCGCCGAAGGCGGACGCGGGCGCCGACCTGCTCGTCGATGCGGCTTCGGGACTTGCGCATGGCATGCTCGAACGGCTGAGACCGCCACTTTAGATAGGCAGATGCCGGCCCTTCCGCCATCCCGCCGGATGGAGGGATTGACCTCAGTGGCGGATGATGTCGTCGAAGCCGATCTGTTCGTCGAACAGGGCCTTGGCGACCAGCTGGACCCGCGAGGCGACGCCGTATTTGCGCTTCGCGTTCTCGACATACTCGTGCACCGTCGCCTTGCTCAGGCTCAGCAGCCGCCCGATCTCCCAATCGCTTTTGCCCTGCGCGACGAGGACGATGCATTCGCGCTGGCGCGGGCTCATCGTCACGCGGCTCGCCGGCGCCTGCGCGTTCGCCAGGCGCCGCGCGACTTCGAAGGCGGCGCTGCCCAGGTAATGCGCGGCCGGCAGAACGCGCTCGTCGAACCGCTGCCCCTGCCGCACGGCGAAGGAGCTCGAGCCCTGGCGCTCGCCGGGTATGTGGACGGGAACGGTGAAGCCCTCTCCGATGCCGGCGCGCCGCGCCCCGGCGAGGATGTCCTTCTGATAGCCGGTGAGCGCGATGAGGCGGCCAAGCTCAGCCCAGCGAAAGCCGGCGGCGGTGGTCCGGCAGGCCCGCATCACCGGATCGTCATGGAACCGCGTCCTCCTGCTCATCTCTTCCACGAAGCCGCTCGGGTAGCTCGAGAGATAGACCACGCCCGGGCCGGACGCCGTCGTGTGATGGCCGAGTATGAAATAGGCGAAGCCGAACGACCGGGCCGCGCCATCAACCAGCGCGTGAAGCTCTTCAACCGTTTCGCTCGACCTCGCAAGCCGAACGAAATCCTGTACGTCGTCGAACTGGCTCATCCGTTATCGCTGAACGATCTTCTGCGCTTCCTCGATGGCCCGCTTGGTGCCCTCGCCGTTGCCTGTGGCCACGATCGGCTGCGGCACCGCGACGCCCCTCTGCACCGCCGGCCGCTCGCCGATCGTGTTCAGCCAGCGCTGCAGGTGGTCGAGGCCCTCGGTCGACACGCCCA
>Ga0213876_10001205_pt1 | contig 16300 bp, 10 predicted proteins | sample BarmaccomBMRX_R9_FD_160113 | JGI IMG/M metagenome (GOLD analysis project Ga0213876, IMG submission 160113) | Root-associated microbial communities from Barbacenia macrantha in rupestrian grasslands, the National Park of Serra do Cipo, Brazil - RX_R9 | ecosystem: Host-associated > Plants > Roots... | reverse complement strand
CGGCGGGAAGAGGGGGGAAGGAGTTCGGAGTTCGGAGTTCGGAGTTCGGAGTTCGGAGTTCGGAGTTCGGAGTTCGGAGTTCGGAGTTCGGAGTTCGGAGCGGCATCCTGGGGGGTGGGTGCGAGTGTCAACCTTAGAGTTGCCGCCAGGTATCGGGCCCGCCGGGCCCGCTTAATCTGTGTTAATCTGTGGACGCTTTTCTCTTTTCTGCGTTCTTCTGCGTGTTCTGCGGATGATCCTTCTTCCTGCTGTGGTCCGCAGAAAGTGATCTAATCCCCACCTACCGGCACAAAACAGCGGCGAGAAAAAAAGACCCGCCGGTCACCCGACCGGCGGGCAGGTTGAACGAGAGAAGGTATACGGGAACATACTTACAGAAAGGCCCGCCGAGGGACAATCGGGGCGTTTCCGAATCAGAGATAAGGATGTTCCCTGGCACCGTTCGGGAATGCTGCCCCCGGCTTTGCTTGTCCGCCCCTAAACGAAGAGCGGAAGTGCCTCCAGCCGCGCACCCTGTTCACGCATCACTTCCTCCTCCGGGGCGGAGACGAAGCGACTCGCCGCGTCGAGAACTTTCGGGAGCAGGTGGATGTCGCCTGGGGTCGCGAGGAAGACGTCAGGGCGCGCCAGCACCCAGTGGACGGCTGCGTCAATGTCGCGCTGGTCTTCGAACGGTTCGTACCACGTCGCATGCGTGTGCTCGCGTCCCCACCAGGGCCGTCGCGCAATCGCTTTGATCGTCAGCACGGCCGTGTTCCGCGCCTTGCACGCCGCTGCGACCCGTTCAAAGGCGCCGGCGAAATAGTCGTGCTGCATCATGAGGTAATTGTACGGCAGCAGCACCGAATCGAAGTCGAAGCGTTCAAGGCTACGCAGATGCGTCGCGGCGATCTGAGCGCCGTGCCCTGTGACGCCGATAAACCGTACCAGACCCTGCTCGCGCGCCTCGATGCAGGCCTCGAGCGCGCCTCCGGGACTCAGCGCGATGTCCCATTCGATGGGATCGGCGAGGTTATGAAGCTGGATAAGGTCAACCCGCTCCACCCCCGTACGTTTCAGCGAATTGTGAATGTCGCGCTTGGCCTCGTCGTAGGTGCGGCTGCCCGTCTTGGTGGCGAGGAAAAAGCGATCGGGATACCTTTTCAGCCATGGGGCGATTCGAAGTTCGGCATCACCGTAGCTGGCGGCGACATCAAGGTGATTGACGCCGTACTTTAGCAACACCTCGAGGGTACGATCGGCTTCGTCCTGCGTGACTCTGGACAGAGCGGCGCCGCCGAAGACGGTCCGTGTGCTCTCGTGTCCGGTGCGTCCGAAAATCTGCTTCGCAATCATGGCTGTCTCCATCCTATAGAACAAATCGACGTACGTGTATTCATAGCAGTTTAAATATGCAAACGATTTTGGGGTTCGGGGGCCGGCATTCTAACGTCCCTCAATAGGAGCGATCGCCCCGGCCGGTTCGGTCTGTCCGCCACCGGCATCGACTTTCAGTCCCGCGTCGCCCGGCCTGTAAGCTTGTAGTTCAACTTTGACCGGGTGCGCATCCCAAATCTTCCCACTGTATTCCCGAATCGCCCGGTCCGAAGAGAAAATGCCCACGCGGGCCGTATTCAAGATCGACATCCGCGTCCAATGGTCCGTATCCCTGTATGCTTGGCTGACCTGGTCCTGGCACTTCACGTAAGATTCGTAATCGGCAAACAGCATGTACGGGTCATGCTTCATCAACGAATCTACCAATGGTTCGAATAACCGGGTGTCGCCGTTGGAGAAGTGTCCCGAGCTGATCAGGTCAACTGCGGCGCGTAAATTCGCGTTAGCGTCGTAGTACTCTCGCGGACGATAGCCCGCGGCGCGCTTTTCAAACACTTCTTTAGACGTCAGACCGAACAGGAAAAAGTTTTCTTCGCCGACCTGCTGCCGGATTTCAATATTTGCGCCGTCCAGCGTGCCGATCGTCAATGCCCCGTTCATCGCAAGCTTCATGTTGCTCGTTCCGGACGCCTCATAGCCGGCCGTCGAAATCTGCTCCGACAGGTCAGCCGCAGGGAAGATTCGTTGCGCCTGCTTGACGTCATAGTTAGGCAGGAATACTACCTTGAGACGATCGCGGACGTCCGGTTCACGGTTCAGCACCTCGGCAACGGAATTGATCAGTTTGATGATCAGCTTGGCCATGAAGTATCCCGGGGCCGCCTTGCCTCCGAAAAGAAAGGTGCGGGGCAGGAGGTCGATGTTGCGATCGTGTTTGATGCGGTTGTACAGGGTAATGATGTGCAACACGTTCAAATGCTGGCGCTTGTACTCGTGCAGCCGTTTCACCTGCACGTCGAACATGCTCTCCGGGTCCACCGTGGCGCCGGTTTGTTTTTGGATATAGCTCGCCAGGTCCCGCTTGTTTGCCTGCTTGATCTGCCGGACCTCACTCCGGAAACCGGGATCTTCCACGAAGGCTTCCAGCTTCCGAAGGTCCTCCAGGCGGGTAATCCAACCATCCCCGATTTTCCGGGTCGCCAGGCGGGAGAGCCGGGGATTGCTGGAGACGATGAAACGGCGCGGGGTAACGCCATTGGTGATGTTGAGGAATTTCTCCGGCCAGAGTTCGAAGAAATCGCGTAGGGTGGTCTCCTTCAGGAGTTGGGAATGCAGTTCGGCCACGCCGTTGACGGCGTGGCTGCCGACGGTCGCAAGGTAAGCCATCCGGACGTAGCGTTCACCGCTTTCATCGATCAGGGACATCCGCGCAACCCGCGCCGGATCATCCGGATACTTCCGGCGAACCTCGTCGAGGAACCGACGGTTAATCTCGTATATGATCTCCAGGTGCCGCGGCAGGAGGTCGCCGAACAAGCGGACCGGCCATTTCTCGAGCGCTTCCGGCAGGAGCGTGTGGTTGGTGTACGCAAACGTCTTACGGGTAATGTCCCAGGCGGTTTCCCACGCTATCCGGTGCTCATCCACGAGTAACCGCATGAGTTCGGCGATCCCGATCGACGGATGGGTATCATTCAGTTGCACCGCAAACGTCTCATGGAATTCCTCCAGGCTTCGTCCCAGACGCAAGTGGATGCGGATCATGTCCTGCACAGAGCAGGCAACGAAGAAGTATTGCTGTTCCAGCCGCAACTGCTTTCCCTGGACCACGGCGTCGTTGGGGTAAAGAACTTTGGAGATGGTCCCGGTCACCACCTGTTCGTGAACGGCGCCGTAGTAGTCCCCCTGGTTGAATTCCTGAAAGTTGAACGATTCAGAGGCTTCGGCCTTCCACAGGCGTAACGTATTGGCCGTGTTGACGTGGTAGCCGAGAATTGCCATATCGTGCGGGACACCGCATACGATCCGCCTCGGAATCCAGCGCATCCGGGAGCGGCCCTGATCGTCCGTGTAGCATTCGGTACGGCCGCCGAAGCCGACCTCCACGGTGCGGTCAGGACGGCGGATTTCCCACGGGTCGCCCAGGCGCAGCCACTGGTCGGCGACTTCGACCTGCCAGCCGTCGCGAATCTCCTGGGTGAAGATTCCGAATTCGTAACGGATTCCGTAGCCGATGGCGGGAACTTCCAGGGTGGAAAGAGAATCCATGAAACAGGCGGCAAGCCGTCCCAAGCCTCCGTTACCCAGACCCGGTTCGGCTTCCTGTTCGAGCAAACGTTCAAGGCGAAGCCCGGACTCTTCCACCGCCTGGCGGACTTGCTCGTAAATTCCCAGGCTGATCAGGCTGTTTCCTAAGCGCGGTCCAAGCAGGTATTCCGCGGAAAAATAGGAGACGATCCTATGGTGTTTTTGTTTAAGGTAGGTTTCAATGGTGTTGATCCAGCGGTGTAACTGGCGATCACGCACCGTATAGGCCAGCGCCATGTAGAAATCATTTTGCGTCGCGATCTCCGGAAACCTGCCCTGAACGTAAAATAGGTTGTCCGCAAAGGCTCGTTTGAGGGTTTCGACGCTCAAGCCGGTACGATCGTCCTCAATGGAGAGATTTTTACAGCAGGAATCCAACGGTTTATCAGGTAAGGGATCCATAATGTATCGTACAGGGCATACTGAACGGGCGTAAAACAAACGGTAAAACTCGCGCTTTGCAAGGCACGTGAATCGAAGATCGCCGTTATCCCCGGCCCGGCGGAGCTCGCCTGGCCGGGTGATGTGGCAGCACACGGGCAGGAGTCCCAATGAACTGCGACAGCGAATTCAGTTTGAAAGCGGACGGTTAGCCCCGGAACATGGCGCCTAACTTCGTGCCGATCAACCGCGACGCGGCCGCGACGGTGACGGCCAGAAACACCATCGCCCAGACGCCGAGGGCGGCCGCAAGGTACCGGCCCTCGCCGAGAATCGTCGACAATTCGTAGATCGCTTTCGCGATCGGATAATCGTTTTGCTTCTGTGCGAGTACGAGCGAGTCCGACACCTCGAGCATGGCAAACGCGAATGCCAGGAGGGCTCCGGAAAGCAGGTTCGCGCTGATCAAGGGTAACGTGACCCGTGTCAACGCACGGAAGGGTGCGGCGCCTGCGCTTTGGGCCGCTTCCTCCAGCACGATGCTGGCCTGCTGAAAGCCGGCGGTTGCCGACCGGACCACGTAAGGGATCCGCCGTACGGCGTAGGCTACCACCAGGAGAACGAGCGGGTCACGGGTCGGATCCAGGAAGTTCAGAAAGCTGCCCCGGCGCGTAAGGGCCAGGTATCCGAACGCGAGGATAAGTCCCGGCACGGCGAGGGGAAGCGTGGCGAGAGCGTCCAGCAGGGAGCGGCCGGGGATTGCGGTTCGTGTCACCAGGTAGGCGATGGCGACTCCGAGCAAAAGATCGATCAGGGTAGACAGGGAGGCGTAGATCAGGCTGTTCCGGATGGCGGGAACGGTCAGGTGATCGCCCAGCGCCAGAGCGTAATGCTGCAGGGTAAAGGAGTGCGGCAGGATCGCCCGGTACCAGTCCCTGGAGACCGAGACGAGAATGACGCCGATGTGGGGCAGGACGGCCAGCAGGCAAACGGCCAGGAAGAAGGCGGAACACAACGTCCCCCGGAGCCCGTGCAGGGAGTGAATTTGCCCGCTATGCCCGCCGCGCCCGGGCGAGGCCGGCGGCGGCGACCCGATCGCGATTCGGACGCTGAGGTAGATCAGCGCAGAACTGATGAGCGTCACTGCGACGAGGGCGTAAGGAAACGGATTGCTCCCGATGTCCCTGATGCCTTCGAAGATCTGGACCGGGGTCACCCGGTAGTAATCGAACATCAGCGGCACACCCAGCTCGGTGAATGCCCAGATGAACACGATGCTGCCGCCGGCAAAAATGCCGGGCATGATGAGCGGGAGAGTTATCCGCCGGGCGCGCCGCAGGCCTGAACACCCGAGATTTTCCGCGGCCTCCATCAATACGGGATCAACGTTTGCCAGGGCCGCAACGAGGTTAAGGTAGAAGATCGGGTAAAGGTGCAGTGCATTAAGCAGAATGATGCCCCATTGACGACCGCTCCCGAGCCAATCGATCACCTGGCCGGGCCGGAGCCATCCGGCGGCGTGGAGCAGGGCGTTGGCGGCGCCTTCCTGGCCGAAGATCTGGCGAAATCCGATTGCGCCCACAAAGGGCGGCAGCATCATCGGCAGCAGTAAAAGCGCCGAGAGCGTGCGCTTGGCCGGAAACTCGAACCTTTGACCGAGCCAAGCCAGGGGCGCGGCAATGGCGAATGCCAGGAGCGTGCTCCCGGTCGCAAGTTTCAGCGCGTTGACAAACCCTTCCAGGTAGACCGGGTTCCGAAAAACCTCGACGACATAATCAAACGTTAAGGCGCCGGTCTGATCCAGAAATGCCCCCCGGAGCGCGGTTAGAATCGGCAGAACAAAAAAGATCCCGAAAAATGCCAGGATTCCGAAATACAGGAATGCCAGCATTGGATGTGAGCCGGTAGGGATCCGTCGCCGCCGCCGCCGCCTGCTCCCGCGGACGGCGCGCGTTGCATTGGAAGGGGATTCGATCATGCCTCAATGCCCCTCTCGCGCCAGCCGTTCGGCCTGGCGGTATTGGTCGCGGAAGTGAGTCGTGAGCTCTTCGGCCAGACGGATTTCCTGGACGCGGTCGGCGGATCGAAGCGTTTCCCGGATTTGTTGCCGGGCGACGTCGTAGCGAACGCGGGAAACATCGAGCAGTTTCTGGAAACCGGGCGAGTTTACCGGGGCGTTGCCGATGGCGCGGCGAGCCGCCACGAGTTCCTCGCGTGAATCGATGCACATGACGCGGACTAAAAACCGGATTGCGGAGAAAAGCGGCGCGGTCCACCCCTCATGGTACTGGAAGGCCTCAGCGTCGCGGTAGGGGTCGGCGTCCCGGTCCGCGAGGGACGAGCGCAGCGGTTCGCGGTAAAATTCCTTCCGGACCGGCAACCGCCTCAGCACATAGCGCACGGGGCCGCCGGGCGTCCCCGGACGAAAGTCCCAAAGCTTTTGACCTTCGGGTTGCAGGACAAAATCGATGAACGCCCTGGCGACCTGCGAATGGGGCGCGCCACGAAGCAGCGCGATCGAATCGACCCCGACGGAGGTTCCACCCAGGACGTTGGTGTACCCGAGCCGGCTCCGGCCGTTTCCGTCGGCCACGGCCTCGCTTTCAAAGCGGCCGTAAAAGTCGATGCACATGCCGGCCGCCGCTTCTCCGTAGGCGACATCCAGAGGCACCTTCGACGCCGCATCGCTGAAGTAGCGGGCGTTGGCCGCGAGCCGGATCAGGAGCTGGAGCGCGCGCTGCCATCCTTCGGCCACGGCTTGCGCTTCCAGCTTTTCCCGGGATTGATCTTTCGCTGACCCCGATAACTCAGACAACCGTTCATTCATCTGTTGCTGGATCAGCAGCTCAAAAGCCTTCGCGGCAGAACCGCTTTTGGTCGGATCGGCCAGCGCAATCGCTTTGAAGAAGTGTGCGTCAGCCAGGTCAGCCCATTGTTGCGGCGGCGATGGAACGCCCAGGCGCTCCAGAACATCGGGATTGTAACAAATGCCGAATCCGGCCAGGCAGGTGCCGACCCAGCGGCCCCGCTCGTCCCAGTATGGTTCGCCGCCGAGGGACCGTGGGATCGCCAGGTCGCCGTTGCCGCCGAACAGTTCCGGGAAACGGCCGAGCGCGCCGCTGTCGACGAGAAACCCGCGATTGGCGAAGTTGATAAAATCAAAGCTGCCGCCCCCGAAAAGGAGATCGATCCCGCAGCCGGCGTCGGAACTCAAAAATGCCTTTCTGGCGGCCTCGCCGGGGGAACCTTGCTGGGCGTCGGCGCGCACTCGCGGGTTGGAAAAGCTCTCGAGGACCTCACGGGTCCAGGGACGGTGGAGCGTTCCCGACCAGTAGGCTCGAAAGGCTGCTTCAAATTCCGAGTCGAGGTACCGGACGATCTCGGCGGTACCGCCCGGAAGGCGCCAGTCAAGGCGGACCGTGCGCCCGGTCTTTTTCCGGTAGTAATCGGCGAAGGCGCGGGTGAATTCGAACCGGATGGTCTCGTCATGGGGCGAGATGATCACGAGTGAATCCTGGGCCGAATCATGGCCGGCTTCCTGCGGTTGCCGGAGCAGGAGCGGGACCGCCAGAATCAGGCCGAGACACAACAGAAGGGGAAGTACGCCGCGCATCGTTCTATTCCCCGAGGAGCGTCACCTCTTCAGGGTCCACGCCTAAATAATATTCGCTACCGGGTTTCACGCGGCCCGGCCGCGGATTCAACTCGGCAACTTTAAGGGTATCAGTCCCGCAATGAAACCGGTGCTGGGCAATCTGGCCAAGGTAGGTGGTTTCGAGCAGCTTCGCCCGCCACGCAGGCCCCGGCGGCTGGTTGTCTGAGATGCGAATGGCTTCCGGACGAAGGCAAAGCACGACGCGTGACCCGGGGGACAGGACGTGCCCGGGGGGATCGGCGGCCCGCAGGGAGCGGTTACCAACCTTGATGGTCAGGAATTCGTCGCGGCCGACGATCTGCCCGACCAGGAAATTGCCTTCGCCGATAAACTCCGCCACGAACCGGCTACGCGGCCGGCGGTAGATTTCCGCGGGCGTGCCAACCTGGAGCAGTTTGCCGCCGTCAAGGATCGCGATGCGATCGGCAATGGAGAGGGCTTCCTGCTGGTCGTGCGTAACGTAGAGTGAGGTTAACCCGAACTGCCGGCAGATCCGGCGGATCTCGCCTCGCATTTCCAACCGGAGATTGGCATCCAGATTGGATAACGGCTCATCCAACAGGAGGCAGGCCGGCCGGATTACGAGCGCCCGCGCCAGGGCCACCCGCTGCTGCTGGCCGCCGGACAGTTCGTGAATCTTGCGTCGGGCCATGTCTTCGAGCCGGACGACGCGCAAAGCTTCGGCAACCCGCCCTTCGATTTCCGGTTTAGGGAGGTGCCGTTCCTCCAGGCCGAACGCGACATTCTTTGCCACGGTTAGGTGGGGCCAGAGCGCATAGTTCTGGAAGACCATGCCCGTGTTGCGCCGGTGAGGCGGAACGCGGGTGACGTCTTCGCCGTCGAACAGGATCCTGCCTTCGTCGGGTTGATAGAACCCGGCGACGTGGCGGAGGAGGGTGGTCTTGCCGCAGCCGCTTGGACCCAGGAGAAAGAACAGCTCACCCGTTTCGATTTTCAACCCGACGCGGTCGAGCGCGAGAAAGTCACCGAACCGTTTGGAAAGATTCTCAATCGTAATCATGCCGTACGCCCTCCGTCCCGTTCGTTTGTTTGTTTGTTTGTTTGTTTGTTTGTTTGTGCGCTGACGCCTCAGCGGTCATCTGGTATCAGTTGCATGATAAGCGCCGGGGAAGCAACCGGAGCGGCGATGGGTGAGCGGGCCGCAAGGCCGTGGTTTTCTTTCCGATTTTTATCGAAATGCCGTTTGACAACCTGGCACCGGCGCACAATATCGTGTTACTGGCACGAGTTATTAAACCGGCGCGAGACCCCCGTGGAGGTTAGTTTATGGCCGATGCGCGGCGAGGCTCCGGGTTTTAGCGCTGCCATCCAACACTCCAAAGTTCCCCGGAAATGTCCAGCTCAATCCCCGTTGCGTCTGATTCCGCGACCCTCGCGACCCCGGCGATCCGGCCGCGACGCAGCCTGCTCGCCAGCCAGGCATTTTGCGGTTGGCTGTTTGTCTTTCCCGCGCTGATCGGGTTTACCCTCTTTTATTTCCTGCCGACCATCCGGGCGTTTTACATCGGGCTGACCAACTGGAACCTGATGCGGGCGCCGAAGTTCCTGGGGCTGGAAAACTATCAGAAGTTAATCGCCGACCAGAGGTTCTGGGAATCGATGTGGGTCACGCTCCTCTACGTGATTTATAACATCCCGGTTCAGACCGTTTTCGGGCTGTTGCTGGCGGTGCTCATCAACCGGTTGACCGGGTCGGTGTTGATGCGCTCGATTCTGCTGGTTCCATACCTGATCTCGAACGTGGTGGCCGCCATGATCTGGCTCTGGATGCTCGACCCTGTTCTAGGGATCGTGAACATCATTCTGGAACACATCGGCCTCGGACGCCACGCCTTCTTTAGCGAGGGGAGCCTGGCATTGCCGACGATTGCGGCCATCAACATCTGGCGTCACACCGGCTTTATCGCGCTGCTGTTTTACACCGGATTGCAGGCGATCCCGCGGCACCTGTACGAAGCGGCCCGGATCGAGGGCGCTTCCGAATGGAAGATGTTTTGGTCCATCACCCTGCCGCTGCTGCGGCCGACGCTGGTGTTTGTGCTCGTGACCAGCGTCATCGGTTCATTCCAGATCTTTGATACCATCGCCGTCACCACGCAGGGTGGTCCGGGGATATCCACCCGCACGATCGTCTGGTACATCTATCAGCTGGCCTTCAGCAGCATGCGCATGGGCTACGCGTCGGCCATGTCGACCGCGCTCTTTTTCGTCCTGATCATCATCACCGTCATCCAGATGCGGGTCTTGCGCTCCGGGCAATCGGACCTGGGATGAAGCGAAGCAGAAGAAGGAGGTCTGGCGTTTACATGGAAAAATCGACGCGAAAACCGAGCGTGGGCCGATGGTTGGGCTACGCGGCCCTGGTCGCGTTTGCCCTGCTTTCGCTGGGGCCGGTGTGGATCGCGCTCAAGACCGCGCTGACCGGTTCAAACGCGCTTTTCCAGAGTGCGGGCTCGGTCCTGCCGCAGGATCCGACGCTGTTCAGTTTCCAGCGGGTGCTTGGGCTGATCGATCCCTCCGATCCGCGCCTGCAGCAGACGGGGTTGGCCAAGGTCGATTTTCTGCGGGCACTGGTCAACAGCATCATCTTCACCATCGTGGCGGTGGCGCCGCAAATTTTCTTTAGCGCGATGGCGGCTTACGCCTTTGCACGGTTGAAGTTCCCCGGCGGCAAGTTGCTGTTCTTCCTTTTCGTCGCGGCCACCATGATACCGGCAGCCGTCCTGTTTATCCCGAATTTTATCCTGATCCATGATCTGGGCTGGTTGAACACTTTTCAGGGCATGGCCGCGCCTTACGCGCTGATGACGCCGTTCGCGGTGTTTTTCCTGCGCCAAATGTTCCTGGGCACCCCGGGTGACGTCGAGGAAGCGGCTCGCATCGACGGCGCTTCGTATTTTTCGATTTTCTTCCGCATCATTTTGCCGCTGCACCGGACTTCGCTCGCTACGCTGGCGATCCTGACGACGGTGGCGACCTGGAACGACTTCTTCTGGCCGTTCCTGATCGGGCGTGACCCCTCGGTGCGCGTCATTGCCGTTGCGATTAACGCTTTTCGCACGCAGCAGCAGTCCGGCGTGCCGGACTGGACGGGCTTGATGGCCTGTACGGTCCTCGCGATGATTCCCGTTGCCGTGCTCCTGGTTGTCTTCGGCCGCAAGGTGGTCGAGTCGTTCCAGTTCAGCGGGATGAGATAAAAACCTAAAACTCCCCAAACTATCAATGTTGCACCTTAGCAAACCGCTGTTTGCCGCCCTGCTGTTAGTCAGCGCGTCAGCCCATGCTGCCACTACCATCAATTACTGGCTCTGGGACCCTGCCCAGTTGCCGATGTACCAGGCTGCCGCGGCCGCCTTCCAGAAGGCCAACCCGGATATTAACATAAAAATTACCCAGACCTCCTGGGGCGACTACTGGACCGCGTTGAGCACCGGCTTTGTTTCCGGCACGGCGCCTGACGTGTTTACTGATCACCTGTCTCGCTACCCGGAATTCGTCCAGAATGATTTGCTGGTCGACGTCGGCCCGATGATCAAGAAAGAAAACGTGCCTACGGACAACTACCTGGGCGGCCTTTACCAACTGTGGGGTAAAGGGGGCAAGCAGTACGGGTTTCCGAAAGATTGGGACACCATCGGCATCGTTTATAACAAGGCGATGCTCGACAAGGCCGGGGTGGATCCGAAAGAGTTGAATGACCTCACGTGGAATCCGAAGGACGGGGGTACGTTCGGGCAGTTGATCGCCAAGCTCTCGATTGATGAGGCCGGCAACAACGGCTCGTCGCCTAATTTCAACCCCAAGAAGGTTAAACAGTACGGCCTCCTGATCGATGGCATGCCGGACGGTTTCGGCCAGACGGAATGGAGCCATTTCGCGGTTTCGAACGGCTTTAAGTTTCATGATGGTCCTTGGGCGAAGGGCTTTCATTACGACGACCCTCGGCTGGCTGAAGCCCTTCAATGGATCGCCGACACGAGCCTGAAAAAGGGGTTTATCATCCCCGCCAAGGACGCCCGGCAACTCGGGGCCAACAGCCTGTTTGCGGCCCAGAAGGGAGCGCTGGCGCTGACCGGTTCGTGGAACATCAATTGGTACCTTGACAACGCCAAGTTCGATAAAAATTTCGCTCCGTTACCGAAAGGCCCGCAAGGCAGGAAATCGATGTTCAACGGCTTGGCCGATTCCATCTGGACGGGCAGCAAGCATAAGGCCGAGGCGTGGAAGTGGGTTAAGTTTCTCGGATCCGAAGACGCGCAGAAGATTGTGGCCAGCTACGGCGTGGTGTTTCCCGCGATCAAGGGTACGGCTGAGGTCGCGGAACAGGCGATGAACAAAAAAGGCGCAGAAGTGTCGCCGTTCGTCCAGGAAGCGACCGACCCGAACGGGACTTTTCTTTTCCCGATTGCCGACCACGCCGCTGACGTCCTGCGCATTATGCGCGTGGCGCTCGACGCGATCCTGCTGAATGGCGCGGACGCGGCGTCTACGTTGAAGAAGGCCAATGCCGAAGTGAACGCCCTATTCGAGGACTAAGTTTGCTGGTTTTTTTGGTCCTGATGCTACCCGGATCCTCGCGTGTAGACGCGAGGATCTCCTGTTTCCAAGCCTCTTATTCGAAGAACCGCCCACATGAGTAACCCAAACCGAAAGATCACCTTTATCGGGGCAGGCAGCACCGTGTTCGCCAAGAACCTGATCGGTGACATTTTGTCGTTTCCCGAGTTGGCAGATTCCAATATTTGCCTGTTCGACATTGATCCGGAGCGTCTGAAATCGTCCGAGATCGTGGCCCGCCGGATCATCCAGACTCTCGGGGCATCGGCGAAAGTGGAGGTGACGACAGATCGTTCCCAGGCACTCGAAGGGGCCGCCTACGCGATCAACATGATTCAGGTTGGGGGCTACCGGCCCTGCACCGTCACCGATTTCGAAGTGCCCAAGCGCTACGGGCTTCGTCAGACGATCGCTGATACGCTGGGCATCGGGGGCATCATGCGGGCCCTGCGGACGGTTCCGGTGTTGATTGACATGTGCCGGGAAATGGAGCGCCTCTGCCCGGACGTCGTGCACCTGAATTATGTTAACCCGATGGCGATTAACTGCTGGGCCATGTACGAAGCCTCGAAGACGCGCACGATTGGGCTTTGCCACAGCGTACAGCATACAGCGGATGAGTTGGCTCAGGACATCGGCGTGCCGGTGGAGGAAATTAATTACTTGGTGGCCGGCATTAACCACATGGCCTTTTACCTGAAATTCGAGCGTGACGGCCAGGACCTTTATCCGGAAATCCGGCGAGTGGTTGATGAAGGACGGGTTCCCGAGTGGAACCGGGTGCGGTATGACCTGTTCACCCGGGTCGGCTACTTCGTGACGGAATCGAGCGAACATTTTTCCGAGTACGTACCTTGGTTTATCAAGGAGGGCCGGCCGGATCTGATCAAGAATTATAACGTGCCCTTGGATGAGTACCCGCGCCGTTGCGAAGTCCAGATTGCGGAGTGGCAAAAACTGCGGTCTGACCTGGAAAGTTCGGATCAGCCGGTCGAGGTCCGCCGCAGCGTCGAGTATGGCTCCAAGATCATTCATAGCCTTGAGACGGGCACGCCTCGGGTCATCTATGGCAATGTGGCCAACCATGGCCTCATTGAGAATCTGCCGGCTGGCTGCTGCGTTGAGGTGCCGTGCCTGGTGGACAAAAACGGGGTTCAACCAATCCGGATCGGGCGTATCCCGGCGCATTTGGGCGCATTGATGCAGACGAACATCAATGTGCAGGCGCTCACGGTTGAAGCGATCCTGACCGGCAACCGTGATCGTATTTACCAGGCGGCAATGCTTGACCCGCACACGGCCGCCGAACTTGACCTGAATCAGATCTGGGCCTTGGTGGATGATTTGCTCGCAGCCCACGGCGAGTGGATCCCGGAACGCTTGCGAGCCGTTCCGAGGAAGGAAAAAGCTGTGGCGGCTTAGGGCAAAGCTGCGGCGGGGGTGCTGGCAGGCTTTTGCGCGCGCAGCCGGCATCCGGGGCAGGTAGGTAGGTTGCCCGCATGCCCCTGGTAGCGCTAACCTCACTGTGGAAGGTTATGAAGGGACGCGTTACCAGTCATGACATCGCCCGGGAAGCCGGCGTGGCACGTTCCACGGTGTCACTCGTCCTGACGAATAACCCGAAGATTCAGATCCCGGACGCTACCCGGAAGCGCATTCTGGCGGCGGCCCGGAAGCTCGGTTACGTGCCCAACTCAGCCGCCCAGATGCTCGTCAGTGGGCGTAGCCGCACGGTGGGATTGATCTTGTCGCGGCCGGATCTGATGGCGGTGGATGCGTTTGTGCCGAGGATGGTGTTCGGCATCAACGAGGGATGCCGCGCCCGCGGGTACCGCCTGTTGATGGAGACCGTTGTGGATCCGTCCAATGGCGACGCCTACCTGGAGTTAGCCAAGAGCAAGCGCATTGACGGCCTCATCGTCATCAACCCTCGCAAGGGGGATGTTGCTCTCGTCAAGCTGATCGAATCGAAGTTTCCCGTTCTGATCTTCGGTTCCTGCGGGCATTCGGCCGAGAATGCCGTCGGCACCAAGGACGGTGAAGCGAGTTGCCGGGCAACCGAACACCTCCTGGCACTGGGCCGGCAGCGGATCGCGCATATCAGCTACGCCGCCTTGACGTACCTGCCCGCTTCCAAACGGCTGGAAGGTTATCGCGCCGCGCTGAAACGGGCGAAGATCCCCTTCGATCGGCAACTGTTTGCAGAGGGCGACTTCAGCCTCGAGAGTGGCCACGCCGCAATGAAGCGGATTCTGGCGTCGAACGCTCGGCCAGCGGCGCTATTCGCGGGCAATGATACGATTGCTATCGGGGCCATGGCGGCCATTCGTGAAGCCGGGCTCTCCATCCCGGAGGATATTGCCGTGGTCGGGTATGATGATTTACCGGCGGCAAGCTTTACCAGTCCACCCCTGACGACGGTTCGATCCCATGCCATCGAACAGGGGCGCCGGGCCGGTGAAGCACTGATCGCCCTGTTAGAGCGGGAAGCCATCGGACGCCAGCTCGACATGGTTCCCCTGGAGTTGATCGTCCGCGCGTCCTGCGGGGCAGAAACGATCTCAAGAAAGAGGAATGCTCCCTCGGTTACTCGTGAGGACGCACGGCCTGCATTCCCGCCTGCACGCTCACGGGGGTCTCCGAAACGGCGGTAACCGGATCTTCTCTGAATCAGAGTTTGGTTCTCCGTTGAAGGATACCTGCGTTTGACCAAGCCTGTGCTGTCGCCCGGCCAATTGTGCTGGCCCCACCGGCGCTACCGCCAGCTGCGGGCGGAAGTGGCCCGGTCAGGCGGCCTCGTTCAGGGAAGCTTGAGGCGCGAAGACGCGCGCGCATGGTGTCTGCCGCGCAATGTACGTGGCAAAACCGCCATCCTGTTTCTCTCAGCGGCGTAGACCAGCGCCGCTCGGCAGTCCTTCGTCGAACCACCGCCGGCTCGAAGCGCTCCTTCTTTAAAGGCGTTCACGCAGTGAAATGGCCCTCGTGGGCGCCGCACCCGGCGGTAAGAAACGGCCTGGTGCTGGCCAGCCAAAACCACGCTCAACTTACCTCCATTTCGGGCAGGGCGTAACGCCGCTCATGGCGGTGATCAAGAGCTCTTCGATATGCACGGAATGAAACGGGTCTAAACGACACAAGGAGGCGACGATCAAGGCTGGATCGGCACGGTCGAGACACGCAGTCAGGGCAACGCCGCCGTAAGCTTTCCGCCCAAAAAAGGTCCCAACCAACCTCGCAGTGAAAAAAAATATTTAAACATTATTTTATTATGTTATCATATGGGTCGCTCTATGCGCCAGCCCCGCCTCAAAGGCTCCGCCCACCCCTGTTTCTACCATTGCATCTCACGCGTCACCAACGGCCAGCGCATCTTCGAGGGCTCTGGGTCCGGCTGCCCCGAGGCGGAGTACTGGGTGCGCCTCCTGCACCGGCTGGCCGCCTTCTGCGGTATCCCCGTGCTGACCTATGCGGTGATGGCCAACCATTTCCACCTGTTGTGCGAGGTGCCCCAACCCCGCCTCCTGTCGGATCCCGAGTTGCTCGAGCGCGTGGAAGCCTTGTACGGCCAAGCGCGCCGGCACGCCCTCCAGCGGGTGCTGGCCGGCCAGACGCCGGGTGGGGAACTGGCCGCCCAAACCTTGCGCGAGGCGCTACAGGCGCGCATGTTCGACCTGTCGAGGTTCCTCCAGGAACTCAAGAGCCGCTTTGCCCAGTGGTATAACCGCCGGCACGGCCGCTTCGGCCCGCTGTGGGCCGAGCGCTTCAAGAGCCTGTTGGTCCAGGACGGCACAGCCTTGCAGGCCGTGGCGCTCTACATCGATCTCAACCCCGTGCGAGCCAAGCAGTGCGCTGACCCGAAGGATTACGGCTACTCCGGGTACGGCGAGGCGGTCGGGGCGGGCCGGGTCCAAGCGCGCGCGGGGCTGGCGCGCGCCTTGGGGTACGAACCGGACCAAACGAGTTGGGCCGAGGTGGGGCCGGAGTACCGGTGCCTGCTGTTTCGGGCCGGGGTGGTGGCTGCTAAGCCGGAGCAGGCGGTGATAGAGCCCGAGGTGGCCCGCC
>Ga0213876_10001204_pt1 | contig 16314 bp, 16 predicted proteins | sample BarmaccomBMRX_R9_FD_160113 | JGI IMG/M metagenome (GOLD analysis project Ga0213876, IMG submission 160113) | Root-associated microbial communities from Barbacenia macrantha in rupestrian grasslands, the National Park of Serra do Cipo, Brazil - RX_R9 | ecosystem: Host-associated > Plants > Roots... | reverse complement strand
CCACGTGAGGTATGGATGCCTTCCTCTGCGTGTTCTGCGGATGATTTATCTTCTCGCCGTGGCCCGCCGTGTTCGCCGTGTGAACTCTTACGTCGTGCCCGCCCAACCCGCCGTGCCCGCCGTGTGACCGAGCGCCGAACTTACAAGGGCGCCGGCCCGGTAGAATCGCGCACGATCAGCTTTGCCGGCAGCACGATGCGGCAGCCCGGTCCAACCCGGCTGCCGCGGATGCGCTCCAAAAGGTAGGTGGCGGCCGATGCGCCGAGCTCTCGAATCGGTTGGGCGATCGAGGTCAATGCCGGTAGAACGTAGCGCCCCAGCTCCACCCCGTCGAAGCCGATAATCGATAAGGCGCCCGGAACCGAAAGATTGCGTTGATACGCGTAGCGCATCGTCCCGATCGCCAGGACATCGGTCACGGCAAAAAGCGCGGTTAACCCGGGGCTTCGATTGAACAGGTACTCAGTTGCGGCATACCCGCTCTCCAAAGTCAGATCCACGGCCTCAGCGATCCAGTGCGCGTGCGGCTTGATCCCCGCCTCCTGCAATGCTCGACGGTAGCCGCCCACACGCGGAGGCAAGACGCTGATGTTGGATCGTCCGGTGATGCAGCCGATCCGGCGGTGGCCAAGCTCGAGGAGGTGCCGGGTAGCTTCGTAACCGGCGCGCTCCTGATCAACCGTAACCGCGTCAGCATCGAAGCCAGGGGGAATTCGATCGACGAACACCACCGGCACCAAAACCTTTCGCAGTAGCTCCACGAGCGCCGTGAAGTCGCCCACGGCGGAGATCAGGAGCCCGTCAACGCGCTTTTGTAACAGGCTGCGGATGTGGGCTTCCTGCCGTACCGAATCCTCGTAGGAATTGCATAAGAGAAGCGAGACCTGATTTTGGAAACAGACCTCCTCGATCTCCGAAACCAACTGAGCGAAGAACGGGTCAGCAGTATTGGCCAGAAGCATGCCGATGGTCCCCGTCGTCCGGCGCCGGAGCGCCCGGGCCACGCCGCTGGGGACGTAATTGAGCGCCTTGGCAGCGTCCTGGACAGACTGTTTGATCTTGGGACTGACGGGCCGGCTGTCGTTTAATACATGGGACACCGTGGTGTAGGAAACCCCGGCCGCCCTGGCGATGTCTTTAATGGTAGGCATGGGTCATCGTTCGTCAGCGGGCCGCGGCCGCGATATAGGCCGCGTCCTTCCAGTCGAGCAGATCGTACATGCCCGGCCACGGTAGCGACAAGCCCGCAGGCGGCAAAAAGCTTGCCGGGTCAGGATGGATGCCGTGATCCCGATCGCCTCGGGTCGATGTCGCAGCGCATAACTCAAAAACTTACTGGTCCTGACCAGATCGTCTTCACTCCATCCATTACCCATAAGGAAGGCCCGCAGATATTTCGGCGAGCTTCGCCACCGTGTTCAGATTGCGTGCAGTTCCGGCCTGGGCGGCCGGGATCTTCAGTCTGGAACCGGCCATGCCCCCACCATAATGGACGTAGATTTCTCGCCGCCCGAGCCGGATCTCTTCATCCTTCCGCCCGGTCACGCCTTTCAGGGCGTCGGCAGGCGGCGGTCCGTCCAGAAAAATGGCCACCGTTCGACCGGGCACCGCGTGCGGAAACGGGTTTTCATTTAGAACGGCAGCAATCTCCGCTGCGGTGCGCACGAGCACCCCGACCCGTTTCCCGATACAGGCTTCCAACCCCATCTCGAGCGCCGCCTTGACCTGCGGCTCCGATTTTGCGCTCCGGAAGACGACGTTGCCGCTGGCGATGTAGGTTCGAACCGCTTCGAAGCCTGCGCCTTCGCACACGGCTTTAAGCTGCCGCATCGGCAACTTGCCGGTGCCGCCGACGTTTACCGCCCGCAAAAGGGCTATGAAGACCGGCATCCCGCAAACCTGGACCGAAACGATGAAAATGCCACACATGCCACAAGCGAGCGTGTTCCTTGCCGGCGCGGTTGCCTTTTTACGCGCGCCTGCGCAAAATCGGTGTCCTCGACGGCGTTGGTCGTTCGTCGTGGCATTGAAATGGAAACCAACCACAGCGCTACGAAACCGAATATGAGCACACAATCCCCAAACGAATACCTGCTGCTGTTCCGCGGAACCGGGTGGTACCAACAACTTTCGCCGGAAGAAATTCAGGAGGTAATGGGGCGATGGACGGCGTGGTTCGAACGTTTAAGCCGCGAAGGGAAGCTTAAATCGGGTTTGCCGTTGCAGCACGAGGGCAAGATTATCACCGGAAAGAACGGGCGCAGCGTCGCCGACGGGCCTTTCGCCGAGTCCAAGGAAGCCATCGGCGGCTTCTTTCTACTGCAGGTCGATGACCCCGATGAGGCGGTCCGGATCGCCCAACAGTGCCCGGGCCTGGACTACGGTGTGAGCATCGAAGTCCGGCCGGTCGCAGAGATCTGTCTGCTGCATCGTATGCACGAAGAACAACTCGCCCAGGTGACCGTTTAAGGGTGTGAACGATTTCGAGAGAGCTACGCCGCCGGCCGGGGATGTTTCCCGGCTGGCGGAACACCTTTTTCGGCAGGAAGCCGGAAAGCTCGTGTCGGTCCTTACGAGGATCTTCGGGCTTGAACGCCTGCAACTGGCGGAGGACGTGGTCCAGGAAGCTTTGATCCGCGCCTTGCAGACGTGGCCTTTCTATGGGATCCCGAACAATCCGGCTGCCTGGCTCACGCAAACCGCGAAGCACCTCGTGCTCGACTTGATTCGGAGAGAAAAGCTCTTTTATCACAAGCAGCCGGAAATCACCGCTTCGATTGAGCAATGGTCGGCCGGCTCCGGAGCGGCCGATACCCCTTTGTTGGACGACGAAATCAAAGATGACCGCCTGCGGTTGATGTTTGCGTGCTGCCATCCCCTGGTGCCGCAAGACGCCCAGGCGGCGCTGGCGCTGAAAACGCTTTGCGGGCTCGGCACCGGCGAAATCGCGACCGCTTTCCTGACGAGCGAGGCGGCGATCGCCAAGCGGCTGACGCGAGCCCGGCAAAGGATTCGCGAGCTGCAAGTTCCCTTTGAGATCCCGGCCGGCGGCGAACTGTCCCGCCGCCTGGACGGCGTGCTGCAAACCCTTTACCTGTTGTTCAACGAAGGTTACAAGGCGTCATCCGGCGCGAATCTTACCAAAAACGAACTTTGCCACGAAGCGCTCCGCCTCACGACTTTGCTGGCCGAACACCCGAGTGGTAATCAACCCCGGGTTCACGCCTTGCTCGCGCTGATGCTGCTCAACGCCGCACGTCTGCCGGCGCGCGTGGACGCCGCGGGAAACGTCCTTCGCCTCAAGGACCAGGACCGGTCGAGTTGGAACCGGGAGATGATCGGCCTCGGGATCCGGCACCTGGGCCAGTCAGCCGCCGGCGAAGAACTCAGCGAGTACCATCTGCAGGCCGGTATCGCTGCCTGCCACTGTACGGCAACCGATTACCAATCCACCGACTGGGCACGCATCGCCTTCCTTTACGATCAATGGATGCAGATAACCGATTCTCCCGTCGTCGCGCTGAACCGCGCCGTTGCCGTCGCGAACGTGAAAGGTCCGGGAGCCGGGATTGAAGCGGTCGAGGCCATTCGAAACCGGACACACCTGGAATCCTATTACCTGTTTTATGCGGTCCTTGGCACGTTCAAGGCGCAACTGGGTGAACTCGACGATGCTGCCGGACACTTTCGAAAGGCGGTTCAGCTTACCGGCATCAAATCTGAGCAGGCATTCCTGGCACAAAGACTCCGGGAATGTGAAAGGCAAGGCCGAAGCCGGAACCCGGTTGCTCGCTGAACGTTGAAGCGGATGGAAAAACCCGTTACGCCCCTTCTACCGGACGCATCACACCCTTCGGCAGAGGTAGTCGCCGCCTAGATCCAGGATCGTGTATCTATCTTGCAGGAAGGCGCGCGCGGCGGCTTTATCCTTGGCGGAAAGGTGCAGGTGTTCGAACAGAATTACTTCAGGACGGTATTTTGTCAGGTCGAGTTGCGAGAGAATTTTCCAGTCGTAACCCTCTGCATCGATGTGGAAAAGGCTGATCCGGTCGACGTTGTTTCGCTCCAGGAGCACCGGTAACGGGAGCGTCGGGACGTCCAGGGACACGATTAACCGGTCCGCGGCACCGCCAACGTACCCGACAGTTCCGAGGTGTCCGACAAGATGACGGCGATCAAACGATCCGATCTGATCGAACCACCAGGGTCGTCGTGACATCGATCCCCGCGCGGCTTTATCGATGTAGTAAAATGGGCTGACTCCGGCTTGTTCTGCGATCGCCAGATTCTCAAAGCGAAAACGCGAAGCGCCGGCATAGTTGCGGCGTAATCGTTCAAACAGAAACGGAACGGGTTCGACCAAAAGCGCCGTCCAGGACGGATTTTGAAGGAGCAGCGGCCGGACGGGGTCGCCCGTCTTCCCGTCGTTCGAACCGATCTGAACGACGTAGGCGCTTTTCATGCCGGAGAAAGCCCGCTTGAGGCGACGTTCGATTCTCCATTTGTAGTATCCTCGGCGCGATGCGCGAACCGCCGTACGCAGGAAGGGAATGGACCTCAGGATTCTTCTTAGCCGCATGACGTGGAGCTCGACGTTACCGATAAGCGGGGAACCGGTTGATTCAACCGTTGCCCCCCTGCCGGGACTAAGGTCCAGCGGACCGTTGGGCCTAAGACAAAAATTTTCACCTCGATGCTCATCGAAATGGTATGAGGAGCATCCTGAAGATCAAGCCTGCAACACCCGCCCCGAGGATCACAGGCACGATATCCCACTTCCAGCGGACCATTCCGGTGAACGCCACGGCACTGATGAGGATGGCGCGCCAGTCCGCCGCGCCGCCATCCGGAAAGATGACGTGCAGGCCGAACCAGACGGCCAGATTGAGGACCACGCCGACCACCGCGGCGGTGACGGCGGATAAGGTCGTCGTCAATGCTTCGTTGCCGCGCCACTTTTCAATGTAAGGGCCGCCCAGGAAGATCCACAGAAAGCACGGGGTAAACGTGGTCCAGGTCGTGACTAAAGCGCCCAGGGTGGCTGCCAGCAGGGGTGCCAGCCGGCCCGGATGATTCCAGCCGCCGAGAAAACCCACGAATTGCGTGACCATGATCAAGGGTCCCGGGGTCGTTTCCGCGAGCCCCAGCCCATCCAGCATCTGACCGGCGGAGAGCCAGCGGTGCGTTTGGACCGCCTGTTGCGCCACATAGGGCAACACGGCGTAAGCTCCGCCGAATGTGACCAGGGCGGCTTTGCTGAAGAACATCCCTTCCTCGACCAGGGTATGATCCCTGCCCAGCCAAAAAGCCAGCAGGACAACCGGCGCCGGCCAGAGAACAACCCCGATGACGCAGATCCGAAGCGCCCGCCCCAGGGAGGGTCTGGCGTGATCCGGAACCGCCGAGAGGTCGTCCAATACCGATCCGGCCCCGGCATTCCCATGGCCGCGGATGACCAGAAACTTGTCGCGCCGCCGCCGGCCGCCCACGAAGCCGGCCACGGCCGCGCTCACGATGATCAACGGGAAGGGAACGTGAAAGAAAAAGATGGCCGCGAACGCCGCGGCGGCCAGCGTCCACATGACCTCGTTGTTGAGCGCCCGGGTGCCGATACGGAGCACCGCGGCCGTCACGATGGCGAGTACCGCGGGCTTTAACCCGTAAAAGATCGCGGCGATCCAGCTCAGGTTGCCAAAGGCGACATAGACGTAGCTGAGGGTCCAGAGGATGAAGATGGAGGGAAGGATGAAAAAAGCCCCGGCCGCGATCCCACCCCACGTCTTGTGCAGAAGCCAGCCGATGTAGGTCGCCAGCTGCTGCGCCTCCGGACCGGGCAGGAGCATGCAGTAATTGAGGGCGTGCAGGAAACGCGCCTCGCTGATCCACTTCCTTTTCTCCACCAGTTCGGCGTGCATGATCGCGATCTGACCCGTCGGCCCGCCGAAACTGATAAAGCCAAGCTTCAGCCAGAAGCGGAAGGCCTCACCGAACGTGGGGTGCCGTAACTCCTGGAGAGGAACACCACCGGCGTTTCCGGCGGGGGTACGTAAGGGTTTCATGGGCGTTGGAATTCTGCGTACAAACCGTCAAAGCATTCGAAGCCTTTGGAGAGGATGCCGGCCTCCGTCAAACCCTGCTTCGCCCCCGGCCATTTGCAATTCGGATGGGCATGCGGATGATGCCGGCCGGCCTGGCCGTGATGCGTCCGCACTTGCACAACAGGAGTAAGGGAGGCACCCTGCTCGCTTGATTAGGCGCATTCCGGCTGCCACGACCCTGCAAGGATCTGAAAGCCAATGACCTCACCCTGATGCACACCCATAACCACGCTCACGCCCACCCGCCCAAGGATTTCGGTTACGCTTTCGCGATCGGTGCCGGGCTGAATCTCGTCTACATCCTGGTGGAGGTCATTCTCGGGCTGGCTGCCCATTCGCTCTCGCTCGTGGCTGATGCAGGCCACAACCTGAGCGATGCGCTCGGGCTCCTGGTGGCCTGGGGCGCGGCGGCGCTTTCAGCCCAGAAGCCCACCGCCCGGCACACCTACGGTTACCGGCGGTCCTCGATCCTGGCTGCGCTGTTCAACGCCCTCTTTCTCCTGGTGGCCCTGGGCGCGGTGGCCTGGGAAGCCGTGCACCGACTTTGGGCGCCGCGTGCGGTAAACGGTCCCACCGTCATTGCAGTTGCGGCGGCGGGGATCGTCGTCAACGGCGTAACGGCCTGGCTCTTCCGCGCCGGCCGGGAACACGACCTTAACGTGCGAGGCGCTTTCCTGCACATGGCGGGCGACGCGGCGGTTTCGGCCGGCGTGGTCGTGACCGGCGTTGTCATCGCCTGGACCGGATGGACCTGGCTCGATCCGGCGGTGAGCCTGGTCATTACCGCCCTCATCCTCATCGGTACCTGGGGCCTGCTGCGCGATGCGGTCCACCTGTCGATGGACGCCGTGCCTCCCGGGATTGACCCGGCCAAGGTGCAAGCCCTCCTAAGCCGGCTACCCGGGGTGCAAGAAGTCCATGACCTGCACGTCTGGCCGATGAGCACGACCGAAACGGCCCTGACCGCGCACCTGGTCGTGCCCGATTACCAGGGCCAGGAAGACCTCCTGCGGGCGGCAGCCCAAGGGCTGCATGCAGCGTTTGAGATCCGGCACGTCACCTTGCAAGTCGAGCGCGGCGAAGAGCGCTGCCCCTTGGCCGAGGAGGGCACCGTTTAGCAAAAACCCTGGTTTGTGCCGGCACTGGAGTCCTGATGCACGCCATAACAGTTCTAAAACGCTTGGCCTGACTAGAAACGTGTATGTGGTCCTGGGTGGCGCACCCTGGTCTGGCCCGTAGAATGCGCGACTTTGATCGTCCTTGTCGTTGACGCTCATGTACGGCGGGCTCCTGGTCGAGAACCCCGGGGGCCCGTTCGTTTATTTTGATTGCCGGAGGTTCGAACTGGCCACCCCGGCACGCACCTTATCCCGGTTAGATAGTTATATCGGTAGAATTCCGACCGGGTTCCGGCCCCGGAGCGGGAGAACTTAGCCCAGGGCAAACTGCACTGCCATTTATTAAGGGCCGGTGGATGGGGGGTGCTTTTGTCCCGACGGCTGATGCCTTCCCACAGCGCCGGTTGTGTTGGCAGCGCGTTTCCCGGGTCCGCGGTCAACCCAGGCCTGGATTCATGCTATCCCGCATACCCTTATCCGCCTCCTGGGCGTGTTCAGCGCACGGCGTGCATAAGCCGATTTCCATATCCGTGTCGTAAAAAGGAGTGTCAACCAGCGCCAGCTTCGGTTTCTCTACCCCCTTTTGCGAATCACTGAATGCTTTGCACAAGCCGCATTCGGCCAAACAATCCTTCTTCCTTTTCTCAATTCCCATAGTTAAGAGCTCCCCTCGGCCTCCATTGACTCGTAGATCATCCAGCGCGGCAATTCCATTCCGGACGGCGAATCTATGGTTAACCTCGTCTTCTATCGCACTGCGCATGAAGTGTGGCAATTATCCAAGACGCCGGATTTTGCCGGGGCTGAGGCATACTTTGGCGTTGGGCGACAAGCGCTTTGCGCGAAGGCCGGTTAGCTTTGTTAACCGGGTTCCAACCTTCCTGTTATTCGCTACCTGGCTCGGGTTGAAGCCGGCGCGGTGATGACCCGTCCTCCGTTTACCGGTACCGTGAAGGTAGATGCCGGTGCTCCGGAAACAGCTCTTTGATTCCCTTGCTCCCAACTATGCGTGCAAGAGCTCCTTACCTGGCCAGCGGGCAAACTCATCCTCCCGGAGGGGCGGGCTTTGCCCGCGGCGCCTTACGAAGGCGCGGGCCCTGTGGACTCGCGTGCCATCACTTTTGTCTCCAGCAGAATGCGGCGGGCGGGTCCCTGGGGGCCACCGCGGATGCGCTCCAAAAGGTAGGTGGCTGCCACCGCGCCAAGCTTTCCAATCGGCTGGCCGACCGAGGTCAGCGCCGGTTGCACGTAGCGGCCCAGGTTCGCCCCATCAAAGCCGATGATCGACAGGGCGCCCGGGACCGAAATTTCCCGCTGGTAAGCGTAGTGCAACACCCCGATTGCCAGAATGTCGGCCAGGGCAATGATCGCCGTCAGCTCAGAGTCTCGATGCAACAGCCGTTCGGTTGCCGCGCATCCCCCTTCCAAGCTTAGACCCGCGGCCTCAGCGACCCAGTGCAGACGCGGTTCGATCCGCGCCTCCCGTAACGCCCGACGATAGCCGGCCAAAGGCGCGACAAATGCGCCGGCGCCGGGAGTGCGGGTGATGCAGCCGATCTGCCGGTGACCGAGCTCCAGGAGGTGTTGAGCGGCCTCGTATCCCGCCCGCTCCTGGTCTACCGCCACGACGTCGGCCCCAAGGTTCGACACAAACCGGTCGACAAACACCACGGGCATCAAAGCGTTGCGCAGCTGCTGCTCGAGGGCGTCCAAGTCCCCGACTGCGGAGATCAGCACGCCGTCCACACGTTTTTCCAACAGGTTGCGGATGTGGGCTGCCTGCCGGCCCGAATCCTCATAGGAATGGCACAAGACGAGTGCGATCTGGTTTTGGAAACAGACCTCCTCGGTCGTGCGGACCAGCTCAGCAAAAAAGGGGCAAGCCGTATCGACGACAACCATGCCGATGGTTCCCGTCATGCGGCGCCGGAGCGCTCGAGCCACGCCACTGGGCACGTAGTTGAGGGCTTTGGCGGCGTCGCGGACGGATTGGCGGGTTTTGGCGCTGACGGGCCGGCTGTTGTTCAAGACGTGAGATACGGTAGTGTAAGAAACCCCGGCTACCCTGGCGACGTCTTTAATGGTAGGCATGGGTCGTTTCTAACCGCGCCGCCTTGTACTCACCGGTGCGTTCGCTCAAGCTCGGGGTTGCGTTTCGTCTTGTTACCGCACCGGACCGGCAGGCGTTGCCGGATCGGTCTTCCCGATGACCGGATTCCCAGGGATCCGCCTGGGCCGAAGAACAGCGCCTGCGCGAACGCGCGGGCAGCGAGGGACAGGCGTAGGAGGCAGAAGAAGCGGCGACCATAACGGCTTACAAAGCCGTCAGCCGAGCCAAGTTTCGGAATTTCTCCAACCCGGTTTCGCTTTTCTTCCCGTTATACCGACTCGAAACGGTTAGCCCGCCAAAAATATGTTTTCAGTTCCGGCTGGTACCCTGCGGTTGGCCTCATAACATAGAGAGCGGCCTTCCGACAGTCCCGGGCCTGGCGGGTGTCAGGTCTCGGGCGGCAGGTGTCCGGCGCTTAACCGCACGCGGTTATTCGAGCGGGTCATCCGCCCGGAAGGGTTAAGGCGATCGCGGGCTTCTGGACGCGCCCCCCAGGAGCCCGCCCGTTTTTGACCTGAGCGTTTCCCGCCTCTTCCTGGGGCAGGCCGCCATCAACCGGCATCTCCTCGGAGCTGAAAGCGGTCCCGTCCGTGCCCTCCGGGTAAGATTCAGCCTTGCATTTTCCGTGAGTTTTTTATGGTGCTTGGGATGATCAGCCTTTTAGGAACCCTCATTATCGGCTTGATTGTCGGGGCGTTGGCCAAACTCATTGTCCCGGGCCGGGAACCAGGCGGTTGCCTGGTCACCGCCCTGATTGGTATAGCCGGTTCTTTTATCGCCTTCTACATCGGCAGGGCTCTGGGTTGGACCTACGGAGACCCCAACAGCTTGCGGCCGGTCGGATTCATTCCATCGCTGATCGGGGCGATCATTCTTCTGGTGATTTATCATGCCATCCGCGGACGCAGGAGTTGATGCGGATCAAACGTAAACGCGTGACTAACCACAGGGTCGACAGCGGCCCTGGGGGTGCGGTTCCTTGCGAGCTGCTCAAGCCCGGGGCATGCGTTCGGCCGGAGCGTCTGGCTAACCCCATCTGGGCGCGGCGGCCGTGTTTGTGGCGGACTGATACCATTTCGACGGCCATGGAGGTAAAATTTTGCCTTCCTTCCCGGGTACCCTGCCAGCGTTACACCTATTGGACCGTATACACCGGCTAAGCCAAACGGGCCGGTAGACGGTTTGATGGCCTGAAGGGCCAAAGGAACATAGCCCAGGGTTTACCCCGCATCCATTTAGTTAAGGGCCGCTGGATGGGGGCGCTTTGGTCCCGAAGGGACGGCTGAGGTTAGCCAAGGACTTCGGTCCCTGTGAAGGCGTTCCCCCCGGGGTTGCGTCCCCTCGGGACGCCTGAAGGCGGGCGCCGGGCCACAGGCGGGCGCCAAAGGTTGGGCGCCGTTCGGGTGTTCGTCGCCGAGGGTCGGGCCGGGTTTGGCCGGCCGCTTGGGAGCCGGCACCCTGCGGGGCAGCGTTTCAGGCGTCCCTACAGGACGCGATCGCTCTTAAATGCCCCGTCCAGGGACTGAAGTCCCTGGCTAACCTCAGCCGTCCCTTCGGGACCAAAGCGCCCCCATCCAGCGGCCCTTAACTAAATGGATGCGGGGTAAACCCTGGGCTATGTTCCAGCGCCCCTTCGGGGCTGAAATCCGGTCGAGATGTTACCGGGATAATCGTCTAAATGGTATGAGGGGATGAATACTTCTCAAGAAGGGGCCGTTCGAAGCCGACGAACCCGGCAAGAGGTTCGGTTCAGCAATTGGTGAGCGCCTTCCCCGCCAGTGGGTTTACCCGCCCGGGGCTTCTGCCGGCAGCCCTGCTCAGGGCGCACTCTTCCACTTTCGAACATCGGGCGCACCCCTGAACGTGCTCCCCGGGTCGGAATGACGCTCAAGTCTTGCCTTCCCCAGGGCCAGGCGCTTGCGGTAGGATGATGGGCAATGCTTTGGACAATCATTGTTGTGTTGGTAGTGCTGTGGGCGCTGGGGTTGATCGGTCACGTGGGCGGCGCCCTGATTCACCTCTTGTTAGTCATCGCGGTGATCGTGCTGGTGGTGCGGCTGGTTCAAGGCCGCGCGCCTTGACGCAAGCGGGCGTCAACGGTGGGGAGCCGTTCGGGTGTTCGTCGCCGAGGGTCGTGCCGCGTTTGGCCGGCCGTTTGGGAGTCGGCACCCTCCGGGGCAGCGTTTCAGGCGTCCCGACGGGACGCGATCGCTCTTAAATGGCCTCACAGGGACTGAAGGCCCTGTGCCTGTGCGGGCGTTCCCCAGGGGTTGAGGTGCCTGCCAGATTTACACCTATCAGACCGTATAAACGGTCTAGGCCCAACGGGCCGGCAGAACATAGCCCAGGGTTTACCCTGGGAACGCACCCCTCCCCGATCGAGCCCTGAAGGGGCGGAAGAACCCGCGAGCCACGCCTTCTGCCGCCCCTTCAGGGCTGGATCGTGATTTTACGGTTACCCAGGGTAAACCCTGGGCTATGTTCTCTTGGCCCTTCGGGCCGTAAGACGATCATGGCTGTCCCCGCGCTGCCCTCAAAAAATGCGGGTAAAGCTCAGGGGTAAACCCTGGGCTATGTTCTGCCGGCCCGTTGGGCCTAAGACCGATTCAACCAAGTGCGGAGCATCCTCCGGCGGCGACACCCCCCTCCAGCCGGCATTCTACCGAGATAGCTGCCTGAATGGTATAGGATCAGCCGTCCCTGCGGGACGAAGGCCACGCCCGGCCGTCTCACTCGTGCAACGAGCAGCTCCACCAACTTCAAAACCGGTGTAAATGGCACTACCGGTCACAACCCCACCGTCGGTGAAAATTCCGGGTTACGGGGTGCGCGGGGCGTAAACGCGGACGTAATCGACCAGGAGCCTGGAAGGGCTGGGCGTTTTATCGATCGGCCAGCCACCGCCCAAGGCCAAATCGACCATGACGTACAAGGGGAGCTTCGCCTCCGGGAAGACCGGCGTGTTCCAGACCTCGTTCGCGTCGATGTAGAAATGAATACGGGCATCGTCGATCAGGCAGGAAAAGACGTGCCAGTCGGCGCTTAAATCAGCCGTTTTGGTTGAATGGCCCTCGCCCAATCCGTGGGCGGTGTTCCAAAGATGGACGTTCTGGTGGGCGACGGTCATGTCCACCCCGTAGGCTTCCAGGATGTCGATCTCGGCGGAGGGACCTTTTTTGATCCCGCCCACGCTGCTCAACCAAAACGCCGGCCACACGCCCGGACCGCTGGGGCATTTCATCCGGCATTCCCAGTAACCCATGGCCTGTGAGAATCCCCGGCCTTCGGTGTCGACGCTGGAAAGGAGGCCGCTGCGCCAGTGGTTTTGCCGGGAGGGATCCTGCCAGGCGGTAATCGTCAGGATTCCGCCCGCGACCGAGAAAGGGCTCAGCAACTTGCCGTCCGGTCCCTTGCCGTCCGCCGGCCCGCTGAACCACGCATCGCCGAAATCGCCCGAGTAGGGGGTATGACAGATCCAGCGGGTGATGCCGCGTCCGTCCCAGCCGGTTCCGCCCGCGATGCTCAAAGGTTTGTCAAACTCTTCGTTGAAAGTAAGCCGGTAGTCGTCCAGCCCCGCGACCACCGGACGCGGGCCGGCCGGTGTAGCGCCGGCGCCGGAGGAAGGAACCGGGTCAGCCAGGACGGCCAACGCAACCGGACCGGCCAGGAGGAGAGTCAGGAGCATGGATCTTAGCGACTTCATTCGGGCATCTTTAGCGTGCTTTCGTCACCTGCTCGATGCACGGGTCACGAGCCGGGCAGGTGGAACGCAACCGAGGCGACACCAGGATTTTCCCAGGCGTACGCTGCGGAAACCGCCTCGTTGATGCCCTGACGCCGGCGCGGCACAATGGGTGCCCTTCGAGAATGGCCTCTCCAACCAGCGGTGCCCGCCGGTCGGGTGGCCGGCGGGCCTTCCTTGATTCAGTTCAGGCCCCACACGTTATCACCTCTGAACCGGTGGGCGGCGCGGGCCGGTTTTTGAAACGGCGGTTCGAGCGATTCCTTCGCCGGCCGCGATGGTTCCGGGGGCGTTGCCTGCGCGCTTTGGGCCTCCGTGGCGGCCACCTCTTGTCGGGCGTCTTCGATCCCGTTCCGAAAAGCGGCCACCGCCACCAACAGAACCGTTCCCCCGAGAAGGGGGCTCGCCCAACTCACCTGCACCAACGCCGTCGCCACAGCCACGGCAAGAATGCAAAGCACCAGCGGTACCAGGGGCGTCGGTTCGCTGCCGCAGCGTTCGCCTTCGCGCTCGGGCCGGGTTGGTTTGTAAAAACAGGAAACAGCCATCAGAGCCTCCGGTTTCGGGGTGCACCAGTCATGGACCATTCGCAGCGGTCGGTCCTCAAGGTTTGGTGCGAGTTTTTTTCGTCATCGGCGGGCGAAATCCGAAAGGAGGTCAAACGACCCCGCCTCGGCCTCGCCGTCCGCAGACGTTTTACCCCGCCCGGTTCCAGCCCCGCCCCTGATCGCCGAACCCCTCACAACCCGTGTCGGTAACCGCGACGGTATCCTCGAGCTTGATGAACCCGCGTCCGGGATGCTTCATCGTGGTCTCGATGGAGATGACCATGCCGGTCTCCAACGGCCGGGCCCCGTCGTAGCCGTTGTAAGACTCATTGTCGATCAAGCGCGGCGCTTCATGACTGATCAGGCCAATGCCGTGCGCCATGAAATCCAGGTAGGCTCGGTGAGGCGAGGCGTCAACCAACTCGTGGACGGCCGCGAAGATCTCGGATCCCGTCGCACCCCGGCGAATCGGGCGGCGTGCCCGCTGTTGAATCTCGTCAACCGCACCAAGAAGGTCCGCCAGTTCGGCGTCAGGCTCGCCCAGAATGCCCATCCGGCACAAATCCCCCAGGTAACCCTGATAGCTCCCCCCGGAATCAAGTGAAATGATGTCGCCGGCCTCGAGACGCTGGCCGGAGGGCGCGCGGTTGAGGTTGGTGCCGGCCGTGATCAGGCAGTAATCGAAGGTCAGCCCCCGCCCGACTTCCTCTCGCCGTAACCGGTCGACGACCTCAGTTTTCGTCTGGCCAGGCGCGCACCCGTCAAACGCCGCGAGCATCGAGGCCACGACGCGTTCGGACGCCTCGCGCAATTGCGTGAGCTCGGCTTGTGTCTTGCACGCGCGCAGCCGTTCCAACGGGAACCCGGCGTCGACGATCCGGCACTGGCTGAGCCCGTCCCGGAGCGCCTGGGCCGCATCCCAGGGGAGGAATGGCGCCTCGACGCCAACCTTGCGAACCGGTCCGGGCAAACCCTTGATGTACTCGATCGCGCTTTGAGCCGCGCCGGTACTGGTGCTGACGGCTGTCTCGATCACCCGAGGCCAGAATTTGCCGAGCTCCTTCTCGTAATCCTCGAGCTCGGAGCCGATATAGGCCGTGTTGTCAGGGCGGCCCTTCTGATAGACCACGACCGGCAGATAGCGGCTTACCCCCATGGCATCCATGTGCTCGAAGAAAAAGAAGCGATAGCCACCCAGCAGGTATTGCACGTTGTGCTTGGAGGTCACCACGAGAACGTCGACACCCTCGTCGTCGAGCAAGGCGTCGAGTCGCGCCGTGTCAAAGGGCGCAGCCTTTACCGCATCATGTTGAGCTTTGTTCATGTCCACAGATAAAACAGAATCGTCCGCAGAACACGCAGACCACGCAGAAAAGAGAAAGCATCCACAGATTACACAGATGAAGGTCACACGGTCACGCGGCGGCCGCAGCGGAGAAGAATCACACGGCGCCGCGGCGGAACACGGCGACCACGGCGGGAAGAGGAAAGGGTTTAGCGTTCGGGGCTCGGCGCGGCATCTTGGGGGTAGGTGCGAGTGCCAAGCTTGGAACCCAGCCTTCCCGCCGTGTGACCCTTAGTCTGTGTAATCTGTGTAATTTGTGGATGTTTTCTCTTTTCTGCGTCCTTCTGCGTGCTCTGCGGATGATTCTTTTAATCTGTGGATCCGCCGTGGTCGCCGTGGCTCGCCGTGGTCGCCGTGTGAACTCTTACGTTGTGCCCGCCAGACCCGCTGTGGCCACCGTGCCCGCCGTGTGACTGAGTTCCACTTACCCGGGGAACCGCTGGGGCAGTTCGTGGTTACGGTAGGCTTCGACGAGGCGTTCAAGTTGATTGATGGCCAGACGAAGCTGCCGGCCGCGCTGGCCGTGGGCCACGCGCCGCGGCCAGTCCCATTCCCGCACCACCGTACGGCTCGGAACGATATCCGCCCCCTGCTCGAGAGCAGCCTGCACCGATTCGAAATGGTGGTGCGTGGCGATGAAGGTCCGCAACGGCTCCAGCACCAGGGTAAACCCGTGATCACCGTAGGCCTCGGAAAACGCCCCGTCGATGGTCACCGCCTTGCCGCTCTTTTTCAGGGGCGACTCGCCCTTTTCGAGCCTCACCGGCACGTGGCCGTTGACGATCATGCCCGCCTCGGGATCAACGCCGAACTCGGCCAGCACTTTCTCGCAAAACCAGACTTCGTGAATCAGGCGGAAATACGGGTTCTTGGTTTCGTGATAGGTGTTTGCATCGGCCACGAAATCGCGTTCGAACGTCGTGATGCGATCCTTGCCGAACAGCGGCGACTGCGGCCCGCTCCACAGGTACCAGAACAGGTCCAAACTTTCCGGGGTATCCGGCCCGTGCTCCATCACGCGGTAAATCTCGCGCTCGATGGATTCGAAAAGCGCTTTCCCACGGTAGGGGCATCCGGCAACCGTCATCGGCAAAAATTCGCCCTGTTCATCGACCGGCACGCAGCCGTGGAAGATCAGGTGACCTTCGCGCACCAGGTGCATGTGACCGTGCGCCGCCATCCAGCGGATCTGCTCCCAGAGCTTATCGCTCGCCAGAAACGACCCGCGCAGCCGGTTCATGCATTCCTGTTCCTCGGGGCTTAACGCGTAAGGGTCTGCCGGGTCGACCGTCGGCAGGTACGCGTCCTTGAGCGGGTAAGCGGTCCCGTCCAGCTCGACGGTACCGGCGGCGT
>Ga0213876_10001203_pt1 | contig 16315 bp, 12 predicted proteins | sample BarmaccomBMRX_R9_FD_160113 | JGI IMG/M metagenome (GOLD analysis project Ga0213876, IMG submission 160113) | Root-associated microbial communities from Barbacenia macrantha in rupestrian grasslands, the National Park of Serra do Cipo, Brazil - RX_R9 | ecosystem: Host-associated > Plants > Roots... | reverse complement strand
TATCCGTACTCAAACCCTCATAAGCTTTGAGCAGCGCCGGCATCAGCACGTCGAAAGCGGGCAGGTGCGGATCGTATCCGGTGGTGATCATCTTATCGATGGTGTATTGACTATTCGCAGCCAGCAACCGGCTTGCGTTAACACCGCGGAAATTTTCACCCATCGGAGCCATATAAGCCGGAAAATCCTGCTGCTTCGGACTGCTGGCGCCCGATACGGTGAAAGGAGTAGAGTTACAGTTCTGTATCCATCCCGTGGGCGGATTGTGCACCTGTATCAATTCATTCAGCTTATGCAGTCCCTGCCATTCCGTTGTGCTGGTGCTGCCGTCAACCGGCTTTGTCCAGTTGAGTTTCGGATCTCGTTTTGGCATGAAGTTGCCATGCCAGTATGCAATATTGCCCTTATCGTCGGCATACACTGTGTTGTTGGAAGTATTGGCAAGCAATTCCATTGATGCGGTATACTCGGCAAAATTCCGCGCCTTGGTGCGCTGCCAGGATTGGATCAAACCCTTGATGTCCCTGTTATTCGCTTTCACAGAGATCCATTTTCCGTCGCGCTTTGCCATTACAGGTCCATGGTGTGTGAAATAAGTTGTGATCTTTTTGGTCATCAGACCGCCCTTCGACAAATACCGCAGGGTGATCTCCTTCTGCTGCACAGGCCGCAAAGCTTTATCGTACTCGTAATAAAAAGCCCCGTCTTTCATCGTAACCTGTTCGATATAGGCATCGGCTACATCGCTGTAACTGGAAGTATGCATCCAGCCGCAATGTTCATTGAATCCCTGGTATACAAAAAACTGTCCCCAGGTTACTGCCCCATACGCGTGAAGCCCCTCTTCGCTTTCCACAGCCACTTCAGGCCTGAAATAAAAAGTAACATGCGGATTAATATAAAGGATCGCATTCCCCGATGCGGTTTTGGATGGAGCTACGGCAAACCCATTGGAGCCACCCGGCAGCGGATCATATTCCTTTACTGCAGCTGCCGTAACCGCGGGCGAACCTGAGTAAAACTGTTCCAGCTCGCGTGCGCTGATACCCGCTACATCTATCGCTCCGATGCTGCCATCCGTCCACAATAAAGTAAACCAGGGCTGGAAACGCGTAAGCAAAGCAGGTTTTGTCTGCGGATGGGTATAGAGATAATAATTGATGCCGTCTGCATAGGCATTCATCAACTGCTTCAGCCATAGCGGGCTATTGTTATAATCTTTGATGGCATCCGCCGAATCGATTACCATGCGTATCAGCAGATCATTGTACAGTTCCGATTCGCCTTTGATCTCGGCCGTCCGACCGAGCTTTTCGATATAGTTCATTTCTACCCGCTTGAAATCATCCTCACACTGCGCATAGAGCAACCCGAACACTGCGTCCGCATCCGATCTTCCATAGATATGGGGGATGCCCCAGTTATCGCGGATGATGGTAACGCGTTTCGCCTGCTGGCACCAGCGGGTGGTTTCGTCTTTGGTAAATGGCTGGGCAGCTGCAGCAGAAAGCATCAGGATGCAGGCGGCTAACAGGAAAGATCGTTGGTTCATAAAAACTGTTTCTCGTAAAACAAATACTTGCGTTCTTCCTCAGCGGAGGTTCGCCTTGTATACCCGCAGCAGGTTGCCGCCCATGATCTTCCGCACATCCCGCTTACTGTAACCTCTTTCCAGCAGCGCTTTGGTGATCAGCGGATAACTGGTCACATCATCCAGATGCTGTGGCGCGGAATTGATGCCGTCGAAATCGGAACCCAATCCTACATGGTCTACCCCGATCATCTTTACGATATAATCGAGATGATCGAGCAGCATGCTCATCGGCGGGCGCGAAGCCTTGACTTCCAGCGGATATTTATCGGAGATGGTGGTGATGGCATATTCTGTTTGCATGCCGGTCTTTCGCAACGAATCGATCTCCGCACGGTGCGCGCGATTGAAACGGGTTTCTTTGGTTTTGAAACTGCTGTCCACAAAACCGGAATAGAAATTCAATTGTATCACCCCGCCGTTCTCACCCACCGCTTTGATCTGATCGTCTTTGAGATTGCGAAAAATGGGACAAAGCGCATAGGCATTGCTATGAGATATTAAGACCGGTTTGGTCGTTGTATGGATAGCGTCCCAGAATGTCTGCTCTCCTGTATGCGAAAGATCAACCATCATACCAAGCTCATTCATACGCCTCACTACCTGCCTGCCAAAATCGGTAAGGCCTTTATGGGTGGTGGCAAGACTGTCCTTTTTTGTGGTCTCGTCCATGGCGGAAGTAGCCCAGGGAGTGGAATTGTTCCAGGTAAGGGTCATATACCGTGTGCCACGTTCGTACAATTGATCCAGTTTGGCAAGATCATTCTCTATCATATGGCCGCCTTCCACACCGAACATAGCCGCCAGTTTCTGGTCTTTGATGGCCCGCTGCAATTCTTTCCAGGTTTTGGTGATCACGATCTTGTCGGGATTACGAGCCGCTACCGCATACAGCGTATCTATTTCACGATTGGCCCAGGCGAAAGGCTGCTGTTTGGCGCCGTCGCACCACACAGAGAACAACTGCACATCCACCCCACCCTGCCTGAAGCGGGCGAGATCCGAATGTGTTTTGCCCCTCAGATCGTCATCCATGCTTACTTTCTTTTCAAGGGAAGCGGTCAGGATATCATTATGCGAATCTGCAACGATGGCTTTACGATGTATTTTTTGGTAGTCCTGCGCCTGCATCATGGCCGGGGCGAACAGCAATAGGCCTAGTATTTTCTTCATAGCAATGTTTGATAGCGGGGAGTATCAGGATCCCGCTTTATTTTAACTCGATTTCAAAAAATTTAACCAGTTTCTCAAAATGGTCAGATGCATTATTGCAAAGCATGATCAGCGTATTTCCGTTACCGAGAAAGCGCTTGATCTCTGTTTTATATCCCGGATTGTCGCCGTTATGCCAGACGATCTTATCATTGCCGTTACCCGGAATGATGATCCAGCCGAAACCGTAATAAGACAGTTTGCCGTCGTTGAGTTTCATCGGTGTAAAAGCATCCTGCAGCGTTGCCTGCTTCACCAGCTTTTCAGTATACAATGCCTGGTCCCATTTCAACAGGTCTGTGGCGATTGAGCTGATCCGCCCGGGGCCTTTCCGGTTGCCCAGCCAGATCGTATAATCGGATGAGGGGAAAGAATCGGCGCGAACAAAACGGTCGGGATTTTTTACAGGGAGATGTCCCAAAGCAAAATTCGGAACAGCTGCTTTTTCCTGCGGACTGCGGATATCCGTATGCTGCATGCCCAGTTTCCTGAAGATCTCTGTGCGGCAGAACTCAGTGAAATCCCTGCCGCTCGCTTTCTCTGCCACACTGGCGAGCATCACATACCCTGTATTGCTGTACTGGTATTTTACGCCGGGCTCGGAAAGTTTGGGCGGCGCATATTGATTAAGGTAGGCGATGATATCTGCATTACCGGCTACCCTGGATTTATCCCAGTGCGCATCCATTACCGCCTGGTAATCCGGCAGGCCGCTGGTATGGGTAAGCAGCTGACGGATCGTAATACCTTTGTAAGGGATGTTGACATATTTCTCCAGCAGATCATCATAATTGAGTTTACCCCGCTCTTTCAGCATCATGATCACCATGGCGGTAAATTGTTTGCTTACTGAAGCCAGCTCAAACACATCATCCACCTGCAACGGGATCTGCTTTGCAAAATCGCGGTAACCGAATGCCTGCAGGTATTTCACCGTGCCGCTTTCAGCTATCAGCACTACGCCGCTGAACTGGGTTGCCGCAGCGGCCTGCATGGCCGAATCGATACGCTCGTACCTTATTCCCTGCGCATTCACAGCGGCAGTCGCAAACAGGCAAACAACAAAGAGTAGCTTTTTCATGGGATTATGCTTTCAGTTTCAGAACTGTTCCGGCACGGGTGCCATTGTGCCTGCCCTCATCAACTGTGAGCCTGCCGTTAACGATCACATATTTGAAACCGGTAGAATATTGATGCGGCTTATCGTATGTAGACAGGTCCTTCACCTGCCGTTCATCGAAGATCACAATATCGGCTGCATAGCCTTCCCTCAGGAATCCGCGGTCTTTCAGCTGGAATTTCTGTGCAGGTAAGGACGTCATTCTGCGCACCGCTTCCTCCAATGAGATCACTTTTTCCTCCCGCACATATTTACCAAGTACCCTTGCATTGGTACCATAACCACGCGGATGCGGATTTCCCGAATTGTAAATACGGATACTGGCATCGCTGGCAAACATGTTAAAAGGATATCTCATGATATTCTTTACATCGTCGTCGCTCATACCATGGAATACCATGCCTGCACCGCCCTGCTCCATCATTTCGATGATCGTTTCCGCTTCTTCCTTCACCTTATGTTTACGGCCTTTTAAGAGGTTTACTTCCTCAATGCTTTTTCCGTTGAAGGAACTGTCGGCCCTGAACGAAGCCACCACCGGGTAACTGAAATGTTTCAATCTTCTTTTTGCCAGTCGCCGCAGCATATAGGCAGTCACATCCTTCCGCACCTGGGGTCTTGCCAGCCTGGCTTTGATCGAATCCTGACTGTCGGCCAATACCCAATCGGGCAACAAAGTGCTGAGCGATGTACTGCTGGCTGTATAAGGATACTGATCGATGGTAACATCCAATCCCTCAGCGCGGGCCTGCATGATCATCGGCACTGTTTCCCTGCTACGGCCCCAGTTCTGCTGTCCGCTGAGTTTGAAATGTGAGATCTCTACCGGCATTCTGGCTTCGCGGCCGATATGCAGCGCTTCTTCGATGGCCTGGGTTACGCTATCGCCTTCATCGCGCATATGACTTGCATATACACCGTTGTATCTGGAAGCTACTTTAGCCAGCCGCACCACTTCTTCGGTTTTGGAATAAGTGCCGGGGATATAGATCAGTCCTGTTGACATTCCAACGGCGCCATCTTTCATCGCCTGCTCCACGATCGCTTCCATCCGCTGCATTTCTGCCTCGCTCGGATCGCGGTTGGCCGAGCCCATAACGGCCTTGCGTACATCGTTATGCCCGATCAATGAAGCTACATTGATGGAAGTCTTCAGACTGTCGAGCATGGAAAAATACTGTCCAAGGTTTACCTGTGATAACCCGCAGTTGCCTGTTACAACCGTAGTTACCCCATCGTAAATAAAATTATCGGCCGTCGGATTTTTTCTTTCATCCCCTTCGATATGGGTATGCACATCGATAAAACCGGGTGCAACGATCAGTCCCGATGCATCGATCGTTTTTCCTGCGCTCCATTTCCCCAGTTTTCCAACGGCCACGATCTTTCCCTGCTGTACGGCAATATCCCCATAAAACCAGCTGTTGCCGGCACCGTCCAGGATCTTACCATTTTTGATCAGGATATCGGCAGTCTGCGCCGTTACACTTATGGCAAACACGGGTATCGAAGCAAACAAAACGGTCATTCTTTTAACATGCATAGCCCTCAGCGTTTAACAGTTGTATCTTTTTGGGTGGTTTCGAGATGATAATCTTTACGCAATACCTGCAGTGTATGTGTCGCTTCTGCTTTGAGCAGATTCAGGTAGCCGGCATATCCTGCGATGATCTGCTTCTGCATATAGGATTTGTTGTAGAACATGCGCATTTTCACCGGATCGCGGTCTATGAAAAAGCCGCCGGGTACAGGGCGAAGCGCTACTGAAAAATCCATGATCTGTTCCATCACATTCAACAGGTCGAGCGTGCCTTTATAATAAGCATCGCTCTGTTTACGCGCCATTTCGTTGAGCGCATCGTAGGCGGTGATCCTGTTAACGGATGCCGTATCCCTGATCAGCCGCAGACCTCCGGCGTTCTTCAACTGTGTGATGGTGCCATTGGCGCTCTCGAACAAAATGCTGGCTGCCACATAACTGCCATAGCGGTAAAGCTGCTTATTGGTTGAATCGGATGCTGGCGCTTTGATGTAAAGAAGCAGGGAATCGATGCCTTTCAACAGCTTTCGGTTGGCATTGGCAACCTGTTGCAGTTTAAGGGTATCTGTTTCCAGATCGGAGATCATGCTCTGCACATACTGATGTCCTTTTTCTTTCTCTACATAGCCTTCGCGGAGGTTTTCTGCAACAAAACCGCTGAACACCGCCAGGAACAGCATGAAGAATTCTCCCAGGTAACTCTTCCAGTTCTTTTTCTCGTGCCGGTGCGTATGAGGAACCTCCATTGTGCAGTTATTTCGGGTGTTCAAGATAACGAATTCCCGGCGCAGAATTGTGTTCCCCGCAAAAGCCGCCAAAACTGTACTTTTGCAGCCAGAATTTTTAGAGATATGCTGGATAAACTGGATGCGTTAAAAGCAAGGTTCGAACAGGTGGGTATTGCATTGACCAATCCCGAGATTATCAATAACCAGCGCGAATTCGGCGCTTACAGCAAGGAATACCGCCAGCTGGAAAAGATCGTACAGCCCTACGAGCAGTACCGGAAAGTATTGTCCGAATTCAATTTCGCCAAGGAAGCGCAGAATAGTCCTGACGAGGAAATGCGCGAGCTGGCCAAAATGGAATTGCCTGCACTGGAAGAACAGAAGACCATACTGGAATCCCAGCTCACCAAACTGCTGATCCCGAAAGATCCGCAGGACGACAAGAATGCCATGCTCGAGATCCGTGCGGGCACCGGCGGCGACGAAGCCAGCCTGTTTGCGGGCGACCTGCTGGGTATGTACCTGCGCTATTGCTCACGCAAAGGCTGGAAGACCGCCATCGTAAGCGAAAGCGAGGGAACAGTGGGCGGCTACAAGGAAGTTGTGGTGGAAGTGACCGGCGAAGATGTTTATGGAACGCTGAAATTTGAAAGCGGTGTTCACCGGGTGCAGCGGGTACCTGACACCGAAACGCAGGGCCGGGTACATACCTCGGCTGCCACGGTAGCAGTAATGCCCGAGGCCGAAGAAGTGGATTTTGAACTGAAAGAAAGCGATGTGAAAATGGAGACTGCGCGCAGCGGCGGCGCCGGCGGTCAGAATGTAAATAAAGTAGAGACTAAAGTATTCCTCACCCATATCCCTACCGGCGTAACCGTGGTGTGCCAGACAGAACGTTCGCAATTGGGCAACCGCGAAAAAGCGATGGTAATGCTGCGTACCAAACTATACGAAGAACAGGTACGCAAACAGGAAGAAGAGATAGCCTCGCGACGCAAGACCCTGGTGAGTACAGGCGATCGCAGCGCCAAGATCAGGACCTATAACTGGCCGCAGGGCCGGGTTACGGACCATCGTATCGGACTTACCTCGTATAATCTCGATGCCGTGATCAACGGAGAGATAGATGAGTTCATTGAAGCCCTGCAGATGGCAGAGAATGCGGAAAAGATGCTGAATCAATAATCAGCCGCGGTCAGTTGCTTTTTACTTTTTCTTCTGCGGCCTTGATCTTTTTTTCCCAGGCCCAGGCGGTGCGCATCATATCGGACAGATCGTATTTGATCTCCCAGCCCAGTTCCTTCCTGGCCAGATCGTTATTGGCATAGATCGCCACAACATCCCCGGCCCGCCGCGGACCGATCTCATAATTCAGTTTTACCCCGCTTACTTTTTCGAAAGCCTGTATGGCTTCGAGTACGGTTACGCCATTACCGGTGCCGAGATTGAAAATATCGCAGTTGGTCTTGTTGCGCTGGTCCATCAGGTATTGCAGCGCCAGTGTATGGGCATGGGCGATATCGCAGACATGGATATAATCGCGCACACAGCTTCCATCACGGGTTGGATAATCATTGCCGAACACCGTTACTTTCTGCAGTTTACCTATGGCGGTCTGCGTAATAACAGGTACCAGGTTTTGCGGTTTGCCAACCGGCTGTTCGCCGATAAAACAGGTCGGATGCGCGCCAACAGGATTGAAATAGCGCAGCAGTATGGACTTCGTATTGGCGCGGGCGGAAAAATTGGAGAGTATTTCTTCCCCCATCTGCTTGGTGGCGCCATAGGGCGATTCGGCTTTTTTTACGGGAGAACTTTCGGTAACCGGGATATCGTCGGGATTGCCGTATACCGTACATGAAGATGAGAAAACGAAATACGGCACACTGAACTCCTGTACGCATTTCAGGAGATTGATGAGGCCGAACAGGTTATTCTCATAGTACATCAACGGTTCGATCACCGACTCGCCCACTGCTTTGTAGGCTGCAAAATGGATAACGCCGGCTATATCGGGGTTTTCCTGGAATACCGCCCGTGTTTCATCAAAATTCTTCAGGTCAACATTGTAATTCTTGATCCGCCTGCCGGTGATCTGCTCGATGCCGCTGACCGGGTACGGGGTTGACCGCGAGTTGTCGTCAACCGAAATTACCGTGAACCCATTCTCGATCAGGTCCACAATTGTGTGGGAACCGATATAGCCGCAGCCGCCGGTGACCAGTATTTTAGCCATAGCAAAAAATATGATGCAAAATTAAAAGCTTAACCGCTTACAAAAGCATGCAAGCTACATGAACAATTTCAGGATAAAATATACGACCGCTGCCAGCACTGCAGAGATCGGGATGGTGAGTATCCAGGCCCAGAGCAGGTTAACGGTAACGCCCCATCTTACCGCACTCAGGCGTTTGGTGGCGCCTACCCCGATAATGGAACCGGTGATGGTATGCGTAGTCGATACCGGGATCTTGAAATGCTCGGTGAGGAACAAGGTCATGGCGCCGGCAGTCTCTGCGGCAACCCCTTCCAGCGGCGTTACTTTGGTAATACGGGTGCCCATCGTCTTAACGATCTTCCAGCCGCCGCTCATGGTACCGAGACCGATGGCAAGGAAGCTTGTGAATGGCACCCAGCTGTATTGTGACACGAACTGGTTGAAATCCATATGATGTCCCTGTGTTCCTTCGTAGTAGATCATGGCCGCCCCTATGATACCCATTACTTTCTGCGAATCGTTACTGCCATGCCCAAGGCTGAAAGCGGCAGACGACAACAGCTGCAATCGCTTGAACCAGTTCTCGGCCCGGTATGGATTGGCCCGTTTACAGAGATGTACAATAAGTATCGTGATCACGAACGCTATGATCATACCGATCAGCGGCGCGCAGAAAATGAACAGGAAAGTAGGGATCACTTTTGCATAATTGATCACATCAGCGCCACCCGGACTGAAGCTGCCCGCATGCGCCAGCGCCGCACCCACAAATCCACCCATCAGGGTATGCGAGGAACTGGAGGGAATGCCGAACCACCAGGTGAGCAGGTTCCAGATAATGGCCGCAATAATGCCGGCGAGGATCACCTGCAGGGTAATGAACTGCGGATTTACCCATTTGGCTACCGTATTGCCGATACCGAATTCTTTGAAGATATATTTTGCGATGAAAAAAGCCGCAAAGTTGAAAAGCGCCGCCCATATCACGGCCTGGAAAGGCGTCAGCACCTTGGTAGACACGATGGTGGCGATGGAATTGGCCGCATCATGAAAACCATTGATGTAATCGAAAATGAAAGCGAGAACGATGATTACGATCAGTAAAGTGAACATCAGGCTTAATTAATAATTGGCAATTAGCAATTAATAATTAGTTGGGATCAGGCTTGTCCAATTACTAATTATTAATTGCTAATTATTAATTGTTTTACGCGTACTTAATGATTATCGATTCAATTACATTCGCCGCATCTTCGCATTTATCGGTAACGATCTCCATTACCTGATAGATCTCCCTTTTCTTGATCACTTCCTTGAAATCGTTCTCCTGCTGGAACAGCATTTCGATGCTCATATCGAACACGTCGTCCGCCTGATTCTCGATGCTGTTCACTTTCACCATGGCTTCGGTCATTTCACGAAGATTTTTCATATCCCGCAATCCCATCACTGCTTTCTTGATCTCCACCGATCCCTGCAGGATCAGGTCGGCCATTTTCTGGATGCCGGTATCATTGGGATTTACATTGTAGAAATTGATCTTTTTAGACGATGCATAAATATAATCGCAGATATCGTCCAGGGCGGTAGCAAGGTAGTGGATGTCCTCACGATCGAAAGGCGTGATAAAGTTACGCCCCAGCTCAGTAAAGATCCGATGGGTATTGTCGTCGTTCTTATGCTCCAGATCTTCGATCTGGGCCAGTACGGCAGCCCTTTTGTTATGGTCGGGTTCGCTCACCATCTCTTTGAGTCTCAGGCCCATTTCGTGAACTTTCTCAGCCACATCCTCAAAAAGTTCATAGAACACCTTGTTCTTTGGCATGAACAAACGACCGAAGTTGTTAATACCCATACGTATTAAGTTTTGGCAAAAATAGGGTTATCGTTCCGACAGAACCTGTTCCGTTTACATTTAATGATTTGGTAATATAGGGTCTGCCTGCTTTTTTGTATAGCCCGATGGTAACAATTTCATCGCACTGCATTCATCTTTACTTAACACCGCGGCGGCAGTTTTGCAGCGAAGATGTAGCAATCGAATAATTTTCTCATGTGCTGCCCCGATTTCTATCGGGGCATTTTTGTTCCCTCTTCCAGGGTAAAACCGACCGTTGTACCTACATCGGGCTTGCTGCGAACATGGATGGTCTGGTTATGCACTTCAATGATGTGCTTGCAGATCGCCAGTCCAAGTCCCGTTCCGCCCACATTCCTGCTCCGCCCGCGATCCGTGCGGTAAAACCGCTCGAAGACCCGAGGCAGGTGTTCCTCCGAAATACCGATACCATCGTCGCTGATCTCTATCAGCACATGCCGGCCATCCGTTTTATAGATACTGGAAACGATACTGCCATCCTGTTTACCATACTTGGTTGCATTCTCCAGCAGGTTATTCAGTACCTGCCTGATCTTTTCCTTATCGGCGAACACTGTGATGGGATACTCGCAGCCTTTCTTGATGCTGACACGGATATTTTTGGCGCTGGTCTTGATCAACAGTGCCTCATACACTTCGCGGATCAGCTCCTGGATAACGAAATTCTCCTTGAACAATGGCTGCTGCCCGCTTTCCAGCCGGGTGATGGCATCAAGGTCTTCTACCAGGTTCACCATGCGGTCTACATTGCGGGCTGCATTTTCCAGGAAACGCCGGTTCAGTTCAGGATTCTCCAGCGCCCCGTTCAACAGGGTATCCACATAACCCTGTATCGCGAAGATCGGCGTCTTGAATTCATGGGCCAGGTTCTGCAGAAATTCCTTGCGATAAGCTTCATTCGTGCGCAGGGTCTCTATCTCCGCACTGCGCTGCTCGGCCCACCGCTCCACATCGGCCCTCACTTCATCGATCCCTTTCTGCGGCAAAATGTATTTGTAATAAGTTTCCTCGCGCCTGGTGGCTTTGGTCTGGTAGATGAACTTGTAGATCAGTTTGATCTTGCGGTAGATGAATGATTCCAGCATATACCGCACGAGCAGATAACTTCCGCTGAAAGTTACCGCCAGCGAGATCAAAGCGATCAGCCAGTCGGGCCTTATCCAGTAAATGCCCAGCGCCACCGGCACAGACAGGATCAACGCGGTAAGGGCCGACAACTGCTGGGGCGAAAGGTTTTTTGTTTTGAACATCGATCAAGGATACGGGAACAAGGTAAGGATTCGGCAATATATTTCACCGCAAAGGCGCGATGTCGCGGGGTTCCGCTAAGACCATTGCGTACCCTCGCGGCCTCGCGTCTTAGCGGTTAAAAAAACAGAATTACATTTCGAACTTATACCCCACGCCTTTCACCGTGGTGATGCAATCGACCCCCAGTTTCTGCCGCACTTTGCGGATATGTACATCTATCGTGCGGTCGCCAACGATCACATCGTTGCCCCAGACCTGCGAAAGGATCTCATTGCGCAGAAATACCCGCCCGGGCCTGGAGGCAAGCAGGTACAGCAGTTCGAATTCTTTTTTTGCCAGCACCACATCCTGTCCGGCAATATTGACCAGGAATTTGACCGGATCGATCACCACATTTCCGACCTCGATATTTTTGCCGTTCTCTTTATGGTTGCTCCGCCGGAACAGGGCGTTTACCCGGCTGATCAGTACTTTGGGACTGATCGGTTTGCTCACATAATCGTCGGCCCCCGTTTCCAGGCCTTTGATCTGCGATGTTTCGTCGCTCAATGCAGTAAGGAAAATGATCAGGGTATCCTGGAATGCAGGCTGGCTGCGCAGGATCTCACAGACCTCCACGCCGGTCTTGCGGGGCATCATGATATCGAGAATGATCAGATCGGGGTGCAGCAGCCGGGCCCTGTCTATGGCTTCATTGCCATCTCTGGCAGTGTATACCTCATAACCCTCGCGGCCCAGGTTATAGCTTACGATCTCGAGTATATCTGGTTCATCATCAGCGATTAATATCTTCCTTGGCCTGCTGTCCATGTTAACGTTATGTTTACACAAAATTAATTTTCCCGGCTGCAAAATGGGGAAATACGGTTATTATGTTATTGTTAACTGCAAAAACTGGGGAATCAGTGTCTTAGAGCCTAATGGCAGTATTTTTGTAAGATATATGCGAATGAAGAGATTTACCCTGGTTCTGTTAGGCGTGTTGGTGATAGGTACCGTTTTTTCCCAGAAAGAGCTGGCTATGCCCCCCATCCCGCAAGTGCGGCTGCTTCATCATGAGAACATCATCAATTCACTCAATTCACTGGCGAAGCTGCAGGTGACCCGTAACGATACCCTTAACCGGTCTATTAACCGTACCGTAAGGGTTACGGTCAATAACATGCGGGCCAGCGTGGAGCTGAACAATACCCTCGACAATAACGGCAAGTTCAAATGGCTGCGGGGCATCAATGAAATGCTTACCAGTTTTATTTCCGGCTATAATGCCCGGGTCATTAAAGGCATGCTGCTGCCCAGCCTGGTAAAGGCCTACGATGATGCCATGCGCATCGATCTTTCGGGCCATTCCATTGCGGGTGTTATCGCCGATCATGAACCGGAGATCGGCAATATCCTGGTAGACAACTACGCATTGAAAGAAAACAAAGGCATACCTGAGGCCCGCGATGTACTGGTGCTGAAAGCCTGCCAGCGCGATCCTACCAATTGCCTGCAGATACTGACCAAATATCCAAATAACAGCTATGCCGACAGCCTAATCATCCTTTCCGCTTTCCGCGACCAGGAAGAGCTGTACAAATTCGCTTCGGCGCCTACGGCATTGGCCAAAAGGATCCAGTCGATCGACCATCCGCTCGTAAAAGCGATCGCAAAAATGGCCAATATGAAAACCGGCCGTATGTATTTTCCTTTCCTCGATGAGCTCTACCAGGGAAAGCTGCGCATGGATTCGATCACCCCCCTGCTGGCTAAAGATTCCACAGGAGAATATTATTCGCTGCTGGTGAAAACCAGGATCCGGTACGCAGAAAGGATGCAGCATGGAGATACGCCCATGGCCGCCCAGGTACTCACCAATAAACTGCGTTCAAAGGCCATCGAACTATATATCAATGAGATCAATGCCCTGCACGACGAGAACAACCTGAATGTGCGCTTCAGAAGACTGGAAGGACTTACGCCGGAAGAACTGTACTATCTCGCCGTATTGAGCGAAGAAGAGATCTACACATCCAGTTTCGTAAGCGGCGTTTATCCGCGTATCATGTCGAGATTGAAGAATTCAAAATCCGATTCGCTTCTGGAGCTGGTGCATAACGATTATTACAAGAAGTTCGTTAAAATGTGCGCGGCATATAATACGCTGGATAATTTCCTCGATAAAATGGACAAATCCACCGCGCAGAGCCTGATGAAGAATTTCGTAACGGGCCTGGAAAATACCCGTACGCTGGAAGATGCGGTGGATGTGGCAGACTCCTACGGCAGCATCTACAATGCAGATATCCGTAAACTTATCCTCGATGAAGTAGGACACCGGCTGGAGCTAAGCAAGCAGCAGCGGAATCGCCGCGGGCAAACCATCTACCATTTGCTGAATACGATCTTCCTGTCGATGGACTCGTCCAGCAAAGTGGATGTATCCGCAGAGTTGGGCATCAACCCGATCTATTTCATGCCTAATAAATTATTGAAAGACACATCGGGCCGCATTGTGATGCAGCAGTTCTTTTATGGCGATAAGGACGGCTCTACGGTATACAATGCCTTCATTTCAAGGTTCAAAAATGCCAACTGGAAGATCACTTATAAACCGATGTGGACCGAAGTGCGCTCGGTAAAAGGTGCACCCGTTACTATTTATTCGAACCTGCCGCTAGATGAGAAAAAGGAACTGGATGAAGCCTCGCAGGACAGCCTGATCGCCTACCTGGCCGATCACGAGCAGGAGCCGAGCGTCGTTATTCACCGGGGACATAGTTATTATCTCAAGACCACCATCTCCAAACTGGCGCCTTCGGCCAAAGTGATACTGCTGGGAAGCTGCGGCGGATACCAGATGCTGAACAGTGTACTGGAGATAGCGCCGGGCGCCCATATCATTTCGTCCAAGCAGGTAGGTACCGGTATCATCAACCAGGGCCTGATCAATGTGATCAGCGAAACCCTGCGCCAGGGTAAAGACCTGAACTGGCCTGCACTCTGGGGTAATCTCGAATCCCGTTTCAGCGGCAGCGCCAAAGAAAAATTCGACGATTATGTGCCGCCGTACAAGAACCTGGGCGCCATTTTCATTACAGCCTACAATAACGCCAACTGATCCCCAGATCGGCGCTATACCGATCCGTTGAGGAACGGATTGTACCGCTTCTCGTGCCCGATGGTGGTAGACGGTCCATGGCCAGGGTATACAACCGTTTCATTCGGCAGCGTAAATAACTGGGTGCGGATGCTGTTCAGCAGGGTTTCATGGTCTCCGCCCGGGAGGTCGGTGCGGCCGATGCTCTCCTTGAACAGTACATCCCCTCCGATCAGGAAACCCTGCTCCTTGCAATAAAAACAGATACTGGCCGGTGAATGGCCGGGCGCCAGCAACACTTTCAGCCGGTCATCGCCCAGGGTAACGGTATCGCCCTCGGCGAGAAAATGCAGCGGTCCCCGGTAATTGTCGAAGGGAAGACCCCATTTTTCACCCGAGGCAGGGGCCAGTTCCAGCATCTGCTTTTCGCCTTCGTGAATATAGAGCTCCAGTGCCCAGGTGTCGTGCACCCATTTATTGCCGAATACATGATCCAGATGACAATGCGTATTCAGCAACCTTTCGGGCGATAGTTGCGTATTTTTTATAAAATTTTTTAACGTTTCCTGCTCAGCGCTGAAGTAACATCCGGGATCAATTATAATAGCTTTGTTGTGTTCGTTATACAGCACATAGGTGTTTTCCTGTACCGGGCTGAACGTAAAGAGGCTGAGCTTAAGCATAATCTTATTTTTACCTGCTTTTTCGGGTAATTGACTAATTTTAAAAACACAAAGTTCGGATATGCAATTGAATCGAATCGCACCCTGGATGGTTTTGGCAGTTTTTGTTTTTCCGTTCATGGCAAATGCCCAGGTGAATTCTGTGGAGTTTGGGAAGAACCGTGTTCAGCATAAAAAGTTCGTCTGGAAATTTTACCAGTCGCCGAATTTCAATACTTATATCGCCCAGGGAGGCGTGGAACTGGGCAAATTCGTGGCCCAGGTGGCCGAAGAAGAACTGCGCTCCATCGAGAACTTCATCGAATATTCCCTGCAGCGCCGGGCCAATATCATCGTATACAATAATTACAACGACTATAAAAGCAGCAATATCGGGCTCGGGCTCGACTGGCAGAATTCAGGCGGCCTCACCAAACTGGTAAACAACAAACTGGTGGTGTATTTCGATGGTAACCACGAACACCTTAAACGCCAGATCCGGGAAGGGATCGCCAGGGTACTGACCGATAACATGCTGTTCGGGGACGATATCGGCGAATTCGCCAGCAACCAGGCCCTACTCGATCTGCCCAAATGGCTGGTAGACGGCTATGTTGCCTATGCCGGCCAGAACTGGAGCACCGAAAAGGACGACGAACTGAAAAGCGCCATACTGGGCGGTCGTTATAATTCCTTTTACCAGTTCGCATTTGAAAAACCGGTGCTTGCCGGACAGGCTTTCTGGAACTATATCGCCGACAAGTACCGTAAGGAGAATGTAACCTACCTGCTTTACCTGGCCCGCATTTATAAAAACCTCAACAATGCCTGCCTGAGGGTATGCAAGAAGAAATTCAAAGAGGTGCTGGCCGATTTTATGCAGTACGAGCAGGAAGTATTTGCGAAGGATGTGCGTCAGCGCCGCAATCAGCCCAAGGGCCAGCAGGTGGTATCGGAAGATGTATCCAAAAATGATTATTTCAGGTTCCAGGCCAATCCCAACCTGCGCAGCAATACCTACGCGGTGGTGGA
>Ga0213876_10001202_pt1 | contig 16337 bp, 16 predicted proteins | sample BarmaccomBMRX_R9_FD_160113 | JGI IMG/M metagenome (GOLD analysis project Ga0213876, IMG submission 160113) | Root-associated microbial communities from Barbacenia macrantha in rupestrian grasslands, the National Park of Serra do Cipo, Brazil - RX_R9 | ecosystem: Host-associated > Plants > Roots... | reverse complement strand
ACCCCCATGCAGTTGATGCTCCCCAGGCGACAACCGCCCGCGACTCCATCCTAACTCGCCCCAGGACCGCGTGGGCGCGCACCAGACCCACCCGGCTAGACTTCACACTCCATGAGTCCCGAGGCCGCGGCGCAGGTGCCCGAGCTCGACGTCGCGATTGACATGGCCGTCTCCGGCCGGGACGCCGCCACGCTCGACCGTCTGCTGGCCGATGACTTTGTCTATACCCACGCGAACGGGAAGCCCGAACCCAAACGCGAGTTCATTGCGACTGCCGTGGCGCGCGCCGATCCGCCACGTCGTATCTTGCATGACCTCCAGGTGGAGCCGCACAACGATATCGCGGTCACCCGCGGCACCATCGAGTTCATCTACACCGATGCGCGGCCCAACCTCTATCTGGGATTCGTGCGGGTGCACCGCCTGTTTGACAGCGGCTGGCTAGCGATCTCGCATCGCAGCTTCCACGTGGTCGACGGCAGCTGAGCGTCACGCCAGCAGTTGCCTATACGACGCAGGACGCAACCGACATGGTGGTGATGAGCACCCACGCGCTAACGGGTCCGGCGCGGGCAGTCCTCGGAAGCACCGCGGAGGCCGTGGTTCGTTCGGCCCCATGTCCGGTGCTGCTGGTGCGCCGCGCCGAATCGTCCACGACTTCCCTGTAGGTAGGCCCCAAGTCCCTGGTCAGCTCGCAGCCGAGCCGACCGGGGCGCGTGTTGATCGCGTCAGCGGTGGCGTTTGCAGGTGCCACTCCGTAGCCTGCTGGTACGCATGGCCAACGTTGAGTAGCGCGGCCTCGTCGAAGGCGCGACCGGCAATCTGCAGTGATAGCGGCAGCCCTTCGCCAGTAAAGCCCATGGGCACCACCAGCGCTGGATTGCCAACGGCATCCCAGTAGGACGTGAACACCAGCTTGAACAGCCGCTCGATATCCAGCAGGTCATCCTGCCCATAGCGGAATGCGCCTACCGCCGAGGTCGGCATGACGACGACGTCGACGGTATCGAGGAGCCCAACAAGCTGGCGCTGGGCCACCCGCCGCAGCCGCTGCGCCTGCACGTAGTCGGCGCCAGATACGAGCGCACCGCGCGCTAGCATGGCGCGAGTACCCTCGAAGTAGTCGCCCCAGCGAGCCTGTGCATCGCTCATGTGATACGCCAGGGACTCAGCCGCGCAGGTCGGCATGAGCGCCGCCTGGACCTCGTCATAAAGCGGCAGCACCACGTCCACCAGTCGCGCGCCGAGTTGCTTCAACACCTCCAGCGCCGCGTCGAAGCACCCTTCAACGAGCGGATCACGCTCCTCGGGAAAGTGGTGCGCGCGTTCCACGCCGACGCGTAATCCAGCCAGCGATCCACTCAAACCGCTCAAATAGTCAGGCACCGGAACGTCGATACAGTCCGGATCGCTGGGGTCGTACCCGGCAAGTACCTGGAGCATGCCCGCGCAGTCCCAGGCGGATCGCGCCAGAGGACCGACATGGTCCAGACTGTATCCCAGCGGCGTGCAGCCGGACTTCGGTACCCGACCAAACGTGGGCATGAGTCCACTCACGCCGCAGAAGGCGGCGGGAATGCGAATGCTGCCGCCGGTGTCGGTGCCGATGCCGGCGAGAAACAATCCGGCGGCGATGCCGCTGCCGGTGCCGGAGCTGGAGCCGCCAGGCCAGGTATCCAGGTCCCACGGATTGCGCGGGATCGGAAACGGTTTGGTCGGATCCGGTACGCCACAGGCAAATTCCATCGTGGAGGTCTTGCCGGTGATGACAGCGCCAGCGCGTCGCAGGCGCTTGACAATCGGCGCATCTTTGCCTGCACCCCAGTCGGGATCGAGGATCAGGCTCTGCGCGGTCGTTGGGCCCTCGGACGCAGCCAGGATGTCTTTGACGCCGACGGGAATGCCGTGGAACGGACCTCGATCCAGACCGTCTCGCAGCTCGGCGTCCGCGCGCTCCGCGTTGGCGAGGGCCTGCCGGTCGAAGCGCGCCAGGTACGTGCCGAGTTGCGAGTCGAGCTCGTCGGCCCGGTCGAGCATGGCTTGTGTGAGGTCCACGCTCGTGAGCTCGCCAGCACGAAGCGCTGCCGCGGCGTCCTGGACGGTAAGAGGAATCTCAGGCATCGACTTTCAACCCCAATCAGCAAACGTCGGAGTCGGTGTGAACTGGAGGCAGGGCGCCTCGTAGCGCGTGGCGGCCACCTTGTACAGCGATTCGATGCCTGGTTGCTGCTGCGAGTACGCGGATGTGAGCTTGTCGAGCTCGAGTTCGCTCACGGGCAAACCGGCGCGCGCGAGCATCAACTGCACAATGGTCTTGTCTTCGGGGGTACTCATCCGAATGGGAGCTCCTTTTTTTGGACGTTAGACAGCGACGGTTTGGCGGACGAGTGGCGGCGTCCGCAGGTGCCAATCGGTGGTTCGCTGGAACGCGTCGCCGACGCGCAAGATCGTCGCCTCGTCGAACGGTCGTCCCGCGATCTGGAGCGACAGCGGCAGCTCATCCGCGGTAAAGCCCATGGGCACCACCAGCGCTGGATTGCCGACGGCATCCCAGTAGGAGGTGAACATGCGACCCATTAGCTTTGACATGCCGGCATCCTCCAGTTCGGCGTACGTGAGCGCACCGCACACCGCGGTCGGCATGACGATGGCATCCACACCATGGAACAACCGCTGCAAGTCGCCCTGCGCCGCACGTCGCACGCGTTGCGCCTGCACGTAATCGGCGCCGGATACCAGCGCTCCCATGGCGACCCACTGGCGCGTGCCGGCCGCGTAGTCGTTCCAGCGACTCCGCATGTCCTGGCGGTGATAGGCGAGCGCTTCAGCAGCCATGGTGAGCATCATCGCGGTATTGGTTTCCGCGAAATACGGCAGCTGCACATCGACCACCATGGCGCCAAGTTCTTCCAGCACGGCGACCGCTGCGTCGAAACGCTCCCTGGCGGCGGGATCGCTGTCCTGAGGAAAATGGTGCGCGCGTTCAACGCCAATGCGTAATCCAGCTAATGAGCCGGTCAGCGCACTCACATAGTCAGGTACCGGAACGTCGATGCAGTCCGGGTCGCTAGGATCGTATCCAGCAAGTACCTGGAGCATGGCCGCGCAGTCCCACGCGGAGTGCGCCAGCGGACCGACGTGGTCCAGACTGTATCCGAGCGGCGTGCAGCCCGACTTCGGCACCCGGCCAAACGTGGGCATGAGTCCGCTCACCCCGCAGAAGGCAGCCGGAATGCGAATGCTGCCACCGGTGTCGGTGCCGATGCCCGCGAGGAACATTCCGGCGGCGATGCCGTTGCCCGTGCCCGAGCTGGAGCCGCCTGGCCACGTCTCGAGGTTCCACGGATTGCGCGGCATGGGGAACGGCTTAGTGCGATCGGGCATGCCGATCGCGAACTCCATTGTCGTCACCTTGCCGGTGATCACCGCGCCCGCCGCACGCAGGCGTTTGACGATCGGCGCATCTTTCGCGGCACCCCAGTCGGGATCGAGGATCAGGCTCTGCGCCGTCGTAGGGCCTTCGGAGGCAGCCAGGATGTCTTTAACGCCGACGGGAATGCCGTGCAACGGTCCGCGGTCCAGGCCACCTCGCAGTTCTGCATCGGAGCGCTCAGCTGTGGCGAGGGCTTCGCCGTCAAAGCGGGCGAGGTACGTCCCGAGTCGCGCGTCGAATTCGTCGGCACGGGCGAGCACGGCCCTCGTGAGGTCCACGCTCGTAAGCGCACCAGCGCGCAGCGCCGCTGCAGCGTCCTGGACGGTAGGCGGAATCTCAATCATGCAGCACTCCTCTCGGCCGTGTCGGAATCGTAGAGATGGCACGCGACGGCGTGTCCCGCCGTTGGATGACGAATCACCGGGCGCTCCACAGCGCACACATCCATCGCCAATGGACAGCGCGTTCGGAACCGACACCCGGAGGGTGGGTTGAGGGCACTGGGAATGTCGCCAGTCACCGGCGCGGAAGTTCGCCGTGCCTCCGGATCCACCTGTGGAATAGACGACAGCAACACCCGTGTATACGGGTGCAGCGGATTGCGATAGAGCTCGTCAGACGAGCACTGTTCGACCACTTGCCCCAGGTACATGACGGCGACGTAGTCGCTTACATACTCGACCACGTTCAGGTCGTGGCTGATGAAGACGTACGTCAGCCCGAGCTGTTGCTGGAGGTCCAGCAGGAGATTCAGGACCTGGGCCTGGATGGACTTGTCCAGCGCCGACACCGGCTCGTCGCAAATGATGAGCTTTGGCTCCAGCGCCAGCGCCCGCGCCGTGTTGACGCGCTGCAGCTGGCCACCACTCAGCTGGTGTGGGAAGTAGGAGGCGTGGTGCGGGTGCAGGCCAACCTGCTCGAGCAGCTGCGATGTACGATTGCGAATCTGCTGGGCCGAATAGCCGTGCACCCGGAGCGGGAAGCCAATGTTCTCGCCAATCGACATGCGCGGATTTACGGAGCCGAGTGGGTCCTGAAAGACCATCTGCATCCCGCGTTTGATCGCTTTCCGTTCGCGGCCTGCCAACGCGTTCAGATGCTCGCTGTCAAATGCGATCTCGCCGGCGTCCGGTTTGACCAGACCCAGGATCAGTCGAGCAGTCGTCGATTTACCGCAGCCGGATTCACCGACGATTCCCAATGTGTCGCCGGCTTGCACGTCGAATTCCACGTCGTCTACGGCGGAAACCATTCCGGTTCGCCGAAATCCGAGATGCACGGGGAATTGCTTCCGCAGCTTGCGCACGCTCAGCAGGGACTGACGAGCGCTCATACGGACTTCACGTCGAGCGCATCGCGCAAACAGTCGCTGAGCACGTTGAACGCGACGGACGTCACAAAGATCATCAGCCCCGGCAGCGCCACAACATCCGGCGCGACGTACACCGAGCCGCGCATCGTATTCAGCATGGCGCCCCACTCCGGAGCCGGCGGCGCCGAGCCAAGTCCCAGAAAGCTCAGCCCGGACGCGCTCACAATGGCCAGGCCAATCAGCCCGGAGGTGTAGACGAAGATCGGGCTCGCAATATTCGGCAGCAGCTGGTACTGGATGATCTGGCGTGGCGACGCGCCGGCCACACTGGCTGCCTCCACATATTCCTGAACAACTACCTGGCGGGTCGCCGAGAGCGCCACGCGCGAAACCGGCGGAATCAGCACGATGGTGATCGCGACGATCGTGCTGGTCAGGCCAGGGCCGAGCGCAGCCGCAATGCCAATCGCCAGCAGCAGCGCGGGAAACGCGTAGGAGACGTCCATGGCCCGCATGAGCAGGGTTTCAACCACGCCGCCGAAATACGCCGCGACGGCGCCGATGATCGTTCCAATTGCCGTGCTGATAACCACCGGCGCAATCCCGGCAAACAGCGATAGCTGTCCTCCATACAGCAGGCGCGCCAGCATGTCGCGGCCTTGCTCGTCCGTACCGAGGATGTGGCTGTCGGACCCCACCGGCAGCAAACGCGCCAGAATGGAGCCTTGCAGCGGATCGTATGTCGTCAGCAGCGGCGCGCCAATGGCCGACCCAAAGATCACGACGACGACCGCCAGTGAGCCGAGCGCCACCGGATCGCCGCGGAGGCGTTCCCCGACTTCTCTGTAATACGACCGAGGTCTGATGGCGCCGATCTCGTCGCGTTGTTCGAGTGGTGCCAGAAGCTCGATTACCGCCATCAGCTCAGGCGCTCGCCAGACGCCGCACGCGCGGATTCACCACGATTTGGAGCATGTCCACCACCAGGTTCAGCAGAATGAAGGTGACGGCGATGACCAGCAACGAGCTCTGGATGAGGATCAGATCGCGCGCCAGGATCGCCGTGTAAATGAGATTCCCGAGTCCGGGCCAGGCGAAGATGGTTTCGACCAGGACCGAACCGCCCAGCAGGTAACCGACCTGCAAACCGATCATCGTCAAAATAGCTGGAGCCGCGTTTTTGGCCACGTGGCGGAGGATTTGCGCATCACTCAGGCCCTTGGCACGGAGTGTGTAGACGAAGTCCTCGCCATAGGTTTCGATCAGACTCGATCGCGTCGTGCGCGCCGTCAGACCGATAGTGATCGCCGCGTTCGCAAGCGCCGGCATGATCAAATGCGCGAGAAAATCAGCCGGTCCGTCGGCGAGCTCGGCCATTCCCGAGGCCGGCAGCCACTGCAGGGTCGCCGAGAAAAGAATGATCAACAGGATTCCAAGCCAGAATGACGGCACGCTCATGCCCGTGATAGCCAGAGCGGAAACCGCACGGTCCAGGAGCCGACCAGGCCGAAACGCGGCGGCGGTGCCCAAACCGATGCCGGTTACGAGCCCGATCACCGCACCCGCCCCGGCCAGCACCGCTGTGCGGCCGATCGCCGCGCCGATGAGCTCGCCAACCGCGTAATGCCGAACGTAGGAAAATCCCAGGTCACCGGTCAGCAGCCGGCCGAGCCAGTGCAGGTACTGCAGCGGCATCGGCTCGTCGAAGCCCAGCGTCCTGGCGAGAATGGCACGGTCGGCTGGATTGGAACCTTGCGCTCCGAGCAGCGTGGCCAGCGGATCACCTGGTAGCACCCGGATCATCACGAAGATCACCACCGAGACGCCGAGCAAGGCGGGCACAACCGCCACCAGCCGGCGGGCCATGAGTATTCCCAGCATGAGTCTGTGCAGCGGCCCTTACGGCTTGACCCACACGTTGCGGAGGTCGGCGAACCACGAGCGCGACGGCATGAAGCCGCGCACTTTTTGCGACAACACGCGCAGATTCAGATCGTGCACCGCGAATGTGAAGGACGAATCGCTCGCGAGGATGCCCTGCGCTTGCTGCAGCAACGCATCTTGTTTCTGCGCATCGAATTCGTTTTGCGCCTGATGGACGAGCTCGTCCACTTTCGGGTTCACATAGCCTGTCGCGTTGCAGCACCCGTTGGGCGGCAGTCCGTCAGACGTGAAGCTCTGGAAGGTAAACGGCGGGGCATCCGGGGCCAGGGAAATATAGACCGCGTCGTATTTCTTGTTGGCCGGATCCGAGAACCCGCCAATGAACAGCGTGATGAAGTTGTTCCACTCCAGTGGAACGAGTTGCAAGTCGATGCCGACGGCTTTGAAGTTGGTTTGCACCAGCTCCATCATCGGGCCGGGCCACATGTTGCCCGAACCACCGGTCGGATACGCGATCGACATCTTGAAGCCATTCGGGTAACCCGCGTCCGCGAGCAACTGCTTGGCCTTGTTTACATCGAGGTGGAAGGTTGTCCCGAGCTGCGGATCGAACCACGGGTGGCCCGGGTAGAGGTACTGCGAGGCGGGCATGCACAGCCCGCGCAGCAGAGCGGTGCACATGCCTTCACGGTCAATCGCGTACTGCAACGCCTGCCGCACACGGATGTCGCTGAAAGGTTTGTCGTAGGTGTTCAGCGCGAAAATGATCGTGTGCGGGTATTGCTTGAGGATCACGTTGAAGCCCTGTTTCGAGAGCTGATCGACGGAGTCGGGCGGGGGGACCTCGGCCCAGTTGATCTCACCCGACTGGAGCGCGGCCAGACGTGTCGCGGGGTCCGGCATCGGGCGCAAGATGAGCTTGTCGAGCTTTGGCTTGCCTCCCCAGTAATTTTCGTTGGGGTCCAGCTCCATCACCTGCCCGTCGATGTACTTCGTCATCTTGAATGGGCCGGTGCCGGTGGCGTGCTTGATGTATTCCTCGACGCCGTATGTCTTAACCGCGGTGGGACTGGCGATCATCATGTGCGACATATCCCACGGCAAAAACGAATACGGACTTTTGGTCTTGATTTCCAGCGTGTATGGATCAACTGCCCGGTAGGTGTCGACTTTGAGGAGATTGAAGCCGTTGGAGGCCGCCGCCGTTGCATCGAAGTACGGGAAGTCCTTGTTCAGCAGGCGGTCGAAATTGAAGACCACCGCGTCCGCGTTGAATTCGGTGCCGTCGTGGAATTTCACCCCCTGGCGCAGATGGAAAGTCCAGGTCAGCTTGTCGTCTCCCACTGCCCAGTCTGTGGCCAGACCGGGACCGGGAACTGGCACGGAGTCACCCTGGTCATAATTGACGGGAGTCAGCTCGTCGTAGATCTGGTTGCCGACAAAACGTGTGCCTTCGTAGCCTTCATTCGGCGGTGTGTTGGGATAGGGGATGTTGCCCGCGGACATGCCGACGATCAGGGTGCCGCCTTTGCCGGTCCGGTCGGTCGCAATGGCGTTATCCACATGGTCGTAACTTGCCGGGGCGGCAGAGGTGGTGCTCGCCGTGGGCGCGTTGACGGCGGAAGTATTGCCGCCCGTGGCCGGCGCCGGCGCCGCGGGCCGGCAGGCCGCCAGCAGCACCGGAAAAGTCAGCGCGGCGGACGCCAGAAGGTGTTGCCATCGCAAGTTGCTCATCAATCAATCAACACCTTCGCGTGAATGCAGCGCGCGTACTGCAGGGCGCCGACACGCACCAATTCGGGGACGGTGGTTCGGCATGCACCGAGCGCGCTGTCGCACCGCGGCGCAAACGCACAGCCTTCAGGCAATTGCGCCGGATTCGGTGGCTGGCCCGGGATGGCCACCAATCGCGCCGTGTGGCCCGGTCCGACATTCGCATTGAGCAAACCGCGCGTGTACGGATGCTCCGGTTGCCCGATGACAGTGCGCACAGGTCCGGTTTCCACGACACGCCCCGCGTACATCACTTGCACGTCGTCGGCGACTTCAGCGGCAACCGCGACGTCGTGTGTCACGAGCACGATGGCAGTACCGAGCTCACGGCGGATCGATCGGAACAGGTCCAGCACACGCGCCTGCACGGTGACATCCAGCGCAGTCGTCGGTTCGTCGGCCAGCAGCACGCGCGGCTTACAGGCGAGTGCCATGGCGATCACTACGCGTTGGCGCATGCCACCGCTCAACTCGAAGGGATACGCCGTGAGACGTCGCTCGGGCGAGTCGATCTGGACCAGGCGCAACAGCTCGAGCGCTCGATCGCGCGCCTGCCCGACCGACATCTTCGTGTGGCGGCGCACACTTTCGACGATCTGTTGTTCGACGGTGTACACCGGGTCCAGCGCCGTCATGGGGTTCTGGAACACCATCGAGAGCAGCGAACCCCTCAGCCGCACCCGTTCGGCGGCTGGCAGTTGCAAAAGGTCGGTGCCTTGCACCAGCACCGCGCCGCGCACTCGCGCGCTCGGCGCCTGAATTCCGAGAATTGTGCGCAACAGCACGCTTTTGCCGGAGCCGGATTCTCCAAGGATCGCCAGAATGCGGCCCTCGCCGACCGTGAAGGAGACGTCGTTCACCGCGCGAACCAGGCCATCGCGCGTGGGAAAGCTGACGGAAACGTGGCGTATTTCGAGCGCCGGCGGTGCTTCACTATTGGCGCGGGCGCTCAGCGCGGATAGTGGACGTTCGAGAACCGTAGTCATGCGACTGGCTCCAGGGCGACGTGAACTCCTACACGGCTGTGCGAATTGCACACCCGAGACATACGGCAGCCACCTCCACCGGAACCGGGCGTCTGCAGCCTTTACGGGTCCAATCAGTACCCGAAAGGTTGCGTTTCAACCGCCTAGAAGTTCGGCCGACAAGCCGGTTTTCGGCCCGTGTCGCAGTCGGCCGAACTTCTTTCGACAGATAGTCTCTAGGAGCGCGGCAGACGAGTTCGATGCTGGATGTATGGTTTGCGACCGCGCTCCTAGAGGGTATGGCTTCGAATGGAGCGGAGCATTAGCACGAAACGCCGAATTCGCTCCACGCGGTTTGGTTGGTTTGTACGACACCGGCACGTTACGCCGTGCAGGCTAGATACGAGATCATATACGATTGGTGAACCGATGCGGGTCCAGGGCACACAAGGGGGACTTGATATGGCCAGCCCAGCTTTATCTCGGCGAGCAGTGATGGGGTTGATGTTCTCAAGTGCGACGGTCACGCTGTTAGTCGCCTGCGGAGTAACTGCGCCCGCGAGCGCCCCGCCGCCAGCTGCGCCTCCGCCACCGACCGCAGCCGCGCAGCCGACCATTACCGTTAGCACCCCAACGCCGGCGGCCGCGAGCGCGGCCGCTGGCCAGCCAAAGACGGGCGGCACGTTGCGCGTCGGCGTGCCCACTGACATCGTCACCCTCGACCCGGTTGTTCGCGGCGGGGCCCCGTATGAGAGCACGTGGCTCACATTCGACCGGTTGGTGACGTATGACGACAAGCTCCAGCCGTTACCGATGCTGGCTGAAAGCTGGGACGTCACGCCAGACTTCAAACAGGTCCAGTTGCATTTGCGCAAAGGGGTGACCTGGCACACTGGTCGCGAGTTCACCAGTGACGACGTGAAGTGGAATTTCATCCGCGTGCAAGACCCCAAGGCCGGTTACGGCGACTTCGCCGCGCAGAGCGCCTGGTTTACAACCATCGACACGCCGGACAAATACACGGTCGTCCTGAAATCCGATCAGTCGCGACCGTCCATGTTCGACTTTTTTCAGCAGTTCAACATGGGCGACCGCTCTGTTCTCGAAGGTCCAGACGCAAAGACAACTTCATCTGGAACCGGGCCTTTCAAGTTCGTCGAGTGGGTGCAGGGCGACCACATTACCCTGGCGAAGAACTCGAACTACTGGCAGAGCGGCCGACCCTATCTCGATAGCATAGCCGTGCGCATCTTTGCGGGAGACCAGCCTGGCAGTCTGGCGATGGAAGGGGGAACGCTGGACCTGTTGCGTAGCGGAGCAATTCCTGATGTCGCTCGCTTCAAAACGGACTCGAATTACGAGGTCAACGTCCATCCAAGTTCTGGGACGTTCTACGAGATGGCGTTCCTGACGTCGGTGGCTCCGTTCGACAACAAGCTGGTTCGGCAGGCGTTCAACTGGGCAATCGATCGCGAGCGCAATGCAAGTCAGGTCTTTCAGGGTTTGGCCCAGCCAATAGACCTGCAATGGAGTCCGAGCTCGCCAGCCTACGACGCCGCGAAGAATAAGACGTACACATTCGACCTGGACAAGGCCCGATCCCTGTTACAGCAGGCTGGCGTGTCGGGACTGTCGACAGACGTCATCGTGACCGCAGCCAGCCCGATCAACTCTCTGGGCTTTTTGCAGATCTACCAGGCGGACCTCGCCAAGATCGGCGTTACCCTCAACATTAAGGCGTATGATCCGGCCACCTGGGCTGGCAACGTGCTCGGCCACACCTACAACGCGATGTATGCAACCGGCGACGTCGTAGCCAACCTACTGCCGATTAACAATCTGAACGGACCGACCTGGCGGCCAAATCCCAACAATACGGACTGGGACGCTCCAGAGTGGAAGGACCTGGTCGGACAGGTTGCGACCGAGCCGGACCCCGCAAAGCAGAAGACACTCTACGCCCGGCTGAACGACTACATCCTTGATCAGTCTTGGGCGATGCCATTTGCGACGAACCCTCAGATCCTCGTCGCAACGAAGAAAGTCCATGGGATGACGATCAACCAATACGGTGCCTGGTACTTCACCGAAGCGTGGCTGGACGCCTGACCAACTTCAACCAGCATCATCACTTTGTGGCGGAGAAGGAGAACCTGTGACAGTGGAGAACGTGCGCTATGGGTTCCATCGTGGATTGAACCTCGATGACCTCGAGACGACAACTCAGGAAGAAAAGGACACGTTTTACAACTACGCACGCAACAATCACGTGCCGCTGTACCTGCAAACGTCGCATTCCGTGTGGCTTGAGAACCGGCCAGACATGATGAAGCTGCACCACCGTCTGCTACCAGAGTTTCGTCGCGGTTTGCCGGAAGCGGTGTTCATGATGTCGGTGGGACAGCTGCACACGTACGTATTTCTGGATTGGGAGATTGGCATCACCAACGAATTCAAGGTGATGCAAGATCAGGGGATTACCAAAGCGCAGTTGATGGAAATCGTCATGTCCGCGCAGGTGTATGCCGGTGTCCGCGGTCTCGAGGGCGTGTATCGGGCGACCTGGCCGTTTATCAAGGATTTCCAAGACCGACCGGTGGCAAAGTCACCGTTTCCCGCCGAGTGGGACTACGACCTTTCGCCGTTCAAGGCTGGCCTGGATCCTTCCACGCGGGACTTTACGGCGATGGATAAGCAGCGCCTGGAGGAGTGGCACCTCCGCAACGGCGGCGAGGTCCCCAAGTGGGTGCGCTTCATGGCCAGGTACCGCCCCGAGTTTCTCAAGGCCTATCGCCTCCGCTGGGAAGGCATTTTCCGCGGTGCGCTGCCGCGCCAGGTCATGCCGTTTCTGATGATCTACCACAACGTCGCCAACGGCTACGCCGACGGCCTGCGCGATGCCGTGCTGCTCGGCAAAGCATGGGGCCTCAGCAAAGACTGGATGGTTCTGGCAATCGTGGCGTGTGCCTATTACTACACCGGATTCGAAGGCTTGAACATGGTCGAAGACGCCGTCGGCGACATTCTGGACTAATCCGTCGTGCACGATCCCAGGCGTATCGATGTCGAGAACCGCCGGACCACTCCGCTCACTAAATGCGGGCCTCGACCAGCAAGGCTCACGCACCAACAGATGCGGAGGATGTATCTCATGTCGCACATACGCCGTCTCGACCATGTCGGTATCACCGTCGCCGACCTTGACACGGTCACCGCGTTCTTCGTCAAGCTGGGCCTCGAGGTCGAGGGCCAGACGTTCATAGAGGGCGAGTTCGTGGACACCGTCACTGGTATTGCCGGTGTCCGCAGTCACATCGTCGTGCTGCGGCCGCCCGGTGGAGGCGCTGGGCTGGAGCTGTCGAGCTTCGTCCACCCCGAACACCACCCAGGGTCACCCACCGCCATGGCCAACGAACTGGGCCTGCGCAACGTGGCATTCCAGGTCGACGACTTGCGAGCGACGGTCGACCAGCTGGCCGCCGACGGATACGGCCTAGTTGGCGGCATCGGTGAGTACGAAAACAGCTGGCGCATGGCGTATGTGCGCGGGCCAGAGGGGATCATCGTTTCCCTGGCTGAGCGGATCGGCTGAGTGAGCCTGCTCCGGCAGGGTCCGCGGCAGCCCGAAGTGTGCCAAAAGGCTGCGCTCGCCGAACCACGTGACGGCCGACACGCGGTTCTCACGCAGCGTGAGAACCATGATCCCGTAGGCGCGGACGACCGGTGCGTGGGGATCCGGCAGATAGCACCCAAAGGCCCGCTGGCCGTTGGCGCGAGTCGGGACCAGCCGGAGGTTGGCGCCGCGACGGTCCCCGCGTTCGCGAGCGATGAATCTCGCGATCGGCTCGGCACCCTGGTACTCGTACGGTTGTGGCGGCATCGTCAGCCAGGCGCTGCTGACCGCCACCACATACGTCCGCCAAAGCGCATCGCGCAGACTGCTCGATGTCACAATTGCAATGAGGTGCTGGACGAAGTGCGCGTCGCGCGCCGCCGCCCACGCGAGAGCGCCAAACAGACTGGCTGCGACCGCGTCATAACTTCTGGGGGTATTTCGAACGTACGTCCGCCGGCACGCTGATATCCGTTCGCGCTGGGCGAAAGTAGCGTTGCGCAAGCAGCTGCTGGGCGTCAGTGGTCAGCAGAAAGTTGACGAAGTCGGCTGCTGCGTCGGACTGGGGTGCGTACTTGGAGATGGCTACCGAAAGCGCAGACAGTGGCATCCCGTCTGTCGGTACGACGATATCGATCGGCGCATTCTGGAGGTATTTGTTGTACATATTGGCTTCGCTGTAGTGGATCGCCAGGGCAACCTCGCCTTTTTGCACGTTGGCGAGAGCTTGTGCGCCGCCGGTGTTGTACGTCGCTACCTGAGGTTTGAGTTGCTCCAGATAGGCGAAGCCAGGCTCGGGATTGTCGATCGTGCCACCGTTTGCCTTGATCGCTCCGACAAGGAAGATCAAGCCTGATGCGGACGTCGTCGGATCATCATAGGAGATCTTCGTAGACGGGATGCAGCAGCTCCGCATAGCTGGTGGGTGGCCGCGGCATGAGGTCCTTACCAAAAAGACGAGGCTGACCTGCGTGTTGGAGCCTTCGGTCTTGAGCTGAGCGAGCGTGCTGCCACTACCGCCTTGCTGAGGTCCGGTGATGATCTTCACGTTCGGCGCCTGCTTTGCATACAGCTGCAAGAGCTCTGGGAAATTGGGATAGTCGGCCGTGAGCCCAGTCTGCACCACCTCCACCGTCTGGCCCGTCTGCGCCGGAGCCGAGGTCCGCGCAGCAGCGGGCTCCGGCTGCGCGGTGGGACTGGAGCCAGTCGACGCACTCGCGCACGCCTGGAGCAACGAGCCGGTCGCGAGCCCCATGCCAGCAAGTAACCGACGCCGTGTGAGTACGCGCATAGGTCGAGATAGTCTCGCAACTGAAGGGTTGTCAGTCGTTTGCGGGTGGTGCGTCACTTTGTTCAGCGTACATTACGCGGCGGCGCAGGCCGGTCGGCCATGCGCGCAACCACCTGGCGAGCATTCGCGAGGCATTGGCAAGTCGCCTACCGCTTGCTGGTTGATTCCCCCGGCGGCGCCGCGCTGATTTCACTGAGGTGCTGGCGGTTCAGCTCCAGGAACCCGTCCAGTGTGCCGAAACCGGTGACGTGGCCGCCGCCGGTGTTCACCAGTTGCATCGCGTGGCGACCGTTTGCGGCAGCCTGCGCAAGGTCCACTCCAGTTGCAACGCCGGAGGATTCGAACAGATACACCAGGTCCTCGGTCGCAACGTTGCCCATCTCGGTGGTGTGGACTGGCATCGCGATCCCACCACCGATTCCTGCCGCTGCGCCGTCGAAGCTGCGTGCGCCCGCTTCATAGCCGGCCCATGCGTTCGCCAGCGCCGTACCCGCCAGCGTGTGCAGATGCAAACCCAGATGCACGTCCGGCCAGCGGTCCAGCACCGCCGAACAGCGTTCCCGAACCAGTGCTGGCCAGGCCAGACCGATGCTGTCGGACAGGTGAATGTCCCGGATACCCATCTCGATACCGCGCTCGACGATGCTCAGCACCGACGACAGTGGAACTACCCCTTCGTAGGGACACACGAACGAGATTGCCATACCGAGCGCGACCTCGATGCCATTGCGCACGGCGAGGTCGACGCTTTTTTCGATATCCCGCAGATTCTCCTCAATGCTCATATTGGAATTGAGCCGCTGATAGGTCGGACTGGCCGCCACCAGACATGAAATCTTCGGTACTCCAGCGGTGACCGCTCGCTCGGCGCCCCGAAAGTTTGGCACCAGCGCCCGCAATGCGGTCCCAGGCAATTTGCCCACCACCGCGGCGGCCACCGCCTCAGCATCAGCCAGTTGCGGAATGACGCGCGGATGCACGAAACCGGTGATCTCGATCTCAGGAATTCCCGCGCGCGCCGCGCGAAAGATGAAGTCGACCTTCTCTTCCGTGGAAGGCTGGCGCAGCCCCGGCTCGTGGAGCAGAGTCTGCAGTCCGTCGCGCGTGAACACTTCCGCAATTCGCACGTCAGCCATGGGCATACCGCGCCTCCAGATTGGTCCAGCTCTCAAGGTCCACCACTTCTTCGCGCTCGGCAAATGACGCCAATTGATCGCGCACCGCCGCGCTCGATCCGTCGCGAACGAGCGCTGCCGCCACCACCTGCATGGCTTTGATCGCCGCGCGCTGCAAGTCCGACGGTACGATCATCACTCGATACCCCAGCCGAGACAGCTCGTCGGCCGGCATCAACGGAGTCCGACCACCCTCGAACATGTTGATCAGCAGCGGCGCCGGGACCTCACGCGCGATTGTCGCGATTTCCTCTCGGCTGACCGGCGCCTCGACGAACACCAGGTCCACGCCAGTCTCAGCGTACAGGCGGGCACGTCGAAGCGCCTCGTCCAGTCCAGCTCGACCGCGCGCGTCGGTCCGCGCGATAATTAGCATGTCCCGCCGGGCGTCGAGCGCAGCACGCAGCTTCTGCACCATCTCCTCCGCGCTGATCAGCTCCTGGCCAGCGTAGTGGCCGCACTTCTTGGGCGAGACCTGGTCTTCGAGATGAATCGCAGCGGCGCCGACGCGTTCGAACTCGCGGACGGTGCGAACCACGTTCACCGCGTTGCCATAGCCGGTGTCCGCGTCGGCGATAACTGGCAGAGAACTGGCGTCGACCACCTCTCGCAACCGCGCCAGCACCTCAGTCATGCTCAGCAGGCCCAGGTCCGGCACACCGGTGCTGCGCGCGACGGCTCCGCCACTGCAGTACAGTGCGGAGAATCCCGCGGCAGCTGCAATGCGCGCGGACAGTCCGTCATACACGCCTGGAGCGATCACAATCCGGTCCGCCTGCATCAAATGACGCAATTGAGCAGCCGGAGTCATAGCGCCGCCACCAGGTCGGCAACCGAGAGATGATCGAGATTCTTCACGAGGTCCACCAGGTGCGGCGGTCCGCCAAGCGC
>Ga0213876_10001201_pt1 | contig 16350 bp, 14 predicted proteins | sample BarmaccomBMRX_R9_FD_160113 | JGI IMG/M metagenome (GOLD analysis project Ga0213876, IMG submission 160113) | Root-associated microbial communities from Barbacenia macrantha in rupestrian grasslands, the National Park of Serra do Cipo, Brazil - RX_R9 | ecosystem: Host-associated > Plants > Roots... | reverse complement strand
GCGCCGGGTCGGCGCGTAACACGTCTTGGACATGATGTTCTCCTGAGAGCCGGCCGAATAGACGGATGCTGGCACGTCTTCTTTTCCGTTGCCATCGGGCTTCAGCCAGACCGGTGCTGCCGGTCGCGCGAGCAGTAGCCACGGGATCGCTTGGTTGCGTTCCCGGTGGTGAAGAACAAGCTCGCCCTTCCCGCAAAGACCTGCTCGATTGTCCGCGCGCCGATGGTGCGCTTGAGCACAGATGACGCTCAGGAACTCGCGCGAGAGCTTACCTCAGTGGCAACGGGGTTGCGGCGAAGATTTGGAAGGGCCGGCCATAGCTAAGCCGCGCCGCCGCTCTGCCTCAAACGCCTCCCGCACCCGAACGATCGACGATGGATCGGGTTCTTCAGCTTGCGCCATGACCGCGGGCGTCGCTCTGATAGGGTCGTCCGCGTGCTTTGACACGATGCCTTCCAGCCCAAGATGACAGGCATGTGCGAAGATTTGTGCCCGCATCGCCGGTTAAGTCCTCGACATAGGACAGCCTATCGCGCGCCCGCGTAAGCAGCTTCGCGAGCCGCCTCTTGCGCTCACGCAGAGGCCTACCGCGCCCGTCCTCCCCGTTCAGCTCCAGAACGTCAAACGCAAGCAGATCGGTCTCCTGATCGCGCGTGCCCCCATAGCGCGTCGAAGTCACGAGCGCCGTTTCGATCGAGCACAACGGCCTCACCGTCCAGTACGACGGACGAAATACGCAGCCGGCCGATCGCCTCAGGGATCAATGGGTAGCGCCTCGACCAGTAGATCAGCAAGTTGCAGGTGCATATTGGTGGAGCTGAGGGGAGTCGAACCCCTGACCTCTGCAGTGCGATTGCAGCGCTCTCCCAACTGAGCTACAGCCCCGAGGCGCCGGTTCTCTAGGCGTGGGCGCCACCGGATGTCAACTTTGCCTGAGCATCCGCTGTCCCGTCGCGGGCGTGCTATCTGCGGCTCAGAAACGCCAGCCTCTCAAAGAGATGGACATCCTGCTCGTTCTTCAACAAAGCGCCGTGGAGCGGCGGAATGATCTTGCGCGGGTCGCGCTCGCGCAGCGTCTCGGGTCCGATATCCTCGTTGAGGAGAAGCTTCAGCCAGTCGAGAAGCTCCGAGGTCGAGGGCTTCTTCTTCAATCCGGGCACCTCGCGAACTTCGAAGAAGATGCGCAGGGCCTCTTCGACAAGACGCTTTTTGATACCGGGAAAATGCACCTCGACGATGTCGCGCATCGTCTCGGCATCGGGGAACTTGATGTAGTGGAAAAAGCAGCGGCGCAGAAAGGCGTCGGGCAGCTCCTTCTCGTTATTGGAGGTGATGAGCACGATCGGCCGCTCTTTCGCGCGTACCGTCTCGCCCGTCTCGTAAACGTGGAACTCCATGCGATCGAGCTCGAGGAGGAGATCGTTCGGAAACTCGATATCGGCCTTGTCGATCTCGTCGATGAGAAGCACCGGCCGCTGGACCGAAGTGAAGGCCTCCCAAAGCCGCCCTCGCCTGATGTAATTGGCAATGTCGGAGACGCGCGCATCGCCGAGCTGGCTGTCGCGAAGCCTCGAGACGGCGTCATATTCGTAAAGGCCTTGCTGGGCCTTGGTCGTCGACTTGATGTGCCAAGTGAGGAGGGGCGCGCCGATGGCCTTGGCGATCTCCTCGGCGAGCACCGTCTTGCCGGTGCCGGGCTCTCCCTTCACGAGAAGCGGGCGCTCGAGCACGATCGCGGCATTCACCGCTACCTTGAGATCCTCGGTCGCGATGTAGGATTTTGTGCCGGAAAAGCGCATTCTCGTTCCTGATCGGGCAAAGGTGAGCGAGCGATCTCGCATGCTCGCCCGCGCGCCGCAAGGGCGGGCAGGATCAGGAAGGCGTGGTCAAGCCGGTGAGCGCGTTCACCACCTCCCGCAGGCCGCGATCGAGCCTCTTGTCCCGACGCAGAACGAGCGCGAGTTTGCGCGACAGGCGTGGCGTGAGGGAGCGGACGACAAGGCCATTGCGCTTTCGATCGTTGGAGACGGCCATGCGGGGCAAGATCCCGTAGTAGCCGAGCCCTGCCCCCACGAGCTCCTTGATGGCCTCGACGCTGCCGAGCTCCATGACGGGCTTCAACGACGAGCGTTTGCGCCCGCACCACTGATCGACGATCCGGCGGGTTTGCGCGCCCGGCTCGTAGAGAACGAGCGGCTTTGAGGCGAGAACCGCCGGCGTGATCCGTCGGGGAAGGGGCGGAGCCTCCGATGAGGCGATCGCCACGAACTCGTCGTCCAGAACCGGGGTGATCGCAAGCGCGCGGCCGCGCACCGGCAAGGTCACGAGCCCCACATCGAGGGCGTTATCCTCGATGAGCTTGAGGATGTGGGCCGAGTTGCCGGTCGTCACCGCGATGTCCAGCGAAGGCAGCCTCTTGCGCAACTCGCGAAGCACGGGCGGCAAGAGGTGGATGCAAGCTGTGGCGCCGGTACCGATGCGCACGCGCCCGAGCGCACCTGTCGCGTGGCGCGCCATCGCCTCGTTCGCGCTCGCCAAGGCCGCCTCGATGCGCCGCGCATGGACCAGGAGCTCGGTTCCCGCTGTGGTCGGCGTCACCTTGCGCCCGATACGCTCGATCAGCTTGAGCGAAAAGCGCCGCTCGAGCTGCTTCACTTGCTGGCTTACCGCAGGTTGCGTCAGATGCAGCCGTTCGGCCGCGGACGAGAAGCCACCCAGTTCGATGACCTCGGCGAAAGCCCGCAGTTGATCGGGATTGAGGGTGCGCAATTCAAAAACATCCTTATGCCAGGAATAATGAAACGAAATTTTTGTTATGCCAATAATGAGGGCAGGATCAGAGATGAGCGACGACGTCTCTTGGCTGGCATGAGGGTCGGGCGGGTAGAACTTTCGACGACCCCGGACCGGGATGGTGAAGATGAGCCCAAAACCGAAGGTCCCCCGAGCTGCCGAGCGCGCAGAGGCGGTGCGCGTCGAGGAGGCGAGCGGCGCCGACATCGAGGCCATCCGGGAGATCTACGCGCATCACGTTCTCACAGGCCTTGCGTCTTTTGAGGAAACAGCACCGACCCTCGACGAGATGAGGAAGCGCTACGAGCACGCCACACGCGGCGGCCTGCCTTATCTCGTGGCGAGGCTCGACGGGCGCTTGGTCGGCTATGCCTATGCCTCACCTTATCGTGCCCGTTCCGCCTATCGTTTCTCGATCGAGAACTCGGTCTATGTCCGGGCCGATATGGCGGGGAACGGCATCGGCGGAGCGCTTCTCGACGCGCTGATCTCGCGTTGCGAGAAGGGAAAATGGCGGCAGATGGTGGCCATCATCGGCGACAGCGGGAACGCGGCATCGATCGCCTTGCATCGCTCGCGCGGCTTTCGGCGGGTGGGAACCTTGCGCGCGGTCGGATTCAAGCGAGGCCGCTGGGTGGATACGGTGCTGATGCAACGCGAGCTCGCAGCCGGAAGCAGGACCTTGCCGGATGCTGCCGCGGCCGAGCGGGACGGGTCGTCATGAGGCGGCACGCCCGTTGATCACGTCCTGGCTCGTCCTTTGGCTCGGCGTATCGCAGCTCATCTGCTGGGGCATCTCCTATTATCTTATCGGTGGCTTCGGCGATCTGATCGCCACCGATCTCGGCTGGAGTCGCGCCCTTGTCTTCGGCGGCTTCTCGGTCGCGCTTGCCGTGATGAGCCTCACCTCGCAATGGACGGGCCGGGCCATCGATCGCCATGGCGGACGCTTCGTCATGGTTCTAGGTTCCCTTTTGCTCGCGCTCGGTTGCGTCGGCTTGAGTCTCGCCCATGAGGTCGCGACGTATTATGCGGCGTGGGTCGTGCTTGGGCTTGCGATGCGTGCAACGCTTTACGAGGCGGCATTCGCCTCGCTTGCCCGCATCGCTGGCCCGCATGCACGCCGACCGATCTCGCAGATCACGCTGCTCGGCGGTCTTGCCTCGACGACATTCTGGCCGATCGGCAACGAGCTCGCCTCACTGTTCGGTTGGCGCGGCGCCGTGCTCGCCTATGCGGGTTTCGCGCTCGCCACGGTGCCGTTGCACCTTGCCATTCCGGCTGCGCGCTACGAAGCGAGAAACACCGCGCCCTCGACTTCGCGGGAACCGGCGCAAAAGCCTGCGGGAAGCGGACAGACACTCGCGGCGCTCCTTTATGCGGGTACGGCCGCGCTCGCCAATCTCCTCAACTCCGGAATGTCGGCGCATATGATCCCCATCCTCGCGGGGCTCGGTTTGGCGACCTCTGCAGCCGTCTGGATCGCGACCTTGCGCGGCGTCGGCCAATCCGCCGCGAGGCTTTGCGAAATCCTGTTCGGCAAGAAGCTCGATCCCTTCGATCTCAATCTCGGCGCCTGTCTCGCGCTGCCGGTGAGCTTCATCGCCGGCTTCTGGAGCGGTACCTCGCTCATAGCCGCGATCGTGTTCGCCCTGATCTATGGGGCCGGCAACGGGCTTCTCACGATCACACGCGGCACCTTGCCGCTCGTGCTTTTCGAGCCACGCGATTACGGGGCCATCGTCGGGCGGCTTCTCGCGCCGAGTTTTCTGTTCTCGGCCGCGGCACCGTTGGCTTACGCCGCGCTCATCGAGAGCTTCGGTGAACGAGCGGCTCTCGCGCTTTCGCTGGCGCTTTCGTGGGGCGTATTCGGCTGTGCCGTCTGGCTCCGGCTTCGTTTCGCGCCCAAACGGGCGTGACCCTGCGATGTCCGAGCCCGCTTGCGCATTTGACTGGAACCTCTCATCGCCCAAAGGTTAGAGAGGAGCCGATGAAGCCGAAGGTCACTTCCCCATCAAACCCGCGCGCGACCGAGGAGCCGCGACAGCTCTTGCTCGACCTTGCCGGGGAGCCACGCTTTTTGCCTGAGGATTTCATCGTGGGACCCTCGAACGAGCGCGCCTATGCGATGATCGAGGCTTGGCCGAATTGGCCGGGCGAAGCGCTTCTTCTCGTCGGGCCGAGAGGCTCGGGCAAGACGCATCTCGGCGCCATCTGGGCCCGACGCGCTCATGCCTGGACGGTCCGGCGCGCGGAGCTGACCGGTGAGAGCCTGCCACGCCTCATGGCCCCGCCCGCACTACTCGTCGAGGACGCGCATGAGACGGGGGACGAGACGGAACTCTTTCATCTCCTCAACGCCGTGAAGCTTCGCCGCTCGCATCTCCTGCTGACCTGCGTCAACGAGCCCGCCTTGTGGAATCTCGCGACGCCCGATCTTTTGTCTCGGCTTCGGCACGCGCCGGCGGTACATATCGAGGAGCCGGACGATGAGCTTTTGCGCATGGTCGTGGTCAAGCTTTTCGTCGACCGCCAGCTCGTCGTCGATGCCGGCGTAATCGAGACGATCCTCACGCATGCCGAGCGATCCTTCGCCGGCGCACGCGCGGCCGTCGAGAGTCTCGATCACCATTCGCTCGCGACACAGCGGCGCATCACGCGCGCGCTCGCGCGCGAGGTGTTGGGAAAAGCTGACGCCACGAGCAGCGAATAGCGAGTAAAGGACCTCTGATCGATCTGTATTCCTTATCGCTACCCGCCATCTGTTACTGCTCGCCAGTCGTAACTTATTCGCTCACTCCAGCAGTAGGACACACCACCACAATGAGCATTCGCGTCGGCATTGTTGGGATCAGCGGTTTCGGCGGCGGCGAGGCGATGCGCCTGGTCGCCAGTCACCCGTCTTTCGAGCTAATCTACGCCGCGGGCGAGGGCAGCGCCGGCAGCCGATTGGTGGACCGCTTCCCCGGTGTGCCGGCCAAGCTGGCCGAGCTGGTGATCGAGAAGTGGGACCCTATGGCCTTACCGAAGCTCGACGTGCTGTTCGCGTCGCTGCCCACGGGCACCTCGGCCGAGGCGCTGGCGCGCGTCCCCAAGGACGTGAAGATCGTCGACATCGGCGGCGACCACCGCTACGTCGAGGGTTGGGCGTACGGCCTGGCCGACGTCTGGCCCGCCCAGATCGAGGGTCAGATCCGCGTTGCCAACCCCGGCTGCTTCCCCGCGGCGACGCTGAACGCGCTGGCACCGCTGCTGGTCAACAAGCTGATCGAGCCTGGCAACATCGTGATCGACGTCAAGACCGGCATCTCCGGTGCCGGCCGGGGCGGCGCCGACAGCAAGTTCGGCTACGCCGAGAGCAACGAGAACTTGCTGCCCTACGGTCTGCTCAAGCACATCCACATGCCCGAGATTGCCAAGACGATCGAGCGGCTGAGTGGCGGCAGCGCGGCCGGGCTGGTGTTCACGCCACACTTGGTGCCGATGACCCGCGGCGTACTCGCCACCATTTACTGCCGCGGCCGCGCCACAACGGGTCAATGCTTGGACGTGGCTCGGCGTTTCTACGCCGGGCGGGCGTTCGTCCGCGTGACGGACAAGCCGCCACAGACCAAATGGGCTACCGGCTCGAACCTCGCCTTCGTCAGTTATGCGGCCGATCCAGAGCGCAACGTGGTGATCGCGATGGGCGTGGTCGACAACCTCGGCAAGGGAGCGGCCGGTCAGGCAGTGCAGAATGCGAACCTGATCTGCGGTCTGCCAGAAACCGCGGGGCTGGACGGCGTACCTATTTGGCCGTGAGATCTGCTGCGGGTCCGTATTGTCCGTTTTGCCTTCTATCTCAAAGAATGCGTCCCGCGCCTAGACAAGCTCGGACAAGTAATGGAACTCGTCCGTGACGCAAAGGCTTACGCGCCATTCCACCTTGGCTCCGGCGAGCGAAAGGGCGAGCCGATCGATGCGCAGCGCCGGATATCCGGAATGCACGGCGAGAAACTCTGCTGCCTCGGCATCGAGCGCGACCGCTTTCAGCCGCTCTTGTGCGCGTGCGATGGTGACGCCATAGCGCATCGCGTAGAGGCCGTAGAGGTTGTTTGGAATGTCTTCCTGCTCGAGCCGGGGAAAGAGCCGAGCCGGCAAAGCGATCTTTTCCGCGATCACGGGTCGTCCCGCGAGTTCGCGAAGGCGCCGGATGCGGATCACGCGCGAAGCGGCGCTGAGGTCGAGGCGCTGGCGCTCGGCGTCGGTGGCGCGCCCGGTCGCCACCTCGATCACCCGGCTTTCGGGAAAGGCGACTTCGCGGGCGTTGTCAGGGGCGAGCTTGAAGAACTGGAAGAGAATGCGCGCCTCGTCATGCACGGCGACAAAAGTGCCGCGCCCCTGGTGTCGCACGAGGAGCTTGTCGGCCGCCATCGAATCGAGCGCCTTTCGGACCGTGCCCTGGCTGACATGGAGCTCCGCGGCAAGCTCGGTCTCGCTCGGCAACGCATCGCCCGGGGCCCAAATTCCCTCGACGAGCCGTTTCACGAAAGCGTCGCGCGTCTGCGCATAGAGGGGTCGCGGCCCGAGCGGCAGGTCCTGGGCCGCAGGGAAGACCTTCGACCGACGCATCATGATTGACATCTACCAGCTCTTATATCTTATACAAGAGTTGCTGATCGGCTTCGGCATCATTCGCGCGCGACCTGCGCTTTCCAGCTTCCGGTGCTGGCGTCCGCGTTGCGCTTTCCTTACGACTTCCGAATCGATGGAACATTCTCATGAGCTCCCCCCATTGCCTCGCGCATGACCATAAGGATACGGTCGCCGTGGTCGTTGTCGAGCGCCTCAAGGCCGGCACCGACATGCTCGGCGTGGTCACGCACGACAATTCCGATTTCCGCGTCCGCGCCCAGCAGGACATTCCGATCGGCCACAAGGTCGCACTCAAGGACATCAAGGCAGGCGAGACCATCTGGAAGTATGGACAGGACATCGGCAAAGCCATCGCCCCCATCAAGAAGGGCGAACATGTTCACGTCCACAATGTGAAAACCAAGCGGTGGTGAGGAGAACAAGATGAGCATCGTCGCCGACTTCACCCGCGTGCACCGCAAGCTCGCAGCCGTAAAAGGTCGAAAAATCGAGGCGCCCCCTTTCAAGACCCCGGTTGCGAGGCGCCCTTCCAACAGCAAGCTCGACTGGTTCATGGGCTATAGGCGCGAGAACGATCGCGTCGGTGTCCGCAATCATGTCCTCCTCCTGCCGCTCGATGATCTTTCCAATGCGGCTTGCGAGGCGGTCGCCAACAACATCAAGGGCACACTCGCCATCCCGCACGCCTATGGGCGGTTGCAATTCGGCGAGGATCTCGAGGTGCATTTCCGCACGCTCATCGGCACGGGTGCCAACCCGAACGTGGCGGCCGTCATCGTCATCGGCATCGAGGAGGGTTGGACGAGGCGTGTGGTCGACGGCATCGCCGTGACCGGAAAACCCGTCGTCGGTTTCGGCATCGAGACGCATGGCGACATTTCGACGATTGCGCGGGCGAGCTATGTGGCCAAGGAATATGTGCAGTGGGCGAGCGAGCTGACACGTGAGAAATGCCCGCTTTCCGAGCTCTGGGTCTCGACCAAATGCGGCGAGAGCGACACCACGACGGGTCTGTCGTCCTGTCCCACGGTCGGCAATATGTACGACAAGCTCATTCCGCGCGGCATCCACGGCGTTTTCGGCGAGACCTCGGAGATCACAGGCGCCGAGCATTTGTGCCAGGCGCGCGCCGCCACCGAGGAAGTCGGCAAGCGCTGGTTCGACATGTGGAAGGCCTACCAGGACGATGTGATCGAGGCCCACAAGACGGACGATCTCTCCGACAGCCAACCCACCAAGGGCAATATCGCGGGCGGCCTCACCACGATCGAGGAGAAGGCGCTCGGCAATCTCGAGAAGATCGGGCGCGAGTGCAAGTTCATCGAGATCCTGGAGCCTGCGCAAACCCCATCGAAAGGGCCAGGCCTCTACTACATGGACACGTCCTCGGCCGCGGCCGAATGCGTGACCTTGATGGCGGCCGGAGGCTTTGTGGTGCATACCTTCCCGACCGGGCAGGGAAACGTCATCGGCAACCCGATCCTCCCGGTGATCAAGATCTCGGGAAATCCGAAGACGGTGCGCACCATGCCCGAGCATATCGACCTCGATGTCTCCGGCATCCTGAAGCGCACCTTGACGATCCCCGAAGCGGGCGACGAGCTGATCTCGATGATCGTGCGCACCGCGAACGGAAGGCTCACGGCGGCAGAAGCGCTCGGACATCGGGAATTCTCGATGACGAAGCTCTACCGAAGCGCATGATCGAGACGCGGGCGCGGTCCGCCTGACGATGCATGAGGGTCGGCTCGAGTTCGACACGCCGCGCGCCGACTGGCTCTCCTCCTACGCGCAAGCCTTGGAGAAGGGCTGGTCGCCGGACAACACCCGCGATGTCAGTGCCGAGCAGCTCGCCGCGCTCGCGCACGACCCGTCCGCTTTCCTCGCATCGCTCGTGGCCCAGGGTGGGACGATCACGCTTCCGGACGGCAGCACGCGGCCGAAGCTTCCGTTCATCCGGCTTTGGCTCTGGGACGGCGAGTTCTGCGGCACGATCGCGCTTCGCTGGCAGAAGGGAACCAACGCGCTCCCCGCCCATGTGCTCGGTCATATCGGCTACGCCATCGTACCCTGGAAGCGCGGATACGGCTATGCGAGCGAGGCGCTGCGCGTGATCCTCGAGCGCGCGAGAGATGTCGGGCTGACGCGAGTGGAGATCACGACCGATCCGGCGAATGAGGCCTCACGCCGTGTCATCGAGAAGAACGGCGGGCGCCTCGTCGAGGAGTTCGTCAATGAGGCGTATGGAACGGGCGTCCGCCTTCGCTATGCGGTCGAGCTGAGGGGCGCGCAATGAAGGAGACCATCCTCCCGCTCGCCACGGTCGAGGCGCGCATGGGTGACGCATTTGTGCGTGCCGGGGCCACGCGCGAAAATGCGGCTTGCGTGGCGCGCGCTCTCGTCGCGGCCGAGGCCGACGGGCTGCAGGGCCATGGTCTTGCGCGCCTTGCGAGCTATCTCGAGATGCTGCGTAGCGGCAAGGTGGACGGCCGCGCCGTTCCACGAGCCACGCGGCCACGTCCCGCGATCCTCGCAATCGATGCGGCGCGCGGTTTCGCCTATCCGGCGCTCGATCTTTGCATCGCGGAGCTTCCCGCGATCGCGCGCCAGCAAGGGGTCGCCGTCGCGCCGATCCGGCGCTCGAACCATTGCGGGGTCGCCGGCCATCACGCCGAGCGCCTCGCCGAGCAAGGCCTCGTCGCGCTCGTCTTCGCCAATACGCCGAGCGCCATCGCGCCTTGGGGCGGTTCCGACCCCGCTTTCGGCACGAATCCGATCGCTTTTGCCGCGCCGCTTTCCGGTCGACCGCCGGCGGTCGTCGATCTTTCGGTGTCGAAGGTGGCGCGTGGCAATATCATCGCGGCAAAGCGCAAGGGTGAGTCGATTCCCAAAGGCTGGGCGCTGGATGTGCAAGGCCGTGAGACCACCGATCCCGATGCGGCGCTCATCGGCACCATGGTGCCGATGGCCGACGCCAAGGGCGCGGCGCTCGCCTTCATGGTCGAGGTGCTCGCGGCCTGCCTCACCGGCGCGAACCTCGCCTTCGAGGCCTCGACCTTCTTCGACGGCAAGGGGCCGCCGCCCGAAACCGGGCAGCTCGTCATTTCCTTCGACCCTGCAGGCTTCGGCCATATGCATTTCGGAGAGCGCCTAGCCACCCTGTGCGCCCGCATCGAGGCGCAACAAGGCGCGCGCCTCCCGGGCGCTCGGCGGCTCTCGCTGCGCGAAGCTGCGAGGCGTGGGGGAATCGCTGTCGGCGCGGAAACGATGAGGCTGCTCGATGGCTAGCGGTTCGGCTGGGGCAAGGCCTCTGTTCATCGGAAAGGCCTGACCCTACCTTGAAGGATCGCCGATCGACTCTTCAGAGGGCTGGAAGATATCCGTTTGATTCGATCCGCCAGGTTTTCGCCGCTCTCGCTATATTTTGCCGCTTGAGAGCGCTCGCCACCTGTGCGAGACATCCGGCGCTCCGTTGAGGGTGAGGGCGCCATGAGCCGCTACGAACTTGCGCCGACGCCGCATATCGTGGCGGGACAAGGCAGCCGCGAGGTGCTCGGCGAGCTTGCGGCTTCGCATGTGGGCGCGAAAGGGAAGGCGCTTCTCGTCGCCGATCCCGGTCTCGAGGCGACCGGCATGATCGATGAAATCAGGGCCGTGCTCGGGAAGAGCTTGGGCACGGTCGAGGTCTTCACGGCTTTTTCTGGCGATCCTACCGTTACGCAGACGGATGCGGCAGCATCGGTTGCGCGCAGGAGCGGCGTCGAAGTCGTCGTGGCGCTCGGCGGCGGCTCCGCGCTCGACCTCGGCAAGGCGGTCGCCGCCATCGCCGGGGAGAGCCGATCCGCCATCGACTATGAGCTGGGCACGCGGCAATTTCCAGCGAAGCGGCTGCCGGCAATCTGCGTGCCGACCACCTCCGGCACCGGCTCGGAGACCACGCGCACGGCGGTCTTGACCCGCGAGGACGGAGCCAAGAGTTGGCTCTGGGGCGATGCGGTGAAATCCGCCGCGGTGGTTCTCGATCCGGAGCTCACGAGGAGCCTACCGGCGACGCTTACCGCAGCGACCGGTATCGACGCGCTCGTTCACGCGGTCGAGGCGGCGACCAACCGCAACGCGAACGCAGCGAACAATCTCTACGCCCATGCGGCCATCGAGCTGGTGGCGCGCCATCTCGAGCGCGCGGTGTCGCATCCTGATGACATCGCGGCGCGTGAAGGCATGCAGCGCGCCGCCATGCTGGCCGGCATCGCGATCGACAATGCCGGTACTGGCATCGCCCACAATATGGGCCATGCGATGGGTTCGCTGCGCAAGATCCACCATGGGCGCGCCGTCGGTATCGCGATGTTGGCGTCCTTCCCCTGGAACACCGAGGAGGATGACGGCCGCTTTGCGGCTTGCGGCCGCGCCATGGGTGCCAAATCTTCCGCAACGGGTTTCGCCGATGCGTATGAACGGCTGTTGCGAGCTTGCGGTCTTAAGGTGTCGGTTGCCGATGAATTCGCGGGCATCTCGGCGGAGGAGCTCGCCCGGCAAATGGCGCGGCCCGAGAACGCATCGATGCGGGCCTCCAACAGGCGCGAGGCGAGCGAAGCCGACCTTTGCCGTCTCGCCGAGCGCGTGCTCGCTCAAGCGTGAATTGCGACCACCCTGCCCGTCGGAAGGAGAGCCGGGAAGGCGAGCGACCGATCTTCGGAATGACCCGGGGACGCACATGATCCGATGGAAGTGCAATTGGGGAGTGCAGGATGGGCGAGGCTTCCGTTCCGAAAGTCACCATCACGGCGATCGAGATCACGCAGCATCGCCTGAAATTCGACACGCCGTTCCATGCGAGCTGGGACACGAAGCCCCGCCATCATTGGGATGCGACGATCGTCCGCGTGCACACCGATGCCGGGCTCACGGGCGTCGGCTCAGGCGATCTCATGGTTGGCTTTGCCGGCCATGAGCATTTGTTCGTGGGTCAGGACGCGCTCGCGATCGAGCGGCATTGGCGCATCCTCAACAATATCAGCTTCCATTACGGGCGGTGCTGGCCTCTCGACCTCGCGCTCTGGGATCTCGCCGGCAAGATCACCCGCCAGCCTTGCTGGAAATTGCTCGGCGGCTTGTCCGACCGGGTACGCGCTTACGCCTCGTCCGGCACTCTGCGCGAACCCGGAAAGCTCGCTGATGCGGCCGAGGCTTATCTCGCGCGCGGCTTTGCGGCGATGAAGATCCGCTTTCACCGCGGCGATTGGCGCAAGGACATCAAGGCGCTCGAGGCGGTGCGCAAGCGCGTGGGTTCGACATTCGAGCTGATGGTCGATTGCAATCAGGGCTGGCGCTCTCCGCAGGACACCTACGCGCCCTGGTCGTTGAAGGACGCGGTGACCGTCGCGCGCGAGCTCGAAAAGCTCGGCGTCTATTGGATGGAGGAGCCGCTGCATCGCGGTGATCGCGACGGCATGCGCCGATTGCGCGACATGACGGATCTCCGCATCGCCGGCGGCGAGATGACGCGCGAGCTTTACGAATTCCGCGATTTGATCACGCAGGGAGCGCTCGACGTGCTGCAGCCCGACGTTGCCCTTGTTGGCGGAATCACGGGTTTGCGCCGCGTCGGTCACATGGCGGCCGAGCACAATCTCGTCTTCACGCCACACACCTGGACGAACGGAATGGGCGTGATGGCAAATGCTCAGCTCGCCGCTGGCATGGCGGACGCGCCTTTCCTCGAATTTCCCTACGATCCGCCGGAATGGGGTCTCGACCGGCGCGACTACATGCTCGCGTCTGCGCTGGACGTCGATCCGGACGGGTATATTGTCCTGCCCGACCGCCCCGGCATGGGCTATGAGCTCGCCGAGGACGTGTTGCAAAAAACAAGGATCGGCTGAAGTCACGACCGAAGCGGCGCTGCCCCTGCATCCTCCCTGCCGCGGCGCGGGGAGGAACAGGCTGAAGTTACGACTTCCCCAGCGAACATTGGTTCGTTGCGCGGAGCGCGCAGGTTCGGCGCCCCTTGTCCAGGTGGGAATGCGTGACTAGGAACGACGGGTCAAGCGAAGCCGGCGCTTCGCAGCCGGGTGCGATAGTCATTCCCGAGAACGACGCCATTCCTCTCCCGATCGAGCAGCACATCCCTGCGATTCTCGCGACGCTGCGCGACTCGTCGAATGCCGTGATCGTCGCGCCGACGGGTGCCGGCAAGACGACGCTCGTGCCTTTGGCACTTCTCAACGAAACTTGGGTACGAGGCCGGCGCATTCTCCTCCTCGAGCCGCGTCGGCTCGCGGCGCGGGCCGCCGCTTCTCGCATGGCCGCAAGGCTCGGCGAGAAGATCGGCGAAACGGTCGGGCTTCGCATCAGGCTCGGCTCCCGCATCTCGCGCGATACACGCCTCGAGGTTGTGACGGAGGGCGTGTTCACCCGCCTCATCCTCGAGGATCCGTCGCTCGAAGATGTCGCCGCCGTGATCTTCGACGAATTCCATGAGCGCTCGCTCGACGCCGATTTTGGCCTTGCGCTCGCGCTCGACGCGCGAGCGGGATTGCGTGAGGATCTGCGCCTCATTGCCATGTCCGCGACACTCGATGGAGCCCGCGTCGCGACGCTTCTCGACAATGCGCCGCTACTGACGAGCGAGGGCCGCGCCTTTCCGATCGAGACGCGCCATGTCGGGCGAAATGCAGGCGAGCGCATCGAACACGCGGTGACCCGGATTTGCCTGCGCGCGCTCCAGCAGGATCGAGGCGGAATCCTCGTCTTCCTGCCGGGGCAAAGCGAGATTTCCCGCGTGCAGGCCCTCCTCGAGGAGCGGCTCGGGCCGCAACCGCACGACCTCGACATCCTGCCGCTGCACGGCGGGCTTGAGCCGGAGCGGCAGGATCGCGCGATCGCGGCGGCGCCGGCCGGACGGCGCAAGCTCGTGCTGTCGACCTCGATCGCCGAAACGAGCCTCACGCTCGCCGACATCCGCATCGTCGTCGATTCCGGGCTTGCCCGCGTGCCTGTCTACGAGCCAGATGTCGGCATCACGCGTCTCGAGACCGTGCGGGTCTCGCGCGCCTCCGCCGATCAGCGGCGTGGTCGTGCCGGCAGGACCGAGGCCGGAATCTGCTATCGCCTTTGGGATGAGGCCGCGACAAATTCGCTGCCGGCCTTCGCGTCGCCCGAAATCCTCAATGCCGACCTTTCGGGTCTCCTGCTTGATTGCGCCGCCTGGGGCGTGCGCGATCCGGCGCGGCTTGCTTTCCTCGATCCTCCTCCCCGTCCGGCCCTCGTGGAAGCGCGCAAGCTCCTCGTGGGTCTCGATGCGCTCGACGCCGATTGTCGTCTGACCGATCGCGGCCGCGCCATTCGCGCCTTGCCTCTGCCGCCGCGCCTCGCGCGCATGGTGCTCGAGGCGGCACGGCTCAACGTCGCCGGGCTCGGCGCCGAGATCGCGGCCCTCATCGTGGAGCGGGGGCTCGGGGGCGGTTCGGCGGACCTCGTGGAGCGCCTGGAGCATTTCACGCGCGATCGCTCCGAACGGGCGCGTTCCATGCGCTCGCTCGCCGCCAATTGGGCGAGCACCGCAACGGCGGCGTTGGGCCCCTTGTCGGATGCGGAGCTCGTTTCGCGTGATCCGCCCACGCCGGGCCTTTTGCTCGCGCTCGCCTATCCGGAACGCCTCGCCAAGGCGCGCGGCCGACAAGGCGAATATCTTCTCGCCAATGGCCGGGCGGCCGCGCTCGATCCGGCCCATCAATTGGCGCGTTCGCCTTTTCTTGCGGTTGCCGAGATCGCCGGGAGAGCAGCGGCCGCCCGCATTCTTCTCGGCGCATCGGTCGAGAAAGCCGAGATCGAAGCTGGGTTCGCTTCGCATATCGAGGTCGCCGATGAGTCCGCGTTCGACGCCACCTCACGCACCGTGCGCCGCAGGCGGCAACGCCGGCTCGGCGCGCTCCTTCTCGACGACGCGCCGGCCCCGGTGCCCCTCGACGAAGCAACCGCGCTCGTGCTCGCCAAGGGGATAGGTTTGCTCGGCGTCGACAAATTGCCGTGGACGGATGAGCTGCGACGCAGGCGCGGCCGCGCGATGTTCTTGCGCAAGATGCAGCCGAGGGTGACGCAGGAAAGCACCGAGCGGAATTCGCAAGTGAGCGTCGACAATCCTTGGCCCGATCTTTCCGACGCGGCGCTCGCCGCGAATGTCGAGACCTGGCTCGCGCCTTTTCTTGTCGGAAAGACGAGCCTTGCCGAGATCGGCGCTCGTGATCTCGCGCTTGCGCTCGAAGCGCTCCTTCCCTTCGATCTGGCGCGCCGTCTCGAGGAAGACGCGCCATCCCATTTCCAGGCGCCATCAGGCTCGCGCCTGCCGATCGAATACGGTGAACAGGGCGCGTCGCTCGCGGTGCGCGTCCAGGAGCTATTCGGCCTTGGCGAGCATCCACGCATCGCGCGCGGGCGCGTGCCCCTGGTGCTGCATCTCCTGTCGCCTGCGCATCGCCCCATCCAGATCACGACCGATCTTCCGAGCTTCTGGCGCGGCTCGTGGGCGCAGGTTCGTTCCGAGATGCGCGGACGTTATCCCAAGCACCCCTGGCCTGAGGATCCGCTTGCGGCACCAGCGACGAACCGAGCGAAACGAAGGAGCGAGTAGCGAGTAGCGAGTAGCATTGGTTGGTTATGTTCTATTCGCTATTCGCTATTCGCCATCTCCCATTTATCGATGTCGCCTCATTCTCGCTCTTCACTCGCTCAAGAAAGCCCCTCGATCGGCGTCGCATGCCAGCCTTCGGCGCGCCTTTTCCAAAAGGTCTCGCGCAGCTTCATGGAGATCGGACCCGGGCGATCATTGCCCATGATGCGCCCGTTGATGCGTGAGGCGGGCATGATGCCGCCCGCGGTTGTCGACAGGAAGATTTCATCGGCGTCGAGAACTTCGGCGCC
>Ga0213876_10001200_pt1 | contig 16356 bp, 13 predicted proteins | sample BarmaccomBMRX_R9_FD_160113 | JGI IMG/M metagenome (GOLD analysis project Ga0213876, IMG submission 160113) | Root-associated microbial communities from Barbacenia macrantha in rupestrian grasslands, the National Park of Serra do Cipo, Brazil - RX_R9 | ecosystem: Host-associated > Plants > Roots... | reverse complement strand
GGAAAGATTGTTTTCAGTTCGTCGATCTTGCTCTGGTAACGTTGTTCGGCCGCCGCTTCCATCTTGTTCACCACCGTGAACGGCCGGCTGGCGGATGCACGGCTGCGGATCCCGATCAGGTTGGCATCACCCGCGAGCTGCTCGACTGCGCTTTCGATAAAGTTCAGGTTGCCGTTCGAAGGCACGAAAACGGTCTGATTCATCAGCTGCTGGGTCCGCCCGGCAATTCCGTCATAAGCGAAATCGCTGTCACCTACGAGGATCACGACGCTGTCGGCTTTCGCCTCCTTGAGCGTTTCTCCGGGCGGTGGCGGCGACAGTGAAGGCGCAGCGGCGCCGGACTGCTCATCGGTCTTGGAGGCAGCCGGCCGTCCGTTCGGAAACGCGGTCTTAAACCGGCCCGTGAGGCGCACGGCGAGCGCAAGGGACTGGTTGCCCGGTTTATATTCTTTGCGGGCGCCTTCCGCCCCACCCATCTGCGCCGACATGGCGCTCACCAGGCCGGCTTGCGGCGACGTCTTGACCAGCACCTCTTCGTGCAGACCTTCTGCCGGGGTACCGCTGAAAGCGCCGACAAACGGCACCAACAGATCGTTGGTGGCCGCGCCGAGCGGATCGTTCTTGTTCAGACCGTCCGCACCTACCGATAGAATGGTCGCATCTGCCAACACGCCGGTATCACGTTGTACCTGAGTGGCGAACAACGGATCAAGCACGACTTGGTCGGCGCTGAATTTTAATCCCCACGCTTTGAGCAATGTGTCCAGTGAGGCAGAGGTCGGTCCCCCACCCATCATCGGATTCTGGCCGCTGGTTTGGGCGTCGATGAAAGACAGCGGATCCAGCAAGGCGATCAGCTTGCCTCCACGCAACAGATACTGGTCGATCGCAAACTCCGTCTGGGGGCTGATGCCCTTCGGGTAGTCAACCACCAACACCGAAATGTCATCGTCGATTTTTGCCGCCGTCAACGGGACGTCACGCACGTCGAAGTTCTCCTTCAACTCGGTCACGAACACATAGGGCCGCTCGGCTGCCTGCCGCTGCAGCATCATCATCGGGCTGCTCTGGCGCCCCGTCACCGGCAGCGCACTCATCACGCCGATAATCGCCTTCTTCGGATTGATCACGCCCGCGATCGCCCGCGAAAGGTCATACTCGAGCAGGTTCTCCCGGTCAGGACTCAGGAAAGGCAACGCTGTTTTCGCATCCAGGCAACTGACGGCGATCCCGAGATAGACCTTGTCGCCCAACCCGAGGTTTTGCCCTTGGATGCCATCCAGGTTGGCCGAATCCTCCGCGTCTGAATCCGGCTTCGGATCCAGTTTCGTGACCTTGATTTTGCCGCGCCCGGCTTGCTGGTATTCGTCCAGCAAATCTTCAACCTGCTGGGCGTACGTGCGCAACGGGACCGGCATGGCGGCGTTATCGCGGCTATAATAGAACCGGATCTCCACCGGTGTATCAATTTTGCTCAGAATTCTCTTGGTGCCGGGCGATAAAGTATAGAGATGGTTAGAAGTTATGTCCGAACGTACTTTGAATAGGTTGGCCAGAACATTGATACCGAGCAGAATTATCAATAGGGCAACCACACCGGCTAGAGAATAGATCCACTTTTCAAACGGCTTCATCATCGGTCAGGTCAGGTCAGGTCAGGTCAGGTCGGGTCAGGTCAGGTCAGGTCAGCTTAGGTCGCGTCCGAGGTCTTGAGCGCTAGGCGCGGCGCACCCGCAGGACAACGGCGGTTGCGAACAGGAAAAAGATGATCAGCGACGCGAAGAAAATCAGGTCGCGCGAATCGATCACCCCATGCTGGAAGGCGTCGAAGTGCGTCATGACGCCGAGGCTGGCCAGCGCGTCAACCACCCAGGCGGGCGCCCAGGTGACGACGACGTCAGTCACCGGCGGCCAGCCGCAGAGAATCAGGAAAAGGCACACGACCAGGGATAGAATGAAGCTGACCACCTGGTTACGGGTGAGTGAGGAGGTAAAAGAGCTGATTGCCAGAAACGCACCGGCAATAAGGAAGCTGCCCAAATAGCCCGTGAACACCGGCCCGAGGTCCGGGTGCCCCAGGTAGGCAACCGTGACGACCAGCGGGAAGGTCAAAACCAAGGCGATCAGCAGAAATGTCCAGCTGGCGAAGAATTTGCCCAGGATTGCCTGCCAGGGGGCGACGGGCATGGTGAAGAGGAGTTCGAGCGTGCCGAGCCGGAGTTCCTCCGACCACAGGCGCATGCCGGCCGCAGGCACCAGGAACAGGTACAGCCACGGGTGCCACACGAAGAACGGCAGCAGGTCGGCGATTCCACGCTCGAAAAACCGGCCCACGTTGAAGGTGAAGAACCCTGCCAACAGCAGGAAAATGACGATGAATACGTAGGCGACCGGCGACGCGAAGTAGGCGCCGAGTTCGCGCTTGGCGATGGTCCAACTGGTTTTCATGCCGCGGCTTCGATCTTGTGGTTTTCAGGCAGCGTCAGGGAACGGAACACGTCATCGAGCCTGCCTTCATCGACGGAGAGGTATTCAACTTTCCAATGCTGGCGCTGAGCAAATTCCATGAGCTCGTTGAAAGGTTCGCCTTGCATCCGAAGGCGCACGGTCACGTGCTGCCGTGCCTGCTCCAGGAGTTCCGCGCCTTCCAGGTGCGGCAAACCCTTGAGCTGTGCGTGCAGCCTGATCCAATCCAGGTCCCGCAAGCTCAGGACGATGGTTCCCGCCTGGGGCGCCCGCGCCTTCAACTCCTCCGGCGTCCCCTGCGCGACGATTTTTCCCTGGTCGATGATCAGCGCTTTGGTGCACGCGGCTTCAACCTCTTCAAGGATGTGGGTGGAAAAAACGATCGCTTTGTCTTTCCCCATGCGCCGGATCAGCGACCGGACCTCGTGTTTCTGATTGGGGTCAAGCCCGTCGGTCGGCTCGTCCAGGATGAGCACTTCCGGATCGTGAATCAACGCCTGGGCCAGGCAGGTGCGATGGCGAAACCCTTTGGATAAGGTGTCTACGCTCTGGTGAATGACCTTTTCCAAAAAGCAGAGTTCAACCACGCGGTCGATCGCCCGGACCTTCGCCTCGCCGAAAAGGCCGCGCAGTTCCGCACAGAAGCTCAGGAAACCGTGCACGGACATGTCGCTGTAGACGGGCGCGTTCTCCGGGAGGTAACCGATCCTGGTGCGGGCCTGGACCGGCTGCTCGGCGACGTCGAATCCGCAGACCGTGACCTTGCCCGCCGTCGGTGGGAGAAAACCGGTGATCATCCGCATGCTGGTCGATTTGCCTGCACCGTTCGGGCCGAGAAACCCGAGCACCTCTCCTTTGGCAACTTCAAAGGAAATTCCGGCCACGGCGGTTTTCGGACCGAAATGCTTAGCTAAGTTTTGTACGCTGATCATAATTGGTACGGCTTGCGGATCGGGCGGGGAGTTTGCGCCTCGGGGAATGATTTGCTCGCTTCGATCTTGGGTTCCGCAATCCGTAGAAGGGCTGCCCGCGCACGGGCAGGGACCACCTGCGCGTGCCCCTGGCGGGTTTACAACCGGGAGGAACGCGGCTCATCTTTTCCGTTTATCAGTGCGGCTCGTCCGTTAACATCGCGAACGTCAAGAGCCTCGCCGCATGCCATGCAGGGGCGACGCGAGGATAAATGCTCGGCCCCGGAATTTTGTCAAGCCTGGTCCCGAACTCCCGCCCGGGTCAGCTCATGGGTTTCATCGGTTTCATCGGCTCCATGGGCTTCATCGGTTCCATGGGTTTCATCGGCTTCATGCCGGCCGGCTGGTCGGATTCGGTCCGGTTGAGTTGTTTAGCCTGGCCCAGGTCCGGTTCGCCGTTCAGGAGCTGGGTATCGTCGCCGCGCACCCGGATAAAACGTGCGCCATCTTTGGTTTCGACCCGCAGGATCAGATCCTGACCCGCCTGAAAGAGCGCCGGTGCCTGCGACCAGGAGCCGGTCTCAAAGCTATTTCCCTGGCTTTGTTGCTGGCTGCCGCCGTCACCCTGCCCTAACGAGACCCGCGTCTGGTCTCCCTCGTTGTCGACCAGCAACTGCCGGCCGTTTTCAATTTTGTATGCGTAGCTCATGCGTCGTCGCTCCATCTAGCGGTTGGGTCGGTTGGTATCTGCGGCCGGTGCGGCCGGGGCTAATCCGAGGCTGAGATCGGCTGGGTAACGAATTGCGGTTTGGCGTCCCCGTCCGTTTCCATTGTGACCTTCATGCCCTCGAAGGCCGCCGGACCAAAAAACGTGCAAAAAGAAGTATCGGCCGCATCACGCCCTATGCCGACTCTGACGAAGCTCGACTGCGGCGAGAGCCGGGTCGCATCAAACAGGTACCAGCGATTGCCGAGGTAAGCTTCAAAAACTGCGTGGAAATCAGGCGGGTTAAGCCCATAGGCGTACGCGCTCACAAAACGGGCCGGGACGCCGAGCGCCCGGCAGAGGGCGATCGCCAGGTGCGCAAAGTCGCGGCAGACGCCCTGGCGCTCCGTTACCGTGTCGAAAGCCGACGTGATCGACGAGGTTGCCCCCCGCTGGTAGGCCACCTTTTCGTAAATCCAGTTACAGACGTGGGTCACCTGCTGAAAGCCGGTCAATTGGTTTCCCATGAACTCCGATTGAGCGAAGCGCAGCAGGCTGTCCGATTGGCAGTAACGGCTGGGAAACAGGTACACCAGGACGTCCTCCGGCAGCTCTGCCAGGGTTCGCACCGGCAAATCCAGGTTCTTTTCGATTTCAGGTTCCAACGCCACGGTGGCCTGATATTCGAGCCGCAGCTTCGGTTCCTTGCTTTTAGTTCGATGAAACCGCCCCCCGTTGAACGCAAACTCCGTCGGCACCTCGCCCCCTTCCACATGGAGACTCTCCGCAGTGACGTGCTGGAAACGGTTTTGCAACGCTGCCACGTTGAAAAGGAAAGAGCAGGGCCCCTTTAGCCCGTAATTTAACTCTGCTTTGACCCGATAACGCATACCCCCCCCTTAACCCGCTCTGGGCATTTCGCAACTTGGTGCAGGATCGGCCTCAGTAGTCCAAAAGCCCGGGCGGAAGTTTACCGCCGTTTTGAGCCAGCTGCTTGAGAACTTCCTTGTGGAGCCAGACGTTCATCTGGGCAGAGTCGTTCGTGTCGCCCGGATAATGCAGCTCCGCGGCCAGCTTTTTTCGGGCGCCCAGGCTGCTGTCCATGCCGACGAGTTTAAGCAGGTCGACGATGGAACGCTTCCAGTCGAGTTGTTCCGGGTTCTTTGCGGCCAGATCATCCAGGACCGCACCCACGTCCACCGAAGCTGGAACCGCGGGCGCCGGAGCCGGGTTCTGGGCGGAAGTTGTTCCGGGGGCGGTTTCGCCGGAGCCGGCGGCGGCTGGCTCCGGGCTGGTCTGGGATGAGGGACCAGGCGTCGGCGCTGCCGGGGTGGAGGCGGCGGGTGCCGCCGGCGTCTGGGCGCCCGGGTTGCCGGCCGACGCGTGCTTAAAAATGTTGTTCATCAGGTCGTGGAACATTCCCATAAGGCGCACACCGTAGCCCAGGAGCATTCAGGTGGGTAGCCCAAACATCCCAAACATCGGCGAAGATTTCACGCCCGGCGGCACGCGGGTCAGCCTGACGGCGCGGCGCCCGCCAGGCTTCCCGGAAAAAACCTCAGGTCGCAGGCATGGAGTAATCGCTCGGTTCGTCGATCAACGCCTGCTTGAGCAGGTCAACGGATTTGCGCAGCCCTTCCACGCGGGACAGCACGATATCCTCGTGCTCGATCGACAGCCACCCGTCGTAGCCGTTGAGCCGGAGACGGTAACAAAATTCCCGCCACCATTTGGCGCCGTGGCCGTAGCCCAGGGTGATGTAATTCCACGCCCGCCCCTTGACGTTGCCGTGTCCGAGGGTTTCCAGCCGCCCGGCCAGAGCCATGGCCGCCTCGTTCAGGAAAGTATCCTTCGCGTGCACATGGTGAATGGCCTCGCCGAGCGCATCGACGGCCGCCAACGGGTCGGCGCCCATCCAGAAAAGGTGGCTGGGGTCCAGGTTCGCCCCGACGATCGGCCCGACTTCGTTTCGCAACTGCAGCAGGGCCGGAACGTTGTAGACGAGCTGGTTGCCATGCATCTCGATGCAGAACTTCCTGATGCCGTGTTCCCGGCCAAAGGCGGCCAGCTGGCGCCAATAAGGCAGCAACCGCTCGTTCCATTGCCAGTCAAGAATCTCACCATTCTCCAGCGGCCAGGCGCACGTGATCCAATTGGGTCTCACGTCGTTCGGCCCGCCCGCCGGCAGGCCGGACATCAACACGATTGTGTCGACGCCCAGCAACCCCGCGAGCCGAACGGTGTCGTACACAACTTCGCTGTGGCGTTTACCGTCAACCGGGTGCAGTTGGTTGCCGCTGCAATTGAGCGCGGCAAGCGACAAACCGTGCCGCTCCAACACCGCCAGAAACTTTTGCCGTTCCTCCTTGCTCTCCAGCAAAGATCGCACATTGGCATGAGGAGCCCCGGACCAGTTGCCCATGCAGATCTCCAGGGCCGCGATGCCCAGGCCGGCTGAGGCCTTCGCCGCGTCCTCATAGGAAAGATGTCCCAGACTGTCGGATACCGCAGATAGTTTCATTTTCGGAAATTGAATGATGGATGCTTGGCCGGTTGTGTTGCGACCCCTAAGTTCGAGGGCGCGAGGGTAAGAAAAGTGTATAAGGTCATACCATGATTTCAAACAGATAGATGACCGGCAGCCGGAGTTTTCCCTTTCCTGACTCCATGTGAGTAAGGCCGGCATTTTTACCATCTGTTTTCTGAGAGTGTCTTGACCTGCGCAGGTGGTCGACCTTAGTGTCGGATGATCCGGGGCGATGCTTTTGGAAGCTCTGAATTCCTGCCGGGCCGGCGTCAGAGTTGACCGCGATTGGCAAAACGACCCCCCACCTAAATGTTTTGGAGGCCTCGCTGCATAAAGTATGGAAATCGACACCCGTTTCCCGACTAGACTCAACTCCCTGTCCGATGCGCCGGAACCATTTCGCGCCGCGTTGGTAGACAGTCTCCCCTCAGGAGAACCGGCCCGCTTACTTCTGTACGCTCCGGCTTTTCAGACGGAAGATGAAAGATCGCCGGCCACGGTGCTCGCCGTGACCAACGCCGGCTGGCTCGTCGCTTCAACGACTGATAACGCGGGCGTTGCCCTGGAACGATCTGATTTCAGCAACACCCTGTTTCTTGAACTGACACCGGTTCTCCTGGAGTGCCGGTTGAAAATCTCTTTTGCTGCGGAGGACGCGCCGCGCTCGGTCACCATCAGGTTCGAGACCGTCGGGGAAGACTTGTACCGCGAGGCAATCGATCTGATCCTCGCGGGCATCGATCCGAAACTCACGACCGCGGCCGGGCAGGATCATCCGGGCGAGGCGTCGATGCTTGAAGGATGGCCGCTGAAACTTCGGAACGAGGCCCGGCGTTTTTGGCCTGGGACGCAGCAACTGGTGAACGCAATCCAGTGGCCGGCCATGTTCGACGGGTCCCGGCGGCAAGTCGCTCCCGCGGGCGCGCTGTTGATCACCGAACGGGAGCTCGTGGTGATTTCGGACGAGAAAAAATCTTCCGATGAACCCCTCTCCGCTGATGAACTGGAGGAGAGTTTCGCGGGGATTATCACCTTTATTCCGCGCGTTCGGGTGGCAGAATTCCGGGTAGACCGTCAGGAACAGTTCGCCGTCCTTACCCTCCAGGTCAAGGCAGCACACGGGGGAGAAAAACTGGAATACGCTTTTCCGTCCGGCCATGAACCGGTCGTAGCCGAAGCCATGGGGCAGATGCTGCGCCCCGGCGCTAAACCCAACCCGGCCGCTGAGGTAAACCCGGCACGCGATGCAGCGAGTTAGGGGCGGCCTTGTTGCTCACACTCAATCTGTCTTAGGCCCAACGGGCCGGTAGAACATAGCCCAGGGTTTACCCTGGGAAGGCATTTCCCCCTGGCCCAGCCCTCCTAAGGCGTCACGCCTGTACGCCCTCCCTAACAAACGCCCGCCCCGCCGGGTTGGATTTGCTGAAGGGGCGGTAGAAAACGTTGCTGGCGGGTTCTGCCGCCCCTTCAGGGCTCGATCGTGATTTGACGGTTAACCAGGGGGTAAAGCCCTGGGCTATGTTCTACCGGCCCCTCGGGCCTAAAACCAATTCAACCAAGTACGCAGCATCCTCCGGCACCAGCACTCCCTGAGCCGACATTCTACCGAGATATCTGTCTGAGTAGTATAACACCCCTTCGGGGTTGAAAACTCACTTTTGTCGCCCGGTATCCGTTCGTGCCGGCGTCACGAGGCCAGACTGGTAGTTCACACATTCAGGTGTCTATACTGCCGGACTGCCTGCTACCCGAACCCTCCGCCGGAATAAATGAATGGAGGAACTTCGTGGCAGTTAAGCAGGGAATGGCGCGTCGCCGCTCGGACGGCGCACCACCCTCCCCGGGAGAAAGCTTTCCTGCCTGGAAACTAACTACTACTTACCACCGCGCTGCTTGAGCTGATCGAGAATGACCGCGCCGACGATGATGCCGCCTTTAATGATCTGCTGCCAATAGGCCGACACGTTCATCAGGTCGAGGATGTTGTTCAGAACGCCGATGATAAGAGCCCCGATGATCGTTCCTGCAACCGTCCCGATGCCGCCGGCCGACAGGGAGGTGCCGCCGATGACGGCGGCCGCAATCGCATCAAGTTCGTAGCCGACGCCGAGTCCCGGTTGCCCTGAACCGATCCGGGCCGACACCACCAGCCCGGCCAGCCCGGCGAGGAAACCGGCATAGATGTAGATGAGCATCTTAAACCGGCCCGTGTTGATGCCGGAGACACGCGCCGCCTGTTCATTCCCGCCGATGGCGTATACGTATTTGCCGAATTTGGTGCGGGCATAAAGGATGTGGGTAACGATCGCCATGACCACCAGCAGGAGGATTGGAACGGGAACACTGCCCAAGGCGCCTTGGCCGACAAAGTCATATTGATCCGTCAAATCGGAGATGGGGCGACCATTGGTGTAGAGCATCGCCGCCCCGCGAACCGCCGTGTAAGTGCCCAACGTGGCGATGAACGGCGGAATGTGCGTCTTCGCGACGAGGCCGCCGTTGATCAAGCCTACCAGGGCGCCTACGATGCAGGCCGCCAGCAGCGGCACGACGAAAGGAAGCTGGACACCGGGGTAGAACGGGGCCGAACTATCCGATGACTGCGCCAGGCTGGACGCAACCACGGCGGACAAACCGACCACCGAGCCGGACGACAGGTCGATGCCGCCGCTGACGATCACCCCCGTCACGCCGAGCGCGATCAGGCCGACCACGGACATCTGCCGCACAATGTTGATCAGGTTGATGGTGCTCAGGAATGCCGGTGACAGCAGCGAGGCCACCACGACCATGAGGGCAAAAATGATGAAGATGCCGTATTTACTGAAGATGCTTGAGAGCATCTGGCCGCCCGCCGGCCGCTTGGCGGCCTCGCTGGCGGTGGTAATGACTCCGGGATTTGCCATAACGTTTTTCCTTGTGCGCTTACGCAGCTAAACTGGTCGGTATCTTCATCCCTGTCGCCATCTGAAGAATCTTTTCCTGGGTGGCTTCTGCGCGCATCAGCTCACCCACTTTGTCGCCTTCGTGCATGACCAGGATCCGGTCGCTCATCCCCAGCACTTCCGGCAATTCCGACGAGATCATGATGATCGCCTTGCCCGAGAGAACGAATTCGGTCATGAGCCGGTAGATCTCCGATTTGGCGCCCACGTCGATCCCGCGCGTCGGTTCGTCCAGGATCAAAAGGTCCGGTTCGGTCAACAGCCAGCGCGCGATCAGCACCTTCTGCTGGTTGCCGCCGGACAGGTACTTGACCAGTTGCAGCAGGCTGGGCGTCTTGACGCGCATCAAGCCGCGCATCTTCTCGCAATCTTTTTCAATCTTGGTGAACCGGAGGAAGGGTCCCACCATGTAGCGGTTTATGTTCGCGATGAACATGTTTTCGCGGACGCTGGCGTTCAGGTACAACCCGGTCAGCTTTCGGTCTTCGGTCAGCAGCGCCATGCCGTTTCGAATGGCGTCAGCCGGGGACTTGATCCTGGCGGGTTTTCCATCAATCCGGATCGTGCCACCGTGAGAGGGAGTCACCCCGAAAACCCCGTCCATCAATTCGGTGCGCCCTGCCCCCATCAGGCCCGCGAGGCCCAGGATTTCGCCTCGCTTGACCTGGAAACTGACGTTGCGAAAACCTTTCCCGCTCAGGTTCTGAACATCGAGGAACACCGAACCCATCTCGGCTTTTTCCTTGTGAAACATCTGGGTAAGCGTCCGGCCGACCATCATCTCGATGAGCTTGTCGCGGGTCAGGTTCGCGGTGGCTTCGCTGGCCACGTATTGGCCGTCGCGGAAAACGGTGACATCATCGGTGATCTTGAAAACTTCGTCCATCTTATGGCTGATGTAGATCACGGCGCACCCCTGGGCCGTTAACGATTTGATGATGTCAAACAGAACGGCCACCTCCGCCTCGGTGATAGCCGAGGTCGGCTCATCCATGATGATCAGGTCGGAGTTGTAGGACACCGCTTTGGCGATTTCGGCGAGCTGCATGCTGGCAATGCTCAGGTTGCGCATCCGGGCGGTTGGCCGGATTTTGATGTGAAGCCGATCCAGGAGCTCTGAGGCCATGCGGTTCATCTTGCGCATGTCCACCAGGCCGTACGGGGTCATGGGTTCGCGTCCCAGGTAAATGTTCTCGGCAACCGTCATCTCGGGGACCGGGTTCAGTTCCTGGTGGATCATCGAAATGCCCTTCGACAGCGCGTAATGGGTGCTGGTGATGTTCAGCCGTTCACCCTTGAACGTGATGGTGCCTGAATCCGGCGTGTAAATGCCGATCAGGCATTTCATCAGCGTCGATTTGCCCGCGCCGTTTTCACCCATCAGCGCGTGCACCGTCCCTCTGCGGACGCGGAGCTGGACGTTATCAAGGGCGCGGACGCCTGGGAACTGTTTGGAGATGCCCTCCATCACGAGCAAGTGATCATTTTCCATAGCTCGGCTCCTCTCCGGTTCGATGACCACTGCCCGCCGGCGCCCGGCAGGCAGTGGCCAACCGAAACCTCATTTCATGTATGACTTGAAATTCTCCTTGTTGATCGGCTGGTAAGGAATCCAGATCTTATTACCATCCGTCACGTCCGGATTAGCTTGTTTCTTGGCCAGCAGGTAGGCGGCATTGACTGCCTTCTCGCCTTGACCAACCGGGTCTTGGAACACCGTATTATTCAGGTCGCCCTTCTCCATCGAAACCAAGGCGTCATGGCTGCCGTCAACGCCGCCAACGCAGATCTTGCCGAGTTTTCCGGCGGCCTTGATGGCCTGCAACGCTCCCAGGGCCATCTCGTCGTTATTGGAGGCAACGCCGTCGATCGGGATGCCGGAAGCCAGCCAGTTTTCCATCAGCGTTTTGCCCTGCTCGCGCTTCCAGTTGCCGGTCTGTTCGCGGACGACCTTGATGTTCGGATACTTTTCCTTGAGGACTTGCTTGGTGCCCTCGGTTCGTTTGATGGCGGCTTCATTGCTCAGCTCACCCATCAGGATAGCCAGACTGCCCTTGCCGCCCATACATTTACCAAGTTCCTCCATCTCCATGATCCCGGCCTCAATGGAATTGGAGCCACAATAGACGACGCTTTGGGGCAGGTTTGCGGGCAGGCGGTTGACGTAAACGAGCGGCTTGCCGGCTTTGGTGACGGACTTGGTGATTGGTCCGGTTGCCGCGGTATCCACCGGTAGGACGACTATCGCATCCATGCCCTGGGCCAGGAAGTTTTCAACCTGACCGGTCTGCTTGGCGGTGTCGTTGTTTGCGTCAACAATGGTGAGTTCGACGTCGGAATGGGCTTTGCCCCATCTGGTCATGGCATCCCGGACAAGGGTCAGCCAGACGTCGTCGAATAGGGCCATGGAAACCCCGATCTTGACTTTTTGGGCGGCCTGGACGGGCATACCGCCCAAGGCGAAAGCCATCAGGGCAATCGCGGGAACGAGAACTTTTGCGAGCTTCATTTTTTCTTCTCCTAAGGGGGGGTGCTCCGTAACGCGGAGCGATCAAGCGGAAATCTCAAACTACAAGGAACGATTTACTTCCTGACAACTGCGTTTTCAATTTTTTCTCTGGTCTCAACGGCCGGTTCGGCCATTTTTCCGAACCACCGAATCAAGCGACGAATCAGGGATGCCGCAAACCTGGTGCGGGTAACCAGAATACCCGTTCCGGCGGCGATTTGAGTTTGGCCGGCTGGGCAACTCGGGAACGTAAAACCAGTATGGATGCGCTTCAGGTCATAAATGAATAACATTTTCCTAATTCTGTTGTAATTCCTGTGGGGTTACCGTTCTTTCTAAATTAACCGGAAAACGTTCATTGCACGCCGGCATGCAAAGAGCCCGCCGTCGAAAGCCAGGTGCCGGAACGGCTGGACTGGTCCATGGCCTCCAGGATCTCCTGGTTGCGGGCCCCGAACCCAAAATCCGGGAAACAGCCCGTCCCCCGCCCGATGCCCTGCACCAGGTCGTGCACCTCGAACACCTTCATGTCGAAATAGCCCAGCCCGCCCCCGGCAAAATCAAAGCCGAAAAACGCCGAGTATTGCGGCACCTGCGAGCCGCAATAGACGGTCGTAAAGCCCCGGTCGCGCTTCTCGTCCCGCATCCGGAAGACCTGCAGCTCGTTGAAGCGCTCCCCGTTATTGACCAGGGTGCCCTCGGTGCCCGACACTTCCCAGAACACCCCGAAGACTCGCCCGGCGCAGATGCGCGAGGCCTCAATCACCCCGGCGGCCCCCGAGGCGAACTTCACCAGCGCCTGGATCTGGTCCTCGTTCTCCACAGCCTGCTTTTTGGCGTCTTCGCTTACCTTGCTGCCGTAGCCGGCGTCGAACTCCGGCACGGGCCGCTCCTTGAAGATCGTCTGGCTCTGGGCCGACACTTCGGTGATGTCGCCCATGAGGAACTGCGCCACCGACACGGCGTGCGCCCCCAGGTCGCCCAGCGCCCCGCTGCCGGCCAACTCGCGCGAACAGCGCCAGGACCACGGCAGGGCGGGATCGTTAAAGAAGCCCTGGTCGAAGCGGCCCCGGAAGCGCACCGGTTCGCCGATCTCGCCCCGATCGATGATCTGCCTGGCCACCAGGGCCGCCGGGGTTTTTAGGTTGTTGAAGGCCACCATCGTGTAGACGCCGGCCTGCCGGGCCGCGGCGGCCATGCGCCGGGCGTCTTCGACCTTCACGGCCATCGGCTTTTCGCAGTAGACGTGTTTGCCCGCCGCAAGGGCCGCCAGGGCGACCTCGACGTGCAGGTGGTTGGGCGTGGTGATGTCAACCACGTGCACTTCAGGGTCCTCGACCAACCGGCGCCAGTCGCCGTAAGCCTTCTGGAAGCCGAGCTTGCGCCGGGCGGTGTCGGCCAGCGCGTCGTTCTGGTCGGCGACGGCGTACAACACCGGGGTGCGCGGCAGGCTGCGGTACAACAGGCCGGCCCGCCGGTAGGCGTCGGCATGGGCCTGGCCCATGAAGCCGTAGCCGATCAATCCAACATGGAGGGGTGCATTTGACATAGGGGATGCTGCTTCTAAGCCGCTCAGGCAAACAGCAGTTTGCTGACGTGGGTGAAGGCCTGTTGGGCGTAGAGTCTGGGGGCCGCTTTGGCCGGGTCCTGCTCGGCTTCCACCACTGCCCAGCCCCGGTAACCGGAGCGGCGCACGAAATCGGCCAGGGCCGAAAAGTCCAGGTCGCCGTCACCGGGCACGGTGAACAGGCCGGCGCGGACGGCCTGGTTGAAGCTCACATCATTCCGGCGCGCCCAGTCCAGCACCGGGCGGCGCACGTCCTTGAGGTGCAGGTGGGTCACCCGGTCGCCGAACCGGCGCAGCAGTTCGGCGTAGTCGGCGCCCGCGGCATACGCGTGGCCGGTGTCGAGCAGCAAGCCCACTTGCGGCGGGGCGTCCTCGAAAAAGGCGGCGATTTCTTCGCCCGTTTCCACCAGCATCTTGAGGTGATAATGGTAGGCCAGCTTCAGGCCCCTTTCGTTGAGCCGGGCGGCAAATTGGCCGACTCGCTCGGCGTAGGCCGGTAGGTCGACCGAGCTCAACGGGGGGCTGTGGCTCAAGGGCTGGTCCCAGGGGGCGGTTTGCGGGATCCGGCTGCACTCGGCGTAGACCAGCACGTCGCAGCCGCAGGCTTCCAGAAGCCGGAGGTGCTCGGCGGCGGCTTGCCATTCGGCTTCGGGGGAGCGGTCCGCGAGGTAACCGGAGTACCAGCCCGAGATGAGCCGCAGGCCGTAGCGGGCCAACAGCAACGGCAGCACCTGGGGGTCGCGGGGGAATTTGCGGCCCAGTTCGACGCCTTGGTAGCCGATGTCCGCGGCGTCCTGCAGGCAGGTGTCCAGCGGGACGTCGCCGCCGAGGGCTTCCAGGACGTCATTGGTCCAGCTCAGCGGGCTGACGCCCAGGCGGACCGCCCGCTCCGGCGGTGTTGAGGTTGGCATAAAATTCAGGGATGCGCTTCGTTACCTGGCGAACTTGACCGGCTGGCCGCTCTTTAGCGATTCGGTGGCTTTATCGGCCAGCAACTGGGCCTTCAAACCGTCCTCCAGCGAAGGGCTCGGCGGGGTACCTTGTGTGACGGCGCTCAGAAACGCGTCCAGCGCCTGGTAATAGCTCTGCTCGATGCGCTCGAACCAGCCGGCATGCAGGCCGTCTTCGATGATCTTATCGCCGAGGTAACGCGACACCCCCCGGAACCGCTGCCGGCGCGACTCGATCAGGCCCTTGGAGCCGAACACTTCGATGCGCTCGTCGTATCCGTAGCCGGTGCGCCGGGACGAATCGATCTGGCACAGGGTGCCGCGGCTCAGCCGGATGGTCACGAGGCTGGTGTCGATGTCGCCGGCTTCCCTCACCTTGGGATCAACGAGGGCGGCCCCGATCGCGTGCACCTCTTCGGGTTCATCCTCACTGATCCAGCGCAGCAAGTCGAAAAAGTGCACCGTTTGATCGCGTAGCTGCCCGCCGGAGGTGGCCAGGTAACTGAGCGGCGGCAGATTCGGCCCGCGCGAGGTCATCTGGATGATCTCCAGGTTACCCACCGCGCCGCTTCTCACCTCTTCGCGCAATGCCGCGTGGTTAGGGTCAAACCGGCGGTTAAAACCCAACATGACCGGTACGCCGGCCGCCCGGACCGCCTCAACCGCTTGTTCGGCTTCCTGGTAGTCCAGCCCGATCGGTTTTTCGCAATAGATGGCTTTACCCGCCTGGGCGGCGCGCCGCAGGTACTCGACGTGGGTGTTGGTCGGCGTGGCGATCACCACGGCTTGAACGTCCGGATTGTCAAAGATCTCCGCAAGGTCGGCCACCGCTTTCGTTCCTGCGGTGGCCGCAGCCCGTTTGGCAAATTCCGGATTGGCATCATAGACCCCTGCCAGTTCCGTGCCGGGATGACGGGCCACATTTTTGGCATGAACCGAACCGATGAAGCCGGTTCCCACTACCGCTATCTTTAGCATGCTTGTACCTGTTGGTATTTTGGGTTTAAAGGGATTCCAGCGCCGTCCACGCCCCGCCGGCCCGGTAGGAGCGCATGGCGCCTTCCACAAAGGCCACCCCGCGCACCCCGTCCGATGCGTCCGGAAAGCCGAGCTCAGTCCTGGCGTACGGTTTGCCTTCGGCTTTGGCCAGCAGTGCGTCCGCCGCTTCAGTGTAGAGATTGGCAAAAGCTTCGAAAAAGCCCTCCGGGTGTCCCAGGCCCACGCGCGTCCACCGGGCGGCCTCCGGCGAGAGCCCAGGCATCCCTTGGGCCAGGATCCGGGGCGGCCCGTCGATCGGACTGTAACGCAGGTGCTGGGGGTCTTCGTGGCGCCAGGCCAGGCTGCCCCGGTCTCCATAGACGCGGATCCGCAGGCCGTGTTCATTGCCGGCGGCCGCCATGGAAGCCCAGAGGCCGCCGGTCGCGCCGTTCGAAAACCGGAGCAGCAGGTTCGCATTGTCTTTGATCGCCCTGCCCTGAACGATCTGGCTCAATTCGGCCGCCACTTCAGTGACCTCCAGCCCCGTAATAAACCGGGCTAACTGGTGGGCGTGGGTCCCCAAATCATACAGCAAGCTCGCATCACCCAACAGGCCCGGGTCCGTCCGCCAGGCGGCTTGCTTGTGGCCTTCCTTTTCCAGAAGCTTGATCGCCCAGCCGGACGCGTGTTCGGCCTGGACCACGCGAATCTCGCCCAGTTCGCCGTTCCGGACCATCCGGCCGGCGTGGCGCACCATCGCGTAGCCCGAGTAATTGTGCGTCAGGCACACGATCAGC
>Ga0213876_10001199_pt1 | contig 16356 bp, 17 predicted proteins | sample BarmaccomBMRX_R9_FD_160113 | JGI IMG/M metagenome (GOLD analysis project Ga0213876, IMG submission 160113) | Root-associated microbial communities from Barbacenia macrantha in rupestrian grasslands, the National Park of Serra do Cipo, Brazil - RX_R9 | ecosystem: Host-associated > Plants > Roots... | reverse complement strand
AGGCCGAGCCGGCCCAGCTGACAAATCGCGCTTTGTCGCGCGTGGAATTCGGGAAAGGGTCGACCGCGCCGCGGCGACCCTTAGGGAGAAAGACATGGAAGAGCTGTTTGGGCGCCGGGCGCCCGAAATCCGGCGGCGCGCTTTGCTCGGAGGAGCCGCCGCCTTCACTGCGATAGCGGCGTTTCCGGCGGCCGCGCGGCAACGGGCGAACCGGCAGGTCAAAGCCCGGTTTGCTTATGTCGGCAGCTACACGTCGGCCTCGAAGCCGGCGGGCCATGGCGAGGGCATCACGCTCTGGCGCGTCGAGGCCGATACCGGGGCGCTGGCGCCCGTCAAGACCTTTGCTGGCCCAAGTCCAACATGGCTTGCCTTCGATCCCAAGCAACGGTTCCTTTATGCGGCGAACGAGACTGACGAATTCAACGGGGCGAAGGCCGGCAGCGTCTCGGCCTTCGGGGTCGATCGCGACACCGGTGAGCTCACCTTGATCAACACGGTGAGCTCGGAAGGGGCCGGACCGGCCCATTGCAGCGTCCATCCCTCGGGCCGATTCGTCTTCGTCGCCAATTACGGCGGCGGCAATATCGCGGTCCTCCGGGTGGGACAGAATGGCGGTCTCGGCGCTGCCGTCGATGTGAAAGGCGACGAAGGCCCTCCGGGCAATGGACGCCCGATCGAAGGGCCGCCCGGAAATTTCTCGATCAGCGACCATGATGGGCCGCACGCCCACATGATCGCCTCCGACCCCAGCGGGAATTTCGTGCTCGCCAATGATCTCGGCCTCGACCGCACCTTCGTCTGGCGTCTCGACACGCAGAGCGGCAAGCTGACGCCCGCTGATCCGCCCTTCGTTCCGGCGGCTTCTCCGGGCGCCGGCCCGCGCCATTTCGCCTTCCACCCGAACGGGCGCATTTTCTACAATCTTTACGAGGAAGCCTCGCAGCTCGCGGTCTATGATTGGGATGCGCGGAAAGGGACACTTTCCCTGAAGCAGAAGACGACGACGCTGCCGGGCTACGAGGGTACGAATTACACCTCGGAGATCGTCATCACGCCGAACGGCCGGACCATGTATCTCGCCAACCGGCTGCACAACTCGGTTGCGATCTTTTCGGTCGGGTCCGACGGTCGCGTCCGCTGGCTTGCCGAGGAATGGACGCGCGGCGACTACCCGCGCAATATCGCGCTCGATCCGAGCGGGCGCTTCCTTTACGTCTGCAATCACCGCAGCGACAACGTGACCGCTTTCCGCGTGCACGGTTCGACCGGCGCTCTCACCTTCCTCGACAAATATGTTGCGGTCGGGAGCCCTGCGGTCATCACTTTCCTGGATTGAGCGTGCCTGCAGGGGTGCTCCGAGCTTGTCGTCGCGCCCTCCTGCCTTACCGATGACACCCGCGTGGCCCAAAGACTTCGAGGATTTCGGGAAGCCGCGCGATGAGCGACGATTTGGAGACGCAAAATGGTTGCCATCACCCGCAGGCTTTTGACCACGACCTTCGCGGCCACGGGCGTGCAGGCTCTATTCGGACGCGCGGCGTTCGCGGCCGATACGGTGAAGTTCACCCTCGTGCTCGTGAACGACATCTACAAGATGGGCGAGGAGAAGGGTCGCGGTGGCTTCGCGCGCCTCGCCGGGATCGTCGCTTCCGAGCGTGCGCGCTCGAAGAACGTGCTTGTCTTCCACGCCGGCGACACGCTTTCACCGAGCCTCATGAGCGGCTTCGATCAGGGCGCGCACATCATCGAGCTGTTGAACGTCGCCAAGCCGGATGTCTTCGTGCCCGGCAATCACGAATTCGATTTCGGCGAGGCCGTCTATCTCAAGCGGATGGCTGAAGCGGATTTCCCGATCTTCGCCGCCAATCTGCGGAACTCGAAGGACGCGATGCTGCCGAAGCATCAGGACCGCGCGATCTTCGATTTCGCCGGCATCAAGATCGGCGTCGTCGGCATCGCCCTTGCCGCGACGAAGAAGATCTCGGCCGAGAACAGCCTCCTCTTCGCGCCGGAGATGGACACGCTCGCCGCGCAGACGAAGGCGTTGCGCGCCGAGGGCGCGGATTTCATCGTCGCCTGCACGCACACCCCGATCGACATGGATTACGAGATCGCGCGGTCCGGGCTCGTCGATGTGCTGCTCACGGGGCACGATCATGACCTGCGCATCGAATATGACGGCAAGGCCGTGATGGTCGAAAGCGGAGAAGAGGGACAATTCATCACGGCGATCGATTTCGACGCCATGGTGGTGACGCAGGACGGAAAGCGGGTGGTGAGCTGGCGTCCGCATTTTCGTCCGACGGATTCGGCCGAGGCGACGCCCGACCCGACCGCTCTCGCGATCGTCAAGCGCTATGAGGGGGAGCTCGCCCAGCAGCTCGATGTCGAGATTTGCAAGACCGCGGTCGATCTCGACAGCCGCACCGCGAGCGTGCGCTCGGAAGAGACCAATATGGGCGATCTCATCGCTGATGCCATCCGCGCTTCGACCGGCGCCGATGTGGCGATCACCAATGGCGGGGGCATACGAGCAAACAAGCTCTATCCGGCCGGAAGCGCCATCACGCGCCGCGACATCCTCACCGAGCTGCCCTTCGGCAACTCGACCGCGCTCGTCGAGATCAGCGGGGCGGACATCGTGGCCGCCCTCGAGAACGGCCTCTCTCAAGTAGAGAATCGGCAAGGCCGGTTTCCGCAAGTCTCGGGAATGGCCGTCACCTATGACCCGCGCCAGCCGGCAGGCTCGCGCGTCGTCTCCGTCACCATCGACGGAAAGTCCTTGGACAAGCTGGCGCGCTACAAGGTGGGGAGCAACGATTTCATGGTGAAAGGCGGCGACGGCTACACCGCACTCGGGCGAGGCAAGGTGCTCATCGGCGGCACGGACGGCAAGCTGCTCGCCAATGAGGTGATGGTCTATGTGAAGCGTCTCGGCGAAGTCGACCTTCGCACCCAGGGGCGCGTCACCGCCCTGTGAGCGAAGACGCCGCAAGCTACAAGAAGGCGTTCGAGCTTTTTCTTTCAGATCGGCGCGCCAAAGGCTGGGTGCGGCAACCGGGCCTTGTGCAGGCCGCGGCTGCGGCCATTGCGCTCGCCGATGCGGCGAAGAGCGCCGGCGAACCTCTCCTGCCTCTCCCCCAGCACCTCTTCAACGCGTATTGCCTCACCCCGTTGGAAGATGTGCGGGCCGTTATTCTGGGCCAGGACCCGTATCCGACGCCCGGACATGCCCATGGTCTTGCCTTCTCGGTGCAGCCCGGCGTGAAACCCCTGCCCGGGAGCCTGCGCAACCTTTTGAGGGAGCTCCGGGAGGATCTCGGCCCGAACATCGCGGCCGACCCGCCGGTGGTCGGCGATCTCACCGTTTGGGCGAAGCAAGGCGTGCTTCTTTTGAACACCGCTCTCACGGTCGAGGCGCGCAAGGCCGGAGCGCATGTGAGCTGGCCTTGGCGCGAGATGACGCGCGAGGCGATCCTCGCCGTCGGCCGCGAACGGCCTCACGTCGTCTTCCTGCTCTGGGGTCTGAAGGCGCAAAGATATGCGCCGATGATCGATGCGAGGCGCCACCTGATCATTGCAAGCGAGCATCCCTCGCCACTCTCGGCGCATCGAGGATTTTTCGGCTCACGCCCCTTTTCGCGGGCAAATGCCTGGCTAGCGGCGCACGGCGAGCGGGAAATCGATTGGCAGTTGGGGTAATAGCGAATGGCGAGTAGCGAGTAGCGGACGTGGAAAAGGAACAAAGCAACTATTCTCAGCATTCGCTACTCTCTACTCGCTACTCTCTCTTAATCGCGGCTGGAATAGCCAATCAAAGGCTTGGGCTTTCGGCCGAGCAGCAAGAGCAAGACGCCGAGAACTGCCGCCACGACGAAAAACGGCGTTTCGAGGGTGCGCGTCAAGACAGTGTCTGCGAGGAAACCCGGAAGCTTGAGCTTGGCGGCCGTTTGCCAGCCCGCATAGGCACGCGGCATGACCGTGTCGAGCGCCCTCCCGAGCGTCAGGAACGACCACTCATTGTTGGCGATGTAGCGGGCCCCGTCATCGACGAAGGCGATGAAGCCGAACGCGAAGCCAAGATAGCCAAGGCCGCGAAGGAGCGCGCGAATCATGATCGAGGGATTACCTTCAACTCCAATCGCTTCGAGTAGGCGCCCACTGAAATGGACACCTCTTTTGTGCGCATCATGCTCTCGTCGCAATCATGGCAAGGTCGGCGATTTCCTGCAAAAAGAGGAGGCGCTGTGACTTGAGCGTTCGGCGCCGGTGCTTCCCGGGAGCTCAACTTCCGGCGAAGGACTTCGGCGCCGGGCTCGCCACGACCGCGGAGCCATTGCGAATTTCGAGCACTGCAAGGCCACGCTCGCTCGTGCCGTCGGGCCGAAAGCGAAAGATGCCGTCCGCACCGGCAAAACCCGAAGGGTTCGTCAGCACCTGCTCGGAGAAGCGCTGCGAGCCCTGGGTCCGCACGAGCGCTGCCGCGAGAGACAGCGCGTCATACGATAGAGACGCGATGCGTGACGGCTCCGAATTGTACTTGGCTCGGTAACGCCGCGCGAATCCGGCAAAAGTCGAAGGATCCGGCGCCGGAAACCAGGCGCCTTGCAATTGGGGTAAGCGAAACAGCTTCGGATCGTTCCACACGCCGGTGCCGATGAGCTTGAGCCGTTTCAGGTCGACCCCGCTCGTAACGAGCGCCTCGAGAATGCCCGGAAGCGTGTCCGCGCCATCGGGGATGAAAAGCGCATCGGCTTGCTGCAAGGCTGGAGCGACGCGCTTCACCATATCGACCGTTTGATTGTGCTCGGGGCCATAATGCTCGAGCGCGACGACGCGGCCGCCTGCTTGCGTGACGGCTTCCTGAAAGGCGCCGCCGGTGACCTGGCCGTAGGCCGTGTCGGGAACGAGCGCCGCGAAGGAACGCTTGCCTTGCGACGCGGCGAAACTCACGATGCGCTGGACATCCGTCGCCGGCATGAAGCTCAAGAGATAAACGCCGCGCGAGGCGACGCTCGCATCCGACGAAAAGGCGATCATCGAGCGCCCGGCAGGCCGCGCCACCGCTGCCACCGCCTGGACATTCGCCGCGATGAGCGGCCCGACGATGAGCTCTGCACCCTCCCCGATGGCTTCCTGGGCGGCCGCCGTCGATCCGTCCGAGGTGCCCTTGTCATCCTTGACGATCAGCTGAACATTGGGCGTATTCGCCTCGGCAATCGCGAGCTCGCCGGCATTCTTGAGGGAATTCGCCGCGATTGCCGTCTGCCCGCCCGCGCTGAGCGGCAGGATGAGGGCGATCTTGACGGTCCCCGCATTGCCTATGGGAGGCACTGCGGGCGTCTGCTCGAAACCGGGAAGGCCACCCCCGGAGCAGGCCGAAAGAAGAAGGATCAAGGCGCCGGCCACCGCCCGCCTGCGGTCCGGAAGGAAGGAGCGCGGGAAATTCGATCGCGTGGCGTCTTTCATCGAAAAGCTCATGATAAAATCGCTCCCGCCCGCTGATAGCGCATCATCCGCTCACCTCACCAGATTTCCCCTTACGCCCTTTTAACGAAACTCTTAATTACCCTTCTGGGGAAGGCGCAACCTCCTTCCTGCCGCAGTCGGCAGCTCTCGTCTTGACGGGAAGACGGTGAGATTGGCTGCGGCTTTCCACTTATGCGCGCCTTTCATTGCGTCTGAAGCCCTGAAAGGGAAATGTTGCAGGCTTGAGAATGCCGGAGCCTCCCTTGCCGAAAAACTTGCCGAAGAACTTGCCGAAGCAAAACGAGGGCGACATCGCACCTGCCCCTGCCGGGGCGTGCTCGTCGCCGAAGCTTCGATCGACGGTGGTCGCGCCGGGGCTTCACATTGTCGCAACGCCCATCGGCAATTTAGGGGACGTGACCTTGCGCGCGCTTGCCACGCTCGGGGGTTCCGACATTGTGCTTGCCGAGGACACGCGGGTGACGCGCAGGCTTTTCGCTCATTACGGGCTCTCGGCACATCTCGAAGCCTATCACGAGCACAATGCGGAGCGCGTCCGTCCCGCAATCCTCGCGAAACTCAAGCAAGGTGCGAAGATCGCGCTCGTTTCGGATGCCGGCACGCCGCTGATATCCGATCCGGGTTTCAAGCTCGTGGAGGCCGCGTTGGCCGAAGGTATCGCAGTCACGGGCCTGCCCGGTCCCTCCTCGGTGCTCGCAGCCTTGATGGTCGCGGGATTGCCGACCGACCGCTTCTTCTTCGAGGGCTTTCTGCCGCAAAAGGAGGCTGCCCGGCGTGGCCGCCTGGCGCAATTGGCCAAAATTCCCGGGACGCTGGTCATTTTCGAATCGCCGCGTCGGCTTTCCGCCATGCTGGCGGACGCTGCGGCCGTGCTCGGAGAGCGCAAAGCAGCAGTGACGCGTGAGTTGACCAAGCTTTTCGAGGAAGTGCGGCGCGGCTCGCTCGTCGAGCTCGCGCGCGCTTACGGGACAGGAGCGCCTCCCAAAGGCGAGGTGGTGGTCGTGATCGGCGCGCCTGGCGATGAAATCGCTCCCGCAAAAGCCATGGAAAATCTTGACGAGCATCTCGCGGCTGCGCTCCAAGGCCATTCCGTCAAGGAGGCGGTGAGCCGCGTCGCCGCGGATACCGGCTTGCCGCGCCGGCAGGTCTATGCGCGCGCGCTCGAGCTTGCGCGGCCTCGGCGATGAGCCGGATAGGCTCGCCCCTGGCGCGGCGCCGGAGCGCGCTCAGGCGCGGCTTTCGCGCAGAGACGCTGGCGCTCGCCTTTCTCATGCTCAAGGGATACCGCCCTTTGGCACGCCGCTACGGGGGAAAGGGCGGGGAGATCGATCTCATCATGCGGCGCGGCCGGGCCATCGCGTTCGTCGAGGTCAAGGCCCGTGACGCGGTCGAGGCGGCGCTCGAGGCGATCGGTCCCGGCAAGCGGCGCGTCTTCAGCCGCGCGGTCGCCCATTGGCTCACGCGCAATCCCTGGGCGGTGAGCTTCGATTTGCGGGCCGACGCGGTGCTCGTCGCGCCCCGCCGGTTGCCGCGCCACGTCGTAGCCGTGTTCGAGCTCGAGATCGGCGCTTGAGCCCGCTGGACTGTGTCAGGGCAATACCCGCATCACCATTTCGATCTCGACGGTGATGTTCTCGGGCAAGGACCCCATGCCGACCGCGGAGCGGGCATGGCGGCCATTGTCGCCGAGCACGGCGACGAACAGATCCGAACAGCCGTTGATCACTTGCGGCGCTTGGGTGAACTCCGGCGTGCCGTTCACCATGCCGAGCATCTTGATCATCTCGACCTTGTCGAGCGAGCCGGCCGCGGCTTTGGCGGCAGAGAGGAGCCCGAGCCCGACGAGCTTGGCGTGCTCATAGGCTTGCTCGACCGTGACATCGCGGCCGACCTTGCCTTTGGCAAAGCTGCCGTCCGGATAGCGAGGCCCTTGGCCCGACAGAAAAACCAAGTCGCCGACCTTCTTGTAGGAGACGTAATTCGCCAAGGGCTTCGGCGTCGCCGGCAGGGCAAGCCCCATGGCCTTCAATTTGTCCTCCGCGCTCATGCGTCGATCCTCCGGAATTTGCCACCCCGTTTCGGGTGCCACCATTTGCCGCCGATCACGACGCCTTGCGACAAGATGCGCCGATCGCCTGTCATGTGCTCGCCGGTGACATCCACATAGTCGAACTTGCCTTCCTTGATCGAAAGCACAGTGGCGTCGCCGACAGAGCCCGCCTTCAGCGAGCCGAGCTCGGGACGCTTGAGCGCCATTGCGGCGTTCACGGTCGAGGCGGCGATCACCCGATCGAGCGGCATGCCGAGGCAAAGGAACTTCGAGAGCGTCGTCACCTGGTCGAAGACGGGGCCGTTGATGCACAGCGTGTGAATGTCGGAGGAGATGGTGTCCGGCTCGAAGCCGTTGGCCAGCATGGCGCGCGCCGTCTTGAAGGCGAACGAGCCCTTGCCGTGGCCGATGTCGAACAGCACGCCGCGCTTACGCGCCGCGAGCACCTCCTGCTTCACGGTCCCTTGCGCGGTGGCGGGCGAATTGGGGAAGGGGCGGAACGCATGAGTCAGCACATCGCCCGGGCGCAGGCGCGAGATCACATGCTCGTAGCTCGGCGGCGGATGATCGATATGGGCCATGAGAGGCATGCCGGTTTCCGCGGCAACCTCGAGCGCGATGTCGAGCGCGGCGACCCCTTGCGTGCCCGACGCGTGGCGCCCGACGCGCACCTTGATGCCGACGATGACGTCGCGATTCTTGTCCGCCACCTCGACCGCTTCGAGGGGCGCCATGAGGCGGATCTCTTCGCTCTCGCCCACCATGATGGTGTTCGAGAAAGCGTAGATGCCGGCAAACGACACATGCAGATAGGCAAGGATGCGCACCTGAGAAGGCTCGATCACATGCTTGCGGAAGCCGTGAAAATTACCCGGGCCCGCGCTCCCGGTGTCGACCGCGGTGGTGACCCCGGAGGTGCGGCAGAACTCCTCCGCATCGATGCCGAGCGAGGTGCCGCCCCAATACACATGGGTGTGCAGGTCGATAAGGCCCGGCGTGACGATATGGCCGGAGACGTCGCGAATATCGGTATCGGCGCTCGCCTCGAGACTGGCGCCCACGGCGGCGACCTTGCCGTCCGCGAAGCCGACATCCATCACGGCATCGATTTTCTGCGACGGGTCGATCACGCGCCCGCCGCGCAAGATGAGATCAAGGGTCATGGAAGCCTGAAAGGTTAGGGTGGTTCGTGAGTGGCGGGCAGGATAACCGGCTCACGCCCGCGCACAAGGCCTGCCATGACGATGGCGACTTCGATCTGTTCCAAGCCGTCGGCCTCTATCAGATGCCGGCGTACCATTCGTAGCCGCGGTCTTCCCAGTAGCCCCCTTTGCCGCCGTGCAGGCCGGCGTAGCTGCGCACCAGCTCGACGCGCATCACGTATTTCGCCATCTTGTAGCCGAGCTGGCGCTCGAGCCGAAGCCGCAGCGGCGCGCCATGCGCGATGTCGAGCTTCTTGCCGTTCATGTCATAGGCAAGGATCGTCTGCGGATGATCCGCGTCGTCGAGATCGATGCTTTCGTAGTAGCGAATTTTCTCGGGGTCCTCGCTCAGGCTGCCGTCGTCCAAGGTATCGGCGCAATGGAACACGACGTAGCGCGCCTGCGGCTTCACGCCGGCGCGCGACAGGATCTCGGCGAGGGGGACGCCCGTCCATTTGCCGATGCAGCTCCAACCTTCGACACAATCGTGGCGCGTGATCTGCGTACGTGAGGGGAGCGCTCGCAGATCGGCGAGCGAGAGCGAAAGCTCATGCTCGACCAATCCGTCTACCTTGAGCCGCCAATCGGCGAAATCCTTGTCGGCGAGGTCGAGGTATTCGTCATCCTGCGGATCCGTCGAGCCGTTGGCGCGAAATTCGGATGAAATATCAGCTTCGGCAAATTCGGGCGCGAGACGATGAGCGCCGAGAAGAAACCGCTGCACCCGGTAAGTGAGCACGTTCGCCGCATCAAGGATGGAGCGCGCCTGCGGCTCGTTCGAGACGCGGTCGCAGCCGGAGAGCACGAACCCACCCAGCGACAAGGCCCCCGCCAGCAATCCCCGCCGATGCGGCGGCTTGCCTTCCCGATCGGCACGAAATCCGTTCATCGGGGCGCGGTCCCAAGATCGTACCAGCCCGTGATCATCGAGCGGATGTTGTTCCAGACGCCGGAGACGAGCACCATCACGATGTGCACGATGACGAAGAGCACAAGCCCAGAGGCCGCGAGGAAGTGAATGAGGCGCGCCGATTGGCGTCCACCGAAGGCGGAAAGGAGCTGCGGCACGGCCGTGTCGATTCCAGGCGACATGGTAAGGCCCGTCAGCACGATGAGCGGCAGCAGCAGGAACACCGCTGCGAGGTAGGCGAGCTGCTGGAGCACATTGTAGCGCTTCGCCGTGTCGCCGCGCGGAAAGCGCAAACGCAAATGGGCGATGATGTCGGTGCCGAGATGGCGAAGCTCCGCGGCGCTCGGCAGAAGATCGTGGCGGAAATGACCTTTGGCAAAACCGAGAACCAGATACGCAAGGCCGTTCAGCACAAGCAGCCAGGCGAAGAAGAAGTGCCATCGTCTTCCCGTCGCGAGATCCTGATAACTCGGGATGGTGCTCCAGCTCGGAAAGGCACGCGGCGTCGGTTGGCCGTTCATGCTGGAAACGCCAAGCACGCCCGTCGTGTCGAATTGCCGGCCGAAGAGCAGCGTCTCGCCTTTTATGCCGTGATCGGCGCGCTGGGCCGTGATCGAAATCGTCGGATGCTCGAAGTCGGAATCCGCGCCCACATAAAGTGCGGGATGCGCATTGAAAATCTGCAAGCCGCTCATCAAAAGAAGAATGAAGCACAAGGCATTCACCCAATGGGTGACGCGCACGAACCCCGAATGCCGATGAAACCAACGAACCGGGGGATCCGGGACAACGCGTCGAGCCTCAGATGCAATCGTTGCCGAAGCTGTGATTTCGCGGGCAACCATCCTCGTCTCCGGCCGTAACGCTTCTCATGATGAGAACGTCACGAATGTGATCGCGGCGACTTGCGGCCACGTCCAATAACGATCCGGTGATGTTGAGTTTTGGGCGACACTTTATCGATTTCAATCCTTCCAGAATCGTCGCGCTCATGAAGCGCCGCACGAACTTGAAAGAAGCAAAAGGGATAGGGGTAAGCTCTCGCCTTCTATCCCACGTGATGCACTTCGGGGAGGCCGTAGACCGGCGTCGGAATGCTCTCCATCCGCGCCTTCATCTGCAGCGCCAGATATTTCGAATAGTGGCGAGACTGATGCAGGTTGCCGCCGTGGAACCAGAGCGCTTCCTGGCGTGTCGGCTTCCACATGTTGCGAAGCTCGCCCTCCCAGGGCCCGGGATCTTTCCTCGTGTCCGATCCTAGGCCCCAGCACTTGCCGACCTTCTCGGCCACCTCGGATGAGATCAGCTTCGCGGCCCAGCCGTTCATCGAGCCGTAGCCGGTCGCATAGACGATGAGGTCGGCCGCAAGCTCGCTGCCGTTGCTGAGCCGCACCCCCTTCGCGGTGATCTCCGTGACCTCGACGCCGCTCTTCAGCTTGATCTTCCCTTCAGCAATCAGGTCCGAGGCGCCGACATCGATGTAGTAGCCGGAGCCGCGCCGCAGATATTTCATGAACAGGCCTGAATCATCGTCGCCCCAATCATGCATGAAGCCAGCCTTCTCGAGCCTCTCGTAAAAACCGGCATCGCGCTCCGCGATCTGCTTGTAAACGGGCACCTGGAATCCGGCGAGCAGGGCGTAGGGGATCGAGGCGAAGATCATGTCCGCCTTCTCGGTGGTGATGCCGGATTTCACCGCGTTCTCCGAGTAGAGCGCGCCGAGACCGAGCTCCATCAGAGTATCGGAGCGCGCCACATGGGTCGAGGAGCGCTGCACCATCGTCACATCCGCGCCATGCTCCCAAAGATCGGCACAAATGTCGTGCGCGGAATTGTTGGAGCCGATGACGACGCATTTCTTGCCCTTGTAGGCTTCACCGCCCGAATGCAGGCTCGAATGATGCTGCACGCCCTTGAAGCGCCTGGAACCGGGAAAATCCGGCAGGCTCGGAACGCCGGACATGCCGGTCGCCAGGATCAGCTGCTTCGGCTTCAGCGTGATGGTTTTGCCGTCACGCCTCAATTTCACGGTCCACTCGCCGCGCGCTTCGTCATAAGAGGCGCTCTTGCACTCGGTCGAGGGCCAGTAGTTGAGCTCCATAACCTTGGTGTACATCTCGAGCCAGTCGCCGATCTTGTCCTTGGGCGAGAACACCGGCCAATGCTCCGGGAACGGCAGATAGGGCATGTGGTCGTACCAGACCGGGTCATGCAGGCACAGTGATTTGTAGCGCTTGCGCCACTGATCGCCCGGCCGCTCGTGCTTGTCCACGATGAGGGTCGGGACTCCGAGGCGCTTGAGGCGCGCCCCCAAACCGATGCCGGCCTGGCCACCGCCTACGATCAGGCAATAGGGCTGGCGTTTGCGGCCGAGTTCGGCCTCCTCCGCCAATTTGCGGTCGAGCCAGGTTCGGCGCTCTTTCACGATGCCATGCTCGACGCCCTTCTCGCGCGTGAGGCCGGCCTTTTCCTCGTGACCTTTGAGTTCGCTCATCGCCGTGAGAAGCGTCCAGCACTTGGCGCCCTTCAACCGGATATGCCCATGGCCGCGGGCGACCTGCGTCTCGAAGGTGAACCAGCCGTCGGTGATCCCATCCGCTTCGCTCGCCTCTCCTTCGAGACGCAACTTCTCCGGGCGCGCGCTCGCAAGCGTCGCCTCGAGCATGGCGGCGATCGCATCTCGTCCCTCGGCCGTCTTGATGTTCCAAGTGAAGGCGACAAGATCGCGCCAATAGCTGTCCTTGGCGAACATCGAGGCGGCGGTCTCGCCATCGCCGCGCTTGAGCGCCTGCCCGAATACCGATAGCCATTTGGAGACGCGCTTGCTGGCCGCGGTTTCGCTCATGATGTCCTCCCCTGCTCGCGGCTCGCAAACGAAAGCGCGTCGTCATCGCGGACGAAGCGCCGGTAAAATCGGCACCGCGAAGCTCCTGGGCTTCGGGCGCAAGGCCGCATAAGGTCAGCCTATCATGATTTTTGCCGCCGTGACGCCAACCGGACGCAAGGCCGGCTTCCGTTTTTGCCGGCCACGATCCGATGAAGCTTGCTATGATCTGACCGTCTCTGGCGGCATTATCGGCCTCACGCCAGGCGAAAGAAGAGGCGCGGGTGATCGGATGAGGAGGGTCTTGAACGCTCTTCGCGAGCCTCGCCGAGGCTACGAGGTGAAGGAGAGCGCAAGGTGAACATCAGCTTCAAGGGCAAGACGGTCGTGGTGAGCGGGGCGGGCATCGGCTTCGGCCGCACCATCGCCGAGAGCTTCGTTTCGCTGGGAGCGAGAGTCCACGGTTGCGATGTCCTCGAGACCGAGCTCGCGACGATCGCCAAGTCCGGCATTGCGACCAAATGCGTCGACCTCACCGATCGCGCCGCGGCGGCAGGCTGGATCAACGAAATCGAGAAAGAAACGGGCGGCGCGATCGACATTCTCGTCAATAATGCGGGCGGTGTGGCGGGCCAAGGCCCGAAGCCGCTCGAGGAGGTGGCGGATGACGATTGGGACAAGATCATCGCCGTCAATCTCGGCGCTGCCTTTGCCTTGTCGCGGGCGGCGACACCGGGGATGAAGAAGGCGCGCCAGGGACGGATCATCAACATCAGCTCGGGCGCGGGCTTGCAGGCCTCGCTCACCGGCATCCAAGCTTATTGCTCCGCAAAACACGCGGTGGTGGGATTGACGCGCCAACTCGCCCATGAGCTTGGACCCTTCGGCATCACGGTGAACAGCGTGGCGCCGGGCTTCGTGCGTTCGAATCCGGCGACCGAAAGACAGTGGGAGGGGTATGGGGCCGAAGGCCAGAAGGCGCTCGTGCAGCGCATCGCCCTGAAGCGGCTCGGCTCGGCGCAGGACATCGCCAATGCCGTCATCTTCTTCGCCTCGGAGCTCGCGAGCTTCGTCAGCGGACAGGTGCTCAGCGTCGACGGCGGAAAATAGGCACAAAACAAAAAAAGGACTTGCCATGAAAGACAAGAAAACCGAGCTCAAGGGAGAACCTTGGCAATGGAAGGAGTCGGTCTGGCGCGGCATCGTCGAACGTGCGCGGGCCGGCCGAAGCCTGCGGCCGAAAACCTGGCCCAACGAAGCGCGCTGCGCGGTTGCACTTTCCTTCGATGCCGATCACGAGACGATCCCGTTGCGCGATGCCGATCCGAGCCCGATGCGCATCAGCCAGGGGCAATACGGCAATCGCCAGGGCGTGCCGCGCCTGCGTTCCTTGATGCAGCGAGAGGCCATCCCGGTGACCTTCTTCTACCCGGCGGTCTCGGCGCTTTTGCACCAGGATGAAGTGCGCGGCGTCGCGGCGGACGGTCACGAGATCGGCATCCATTCCTGGATCCACGAGCGCAACACGACGCTTCCCTACAAGGCGGAGCGTGATCTGAGCTTGCGCGCCGCCGAGGTGCTCTCGAAGCTCGCGGGACGCGACCCTGTCGGCATGCGCACGGCGAGCTGGGATTTCTCGGTGAATACCTTGCGCATCATCCGCGAGATGAAGCTCCTCTATGATTCGAGCCTCATGGCGGATGACGAGCCTTACGAGCTCACGGCCGACGGCGAGCCGACCGGCATCGTCGAGCTGCCGCCCGAATGGATCAAGGATGACGCCGTCTACTTCAACATGGAGCGTTTCTCGGGCTTGCGACCCTACACACCGCCCTCGGCGGTCGAGGAAATCTTCCGCGCCGAGTTCGACGGGGCGCTCGCCGAAGGCGGGCTCTTCCTCTTGACGATGCACCCCCACATCATCGGGCATCGCAGCCGCGTCGCGCTCCTCGAGCGTCTCATCAAATACATCAAGGCAAGCGGCAAATGCTGGTTCGCGACCCATCGTGAGGTCGCCGAATGGTGCCGCGAGCATGGTGAGTGAGGGGGTAGGCTTTCAGGTCACGGGCCGACGCTCGTCTCGATGAAAAGGCCTTCGATCGTGCTTCACTACGATCCGCTGGTCGCACCTGCGCCGGCAGAGTGGCTCGCGTTGACAGAGACCGAGCGCATCCAACTCGCGGCAGATTATCATCGCCGCGCTCGCATTCGCCTCCCGAACGCAAAAATGCATGCCATTGTCCATGCGATCGTAGAGGCCCAGATCGCACTCGGAGACGAAACGCCGGCCCAACGCACAGCCCAGCGTCTCATGGATGAGGGCTTGGATCGCCACGAAGCCATCCACGCCATCGGTTCGGTTCTCATGGGGTTCATCTTCAACTTTCCGAAAAGGCGCGAGCCTGATCCGGGAACGAACCCCAACTCCGTATATTTCGCCGAGCTCGAGCGCCTTACGGCGGAAGAATGGCTAAGATCGGGGTGATGGCGCGGGACCTCGCGAGAAGTGGTCTCCCTCGCATTCCGGAGGACAGCAACTAGCACGGCGGGTCGGACGGTCGACCGGCACTTCAACAACGCGAGCGTGGCGTATCTTGCGAGACGATTAATTCATCCTCATATTGGGGTGGATTAGGAACGGGATATCGCGATGACTCGCGCGCAAATTCAGACATTGACAGTGGCGGAAGCGGGCTACGTGCTTGGCAGTTCGCCCGCTTTGCTCAACAAGGCGGTCGATTCGGGCGTGATCCGTGCGCGCCAGCGCAAGGCCAAAGCCGGAAAAGCCGTTCAGCGCTTGCTGGGACCTGCAGAATTGCGATTTTTGCGCCTAGTAGAGGAATTGGACAAGGATTTGACGCCCGCGGGTCGGCGACGGCTCTACGACGCATTGCGTAAGTTATCGTCTGGAACCCATCGCGTCAGGATCGGCGGCGTTGAGCTGAATTTGATCCGTATAGATCAGGATTTGACGAAAAAGGTGAACCGCCTCCGTCGGGTTCGGGAGGGCGTAGACCGACGACCCGTGGAGGCCGTAATTCGGGGAACGGATATTCCAGTCCACCTCATTGCGGGGCTCGCCCGCATCCAAACAAAAGAGGAAATAGCACACGACTTTCCGTCTCTCTCGCGCACTCAGGTTGAGGCGGCCATCGAATATGCAAAGGCTTATCCCAAGCGCGGGCGGCCATTCGCCGCTCGGAGCCTCAAGCGTGCGCTCGGCGAACTCGCCGAGATCGGTGTTTTTGCCGAAAGCAAGAGTTCCAGTGATGCGTTGCCACGACTGATTCCGTGACGTTCTATTTGCTGGACGAGAATGTGCCGAGGGAGTTCGGTCCAAGTGGCAACGTCAATGTGCGCCGATGGATCGAAACGGTTGACGATACGAGTTTACGCCTGAGCGCAGCGACGCTGTTCGAAAAAAGACGGGGCGCAGAGGCCTTGGCGCGCCGCAACCCGAAGAGGGCGGCTATGCTATTGGCTGCGATCGATGGACTTGAAAGGCAGTTTAGCGACCGTATCGTTCCAATCGGCGAAAAAGAAGTGGCTGAATGGGCCCGCTTGCTTGGCAAGAAAAATAAGGATCGGTGGGACCTGGTGTTAGTCGCCACGGCTCGTGTTCACGGGTTTGTTTTGGTGACGCGCAACATCAAGGATTTTGCAGGACGCGAAGTGTCTCTGCTCAATCCATTTCGCAATCCGCCCGAGCGGGAAGGGCCATGATCGGCGCTGTGCAAATAAGATGTGACCGGTCGCCGCTCGCAAAGTGGCTTGTCGGATAGCCATCTGGTTACAATGAGATTTTAAGAGCAGCGCGAGACAATACAGAGGCGCCACAAATAACAATTGGCAATTGCAGGCCTGGATTCGAAACCAGTTT
>Ga0213876_10001198_pt1 | contig 16376 bp, 10 predicted proteins | sample BarmaccomBMRX_R9_FD_160113 | JGI IMG/M metagenome (GOLD analysis project Ga0213876, IMG submission 160113) | Root-associated microbial communities from Barbacenia macrantha in rupestrian grasslands, the National Park of Serra do Cipo, Brazil - RX_R9 | ecosystem: Host-associated > Plants > Roots... | reverse complement strand
AAAGCAGAAGTTTGAGTCCAGGGTATTCAGCCGACCATTCATCGCGTTGCTGCCCAATGCTCTGGATTAGGTACGTCGGATGAACCGCCGCTATCTCCTGCTCGAGCTCCATCCCACGTAGCGATGGCGTCGCGAGCGCGCCCCCATCCTTCAGGGAACAGTCGCCGATCCCGTCATGCGCCATGATTCCGATATCGACGTAGATCAGCGCGACATCACCTTGCCGGCAGTGAGCGCGAAGGTAAGCGGCGCCCTCGTCCATCGCCGATCGATACCCGCTGTTAAACATGGTCAGGACTGGGCTGATCGTAAGCATGTTGATCACCATGCCGACTGCAAGGCACGCTGCGAGCGCCGATGTTGCCGCGAATCGGTACCTGTGGAGCGCTAGCGCCGGTATCGAACTAACGACTAGGCCGAAGGCGAAAGGCCACGTGGCCATACCGGGCAGGTAATACCGGGCGGCGCTTTGTAAATAAGGTGTTTTGAAGTAATAGAAGGCGAAAAGCGCGATCGGCCACGCCATCAGAAACATCAGAGGTAGAGCGTAGGACCGTAGCCTCGATCGGCCGTCACCACTGCTGATTGCAATGACAACAGCAACCACTGCCAAGAGAATCGACAGTCCGAAACCTGAAATGACTACAGCACCAAGCTGTTTAGTGATCGTTAAATTGACGAAGTGGAATCCGGTTGTCTTCGCGAGGAACGTCGTCGGCAGGGGACTGCCGAAGTACGCAGTGGCGAACCCTAGCCACGGTGCAAAGCTCACACAAAAACCGACGATGATGGCAAGTAGCCGTGTTCGGTACTGGCCGCCCGAAAACCAAAGCGCAATGCATGTGAGCGGCAGAAACAGTCCAATCTCGAACCGTACTTCGGTGCCGAGGCCTACAAGTATACCCAAAACCAAAAAGTGCCAGGTGGATTCGCGTTTGGAACGCATAATCCACAGCGTCGTGGCGGCTATAGCGGTAACCGCCAGATAAGCAAGTGAGCTCTCCATCACCGTCCCGGACCATCGCCAGAGGTGAACGTTTGCCGCCGCCACTACAAGAGCCGCGAGCCCGCTCACCTCGGATGACATCATGGCCCGCATCGTGAAATAGGTGACCGCCAATGCCGCACTGGCAAATACGAGTGAAAACGCCTGCGCGAGTCCAACCGACCCAATGGCCAGTATCGGCAGTAGTAGCACTGTGAACAGTGGACTCGACGAAAGGTTCACGCGATCGTTGGATACAACACCCCACCCGTGACCATCGAGAATGTGCTCTGCAACAGCCAGGTGAATAAAAGCATCGTCTGAGCCAGGATATGCGGGATAGAACGTAAGTTTCACGAAAACCGGCAACAATATCAGCAAACCCACGCATAAAATAAAAACCAGCCGCTTCCTATTAAAAGTCCGTGGCTCAGCTTCGTGCATAACTTCCCTCCGCCAGGTCACTCTAGTTCGGCCGATCACTCTAACGACCAATCGACAGCCACTCAAGCTGCGTACGCAACCGCGATTTGACGCCATGCCTTTTCGGGACAGTCACGGCAGAACATCCGCATCCGGGCGCAGCACTGATCCCCGGAGCTGGCACCCCGAGGCAGCGCGCCCAGACCTGGTAAACCGTTCCCCCGGAGTTGAGCAGCGTGCGCTATCAGGTGTTCTCCGAAGGACGTTGCACTGGCTCGCCGAAGGCCAACGATTCGCCGAGTCGGTGGCAACCGACGGTTGGCTCCTGCACAGCGTCAGACTGCGGGCAGTATGCCACCCGAGTACACGGCGCCAGCGATTGACGCATTCAACCGCCGGTGCCGCATTTGCACCCGCAGCACGGCCCGGCTACTGCCCTGCGCTGCGCGCGACGGTTTGCCGCGGGCCACGCCGCACCCCTGAGCGACAAGATCTTCACCAAGGCTTCACATACGCCCGCCCGGCACGCTCATGTAATCTACATCACATGAGCGCGTGGACAGTGACAACAAGTTCCGCCACGTCGTTAACGTTAGCCACTACCAGTCAGGTATACGCATTTACGGGGTCTTCTGCCGCCACCTGGACCCTTCCGGCGGTCGGCGGCAACACTGGCTATTACTTTTATCTCTATAACAGGGGCTCAGCACGCGTGACCGTTCAGCGTGCCGGTTCAGATCATCTTTACAACGTTGGCGCCGCCGTTACGTCGATGTACATGGAACCGGGTACTTCGGCTTTGCTGATCAACGACGGCAGCTATTGGCTAGTACAGCAAAACATGCCCGTGGCGGCTGTGTACTATGTCGATGATTACGGCGCCGACCCGACCGGCACCAATAGCTCGAATACCGCCGTGGCCAATGCGGTGACGGCAATGGGCTCTAATCCTGGCGTTTTGGAATTCGGCGCTGGCAACTATTTACTCTCGGCCACCACGACGCTAGGTGCGTTCCAAAGTATCAAGGGTCAGGGTCGCGGCGTTACCACCATCACCTTCACCGGCACCGGCGACTGTTTTCGGGTGTGGGATCAGACCGCTGGTGGCACTGGAAGCGTCCCCCCGAATCCGGCCGGACTGATCGAAGGCTTCACGATTGAAGGATCAGGCGCAGGTACCAACTCGTCGGGGCTGCATATCGGTGATCTCTTCGGCGCTCAAGTGCGCGATGTGCTAATCGCGGACTTTGCCGCCTCTGGCTGCATCGGATTGTGGCTCGATAACCATAAGTCGTGGTGTGAGCGCGCCGACATCAATGCGATAATCAATAATTGCACTAACTGTGTGGTCTTCGACGTCCACAGCGGCGATCCAAGTTTCGACTATGGGATCTATAACCTGTGGGTGGACGCATATGCCAACCAAAACGGTGTCGTGGTCCGTAACGCGGCCACCCTGTATCACGTGAAATTGACCGTCTTCGCAAACTTCTTTAATTGCAACATGACTCCCAGTGGGGGTGGTGTACGCGGCGGCTGGACAACCTCGTCGACCAATACAGGCGTCGCCCTGACCGTGGGAACCACCAGCACCGACGCCGCCGGTATCTACGGCTCAGAGTTGAACTTCATTGTCGAAAATGGCGGGCTCACCGGCAGCCCGACTACATCGGGCCACTACACCATCGAGGTCGGGGATTCCGGCTGGGTTCAGGCGAATGGTGTAATTGACTTCCTGACAAACACTGGATTTACCTGGCAGAACGGCACCAACGCCAATCAATTTATTTTCGCCGGGCGCAGCAACGTCGACAGCAGCATCGGCACGACCGGGTACTCCCAATCACTCACCTCCACCGGCGCGCTGACGGCTCCACCCGGCTACGGCACCACGGGATCCGGGGGCACCATCTATTTGGGTACCGGAAACATCTTCTACCTGACACTGGCGAACGGGAGCAATACGCTGACTTTCAACGTACCTTCAGGTCAGACCGGATATTCGGCCTACGATCTGCTCCTGGCGCAACCATCATCAGGATCGGCGGGCACAGTGACGTGGCCATCGAATATGAGTTGGCTTGGCGGCAAGAGCGCACCGACTCTTTCAACAACTCCTGGCGTAATCAACCTGGTCAGGATGTACTCCTGGGATCAATCGGACTTCGTCGGCTACATGCCGCAGTGAGCGCCGCCGAGTGGCGCCAGCGTGCGCCACGTTGAACCACCCATGTCGCCGACACCGATGGCCGCCGGCTCCTTAGGTCACCGAACCGTCGCAGCTTGGCACCAGACTATAGGTCTAACTCAAGGCTATATTTGATTCGTTTCGTATGTATAATCCTTGACGTGACGACCGTTGGTATGCCAGATCGGGGTCGAATATGACCACACCCCTGGCCACAGCGTGCGGTCTCTTGACGCGCGGGACGAGCAGCATCACGGGCCGCCAAGGGCAGCGCTCACCAGCCGCTTGGCCGAAAACCGGCAACGCGAAGCCCCCAGCCGTCGTGCCCGTCCCGTGCCGCTGGCCAATCTGCAAATGAGACGAAATGACTCCTGAACTTCGCAGCCAGCCCGGTCACGCGCCCAGTGGAGCGATCAAATTCACCCCGAGTATTCAGTACCTCCGCGCTGTTGCTGCGTTATTGGTGGCGTCGTACCACGTCATGCACCACTGGCTGCCTCAGTACCATGCGCGCTATGACGTCCTGACGAGCGGGGTGGATATCTTCTTCGTTATCAGCGGCTTTGTCATGTGGGGCGTCACCGCCGGGCGTGAGGGCGGTTCGTGGTTGTTTTTCAGCAAGAGGCTGAAACGGATCGTCCCGTTGTACTGGATCGTGACCACGGCGATGTTGGCAATAGTGCTGATCAAGCCGGCGCTACTGAATACGCGCTTCAATATTGCCCACGTGGTCGCGTCCTACCTGTTCATTCCATGGCATCATCCGGTTAGCGGAGAATTCCGGCCGTTGCTGATCCCAGGCTGGACGCTGAATTACGAGATGCTGTTCTATGTCATCTTCGCGTTGATCCTGTTTATGCCCATGCGTTTTCGCCTCCGAGCCGTTGTGGGTGTGCTCGTGGGGATCGTCGCCCTCGGCTCCATTACTCACCCAACGATCGGTCAGCTCGCCTTCTACACCGACCCGATCATGCTCGAGTTCGCTATGGGCGTCTGCCTCGGCGCTGCGGTGACGGCGCAGCGCCGCGTACCGGCCCCTGTCGCGGCGGCGGCCGCGCTTGTTGGTGTCGGTCTGCTAATCGCGTCGGCATTTACCGGATTCCTGACCGACCGGGGGCTGATCTGGGGGATCCCGGCGACGCTGGTGGTGGCCGGGTGTGTCTTTCTGGAACGTGAGACCGGCGCGTGGTTGGCGCGCCTGCCGCTGCTATTGGGCGACGCTTCCTACTCCATCTACCTCGTCCACATGAGTACGGCACTGGCGGTATTCCAGGTTTGGCGCAAGGTAGACGCGCTGCACAACCCAGTAGGCATGGTCGCGACGATGATCGTCGCGCTACTCGCTTCGGCCGGGGCCGGTGTCCTCGTCTACTGGATTGTCGAACGGCCAATAGTCAGACACTTTAGGGTGCCAACACCGGAGTCAAGACCTTTGATCGCCCAAAACGGATCTCAACAGCCAGCGTCGAATCCATCGGCTCAACAGTCCAGCGCGCTCATAGGAAAGTAGTTCAGCAAAACCGAGGCAGACCACTAGACCAGTGACAGCTGAATAGTCTGTCAGCACAGCCAAAACGAAGATGAGGCACAGATGTCCCGCGATACGACGGAGATCGCAGCGGCCAAACGCGATGCGATAGTGAACCTGCTGGCGTCGCGCCATCGAGGCCCGCTTCAACGCATTCTGGTTGTCGGCTGCGGCACGGGTCTGGAAGCCGGCATCCTGGCCCGCGGCCTCGGCGCCGAGACCATCGGCATCGATGTCGGCGCGGAGTTCGCGTTCGACCACGAGGGCAGCCAGCCCGCGGTGCTCATGCCGATGGACGCCCAGCGGCTCGAGTTCGAGGACGCCGCGTTTGACGTGGTGTATTCCTTCCACGCCCTGGAGCACATTCCGGATCATCGCAAGGCCCTGTCGGAAATGAGCCGGGTGCTGCGCCCGGGCGGGACATTCTGTGTGGGCACTCCCAACAAAGCTCGGCTGGTCGGATACCTCGGTTCTGCCGATCCGTTGCGATGCAAGGTGCGGTGGAACCTCAACGATCTCTCCATGCGTCTGCGCGGCCGATGGAGCAATGAAAAGGGCGCCCATGCCGGGTTCTACGCCGATGAACTACGCGAACTGTGTGCCGAAAATTTCGGTCAGGCAAGCGAAATCACCGACGACTACTACCTGACTCTGTACGACGGGCGGCGCGAGCTGATCCGTCGGATCACGTCGAGTCGCCTTAAATACTTGATCTTCCCGTGCGTCTACTTCGCCGGGCAGCGTGTCACCACCGGCGCTTGACGCTTAGACCGGCGCATAAGAGTCACGCGCCTGTTCAAACACCTTCCTGCTGAGCTGTTTTCAGGTCCGATGTGCGCTCACCAGCGCCCGCCGTCGGCAGGCTCGCCCACACCCGCGACAACCGCCGGTACCAAGCGTCGAGCCCGAAATCGGCTGCGCGGGCACGGGCGGAAACGCCAATGCCGACCCGCAGGGACTCGTCGCAGACCAGCTCGCTGAGTGCCGCGGTGATTTCACCGGGGCACCCGGGGGCTACCACCAACCCGGTTACCCGATCGCTGACCGCCTCACCAATGCTGCCCACCAGCGTCGTCACCGGCACGAGCCCGAACGCCATCGCCTCCAGCAGCGCCATCGGCAGACCCTCGTCGCGGCTCGGCAGCACGAAAATGTGTGCGGTGCAAAGCAATTCGTCTCGAGCCGTCGGGTCCAGCCAGCCGGCCACGTGGATCGTCCCGGCTAGCCCGGCGGCCTCGACGGCCGCGCGGACCTCGTCCACCTCGCCATCGCCGGCCAGCGTCACCCGCAGCCGGCTGCGCACATCGTCGTCGAGAGCCGCAACCGCGGCGATCAGGTCGTAGCTGCCCTTGCGCACTCCTAGCCTGCCCAGCGAAACGGCGTGGACGTGCTCGGTGCCCGATTGCACCACCGGGGTCTCGGGAATCGGAACGGCGTTGTGCAGCACGCTGATTCGGCCGTCGGCCAACTGCAGCCGACTGGCGTACTCCTCGACCTGGCGCTCACCCAGCACCAGCCAGCGGTCGGCCACCAGCGCCCGCCGGACGGCACGCTGCACCACCGGCCGTTGGCGGTCGAACCAACCCCCGAAGTCGTAGCTGTGCGCATGTACCACCGTCGGCACTCCGGCCAGCCGCGCCGCGGCCAACGGCAGCGCCTTGCGAATCACGCTGCCGCCGTGCGCCAGATGAACGTGCAAGATGTCGACGCGGCGCAGCAGCACCACCGACGAGGCCCGCAGCATCCCAAAGATGCCGATCGCCAGCCGGTACCACACCGCGGCGTCGACGTAGGTCGGCACCGTACTGATGACGAACCGTTCGTCGGGGTGCGCCGCCATGAGGCTGATCACCGTGGCCATGCCCCCTCGACTGGCGGCCTGCGCCGGTGCCGGACCCACCACCAAGACTCGCAGCGGAGCGCTCACCGGACCGCGCCGACGGGCGACTCGGAGGCTTCGGCGAGGTCTGGCTCGACGAGGGTGCGCGGCAGCTTGGCGAACGCAAGCGCCGCCCCCAGCGCCATGCCGAGCGTCAGCGCGTTGGCCGGGTCCTCCGGCAGCGGGTCGACGATGCACATCACCAGCAGGCCGACGCTCACTGCCGCGCTGGCCTTCGCAGGCGCCGAGGCGCTGCGCAGCGCCCGCACCAGCGGCGTCAACGCGAACACCGCGAACCCCACCATGCCGACCGCCCCGGATTTGGCGAGCCACCACAGATAGAAGTTGTGCGCGTAGGTGGTGCCCAAAGACTCGGTGAATTCGTCCACGTCGCCGCTTCCGAACGGCAGCTGGTAGGCGTAGCCCAGGCCGTGGCCGAACAACGGCGCCGCGGCGATGACGTGGTTGAGGTGGGCATCCTCGGCCAGCCTCGCCTGTGTGGAGGGGTCGGCGGCCAGCGCGCCGGTCGACGTCCGGCCCAGCACCCGGTGATTGAATCCGGTGATCTGGTTGGCCAGCCACTCCCCGGCCGCCGAATCCCCCAGCAGGAACAGCGCGCCGGGCACCGTCACCGCCAATATGCCGGCGCCGATGATGGTCAGCCGGACGGCACGGCGCACGGCCGACCAACCCAAGCTGGCGAAGAACGCGACGGCGGCGGCCACCCCCACCGAGATGAGGGTGTTGCGGGAGAATGCCAGCACCGAGATGACCAGCGCGGGCAGGCCCAATGACAGGTAGGCCGTTGGCTTGACGCGGCCGACGATCTGCGCGGCGACCAATCCGGTCAACACGGCGATGGCCGGTATCAGGGTGGTGGTGATCACGCGCAGGGCCGCATCGCCGGTGTCTGATTGCAGGCTCTCCAGCCGGCCGGCCACATGGATGGCCCCCAACGAGCTCAAGACGGCCATGCCCGCCGAAAACCACATCGTCACGGCTATCGCATTGACCGCCAGCTTGATGTAGCTGCCGTACACGATCACCATCGCGAGCACGAAGCCGGCGACCATCTCCAGCAGGAACGTCGCTTCGCGGACCACGATGGCGGCGGGATGGTGTGTCACGAATCCGACTGCGGCAAAGTAAAACACGGTCAGCGTGAACACCCCTGGCAACAGATACTCGGCCAGGCGCAGCCGTACGACGGGTAGAACGAAACAGATCGCGATCACCAGCACCACGTGGTAGGCGTAGATCGACACCGGGCCGATCACCTTGCCGATGTGCAATCCGTCCGGCAGCGCCGCGAAGGCCATGAACAACGCCAGCCCGATCATCAGCTCGGGCCGCGCCCAATACACGATCAGGCAGAACGTCGCTGCAACCAGCATGATCCCCTGCGTGGTGCTACGCACCGACAGCGCGCCAAAACCGAAGCAGCCCAGCAGGAATAGCGCCAGGACGGCTCCGGCCATCGCCAGGCGGTGACGACTGCGCAGGTATCGGATCACGTCGGTCCGCTGATCTTCGCGCGGTAGGTCCGGGCCGAAGCCCTGGTGTGCCGGGCTATCCGGGCACCGGTCAGCACGGTGCCCACGACGTTGGCGCCGGCCCCGCGCAACGCGGTCAACGCGTCGGCGAGTTCGTCCTCGGTGGTGCGGCCGGCCCGCAGCACCAAAACGGTCGCTTCGACGGCGCCGCCCAAAAGGCCGGAGTCGGCCGCCGCCAGCACCGGTGGACCGTCGATGACCGTGCGGTCGAAGGTTGCCGACACGTCGCGCAAGACCTTGTCCACCACCTCGGGCAGGTACGCGCTGGTGGGTAGGGTCTCCCGGCGAACCGAGCGCGCCGCGAGCACGAAAAGCTTCGGAATCGGGGTGGGCTTGGTGGCTTCCGTCACGATGTCCGGGTTGGCCAGCGCGTTGCCCAGGCCCTCCCCGGACTCGACTTTCAGCAGACCGGCGATGACCGGGCGACGCGTGTCGCCCTCGACAAGCAGGACGTCGTCGCCGAGTTCGGCGAAGGCACGCGCCAGGTACAGCGCCGTCGTCGTCGTTCCCTCACCGCCGAAGGGCGCGGTCACCAGAACCCTGCGCGCTCCGGGTCCCATCGCGCGCAGCAGACGCGCGCGCAGGCCCCGCACGGCGTCGTCAAACGCGATGTTCGTGCCGAATCGTGGTGCGGTGCCGCGGCGTCCGGGCAGCTCTGCCAGGGTCGGCAAGCCCGAAAGTTGTTCCAGCTTCGCGCGATCACGCACGGTGCGGTCGCCGGCCTCGCGCGTCAAGGCCACGCCGGTGCCCAGAATCAGACCCGCCAACAGCCCCAACGCCATGTTGCGCACCGGAACCGGTCGCACCGGACGGTCGGGCACACCCGGCGGCTCGATGATCGTCGCCCTGGCTATCGGAACGTTCGGAGAGGGCGGCTGCGGTGTGGCTGTTTGCGGGTCCACCGCCGGTGTGGGCGTCGGCGTGATGGCGTCGGTCGCCTGCGGCTGCGTGGTCTGGTCGCCGTTGTCCGTCGGCGCGGCCGCCGACGTCGTGGGCTGGGCGGTGGACGTCGGCGGTGGGGTGCTGGCGGGCGCGCCCGGGAGCTTGGCGCCCGTGCCGAGCGCCCCGACCATCGAGGTGAACGCCTCGGCCATCGCCTTCGTCAGCACCGCCGAGCGCTTCGGGTCGCTGTCGGTGACGGTGATGGTGAGCAGCGTCGACTTCGGGGTGAACTCCACCTTGGTCTGGCGGGCCAGCGCGTCCGGACTGATCGAGAGGTGCGACTGCTCGACCGCGCGCTGCGCCACCGCATGCCCGCCCGCGACCGCCGCGTAAGAGGACAGCCGCTCCTGCGCGGCCTGGGTGCCCGAGAACACCTGGGATAGGTCAGTCTCTCCGGAAAACGAGATCAGCACGGTGGCCGACGATTCGTAGATTTTGGTTTGGAATGCCGTGATCGCCGCGGCCCCGGCAAGGCAGGCCAGCAGCGCGCCGACAAACAGCATCCAGTGGCGGCCGAGTGTCCTAACGAAGGTGCGGAAGTCCATCGATCACTGCCTCTCTGGGCTGTTGGGGCGCTCGGTGGCGAAGAGTGTCATACCCCGCTGGTTCCGGCTAGCGTGCCGCGCGGGATGTCCAGCGTGGCGATTGGGTAGAAGCCGGACTCGTCGCGGCCGTCACGGGCGAGGTGCATGGGCGGGTAGTTCATCACGTGCGAACCGTTCGGTTTGTGCTGTTGCCACTCCACCAACGCACGCAACGTGTAGTGACCGGGCGGCAGGTCCTTCAGCTCGATCTGCACGGTTTCGCTCGCCGTTGATGGGTCCACTTGGTCAGTGTGATCGCCCTGCTGGTCGTGCACCAGAGACTTCAGGTTGACCGTTGCCGCAAGCGTCCGGATCACCTTCCCGGAATAGTCCACCAGCCGATAGCCGGGCACCCAGTTCTCGGTGGCCACGGCCGAGCCGGTATTGGTCCACGTGACCGAGATCGACGCGACCTTGTCGCGGATGGCCTGCGAGCCTTGCCGGGCCTCGGCGGTGTACCGGTAGCCGGCGCTGGCGTTGGCTTGCGCCCACAGCACGTACAGCTGGGGATCCATCGGCGACGTCGCTTGCTGGTCCGGAAAGTTGACGCTCGACGTCATCGAGACGTGGTACCTGACGACGTCCCGCAGGCCCTTCTGGTAGTAGGCCTGTGGGGTTGTGCCGCTCTGCAGCTGGCACCACTCCGTGATGACCGGCGCCGCCGCGAGGCGCTGCCGCAGGGCGGCGACCAGCGGGTCTTTGATCTGGACGTAGTGGGAAGCGTTGGATTCGGCCCATGTCGGAAACGGCGCGTAGACGCCGAGGCAGTCGGAGCGGATGCCCACCGGACCGACCAGCCTTCTGGTGACGTCGTCGGCGAGCAGTTCGCGGACGATCTCCGGGTTGTTCGGGGAGACCACGAGCTGCGTGTGTGGGAAGGCACTCACGTTCGCGTCGACAAGCCGCTTGATGGCGGCGATGACGATGTTCTGATCGCTGAACTGGCTGTAGTAACCCAGGGCCTTTTCGCTGTCGTCCGGCGCCGGACCCGGCGCGTTGAGCGAGTCACGCAGGTAGGCGACGTGGTTTTCGCTGAAGTCGCCGTAGCCGGAGAACTCGAAAACGCTCAGCCGCTCGTCCCCGTCGTACCGACGGCCGAGCGCGGCGAGCAGCTGGCCGAAATCGTTCAGATAGGTGGGGTCGTTGAAGTTGGGCACCACCTGCGTCACCCCGGGTGCGGACCCGTCCGCCGGCCCGGGATAGCTGGTGCTGGTGCCGGCGCGGGCGCGCTCCCAGTCGGGGATCTCGATGTTGGTGTTGTTGGGATAGGACGCGTTGCAGCAGGAGTTGTAGGCCAACACCCGCAGCGTCAGCCGCATGCCACGGGCAGCGAGCTTGGACAGCGCGTCGTCGATCACGCTGAAATCGAACCTGCGGTCATCGGGTGCGCCCGCCGGCAATGTGGCCGGATCAGTCGGCTGCAGCTGGCGCCACGTGACCCGCAGGCTGGCGTCGTAGGCGGCGGGCCAGGCCGGATATTTCTGCTGGGCCGGATCGCTCTGCGGGAAAAGGGGTTCCAGCAGATCCTCGTACTGCCCGCGCAACGGGTTGGGAATCTCCTGGGTGTCCGCCGGGATCGCCGGACTGACCATCGCGGTCAGCGGAGAGGTGGGGGTTGCCGAGCTACATCCGTTGAGCACCAAGAAAGAAACGGCCGCGCACGCGACAGCGACCAGTGGGCGTTTCCTAATTGTCTCTGACCATTCTCTGCTGAGCTAAATCGCGCCGAGCGTCAGCGCCTCGCGGTCGGCGAGAAACGGCATCGGCATCCAGCGCGCGGACAACAACGCCTCCATCGCGTTGCCCGGGACGGGACGCGAAAGCAGGAACCCTTGCGCCCGGTGGCATCCGTGTTGCATCAATGTCAGTGCGGCAGCCGGTGTTTCGACGCCTTCAGCCACCAGTTGGAGGCCGAACGCCTCGGCCAGCCCGATGATGGCGCGAACGATCGCCAGGTCGCCCGCATTGGTCCCCAGGTCGCGCACGAACCCGGTGTCGATCTTGAGCATGTCGACCGGGAGGGACTTCAGGTGGGACAACACGGCGTAACCCGTACCGAAGTCGTCGATGGCGATCTGGACCCCGACCTCTTTGAGTTCCGAAAGCGTCTTGCGCGTGGCTTCGATGTCGTGAACCACGGCGCGCTCGGTGATTTCGAGGCAGACCGATCCGCCGTCGATGCCGAACTCGTCGATGGTGTCCGCGACGCTTCGCACGAAACCGCGGGTGATCAGTTGGACGGGCGAGACGTTGATGCGCAGGATCGCGCTCTGTCCCACACCATTGGAGCGCCACCGGCTGAATTCGGCGCAGGCGCTGCGCATCACCCACCGCCCCAGTTCGCCCGCGAGGTTGGTCGACTCGGCTACGCCGATGAACGAGTCGGGCAGCAATAGCCCCCAGATCGGGTGCCGCCAGCGGACCAGCGCCTCGGCGGCGACGATCGCGCCCGTCCACAGATCCACCTCGGGCAGGTAGTGCAGCAGCAGGGCCTCGCTGTCGATGTCGCCCTGCAGGTGCAGTTCGATGTCGTTGCGGAAGGCGCTCTTCAGCGACATGTCGTCGGTGGACAGTGCCACCTGGTTGCCGCCCGCGCGCTTGGCCGAAAGGACTGCCTCGTCGGCGCGGCGAAGCAGGTCGGTGCTGTTGTCACGGCCCGGCATCCCCACGGCCAATCCGATGCTGACCGAGCGGGTGATCTGATGGCCGCCGATCGCCAGGCGCTCGCGCACCATCGTCGAAAGACGGCGGGCCAATGCTTCCGCGGTCCCGGTGGACATCGGCTGGTCCGGAATCACGACGAATTCGTCCCCACCGAGTCGGGCGATCATGCTCTGACTGCCCGCGCACACCCGCAGACGCTGGGCGAAAACCCGGATGAACCAGTCGCCGGCGGTGTGGCCGAGGTAGTCGTTGATCGACTTCAACCGGTCGAGGTCCAGGTACAGCACCGCCACGGGTCCCGGGCTGCCCGCCGAGAGCCGGTCGGAAAGGTGCGCGACTAGTGCACGACGGTTGTACAGGCCGGTTAGGTCGTCGTGTTCGGCCAGGTAGCGGAGCTTTTCTTCGGCCGCGATCCGGGCCTGCAGCTGGGCGAACAGCGCGGCGACCGCCTCCAGGGTGTTGATCTCCTCCTGCTTCCACCTGCGGGCGCCGAACTTCACGAAACCCAGCACCCCGGTGGTCATCTCGCCGGAGACCAGCGGCGCGGCGGCCACCGAGGGCGATGCGGCCGACTTGTTGTTGCCCATCCAGCGCTGGAAGTAGCCGTTCGCGTGCTCGGGGCGGATCACGACGGGTTTCCTGCCGTGTTCGCACTCCGCGAGCACCGGGTCCGCACTGGTGAAGTGGACGACGGCCTGCGGGTCGGGGTCCGGAACATCCACTCGGGGCGGCCACTCCGCCACCAGCACCGAGGCCCGGATGTCGTGGTCGTGGTGCCGCAGGAAGCTGGCATCCACGTCGAACTGCTCGACGAGCTGCGCCAGCACCTGCTCGCTCACCTGGGTCGCCGTGGACGCGGTGGCCTCCATTAGCTGGGTGGCCACGGAGGTGACGACCAGGTCCAGGCTGCGCGGCACTAGGTCCTCCGTCTATAGACGTTGTCCCGACAGGGCTAACCCCCATTATGGGCGGTTAGCCCAGACAGGGACGGTCTTCAAGATGCTCCCTCGGATGCACGCCGATGCGCATCCAACGGGCCCCCTTGTTGGCGTTGGTTGTCTGCTGGGTTCACTCAAGATTGCGTTGCCGGGACCGGGGCTGGTCACAGGTTAATAGTAGGGAAAGCGTATCATGCGCGGCCCGCTCTTACTGCCTCCGGCTCCACCTGTGATCGTCGAGGTCAGCGCCATTTTGACGGCTGTACCCGGGGTGGTGCAAGCACGCCACGACACACCCGTCGGGGCCGGAACTGGGAGGGGACTGCTACGGGGTGAAATCGGGATAAAGTGGTGACTCCGCAACTCGAAGCAAGGGGCCGGGGAGACCACAACGAATGCCTGTCGTGCGCTCCGCCAAACGTTGGCTCGCGCCTGCGGTAAGGACCCTGGCACCTCGCCTGTTCTGGCGCCGCAGATACGGCATCCTGCAGCGCCTCGGCGAGTCCCGGGCCGACGTGGCGCTAGTTCGCTCGCTGTGTGATCCGGACCGTGTCTCGCTGGACATCGGCGCCGATGTCGGGGAATTCGCGATCGCGATGCTCGGAGCGTCGCGATCGGTCATCGCGTTCGAACCCCGACCGGAGCAGGCCCGTGAGCTGGCGTCGATGTTCGGTGCGGTCGGCGCCCCCGTGCGCATCGAGGCCATCGCGCTCTCGGATCGGTCCGGGTCGGCGGCCATGCGCGTGCTGGAGTCCGAGCCCGGGCGCAGCACGATCGACAGCGCGAACCCCCTCAACGATCTGGACGACAGCACGATCGACACCGTCGACGTGCCGCTGAAGCGTCTCGACGATCTGCGCCTGGACAACATCGGACTGGTCAAGGTCGACGTAGAGGGCCACGAACTGGCCGTGCTGCGTGGCGCCGTCGAGACCCTCACCCGCAACCGGCCTGCGATCGTCGTCGAGGCCGAAGAACGCCACCGCCCGCACGCCGTGACCGAGATCACCGAGCTGCTGGCCGGTCTCGGCTATGCGGGCTTTTTCGAGACGGACGGCGCACGCCGGCCGATAGCGGAATTCGACGCCGCCCTGCACCAGAACCCTGCAAACATCGGGGGCCCGGAAACGGACTGGGCGCCACGCGGGGTCTACGTCAACAACTTCGTCTTCTTGCCTTCTGAAACGGCTTTGTGAAACGGCTTTGTGAAACGGCTCACAATCGCACCTTCGGCTGTCACGCCGGCCCGGGCTGCGGTGTCTTGAGGGCACAAGTCCAGTGCCACCGCAAGAAAAGAGGGCAGATCAATGACCGAGAACACGCGCGTCGTGGTGATCGGCGGCGGATATGCCGGAACCATGACGGCCAACCGTTTGCGCCGTCGCGCCGACGTCGACGTCACACTGGTCAACCCGCGCCCGGTCTTCGTCGAGCGAATTCGGCTGCACCAAATGGCCGCGGACACCGGTACCGCCACCGTCGACTACGGCACCCTGCTGGGTGCGGATGTCCGGCTGGTTGTCGACGGCGCCGACCACATCGACGCCGGCGCGCGACGGGTCCTGCTGACCTCCGGTGCGGCGCTGGACTATGACTACCTCGTATACGCCGTGGGCAGCACCGGCGGTGCGCCCGTGGCGGTTCCCGGCGCCGCCGAATTCGCTTATGCGGCATGTGATCTGGAAGGTGCCAAGCGGCTACGGTATGCGCTGGCCGACCTGCGCCCGGACGCCGCGGTCACGGTAGTCGGCGGCGGCTTGACCGGCATCGAAATGGCGTCCGAGCTTGCCGGGCGCTGCGGCCAGGTCACCCTGGTCTGCGGTCCGATCCTGGGACCGTCGTTGAGCAAACGCGGGCGCCGATCAGTGGCCAGGCAGCTGCGCCGCCTCGGGGTGAAGGCCCTGGAATCCGTGGCGGTCAGCCAGGTTCGCTGGGACTCGGTGGTGCTCGACGACGGCACCGTGCTGCCCAGCGCGGCGACGGTGTGGACGGCGGGCTTCGGAGTGCCGGACTTGGCCGCGCGCAGCGGTTTTCGCACCGATGCACTGGGCCGGCTGCTCACCGATGAAACGCTGACCAGCATCGACGACGACCGAATCGTCGCCGCCGGTGACGCCGCCGCGCCGTCGGGCCGACCGTTGCGGATGAGCTGCCAGGCCGCCATCCCGCTGGGGGCCCAGGCCGCCGACACCGTGCTCAGCCGCATCGCCGGGAAGCCACCCGCGGCGCTTAACCAGGCGTTCGTCGGACAGTGCATCAGCCTGGGCCGCTCCCACGGCACCATCCAGTTAGCCCGCACTGACGACACCCCGGTCAACCTGTACCTGGGCGGCCGGACCGCCGCGTCCATCAAGGAAGCGATTTGCAAGGGCACGCTGTGGGGGCTGCGGCGCGAGGCCGCCAAACCCGGCTCCTACTTCTGGCTCAAGGGTGGCAAGCGGCCGGCGCAACTGCCGACCGACCAGCCCGCGGCGTTGCGATGACGTCGTCATCCGAGCACGCCGAGCGGTTCACCCTGCTGCGCCCGTTGCTGTTCACCATCGCCTACGAGATCCTGGGCTCGGCAACCGAATCCGACGACGTGCTGCAGGACAGCTATCTGCGGTGGGCGACCGTGGACCTGTCGACGGTGCGCGACAGCAAGTCCTATCTGGCCCAGCTGGTCACCCGCCAGGCACTCAACGCGTTGCGG
>Ga0213876_10001197_pt1 | contig 16387 bp, 13 predicted proteins | sample BarmaccomBMRX_R9_FD_160113 | JGI IMG/M metagenome (GOLD analysis project Ga0213876, IMG submission 160113) | Root-associated microbial communities from Barbacenia macrantha in rupestrian grasslands, the National Park of Serra do Cipo, Brazil - RX_R9 | ecosystem: Host-associated > Plants > Roots... | reverse complement strand
CCGATCCGGCCACAGTCGACATAGAGAAAGGTGTCGCTGCCGAGATGCTCGGCGACCAGGATGGTGCCCGGCCAGCCCTCGCCCTCGCGCGAAATTTTCAGGTGCTCGGGGCGCACGCCGATGGTCGGAGCGCCATACTTGGCCGCGGACTCGCCGGTGACGAAGTTCATCTTGGGCGAACCGATGAAGCCGGCCACGAACAGATTGGCGGGCCGCTCATAGAGCTCGAGCGGCGAACCATATTGCTCGATCTTGCCGGCGTTGAGCACGACGATCTTGTCGGCCATGGTCATGGCCTCGACCTGGTCGTGGGTGACATAGATCGCGGTGGTGCCGAGCTGCTTTTGCAGCCGCGTTACCTCGATCCGCATCTGCACGCGGAGCGCCGCATCGAGGTTGGAGAGCGGTTCGTCGAACAGGAACGCCTTGGGCTCGCGCACGATGGCGCGTCCGATCGCAACGCGCTGGCGCTGCCCGCCGGAGAGTTCGCGCGGCTTGCGGTCGAGATAGGGCGTCAGATTCAGCGTCGCGGCCGCGGCCTCGACCTTGCGGTTGATCTCATCCTTCGGCAAGCCCGCCATCTTCAGGCCGAACGCGATGTTGCCGCGCACGCTCATATGCGGATAGAGCGCATAGGACTGGAACACCATCGACAGCCCGCGCTTGGCGGGCGGGGTATCGACCACGTTCTTGCCGTCGATCAGGATCGCCCCGCCGGTGACGTCCTCGAGCCCGGCGATCAGGCGCAGCAATGTGGTCTTGCCGCAACCCGAGGGGCCGACGAAGACGACGAAGGAGCCATCGACGATGTCGAGATTGGCGCCCTTGATGATGTGGACGGGCCCAAAGGATTTTTGGACATCCCGAAGCGTGATCTGACCCATGGTCAAAAGGCCTTTCTGCTACTTCACCGCGCCAAAGGTCAGGCCGCGCACGAGCTGCCGCTGGCTGAACCAGCCGAGCACCAGGATCGGCGCGATTGCCAGCGTGGACGCCGCCGACAGCTTTGCCCAGAACAGCCCTTCCGGAGACGAATAGGAGGCAATGAACACCGTCAGCGGCGCGGCGTTCAACGTGGACAGGTTGAGCGTCCAGAACGCCTCGTTCCAGGCCAGAATGAGATTGAGCAACATCGTGGAGGCGAGCCCCGGCACCGCCATCGGCGTCAGCACGTAGACGAGCTCGCGGCCGATCGTGGCGCCATCCATGCGCGCGGCCTCCAGGATGTCGCGGGGAATCTCCTTGAAATAGGTGAACAGCATCCAGACCACGATCGGCAGGTTGCCGAGGCACAGGATGAAGACGAGGCCGCTGAGCGAATCCAGCAGTCCGACATCGCGCCAGATCAGGTAGATCGGCACCAGCACGCCGACCGGCGGCATCATCTTGGTCGAGAGCATCCAGAGCAAGAGGTCCTTGGTGCGCTTGGTCGGCGAGAACGCCATCGACCACGCAGCTGGGACCGCGATCAGCATCGCGATCAGCGTCGAACCGCCGGCGATGATGATCGAATTGAGCGCATGGTGGAGGTAGTCGCTGCGCTCCTGGACGGTGGCGTAGTTTTCCGTGGTCCAATGGAAGAACAGGAACGATGGCGGAATGGCGAAGGCTTCGAGCTCGGTCTTGAAACTCGCCAGCACCATCCAGAGGATCGGGAAGAAGATCAGGAAACCGGCCAGCCAGGCCGCCGCGGTCGAGATTGCCACCTGCCGCCTCGTTGCAATGCGCGCCATGGTTTCAGGCCTCCAGGTTCCGTCCGACGATGCGGACCAGGAAGAAGGCGACGATGTTGGCGAGGACGACAGCGACAAGGCCACCAGCCGAGGCGCTGCCGACGTCGTACTGGATCAGCGCCTGGGAATAGATCAGGAAGGCGATGTTGGTGGTCTGCAATCCCGGCCCACCGCCCGTGGTGACGAAGATTTCGGCAAACACGGTGAGCAGGAAGATGGTCTCGATCAGGATGACGACCGTGATCGGCCGCGCCAGGTGCGGCAGCGTGATGTAGGTGAAGGTCGAGAGCGCCCCTGCCCCGTCCATCTCGGCCGCCTCCTTCTGCTCCTCGTCGAGCGACTGCAGCGCGGTCAGGAGGATCAGCGTCGCGAAGGGCAGCCACTGCCAGGACACGATCAGGATGATCGCAAGCATCGGCACGTCGTTGAACCAGTCGATCGGCGTCAGACCGAACGATCTGGTGATCCAGGCGAGCAGGCCGGAGACCGGGTGCATCAACAGGTTCTTCCAGACCAGCGCGCTGACCGTCGGCATCACGAAGAACGGCGCGATCACCATCAACCGCACGATGCTGCGGCCGATCACCGGCTGGTCCAGCAGCAGCGCCAGCAAAATGCCGAGCACCACGGTCAACAGCAGCACGGAGCCGACCAACACCAGCGTGTTCTCCAGCGAAGCCAGGAACGCGGGATCGGTCAGGAAGTAGCGGAAATTCTCGAAACCGACGAACTGCTCGCTTCCCGCATCGAGCAGGTTGTAGTGCAGCGTGGCAAAGTAGATCGTGAGCGCGAGCGGCACGATCATCCAGACGAACAATAGCCCGACCGCCGGCGTCAGCAGCGTGCGCGCAAGGATTTGCGTCTGTCGGGTCGCCATCTCAGGGCTCCGTCAGTGGCTTCTTACGAAGGATGCGGCCGTCCGGCACGAAGGACGGGACGGCCGCAGGTTCAGCTCGGGGAGAATCTTGGGGCCGCGTCTATTTGATGTAGCCGGCGCGCTTCATTTCCCGTTCGGTCGAGGACTGCGCCGCCGACAGCGCCGCATCCACGCTGGTCGAGCCGGAGAGCGCCGCCGAGAACTGCTGGCCCACCGAGGTGCCGATGCCCTGGAACTCGGGGATGGCAGCATATTGCACCCCGACATAAGGCACCGGCTTGACGGTCGGCTTGTTCGGATCGGCCAGATTGATCGACTCCAGCGTCGGTTTCGCGAACGGCGCGACCTTCAGGTAGTCGGGATTGTTGTACAGCGAGGTGCGCGTGCCCGGCGGCACACTGGCCCAGCCTTCCTTCGAGGCGACCAGCTTGGTGTAGTCCTTGCTCGTCGCCCACGCGATGAACTTCTCCGCGGCCTCTGTCTTCTTGGAGCCGGCGGGAATGGCAAGGCTCCAGGCCCACAGCCAGTTGGCGTTCTTGCCGAGCCCGGTATTTGGCGCCATCGCGAAGCCGACCTTGTCGGCGACCTTGGAGTCCTTCGGATTGGTCACCATGGATGCCGCCACCGTGGCATCGATCCACATGGCGCACTTGCCGGCATTGAACAGCGCCAGATTTTCGTTGAAGCCGTTGGAGCTCGCGCCGGGAGGTCCCGCCTCCTTCATCAGATCGACATAGGTCGAGAGCGTCTTCTTCCATTCCGGCGTGTTGAACTGCGGCTCCCACTTCTCGTCGAACCAGCGCGCGCCATAGGAATTGGACATCGCGGTCAGGAACGCCATGTTCTCGCCCCAGCCGGCCTTGCCGCGCAGGCAGATGCCGTAGACGCCGGCATTCTTGTCGGTCAGCTTCTTGGCCGCATCGATCACGAAGTCCCAGGTCGGATTGTCAGGCATCTTCAGCCCGGCCTTCTCAAACAGGTCGGTGCGGTACATCGTCATCGAGCTCTCGCCGTAGAACGGCGCAGCGTAGAGCTTGCCGGATACCGAGACCGCGTCCTTGATCTTGGGCAGGAGGTCGCCCGTGTCGTAGTCGGCGCCGAGATTGTCGAGCGGCACCAGCCAGTTCTTCTTGGCCCAGATCGGCACCTCGTAGGTGCCGATGGTCAGCACGTCGAACTGGCCGCCCTTGGTGGCGATGTCGGTGGTGACGCGCTGACGCAGCACGTTCTCTTCCAGCGTCACCCACTTCACGGTGATGTCGGGATTCTTGGCCGTAAAGTCGGAGGTCAGCCCCTGCATGCGGATCATGTCACTGTTATTGACAGTGGCGATCGTCAGGGTGGTTTCGGAGAAGGCGGGGGAAGAGAGCACAAGCGCAGTCGCGCCCAGAAGGGCGCCATAGACGTGTTTCACGGGTAACCTCCCTCTATCGCGTTTGGAGTATGGCCAGCTTTGAGTATATGCCCACGCGTTGAGCGTATGTTCACACCGTGGATTCAAGTTGTCAAGCGCAAGGCTTGCGACTTCCGCAGGGAAAGCGGCATCGCGCATGCTGCGCTGCGTTCAAACGCGGATTATCAGGGCCTGGAAAACGCGGGCGCTACTTCTCGAGAATGGCGCGCGCAGTGGCCTCGTCCGTGATCAGGCCGTTGACCAGGCGGCCGAGCAGCGCGGCGCGGATCGCCGGCACCTTGGCCTGTCCGAGCGCGGCGCCGATCGTCGTGGCCCGCGCGGGCATCTCCGGCGGAATGCTGGTCAGCCGCTTGTTGGTTCCACCCTTGATGAGCTTGCCCTTGGCATCATAGGCCCAGCCCGTCACCTCGCCGATCGCGCCGAGCCGCATCATCTCGAACAGCTCTTCGCGGGTGACGAAGCCGTCGACATGGACCTGGGCCCTCTGGTCCATCTGACCGATCCCGATCAGGCGCAGATCGGCCTTCGCGGCGATCGCCTTCACCTTTGCAATCGGGTCGATCCGGACCATGCGGTTGCGCTCGTCCTCCGACGACATCAGAAACGGCAGCGGCATCGGATAATGACGGGCGCCGGTGCGGTCGGCGAGCCGGCCGACGGTGTCGAAGAAGCTCGCCGAGCCGTCGGCCGAGATGTTACCGACCAGGGAAACGATCTGGTGATTTGGCCGCTCGATCGGGGTCGCCCGCTCCACCGCCGCTCGCACCGCGCGCCCGGTGCCGAGCGCGACGATGACGGGGGTTTCGGTGCGCAGCGTCACATCGAGCAGGTTGGCGCAGCGCTCGGCGATCCCCGCGGTCGCCTGCGGCGAAGCCGGATCGGTCGGCACCACGTCGCAGTGCACGAGATCGAAGCGCTGCTTCAGCCGCGCGGCAAGCTCCATGCATGCCGCGATGGGATGTTCGAGGCGAAAGGTGATCAGCCGCTCCGCCAGGCATAGCGATACCAGACGCTGCGCGGAGGCGCGCGAGACCTGCAGCATCTTTGCAATCTCGTCCTGGGTATGGCCGGCAATGAAATAAAGCCAGCCGGCGCGCGCGGCGTCGTCGAGGCGGGATTTTTCGCTGTCGGCCACCGTCATGACAAATGTTCTTCGTCCTTCCAGAAATCAGCCATCCGGTCAAAGACGCGATCCGCACCCGCCTCGAGCAGCATAGCGCGCCCGTCACGCGACACATAGTGGCTGCCGCCGACAAATCCCCAGACCGTCATGCCCGCCGCTTTCGCCGCAATCACGCCGCTGACCGAGTCCTCGATCACGAGGGTTTTCGGCGGCGCGGTCTGCATCTGCGCGGCCGCATGGAGAAACAGGTCGGGCGCCGGCTTGCCGCGCTCGACCATCTGCGCGGTGTAGAGCCGGTCGCCAAAATGCGCCGCAAGTCCGGTGAGGGCGAGCGACAGCGTGACGCGATCGAGATCGCTTGACGAGGCGACACAGGACCGCACCTTGAAATCCGACAGCAGCAGGTCGATGCCCGGGATGGGTTTGAGCGCGCGGCCAAAAATCTCGCGCAGCCGCAGCCTCAATTCGGGCAGAAAGGTCGCCGGCACCGGCCGGCCACGATCCGCGCAGTACTGCGTCACGGCCGCCGTGCTCCGCCCGAGAAACAGATCGAGCGCCTCCTCGACGCCGACCTCGACACCGATGCCGCCGAGCGTTTCCGACAGACACTGGCAACTCAAAAGCTCGCTGTCGACGAGGACGCCGTCACAGTCGAAGATGACGAGGTCGGGTTTCGCAAGGCCGGATGTCATCCGCCGATATGATCATATGCCCAATGTGCGAGCAATAGCTCAGCCCCGGTCCATCTGTTCTGGCGGAGCAGCATACCGAGGCCGATCGTCCGGTCGCGGCTCAGCGTGCTACGACTGGTAGCCGCTGCAGCGATCGCAGGCCCGGCCGTTTGCGCCAACGGATCTCCGCGGGCGCGACCGCGAGCTTCAGGCTCGGCCAGCGCGTGAACAGCGCCTTCAATGCACAGATCGCCTCCAGGCGCGCGAGCTGATGGCCGAGGCAGAAATGGATACCGGTTCCGAAGGACAGATGGCGGTTGGGGTGGCGCGCCAGGTCGAACTCGTTGGAATGCGCGTTGGCGTCCGGGTCCAGGTTCGCCGCCACCAGCATGGCCATGACCTGCTCGCCGCGCTTCAACGCAACGCCCTCGACCTCGACGTCGTGGCGGATGTAACGCGGCTTGGAGAACTGCACCGGCGCGACGAAGCGCAAGAACTCCTCGACCGCAAGTCCTGCCCGGCTCCAGTCCTCTGCCAGCCAATCGCGCTTCGACGGATCCTTGAGCAGCTCGAACACCGAACCGCTGATCAGGTGCGTGGTGGTCTCCGAGCCAGCGAGCAGGAGCAGGAACAGCATCGAGATCAGTTCGTCGCCCGTGATCCGCCCGCCCTCGCGCTCCACCCGGACGAGTTCGGCAATCAGCCCCTCGCCGCCATGCGCGCGGGCCTCGGCGAGCCGCGCCTCGAAATAGCGGCGCATCTTCTTCAGGCCAAAACTCACGCGCAGGAAGTCGATGACGCCGGAAAGCCGTCCCATCGCATTGGCCCAGGCGATGAATTGCGGCCGATCGGCCAAGGGCAGGCCGAGCAGCTCGCAAATCACCGACAGCGGAACGAGCCGCGCGTACCGTGCGACGAGATCGGCGGGCTCCCCCTGGGTGAACAGCTCGCTCGCGAGCTGTTCGGCGATGGCGCGGATATTCTGCTCCATGCTGAGCACAGCACGGCGGCGGAAGGCCTCGTCGACGATGCTGCGCAGGCGGGTGTGATCAGGCTCATCCTGGGTGAGCATGTTGGACGTCAGTGCCGCGACGGAACGCGGCATCCACCAGCGCAGGCCGACCGGGCGTCCACCCTCCTTGCGCAGCGTGAACGTGCTGGCGTCCTTCAGCACCTGCGCGGCGGCCGCATAGGTCGTCGTGACCCAGACCGGGCCGACAATCGGGAACCGGCCCCTGACGACGGGTGCCGCCGCGCGAAGCGCCGCGACGGTCTGCGCGGGATCACGAAAAAACGACTCGCTCGCGAAATCGACACGGATCGTCATCGCAGCCATCCCACTTCTTTTTTCGCCCGCGCACGACATGGTGCGCGACAGGCGTGGATGCAAGCGCCGCAGCCTCTGGAACAAATCAGCCGATGACGTGGCGAACCGCGGCGCGGGTCAGGAAGCGCAATTTTTCGTTCAACGGAAAGCGCGAGAAATTGGTCTTGACTGCACCTGACGTGAACGCGGTGCGCTTCGAATAGTCGATGCGCACAGCGACGATGACGGGCCGCCCGTCTGCCGCGATCGCATTGGCCTTGCCGATCACGCCGTCGATCGCGGCGTTGTCGTTCATCGGCAGATAGGCCGCGCCGGTGGCGAGCGCGACGCCCTCGATGTTCAGCCTGCCGATCGTGGTGGCCGGCTTGCGGTTATAGGGAATCTGCTGCGCCTGCGCGATCTGCGCCAGTTCGCCGTCGTTGAACACATAATAGACCACGCCGAGATTGTTGCTGGTCGCGGTCAGGATCTCCATGCAGGTCATCATGAAGGCGCCGTCGCCCACGATCGCCTGCACGCTGCGATCCGGACAGGCCAGCTTGGCGCCGATCGCCGCGGGCACCGCGTAGCCCATGCAGTTGAAGTCGGTCGGCAGGATCACGCTTTTCGGCGCGTGGATCGGCATCAGCTCGGCGGTCAGAAAAGTGTGATTGCCGTCGTCGATGGCGATGATGCCCTCGTCCGGTGTCGCGCGCCGCAGCGCGTCGAAGAAGCGCGCGGGATTGACGATGTCAGGCGCATCGTGGCGATACCAGCTCTCGCGATAGGCCGCTTTGTCGGCCTTGATGCGCTGGCGCAGCGTGCCGTCGCTACTGCGCCGCGGCGTCTTTTCGAGCGCCGTCATCAGCGCGCGCAGCACCACGGCGGCGTCGCCCGCAATGCCCACCTTGGCCGGATAGTTGGCGCCGAACACTTTTGGGTTGATGTCGATATGGATCAGATTCTCGGGCACCTCGGCGCCGTAGCTTCCGGTGGCGATCTCGGCAAAGCGGGTCCCGATCGCCACCATGCAATCGCAGTCCTTGAACGCATTCTGCGCCGCCGGCACGGCGGAGGCACCAAAGCCGAAGCCGACATGCAGCGGGTGGCTCGCCGGAAACACCGACAGGCCCTGCAGCGTGGTCGCGACCGGCGCCTCCAGCCATCCGGCGAGCCGGGTGAGCTCGGCGGTGGCGTCGCGCGTGCCCCAGCCGGCGAAAATGCAAGGGTGCCTGGCGCCAGCCAACAGTTCGACGGCCCGCGCGATCTCGGCCTCTGCCTGCAATGGCGCCGCAGGCTCGCGCCGAAACTGCGGCAGCTCGCCGATCTCGCCCGTCATCAGCAGGACATCGACCGGCAGTTCGACGAACACCGGACCGGGCTCGCCTTCCGTCGCAATGGCGTAGGCCTTGAACAAGGTCGGCACCACGTCTTCATGGCGCGTGACCCGAAACGTCGCCTTGGTCAGGCCGCTCATGAATTGATGCGTGTCCATCTGATGCAACTGATAGCGATGGCCGGTGTCGGTGCGCGGTCCGCCCGAGATCACCAGCATCGGCACGCCGTCCAGAAACGCCTCGCCGATGCCGCTCGCGGCATGGGTCAGGCCCGCGGCGGGCACCACGGTGAGCACGCCGATCGAATCCGACAGCCGGCCGACCGCGTCCGCCATGAACGAGGCGCCGCCCTCATGGGTCACGAGGACCTGCGTGATGCGGTTCGAGGAGTTCAGGGCGTCATAAAGCTCCGTCGTGTGCACGCCGGGAATGCCGAAAGTGAAGCGCGCGCCGATCTGCTCCAGCGCATAGACCGTCAGCCACGCACCCGTCCGCTTCATGTGATCCTCTTCAGCCCTTCAGGAATGATGTTCGTCCGTCAATGGACGCCGCCGCCAGCCGCGCCGACAGAATGCAGCCGCCGAGGAAGGTGCCTTCCAGCGCACGCAGACCATGGACGCCGCCGCCGCCGAATCCGGCCGCCTCGCCGACTGCATAAAGGCCCGGAATCGGCTGCCCCTGCACGTCGAGCACCCTGCTCTCCAGGTCGGTCTGAATCCCGCCGAGGCTCTTGCGGCTGATGATGAATTCGCGCACCGCGATCAGCGGCAACGCCTTTGCGTCATTGATCGGCTGGAACTTGCAGAGCCTGATGCGGTCGCCCCGATAGTGGCGGAGCGCGGCGATGCGGCGCAACTGCTCGTCATTCATCAAGCTCGGCCCGCGCGCGATCGTCGCATCGTATTGCTCGACCGCATCGCGAACATGGTCGAGTTCTACAGCGGAATCGCCCTGCAGCGCGTTCATCTTCGCGACCAGTTGAGGCAGGCTCGACCCGGTGACGAAGTCGACGCAGTTTTCCGTCATCTCACGCACGAGCCAGTGATTGCCAAACAGGAAGTCACGCAGGAGACCGAGCTTGTCCTTCTCGCGGATCGACGGATTGTGCTCGGCGCCAGATACTGCCAGTTCTTTCAGCGCGATGTGCCGGTTCATGAGCTGCCAGGAATAGGGCCGCTCCTCTGCGCAGATCGCGGCGACCAGCCGCCGCGTATCGAAGCCGGAGACCAGAGGCTGCGGACCGATGCGCTCGCCCTTCCAGTTCAGCCACAGCGCGGAACGCGACGGCACCAGCGACAGGCCGTGGTTCGGCTTGCGCGGTTTGGGATGATGCACCCCGGCCGCGTAGTTCCACATCTTATCGAGATGCGTCAGTACGCCACCGGCGGCAACGGTCGCATCGTGCAGCCGGCCATCGGCGAAGCGGTGCGAGCCGTTCAAAATCACCTCCGGCGGCCGTCCCCAGTCGGAATGCCAGTTATGCCGCACCCGGTCGAGATTGCCGTTGATGCCGCCCGCGGCCACGACAACCTGCTCGGCTTTCACTTCGAACGGCGTGCCGTCATGCTCGTCGCGACCAGCGGCGCCGTCGATCCGGCCGCCACGCAGCAACAGCTGCTCGACGCGGGCATTGAAGCGCAGCGTCAGCCGGCTCGCATTCGCGTGCCCGCGCAGCGCCGCGATCAGCGCCTCCGCGATGCCCTTGCCGGTACCCCAGGCGACATGAAAGCGCGGCACCGAATTGCCGGGACGGAACTCGCCGCGCTCGGCCCAGTTGACGAGCGGGAGAAAGCTGATGCCGTGGCCGCGCACCCAGCGATAGACATCCTCCGTGCAGCGCTCAACATAGGCCCGCGCCCAGGCGTTGGGCCATACGTCGTCAGCGCCAAACTCGGCAAAGCTCGACCAGTCGCGAAATGCCAGATCGGTGGAATCGCGGATCCCCTGGCGGCGCTGCTCCGGCGAATCGACAAAAAACATGCCGCCAAAGCTTTCGCGCGCCAGCCCCCCGAAAGCGCTTTCCCCGTCGCGATCGAGCAGGGTCACTGACTTGCCGCCGTCCAGCAGGTCGATCGCGGTTGCAATCCCGGCGATCCCCCCACCGATGATCAAGACGTCGCTGCCGGGCGTTCCCATGGACGGTTCACCCCTCCCCTTTGCCCACGATATCAACCCTCAACCTGCGCGATTTGCAACGCCTGCAATGTCGCCAGGCCGCGGCGAATCGAGCGCTGGGCCGCGCGTGGCTGTCACGGGCGGTTCCTCGACAGCTTCCGGGATTGGTAAACCCAAGGTTAAGGAGACAGCCCCGCGGCGCCCTCCTCGATCGGCTGGCGCCCGTGCTCTTACGGGGATTTTTGCAAGCTGCGCCGAACACCGCAGAGCCTGCCTAATTTGCGCGCGAAACAGCGGATGTTTTGGCGATCGTGGCTTAACCGTTTTTCCAGTCACAGCCGTCAAGGTGGGGATCTCGCTCCCTCTTGGAAACGCCAGGTTCAATCGCAGTGACATCTTTCGGACGTGTGATTTCGGTGCGTGGCTCGTTTGCCCGGGTCGGTATTCTGGCGGCAAGCCAGATGGCCGTCTCGGAGGCCCGGGCGACCGTCGGCCGCTTCGTGAGCATCCGCTCCCCGACCTCGACCATCGTGGCTATCATCACCGAGGTCTCCTGCGAGGATATGCCGCATACCGACAACTACATCGCGAGCGCCTCGGTCGACCTGCTCGGCGAGATCCAGGGGCCTCCGGAGCGGCCAAAGTTCCAGCGCGGCGTCACCCATTACCCGACGATCGGTGATCCCGTCGACATGATCACCAACCAGGAGCTGCGCACGATCTATACCCCGACCAGCTCCGACCAGATCAATGTCGGCACCCTGCAGCAGGACCGCTCGGTGACCGCTTATGTCAATGTCGAGGAGATGCTGTCGAAGCATTTCGCCGTGCTCGGTTCGACCGGCGTCGGCAAATCGACGGGTGTCTCGCTGCTGATGAACGAGATCCTGAAAGCCAGGCCGAACCTGCGCATCTTCCTGCTCGACGTGCACAACGAATATGGCCGCTGCTTCGGCGACCGCGCGATGGTCATCAACCCGCGCAATCTGAAGCTGCCGTTCTGGCTGTTCAATTTCGAGGAAATCGTCGACGTCTTGTTCGCAGGCCGCCCCGGCGTGCCGGAAGAGCTCGACATCCTCGCCGAAGTCATCCCGATCGCCAAAGGCATCTATACCCAATACCAGAATGCCGACCGCATCGGGCTGAAGCGGATCGATCCCAAGACGAGCGGCTACACGGTCGACACGCCGGTTCCGTATCGTCTGGTCGATCTGATCTCGCTGATCGACGAGCGCATGGGCAAATTGGAAAATCGCTCCTCGCGCATCATCTACCACAAGCTGATCTCGCGCATCGACACGGTGCGCAATGACCCGCGCTACGCCTTCATGTTCGACAACGCCAATGTCGGCGGCGACACCATGGCGGAGGTGATCAGCCATCTGTTCCGCCTGCCCGCCAACGGCAAGCCGATGACCATCATGCAGCTCGCCGGCCTGCCGGCCGAGGTCGTCGATTCCGTGGTCTCGGTGCTGTGCCGCATGGCGTTCGATTTCGGTCTGTGGAGCGACGGTGTCTCGCCACTGCTGTTCGTCTGCGAAGAGGCGCACCGCTATGCCGCCGCCGATCGCAATATCGGCTTCGGTCCGACCCGCAAGGCGGTGTCCCGCATCGCCAAGGAAGGCCGCAAATACGGCGTCTATCTCGGGCTCGTGACCCAGCGTCCGGCCGAGCTCGACGCCACCATCATTTCCCAGTGCAACACGCTGTTTGCGATGCGGCTCGCCAACGATCGCGACCAGGCGCTGCTGCGCTCGGCGGTCTCGGATGCGGCGGCGAACCTGTTGTCCTTCGTTCCCTCGCTCGGCACCCGCGAAGTGCTGGCGTTCGGCGAGGGCGTGGCGCTGCCGACGCGGCTGCGCTTCAAGGAAGTCCCGGCGCATCAATTGCCGCGCAGCGAAGCCACCATCGCCACCGTGCCGTCGGCGACGACTGGGCATGACATGCATTTCGTCAGCGCGGTGCTGGACCGCTGGCGCGGCGCCACCTCGCATCGCGATGTCCCCAACGACCCTGGCATCAGCAATGGTTCGGGTGCACGTGGCATGTTCGTCGAGGCGCCGATGCTGCAGCCCTCACAGGGCCTCGATCCCGACCGCTTCTCGCTGCTGAAGAAGCCGCTGCGGTAGAGCCAGCGTCTGTTCCGTTTCGACTCGGTCGCTTCCGCAAAGCGCCATCTCGCCCGACAAATAGCATTGTCTCACTTTTGAATGGTCGGTGGCGCGGCACGACGATATGCTGCTCGCCAAGACGCGCGAATGCGCCGCATCGGGAGGACGACATGACCAGCGCCAGCGAAGGCGAAGAACTGACCCGCGTCGGTCCCGGCACCATCATGGGCGCACTGATGCGCTGCTACTGGATGCCGGCCTTGATGTCATCCGAGCTCGTCCGCGACGGCCCGCCGGTCCGGTTGATGTTGCTCGGCGAGAGACTGATTGCGTTTCGCGACAGCGAAGGCCGCGTCGGCGTGATGGATCACCGCTGCCCGCATCGCGGTGCCTCGCTGTTCCTCGGACGCAATGAGCACGGCGGGCTGCGCTGCATCTATCATGGCTGGAAATTCGATGCCGCCGGCGACTGCCTGGACATGCCGAGCGTGCCGCCGCCGGATTTCAAGCAGAAAGTCAAGGCGAAAGCCTATCGCGTGGTCGAGCGCGCGGGTGTGGTCTGGGTCCATATGGGGTCGCGTGCTGAGGCACCGCCGCTGCCGGGGTTCGAGATCCTGGATGTTCCGGAAGATGAGATCAAAGTGGCATTCATTCAGCGCGACTGCAACTATCTGCAGGCGCTCGAGGGCGAGATCGACACGGCGCATTTCGGCTTCCTGCATGCGGGCCATGTCGATGTCGATGACCTCGCCGAGGATGAACCGGTCCGCTATACCGTGATCGACCGTGCGCCCCGCTATCATCTGACCGACGCCGCCTGGGGCACGCAATATGCCGGCTATCGCCCGACCGGAAACGGCGGCACCTACTGGCGGTTCGCCAATTTCCTGTTTCCGTTCTGGACCCAGGCGCCCAACGGCGAGTTTGCAAGCCACATGCACGCGCGCGCCTGGGTTCCGCTCGACGATGCGCACACGATGTTCGTGTTCATCTGGTGGAAGCACGCGGTCTCGGCCATGTCGCTGCCACAGCCGGTCTTCAAGGACGGCCGGCCGATCGGCGGAACGAGCCGCGGCAACAGGTTTCGACCGAACACCTCGGACTGGCTTGGCCGCTGGCGGCTCGACGCCAATGCCGACAATGACTGGAAGATCGACCGGACAGCACAGCAGAACGGCACCATCTACAGCGGGATCGACGGCATCCATCTGCAGGACCAGGCGATCACCGAGAGCATGGGACCGATCGTCGATCACACCTGGGAGCATCTGGCGCCGTCGGATCAGATGATCACGCGCACGCGTCGCCGCCTCCTGATGGCGGCGCGGGCCCTGCGCGATCAGGGAGTCGCGCCGCCCGGCGCGGAGGATGCCAGCGTCTATCGCGGCGCGCGCAGTGGCTATCTCGTCAGCGGCGATGCTGACGATTGGCAGAAGGTCTATGCCGGCAGGCTGGCGGAGGCCGTGCATCCGCCGCCATCCCCGATGCGCGCCGCTGAATGACGGCCACCGCCGCAGTTCGGCGCCGACATCGGCGACAACAAACAGCCGGCCGCGCGCCTTGCGCGGATGGCGTCATGCACTAAGCTCGCGCCGCCGCGCCGCTTTCACGCGGCGCAAGCCCGGGACTTTTGTCATGACACAGCCACCCGCCACCCGCTTTCCCGCCGCAAGGATCGATGCGCTGCCCGAGGACATCAGATCACGCCTTCTGGCGGTCCAGGAAAAATCCGGCTTCATCCCAAATGTGTTCCTGACGCTGGCCTACAGGCCGGACGAGTTCCGCGCCTTCTTCGCCTATCACGACGCGCTGATGGACAGGGATGGCGGGCTTTCCAAAGCCGAACGCGAGATGATCGTGGTAGCGACCTCGGCCGCCAACCAGTGCCAGTATTGCGTGATCGCCCATGGCGCGATCCTGCGCATCCGCGCCAAGAACCCGCTCATCGCCGATCAGGTCGCGGTCAACTACCGCAAAGCCGACATTACGCCGCGCCAGAAGGCGATGCTCGATTTCGCCATGAAGGTCGCGACCGAAGCCCAAACGGTTTCGGACGCGGACTTTTCGGTGCTCGCGAGCCATGGCTTCTCCGACGACGACATCTGGGATATCGCGGCCATCGCTGCGTTCTTCGCGCTGTCGAACCGCCTGGCCAATGTCACCGGCATGCGGCCGAATGACGAATTCTACCTGATGGGGCGAATGCCAAAGCCGCTTGGATCGATGTCGACCAATGCGGCGAACGACTCCGCTAGCCCAAGCTAACGGGCGCAGGCACGGGTCTTTGGTGCGGATGTCTTCGCAATCAATCGTCCGACGCCGGTCCGCACCAGCCCGGCAGATAGATCGCGTCCTTCGATTTCGCCAGCGACAGAGCCTTCTCCATGGCGTGACCGAAATCGTCCTCCACCATCTTGCGCGAGACATGGCGGCGCAGGAAATCGGCCCAGAGGAATTCGGAAAATGGCGTCGTGTCCTTGGCAAACCCGCCGGCGCGGCGCAATTCGCCGGCGAGGCTGCGGAACGGGTCATCCTTCAGCTCGCTGATCGATTTCGGCAGGTCCTTGAAATGCCGCCGCTCGCCCTTGGCATCATACGGATAGGCCCAGCGCTTGTTGTCCATCACGCCCCAGAACGCGTCCTTGCCGACCATGGTGAGGTCGCCGATCACGGTGACCAGGATGTCCTTGATGCCCTCGTCGTGAAGTGCGCGCGCCAGATGGTGATGGTCGACCACGTAAAAGCGTTCGTCAGGCCCCTGCACGACCGGGATCATGTGCCGGCCGATCATCTCCTCCTGCTTTTTCTTCGACTTGTGCTCGCGAAAACGCTGGCGTTTTTCCTTGACCTCCCGCATCCCGACGGTCATCTGCGTCGGACGCAGCGACAGGATCGGGATCGGATGGACTCTTGGTTCGCGCACATTCGCCATGAGGTCGACCTCTCATCGTTCCGGCTGCAAAATTGCCTCTGACACCACGGCGATTATGCCATGATGAGCCGGGCGATCAAAGTTCTTGCCCGACGACACCTGCGAGACCCTGACACGATGCGAAACGACGAGCGTGAACGGACGGCAAAGGCGCGGATCGTCCGGCTTGGCGACCGGGAGATCATCACCGAAGGGCTCAACCTCAGTTTCTGGGCGGATATCAGCCACCGCTGCATGACCGCGTCATGGCCCGCCTTCATTGCCGGCGCGGCGCTCGTCTTCCTGCTCTTCAACGCCGCGTTCGCATGCCTGTACTGGATCGGCGATCAGCCCATCGCAAATGTCCCCGGCGGCGCCTACATCGATTACTTCTATTTCTCGATCGAGACGCTGTCGACGGCCGGCTATGGCGACATGCATCCGCAGACGCATTACGGCCATTTCATTGCAGCGATCGAGCTGTTCACCGGCATCTTCTCGATGTCGCTGATGACCGGCCTGATCTTCACCCGCTTTTCGCGGCCGCAGGCCCGCCTGCTGTTCGCCGACAACCCGGTGATCTGCGACCACGAGGGGGTGCCGACGCTGATGATCCGCCTCGCCAATGCGCGTCAGAACCTGATCGGCAACGCGTCGGCGCGATGTGGATGTTCAAGGACATCGTGACCGTGGAAGGCCACTCGTTTCGACGCTTCTATGAGCTGCCGCTGTTGCGCAGCGAGAGTCCGGCGCTCGCGCTGAGCTGGACGCTGCATCACGTTCTGGATG
>Ga0213876_10001196_pt1 | contig 16406 bp, 16 predicted proteins | sample BarmaccomBMRX_R9_FD_160113 | JGI IMG/M metagenome (GOLD analysis project Ga0213876, IMG submission 160113) | Root-associated microbial communities from Barbacenia macrantha in rupestrian grasslands, the National Park of Serra do Cipo, Brazil - RX_R9 | ecosystem: Host-associated > Plants > Roots... | reverse complement strand
GTATTTCACAACTCGCCAAATCATGCTGGCAAAAGTCGACATGGATTACCACACGATGGGACCGAACGTCGACACAACGGCCGTTTGGGCAAAGGTCGCGAACGAGGATACGCCGATGCCGATGACGACCGGAATCCATCCGCAAGCGTCGTTCGGCCATCTGATGGGCGGATATGACGCCGGCTACTACGGCTATCTCTGGTCGAAAGTCTACGCGCAAGACATGTTCACCGCGTTCCAACGCGGCGGCCTAGAAAACCCGATCGTTGGGATGCGGTACCGCAATGACATTCTTGCGCCGGCTCGCACCAAAGAACCCGACGCTGAAGTGGCTGCGTTTCTCGGCCGCCCCATGAGCCCGACCGCCTTCTATAAGGAGTTCGGGATCACGATCAATACGATCGGCACCGGAACGAAGTAACGACATGCGCCTTCTAGGCGCGCTCACCGTGGCGGCGCTGATCGGCACTTCGATCGGCCTTGCAAACGCCGCGCCGCCGCGGCCCGCGGTGCTAACGGTCGCCTCAAACACGTTTCGCGCGCAAATGATCGTGCCGGATCGAATGACGTGCAACGGTCGCAACATCTCTCCGGAGCTGCACTGGAGTTCCGGCCCTGAGCGAACCCGGAGCTATGCGGTAACCGTTTGGGATCCGGATGCGCCGGCACGCGGCGGGTGGTGGCATTGGGTTTTGTTCGATATTTCATCGCTGACGCACCGGATTGCGGAAGGGCAAGGCGCGGGAACGTCAGGCACGACATCATCCAACGGCCCCGGTTATAGCGGACCGTGTCCCCCCGCCGGAGCAGCGCACCACTACCGCTTCACCGTGTACGCACTTGATGTAAAGCATATCGGCGCCGATCCAGAGACCACTGGACCCCAGTTGCTTGGCAAAATGAAGGGGCACATTCTCGCCCAGGGTGTCCTTATTGGCCTGTACAAGCGCTAACAAAGAAGCGGCGATGGATAACGTTAGCAGGGAAGTCACGATTAAAGCGCGCCACAACGGTCCGTACCTCGTTACGGGACCCATCAGGCTGATCGACGCCGACGGCTCTGAGTACTATTTACAAGAAGGCGTCAACGTCGCGTTGTGCCGCTGTGGCCACTCGGCGACGAAGCCGTTCTGCGACGGAACGCATAAGACAGGCGGGTTTGAGGCACCCGAACGCTGCCTGTGCATGCTAGACGCGCGACCTCGCGAAGAGACCGTCTAAGATGCCGGCATACCAGCGCCAAGGTTCACTGCCACCGAAACGCCATATCCAGTTCCGCGATCCGCAAGGGCGCCTCTACGCTGAAGAACTTTTCTCGACCAAGGGTTTTGAAAGCGTCTACTCCTTGCTGTACCACGTGCGGCCGCCGACTGCCACGCTCGAAGTGCGGGAGTGGCGACGTCCAAAAATTCGCTTTGAACTCAATCAGCCGCTTCGCAACCGCCACATCCTGTCGCAGAACAGCGGCGATGACGGCGATGCGATCGAGGCGCGCGTACCGCTTTTAGGCAATTCGGATATAACGATCTCCGTCGCCGATGTTACGGAGCCGATGAACTACTTCTACCGCAATGTCGGTGGAGATGAGATGCTCTTCGTCCATCGCGGCGCTGGAATTTTGGAAACCCCGTTCGGCGATCTGGCGTATCGCCCGCACGATTATTTGATCGTTCCGTGCGGGACGACGTACCGGCTTCAGCCATCGGCGCCGACGCGTTTACTGGTTCACGAGAGCGTGGGCATGATCACGATCCCGAAAAAGTATCGCAATGAGTTCGGCCAGCTCGACGAGCAGGCGCCATACTACGAACGCGACTTTCGTGCCCCGATTCTAGGTTCGCCAAAGGATGAAACGGGCGAATATGAAGTGCACGTGACGAACAGCGGGCGCGATGCAATTTACATCGTGCAAAATCATCCGTGTGACGTCGTTGGCTGGGATGGTTACTGCTATCCGTACGCATTCAACGTCGACGAATTTGCGCCGATCACCGGCAAACTGCATCAGCCGCCGCCCGCACATGCGACCTTCGAAGCGCCGGGCGCGGCGTTTTGCGCCTTCGTCCCGCGGCTCTTTGACTACCACCCATTGGCGATTCCAGTCCCGTACAATCATTCGAGCGTTGACTGCGATGAAGTCATCTACTATGTCAGCGGAAACTTCATGAGCCGCCGCGGCGTCGGGGAGGGATCGATCACGCTCCATGCGGCCGGCGCGCCGCATGGTCCGCAGCCTGGCGCGGTTGAAGAAAGTCTTGGGAAGAAGGCGACCGACGAAATTGCGGTGATGGTCGATACATTTCAACCGCTGATGCTCGCGGGCGCGGCCTTTAGTTTAGAAGATAAGAACTACTATCGCAGTTGGGTCGCTGAACCGGTTAAAGCTTAGTCCTGCTGCGAAGGCGCGGGGAGAATCGTGCCGCGCACTTCACCAAAGCCGAGCCGCGGCAATCCAACGCGATGCGCAGCAGCACGCATCGTGACCGTATCACCGTCTTCTAAGAATCGGCGTTCTTCGCCTGATGGTAATGTAAGCGGCCGCGCGCCGCGCCACGTCAATTCCATTAAGCTGCCGTAGCTGCTTGGCGTATCTCCGGAGATCGTTCCGGAGGCATACAGACCGCCTGCCAATAACCGCGCGCCGTTGCTCGTGAGATGCGCGAGCTGCTGCGCCATCGTCCAATACATCGCCTTGAAATTCGAGCTCGCAATTACCGCCGGCGCAAGACCTTCTTCCCTCATACGCTCGCTTTGCAGCAGCACTTCAAGTTCGATATCGTAAGAGAATCCTTCGCGCTGCTGCAGATACGGAAACGGCGTTGGTTTCTGTGGTGGGTTCTCGCAGCGGTACGGCTCTAAGGCGTCCAGCATCACGACCCATGGCGAGATCGATGTCGCGAAGGATTTGCCAAGGAACGGCCCGAGCGGCTGATACTCCCACGCTTGGATGTCCCGAGCGCTCCAATCGTTGACGATCACGAGTCCGAAGATGTGTTCTCTTGCCCGGTCGATTGAAACCGGCGCTCCCAACTGCGTGGGATTCCCGGTGATAAAGCCCATTTCGAGTTCGATGTCGAGCGCGTTGCTTCGGCCGAACGTTGGAACCGCTGCATCAGGCGGTTTCGCTTGACCATTCGGACGGACGACCGGCGTGCCGTCGATCACGACTGAGCTTGCGCGCCCATGATAACCGATCGGCAAATAGCGCCAGTTCGGTAAGAGCGGCTCGTTGCCGGGGCGCAAGATCTTGCCCATGTTGGTTGCGTGCTCGAGCGAGGAATAAAAATCAACGTAGTCGGTGACGGTAAACGGCAGCTTCATCGTCACGGCGCGCTGTTTCGAGATCGCGCCGGGTACGTTTTGCACCTCATCGCCCGCCGAGGATAGCAAAGCGGCCGCGCGCGAGCGGACATCGGACCACGTGGAGCGACTCAACGCCAGAAGCGTATCTAGATTCGGCGCGAGGAGCACATCGCGATCGATCTGTTTGTCAAAAAGACCTGCCTTCGCCGCCTCGTGCAGATCGAAGATCGAGTCGCCGATCGCAAGCCCGATGTGATCCTCTGAATCGCCGTGCGAGAAAACGCCGAACGGCAAATTTTCAAGCGGAAAATCGGAGTCGGGCGGCACCGCCACCCAGGATTGCATTCGGTTTGTCAAACGGCGGTCGTAGAGCCGCTCAAAATATCGAGCGCAATTAAATCATCGACCGGCTCAGAAAAACTGCAACTTCCGTACGAACGAAAGCCGGCATGGCGCATGGCAGAGATCTCCGCTGCCGTAGCACTGCCGTACGGCCATGAAAACGCCAAATCATCCACTTGAAACGCGTGCTCGTTGCGCTCCTCGAGGATCGCGTGAAGCTGCCTCGCATCTGCGCCTTGCCGCGCTGCCGCTGAAGCCGCGAGCAGATTCAAAAAGCCGTGCATCATCAGGCCACTGGCGTGGTCAAGGCGCCGAATGGGATGGTGCAAACCAGCCGTCGCCTTAAAGGGCACGCCGTATTCTCTGGCTGCTAGCAAAACCGCGACAATTTCACTGCTCGAGGGAAATGCGCTCTGCTCGACCCCGCCGCAGCGCAGCTTTGCGCCGAGCTTGCTGCGCGACAACGCAAACATTGCGGACGGCAGCAATTCTTCGAAGCGGCTCGTTCTCGGGAGCTCCATATAAGTCGGCACGTCGCGCAGGTTGGCATTGTGCGACGCCATCGCAAACTGTCCGATCGCTGGATCGAACGTTTCACGCGCCGCTATGGGAGCCGGCACGGCGGCCTCGATCGCTTCTACGCTTACGAAGGCGGACCCAATCCGCAACGTCGTCAGTGTCGCCAACCTCTCTTGCACTTTGGCGAGCCAATCGCGCGCATCGTTTCCCGCATCGATAATCGCCGAGAGCGCAAACGCATCGCCTGCCCCAATGCTATTGGTCAATTCGGTAATGCGCGATACGGGAACGATAAAACGCCCGCATATCCACGCGTGGCCGCCGCTTCGTACGGCTGCATATTCTTCGGCCGCCTGCTGCATCGAAAGCTGCGCCGGCGGAAAGAGCCCGGCATAATCGATCAACCGCTCGAACAGTGCGCGTTTGACGCTCATGACGGCGCTTGGTTCGTGGTGCCGTGCAACAAATCCAGCGTTCCGAGGACGTGGCACGGCCGTCCGCTAAGTGCCGTGGATGAGCACGATGGCGACCGCGCGAGAACATCCTCTCGCGGATATTGACTGGGCGTACCTCGAGTTTTACGTCGGAAACGCCAAGCAGGCGGCCCACTATTATTGTTCCGCTTTCGGTTTTGATCAAATTGCGTACGCTGGGCCAGAGACCGGCGTTCGCGATCGCGCGTCATACTATCTGACGCAGAGTAACCTGCGCTTCGTCTTAACCAGCAGCCTGAGATCCGACGATCCGATCTCTGAACACGTCCGCTTGCACGGGGATGGCATCAAGGACGTTGCGATTCTCGTCCGGGACGCTCGCGGAGCGCATGAGGCCGCGGTAAATGCCGGCGCCGTTTCAGTAAGCGAACCGAGCGAGAAATCGGACGAATTCGGACGCGTGGTAACTGCGTCGATTGCTACGTATGGGGATACGGTTCACTCCTTCGTGCAACGCGACGGCTATCGCGGGCCGTTCTTGCCGGGCTTCGTCGAAATGCGTAAGACCCTCCAAGGTGTCCGCAAACCAAACCTTACGCACGTCGATCACTGCGTCGGCAACGTCGGCTGGGGCGAGATGGATAAGTGGGGGGACTTCTACGCGCGCACGTTCGGCTTCTCACAACTGATCTCGTTTGACGACAAAGACATTTCGACGGATTACACGGCCCTTCGCTCCAAAGTGATGACCGACGAGCGTCATCGGGTCAAGTTTCCCATCAACGAACCGGCGCAGGGCAAGAAGAAATCGCAGATCGAGGAGTACTTGGAGTTCTACCGCGGTTCGGGCGTTCAGCACGTCGCCATTGCGACCGACAACATCATCGAAACGATCGACGCGCTCAAGTATAACGGCGTGGACTTTCTCGACACGCCTGACAGCTACTACGATGAACTGGAATCGCGGGTCGGAAAAATCGACGAAGCGACGCAGCTCCTGCGCGAGCGCCGAATTCTCGTCGATCGCGACGACCAAGGTTACATGCTGCAGATTTTCACGAAACCGCTTCAGGACCGGCCGACCGTATTCTTTGAGATTATCCAGCGCAAGGGCAGCCTCTCGTTCGGCAAAGGAAACTTCAAAGCGCTCTTCGTCGCCATCGAACATGAACAGGAGCGTCGCGGAACGCTATGATTGCGGCGCTCGATCGCCAAGCGCTTGTCGACTGGTATCGTCGTAATCGCGAACGTTCGGCGCAACTTTTTTCATTAGTCGAGCCGAAGGCCTACTACGCTCGCCCGATCCCGCTGCGTCATCCATTTGCGTTTTACGAAGGGCATCTGCCGGCGTTCAACTTCCTTACTTTGAACGAACGGTCACTCGGAGAGCTGCCGGTTGATTCACAGCTCGAACGACTTTTCGAACGGGGAATCGATCCCGGGAGCTTGGACGCGGCCGCCAAGGCGCAGCGTGCCGAGTGGCCGTCACGCGAGGCGATCCAGGTATTCGGTGAAGCGTGCGATCAACGCGTCGAAGCGGCGCTCGCGACGGCGGATATTGTCAGCGACGAGGTCCCGAGGCTCGTTCGTGGTGAGGCCGCATATACGATTCTCGAACATGAGCCGATGCACCACGAAACGTTGCTGTACATCATCCATCAGCTTGATGCAGATTCAAAACTGCGCATCCCGCAACAGCACCGTGACGAACATCCCCCAATGAACACGCTCGTCGAAATTCCGCCGGGGACCGCGACGCTGGGCGCTCATCGCGACGCGCAGCCGTTCGGCTGGGACAACGAGTTCGAGCAGACCGAAGTACAGGTTCCCGCATTTTCCATCGACGCTTTTCCCGTAACGAACGCCGACTATTTGAACTTCGTCAAGGCGGGCGGGCCGCCGCCACCGTTTTGGATCGAGCGCGACGGTGAATGGCATCTGCGCGCAGCTTTCGAAGAGTTGCCGCTTCCCAAGTCTTGGCCGGTTTACGTGACGCATCGCATGGCGGAACGCTACGCCGAGTGGAAGGGCATGCGTTTGCCGACTGAGGCCGAGTATCACCGCGCTGCGTTCGGCGCGCCGAGCGGCACAGAGCGCGCATTTCCCTGGGGCGACGAAGCGCCGGAGCCCCGTTTCGGAAACTTTAATTTCGAACGGTACGATCCTGAACCAGTCGACGCACATCCGGACGGCGCAAGCGCCTTCGGCGTCTACGATCTTGTCGGAAACGGATGGGAATGGACCAGCACCGAGTTCGGGCCGTTCCACGGCTTCCGGCCAATGGCATCATATCCGGAGTATTCGGCGGATTTCTTCGACGGTAAGCATTACGTGATGAAAGGCGCTTCCCCGGTCACCGCTTCCGAGCTGATCCGTCGCAGTTTCCGGAATTGGTTCTTTGACGACTATCCCTACATGTACGCGAAGTTCCGTTGCGTCAGCAGCTAAAGCTTCTTACGCTGCTTGCTGCGGCGATCGCTGCAGCGTCATGCACGCGCGTCGGCACCTCCTCAAGCGCGGGCGGCCGACATTCTTGGACGCAACCGAATGTGTTGCGTGCGGTACTCTTTATCAGCCCAAATACGCTTAACCCGATCATGGGCACGAGCACCGGCGAGAACATGGTCAACACGCTGATCTTCGATCCGCTAGTCACCGTGGACGATAAAGGCAATGCGCAGCCCGTTTTAGCGGCGCAAGTTCCAACCTTAGAGAACGGCGGAATCAGCAAAGACGGATTAACGCTCACGTACAAACTCCGCCATAACGTCAAATGGCATGACGGCGCGCCGTTTACATCGGCAGATGTCAAATTCTCGTGGCAAGCGATCATGAATCCCGCGAACAACGTGGCTGCCCGCCGCGGATACGACCTCGTCCGATCGGTTGACACACCTGATCCGTACACGGTCGTCTTTCACATGAAGACTGCTTTCGCTCCGGCGATTGAAACGCTGTTCAGCGAAAGCGATTCGCCGTACCGCGTTATCCCGAAGCATTTGCTCGTCGGCTACCATGACCTGAATCGCGTACCATTCAACGGGAATCCGGTCGGCACGGGGCCGTTTAAGTTCGTGCGGTGGTTACGCGGCGATCATATTGATCTTGTCGCGAATCCCACCTACTTCTTAGGGGCTCCGAGGATCCGACAGATGACGTGGAAGATCATCACGGACACGAACACCCAATCCACGCAAATGCGCGATCACGAAGTGGACTTCGTGCCGGAGCTCGGCGGTCCGCAATATCGCGATTTACGAGGCAATCCCGAGGTTAAAATTCAATTTACGGACTCGCCGCAATACGAAGCGATCGGCTTCAACATGTCGCATCCACCGCTCACCGATCTGCAGATGCGAGAAGCGCTCTCATACGCGATCGATAAAAAGAAGGTGATGGACGCCACGCAGTATGGCGCCGCGACGGAAGCAACCGAGGACATCTCAAACTTTTCCTGGGCCTATAATCCGAACGTCACCCGCTTTGATTACAACCCACCCAAGGCGATGCAGATGCTCGACGCGATGGGTTGGAAGCCGGGGCCCGACGGAATTCGCTCAAAGAACGGACAGCGACTGACGCTGCTTTTTGCGATCGCACAAGGCAGCACTGCAGCGCAAGCGATTTCGACACTCGTGCAGTCGCAACTGAAAGCCGTCGGCGTTGAGACGTCGATCAAGAGCTACACGTACGCGATGCTCTATGCTCCGATGCAGCAAGGCGGCATTTATCTGGGCGGCAAGTACGACATCAACATCTATCCGTGGGTTTCGGGCGCCGATCCGGACGATTCATCGCAGTTTACCTGTGCGATGTTTCCGCCGGCCGGCAATAACGCGTATCGTTTCTGCGATCACGATTTCGATGCGCAGGAAGCGATCGCCCTAACGCGTTTTGACCGGCCGATCCGAAAGCGCGCCTACGACCAGACGCAATCGATCATGGCGCAGAAGATTCCGGGCGTCTTCCTCTTCTATCGAAAGCAAATCGCCGCCGTAAACCCTGACCTAAAGGGCTACGCCCCGAACGGAATCACCGAAACGTGGAACGCCTACCGTTGGTCTATTTAGCGATCGAGGCCGTTTAGAGCGGAACGTCGACGCCGAATTCAACGACGCGATTCGCCGGTAGGCCCAGCGAATCGGTCAACGGCCGGGCATTGCGGATCATCCACCGATAGAGGCTCCATTGAAGACTGTTTAAGCGGTCGCGCATTGTCGAACGGCTGATTTTCGGACTGGCGAGGAAGTACGTCGGCTTCGAAAGGTCGAGATCGGGTCGAACGCGGCGACAGCCTTCCATGATCGCGTCAATGCTCGGCTGCTGCATGAAGCCGTAATGCGCTTTGACGCGATACAGCCGCTCGGCAACTTGCGAAATGTCAACTCGATGAGACGGTCCGACATACGGGCGCGATTCAGTAACGACTGTCAAAAGAACGATCGTGTCGTAGACAATGTGCGTCCGCAGCCATTGATGCTGCAGCACAAACGGAATGCCTTCAGGATCCGGCGTCAGGAAAAAGGCCGTGCCGCTCACGGTTGACATGCTCTTGATCTCTTTCACGAACGCATCGAGGGGCAACGTGTGCGAAGCAAGGCTTTCCATCAGCTTACGCCGGCCTTTGTTCCAACTGGTGAACAACGTCCAGATCAGCGCTGCGATTAGCAGCGGCACCCAACCGCCGGATTTAATCTTCGGAAGGTTGCCCAATAAGAACGGGACGTCCCACGACAGGAACAGCAAGAGTAACGGGCCGGAAACCCAGAGCGACCAATTCCAACGCTGTCGCGTTAGTGCAAAATAAATGATGGACGTTGTGAGCATCGTCATGGTTACCGCCAAGCCGTAGGCGCCGCCGAGCGCGGCCGAGGAACGGAAGGCAACCACCAACAGTATGCATACCACGGCCAGCACGACATTGATTGCCGGGACGAAAATTTGCCCGGCATAGTGGCGGGATGTGTGGACGATTCGAAAGCGGGGCGAGTAGCCGAGCTGCACGACTTGCTGCGTCAGCGAAAACACGCCCGTAATGAGTGCTTGCGATGCAATCACCGTCGCGGCCGTTGCCAGCAGAACCATTGGGATAATCGCCCAATGCGGATACAGCGCGAAGAACGGGTTCTCCAGCGTCTTGGGATTGACCAGTGCGAGCGCACCTTGCCCGAAGTAGTTCAGCACAAGTGCGGGAAACACGACGACGTACCACGCCACGGTGATCGGGTAACGGCCAAAATGCGCGAGGTCTGCATACAGCGCTTCAACACCGGTAACGCAAAGAACTACCGCACCCATCACGAGCACGCTCGGCCATCGGTTGCGCAAAAAGAATTCCCAAGAATACACGGGGTTGAGGGCCATCAAGATACGCGGATGAGCGACGATGGCGATTGCGCCGGCAATCGCAATTGCAACAAACCAAATGATCATGACGGGGCCGAAAAGCGCCCCGATTTTTCCTGTGCCCCGCCGCTGCGACCAGAAGAGCGCAAGCAAAATGACCGCCGACAGCGGCACGATCAGCGGGTGTGCGGCCTTCGTCCAGACGTCCAGCCCTTCAATCGCCGAGATGACGGAGATTGCCGGCGTGATCGCTCCATCGCCGTACAGCGCCGCTGCGCCGAACAGTGCGAGACCGGCTAAGCCCGTCAGTGCAAAAGGAAGTCCGGTGCGGACCTTTGGCGTGATCAGCGCCAACAGCGCCATCGTGCCGCCCTGTCCATTGTTGTCGGCGCGCAGCATAAACGTCACGTATTTCACGCAAACGACAATAACGAGCGCCCAAAAGATCAGCGAAACGATGCCGAGGATATTCGCGCGCGTTACTGAGGCCGGCGAATCGCCCGTAAAACAGAGTCCGAATGCATAGAGCGGACTCGTCCCGATGTCGCCGAAAACGACGCCCAGCGCGGCCAGCGCCAACGGCGAGAGGTTGCGCTTCACTGCGCGCGACTTTCAGCGAAAACGAAGGCGAACCTTGATGACGACCACGACCGCTACACAAAAGAAGACGCCGATCACCGTCGCCTACGGCGATGGAATTGGTCCCGAGATCATGGATGCGACGCTGCGCATTATCAACGCAGCTGGGGCTCAAATCGAGCAAGAAGTGATCACGATCGGCCAGAGCGTCTACGAGCGAGGGATCAGCAACGGCATCGAGCCGTCGTCCTGGGACTCGTTGCGACGAACGCGCGTGTTCTTGAAGGCCCCGATCACGACGCCGCAAGGCGGCGGCTTCAAAAGTCTTAACGTCACCGTCCGCAAGACGCTCGGGCTCTACGCCAACGTGCGGCCGTGCGCTTCGCTCTATCCGTACATCGCCACGAAATACCCCACGATGGATCTCGTCATCGTTCGTGAGAACGAGGAAGACGTGTACGGCGGCATCGAGCACCGCCAGACGCAGCAAGTCACGCAAGCGCTTAAGCTTATTTCGCGGCCCGGTTCTGAGAAAGTCATTCGTTACGCGTTCGAATACGCCAAGAAGAACAACCGCAGAAAAGTTACCTGCTTTACCAAAGACAATATCTTAAAAGCGACAGACGGCCTGTTCCACAAAATCTTCGATGAAATCGGCGCCGATTATCCGGACATCGAAAAGGAGCATTGGATCGTCGACATCGGCGCCGCCAAGATGTCGGATACGCCCGAAGCGTTTGACGTGCTCGTGATGCCGAATCTCTACGGCGACGTGCTTTCCGATGTTGCCGCGCAGATTGCGGGTTCGGTTGGAATCGCGGGGTCCGCAAACATCGGCGACCACTGCGCCATGTTTGAAGCGATTCACGGCTCGGCGCCCAGGCGTGCCGGCCAAAACCTCGCCAATCCGTCGGCACTCGTGCTCGCCGCAGTTATGATGCTCAACCATATCGGACAAAGCGAAATCGCCCAAAAAGTGCATAATGCGTGGCTCAAGACGATTGAAGACGGAATCCACACGTACGACATCTATAAGGAAGGCACGAGCAAACAGAAGGTCGGCACGCGCGAGTTTGCCGACGCGGTGATCGAACGTCTTGGGCAAGAGCCCTCGACGCTGAAAGCGGTGCACTATAACGCGAGCGCGGCGATGGATCTGCACGCGCGACCGTTTCCACCGATGGAAGAAAAGCGTCTGGTCGGTGTCGACGTTTTCGTCGATTGGACGGGCGGTGACGCGGACGACTTGGCAACAATTTTACAGCGGAGAACGCCCGAAGGAATGGCCCTTCAAATGCTCAGCAATCGCGGCACGAAGGTTTGGCCGGACGGATCGCCCGAAACGTTTTTAAGCGACCACTGGGCATGCCGGTTTATCGCCGACGGTCCGCACACCGTGAGCCATCACGCCATCGTTGAGCTGCTCGGCCGGCTTGCGTCGGACAATCTCGATTTCATCAAAACCGAGCTGCTTTACACGTTCGACGGCAAACCGGGGTTCAGTTTAGCGCAAGGCCAGTAGTAAACGGCGGCGTTTACGATGTGTCACGCTGAGCCTCTCGAAGCGCAAGCATAATCGCTGTAGTCCAGTGAGCCAAGTTCACAATTACGGTTGCCCTTCGACAAGCTCAGGATGACACGGGTTAGGAGCCCTGTTGCTCGAGCAGATCTGCCATGTCGTTGGCATGCTCTTCTTCAACCGCTAAGATCTCTTCCATAAGGCGCCGTGAGGTCGGGTCGTTCGAGCCGAAATACCGAATGATTTCGGTGTACGACTCAATGGCGATGCGCTCGGCCACGAGATTCTCGCGAATCATGTCGGTGAGGGTGGTCCCTTCAACATATTCCGAATGGCTGCGCGTCGCGAGTCCCTGCGGGCTGAAGTCGGGCGCGCCGCCTAGTTGCGTGATGCGGTCGGCGATGCGATCGGCATGACCTTGCTCCTCATTTGCATGCGCTAAAAATTCAGCAGCGACTGCATCTTTATTGATGCCGCGCGCCATATAGTAGTGGCGTTTGTAGCGCAGTACGCAGACGAGCTCCGTCGCAAGCGCTTGATTGAGGATGTCTACCGTGCGCGAAACGTCGCCCTTGTACGTTTCCGTTACCGCCCCTTTGTCCATATGCTCGCGCGCACGGCGACGCAGTTCTTTGATGTCCGATAAAAACGGAGTCGTATCGGTCACTTTACCCCCCAACATGACAGACTGTTGCTGACCTTGAGTATACCCATCACAATGCCTGGGTCGAAGGATCCGCAACCAGGCCGGCCAGGTGATCGCTCACGCACTCCCGGACAACTTCCCACGTAGAGCCGGTCACTTGGAACCAGGCATAGGCGCCGTTCATCACGCGTGACTTCCAAAACTCAGAAAGCGGCCGCTTCAGCAGATCGACGAGCGCGACTCGGACGACTGCATCGTGGCTGACGAGCAGCGTGTCCTCACTGGGGTGAAAGCCGCTGACGAAGCGGCGCCACCGTGCAAGGACGTCCCGGATACTCTCGCCGTTTTCAAACTGGACGATCTCCGGCTGGTGACGCCACTGCCTATAGCGCTCAGGGTCGTTGGCGGCCAGCTCATCGCGATATCGGCCTTCCCAGCTCCCATGCGCGATCTCAATCAGTAAGGGATCCGTCTCAACCGTGAGCCCAAACTTTTCAGCCACGATACGCGCCGTCGCGACGCAGCGGCCGAGCGGACTGCTGATGATCCGTTTCAGCGGATGGGAAGCCAGCGATTCCGCTAAACGCTGCGCCTGTGCAACTCCGAGCGTGGAAAGCGGCGACTCCAATCGACCTTGATAACGGCCCGTGATGTTCCACGTCGTTTCACCATGCCGCGCGATGAAAACACTCTGTCCTGAGCTTAGCCTGCGCTGAGTGCGTCGAAGCGTCGGAGGGGCGGGCATTTTTAGATGTGAACGGCGCGCACGGAGCTGATGCCCGGAATGCTGGACAGCATTTGCATCGCGCGCTCCGGCGGCGGCCGGTCGACCGCCAGCACCATCATCGCTTCGCCGCCTTCGTTTGCCTGGGCAACTTGCATGTTCGAGATATTGACGTTCGCGTCACCGAGAATCGTGCCAACCCGCCCAATCATGCCCGGAATGTCGCGATGTCTCGTAATCAGCAGCGTTCCTTCCGGGGCCGCGTCAATCTCAAAACCGTCAATCTCGACGATTCGCAGCCCGTGATGCAGCGCCGTTCCAACGATTCTCAACTTTTCCGAGGCCACTTCCAACGACGCGATCCAGTCATCCGGCTCTCGTTGGTGCGCTGAAACGGTGATCCCCCGTTCTCGGGCAATTTCGTCCGCGTTTACCACCGAGATTCGCCGATCCGCAGTGGATTGCAGTAACCCGGAAAGCAGCGCCGTAACGAGCGGGGCCGGATCCGCGCCGGCGATTTCGCCGCACAACGTCACGGCGATCCGTTTCAGTCCAGAACGGTCTTGAAGCTGCGGACACAGTGTTCCCATTCGAAACGCAAGCTCAGCGTAAGGCCGTAGTCGCTCGGCGTCAGCGCCACGCGGAATTGGCGCGTTGACGGCGCCCTGTGCCGGACGCCCGGCAAGAACATTCACGACATCTTTTGCCAACTCGACAGCAACGCGCTCGAGCGCTTCTTTCGTGGAGCCGCCCAAGTGCGGCGTTGCGAGCACGCGTGGATCGGCTTGCAATTTCGCACTCCATGATTCTGCAGGCGACGGTTCGTGCACGAAGACGTCGAGCGCGGCGCCGGAAATCAGGCCTCGTTCAAGCGCTTCGTGAAGCGCTTCTTCATCGACAAGCCCGCCGCGCGCACAGTTGACCAAAACCGCGTCGCGCTTCATTTGCTGTAGGCGCGCGGCATCGATCAGATTCTCTGTTTCATCGTTTAGGGGAAGGTGCAACGTAACGACATCCGATCGACGGAGCAGCTCGTCGAAGGACACCAACTCCACGCTGTGCGTTTCAGCGTGCGCCTTTGAAACGTATGGATCGTAAACCAGAACGCGCATGCCGAAACTTCGAGCACGCTCTGCGACGCCGGCGCCGATGCGGCCAAGCCCCGCGATTCCCAACGTCTTTCCGTAGAGCTCTCGGCCGACAAACGAAGCGCGCTCCCATCTTCCGGCTCGGAGCGAAGCGTTCGCTTCAGAGATTCGGCGCAAAAGCGCCAGCATCAAGGCGAACGTTTGCTCGACCGCCGCAATAACGTTCGCGCTCGGCGTATTCAGGACAACAACGCCCGCTTCCGTCGCTGCCTTCACGTCGATCGAGTCAACGCCGACGCCCGCACGAGCGATTACTCGAAGGTTTCGCGCCTTGCTGATGAGCGCGGCATCAACCGGTGTTTGCGATCGGACAATCAGCCCATCGGCTTCCGTTAGTTCATCGAGAAGCCGCTCGCGTGTATCACCGTGACACGTGACGACCTCGATTCCTGACTCGCGCAACACGATTGAGCCGCTTTCAGAGAACGGCTCCGCGACGATCACTCGCTGCGCACGCCCGTCAGCAATCATCACGTCCGCTATTGTCTGAGCGTACGCCGACGCCTTCGCTAGGTCGCAAACCGCGCAGCGTCGTAGGCCAGCGGCCTCGTGAAATACCGCGCCGCGCTTACTGCGCTGACCAACATCGGCCGCGAACTCTGGGAGCGGCGGCTCGTGACAGGCACTAGCGGCAACCTCAGCGCGCGGCTCGACGATGGTTCGCTCCTGATGACACGCGCGGGAATCTCGCTTCGCGATCTAAGCGGTAGAGATTTCGTCGTCACGGACGCCGCCGGCAATCGCACCGGCAAAAACCGTCGGCCCACGAGTGAATATCAACTGCACGTGGCTGCATATCAAACGCGTCATGACATTAGCGTTGCACTGCATACGCATCCCACGTTTTGCGTCGTTTGGTCCAAGTGCAACGCCGTCTTGCCGCGCGATACCGTGGGGGCGCGTGAGTCGCTTCGCGATGTCGCTGTTGCGGCGTACGAGCGGCCGGGCAGCGCCGAGCTTGCAAACGCTGTGGCCGGAGCGCTTAGCCGCGCTGACAATGTCTTGATGACGCGACATGGGTTCTTGGCGGTTTCCAGCTCCGTCGAAGATGCATTTCTCCAGACGGATCTCGCCGAAGAGGCAGCGCGCATTGCATACTTCAGCCGGATAGCGGGCTTGACGCCAACCGACCAGAAATGAAGGCGGCCTTGCACACCGCGCACGGGGGCCCCACGCGCTTTGCGTGTGGGGGGCGTGCAGGCGCTTGCGCCGGAACGCCTTTTAAACCAATGGGGTCCCCGATGCGCGCAGCGCATTGGGGAGAGGTGGCAGAGCGGTTGAATGCACTCGCTTGGAAAGCGGGCAGAGGTGATGAGCCTCTCGAGAGTTCGAATCTCTCCCTCTCCGTGTCCAGTGTCAGCCTGAGCTTGTCGAAGGACCGCGTCCATCGTTGCCCTTTGAGGAACTCAGCGTGACACAGAAGCGCCCTTTGCTCTCGCATATCGACCTTCGCGTGCGCGACAGGGCGCGCGCCGTAGCCTTTTACGATGCAATCCTCGGAGCGTTGGGATTTACGCGTCGTGACGGCGACGAGTGGACTTCCTACCGCGACGCTTCGGTGACGCCGGGCGGGCCGGGCGACTTTGAGTGGTTAGGATTCACTCAGGACGCTGCGCCCGCGCCCAATAAAAATCGCATTGCGTTCGTGGCGCTTTCAAATGCGGAGGTAGACAAAGTTGCCGCAATCCTACGAGAAACCGGCACCAACATCGAGGGTCCGAACTATGACGAAGGCCCAGGCTACTATGCGGTTTTCTTTGAGGATCCGGACGGACATCCGCTCGAAGTTTGCTGCCGCGTCGAGTAGCTTATATCACGCGTTCTATGTGAGCCAGCCAGAAGTCGA
>Ga0213876_10001195_pt1 | contig 16414 bp, 16 predicted proteins | sample BarmaccomBMRX_R9_FD_160113 | JGI IMG/M metagenome (GOLD analysis project Ga0213876, IMG submission 160113) | Root-associated microbial communities from Barbacenia macrantha in rupestrian grasslands, the National Park of Serra do Cipo, Brazil - RX_R9 | ecosystem: Host-associated > Plants > Roots... | reverse complement strand
CATGGGTGCGACGTTCAGCGACGAGGCCGCCCGTGACGCCGTGCACCGTGCCCTCGCCGAGGGCGCCGATGTCATCGATGTGGGCGGCGTCAAAGCTGGCCCGGGCGACAATGTCGACGCCGAGACGGAGATCGCCCGGCTGGTGCCGTTCATCGAGTGGCTCCGGGGTGCCTACCCGGACCAGCTGATCAGCGTCGACACCTGGCGTTCGGAGGTTGCCAGGGTGGCCTGCGCGGCGGGCGCCGACCTGATCAACGACAGCTGGGGTGGCGTCGACCCGGCCATGCCCGAGGTGGCCGCGGAGTTCGGCGCCGGCCTGGTGTGTTCGCACACCGGCGGTGCGATGCCGCGGACGCGTCCCTTCCGGGTGAGCTACGGTACGACGACCCGCGGTGTGGTGGACGACGTGATCAGCCAGGTAACCGATGCCGCCGAGCGGGCGGTCGCGGCCGGTGTGGCCCGCGACAGAGTGCTGATCGATCCCACTCACGATTTCAACAAGAACACCTTCCACGGGCTGCTCCTGTTGCGCCACGTAGTCGATCTTGTTATGACCGGGTGGCCTGTGCTCATGGCTTTGAGCAACAAGGACTTCGTCGGGGAGACTCTGGGCGTGGAATTGACCGAACGGCTCGAGGGAACACTGGCGGCCACGGCGCTGGCCGCGGCCGCGGGTGCCCGCATGTTTCGGGTGCACCAGGTCGCCGCTACCCGACGAGTGCTGGACATGGTGGCCTCGATCCAGGGAACGCGCCCGCCAACGCGCACGGTAAGGGGCCTCGCATGACCGCATCTGAGGTGGTCGGAGAGCTTGCTCCGCGGTGGAACCGGCCCAGTTGGACGATCGACGAACTGGAAGCCGTCAAGGCCGGACGGACGATCTCGGTGGTGCTGCCGGCCCTCGACGAGGAACAAACCATCGAATCGGTGATCGACAGCATCTCGCCGCTGGTCGACGGCTTGGTTGACGAGCTCATCGTGCTGGACTCCGGCTCAACCGACGACACCGAGATCCGCGCCATCGCCGCCGGTGCACGCGTCGTCAGCCGCGAACAGGCGTTGCCCGGCGTGGCAACCCGCCCCGGCAAAGGCGAGGCGTTGTGGCGTTCGTTGGCGGCGACCCGCGGCGACATCGTGGTGTTCGTCGACTCCGACTTGATCAACCCGCATCCGATGTTCGTGCCGTGGCTGATCGGCCCGCTACTCACCTGCGACGACATCCACCTGGTCAAAGGTTTCTACCGACGGCCGCTGCAGGGCGACGGTGCGACCACCGGGGGCGGGCGCGTCACCGAGTTGGTGGCCCGGCCATTGTTGGCGGCGCTCCGGCCGGAGCTGGGCTGCGTGCTGCAACCGCTCGGCGGCGAGTACGCGGCCACCCGTTCGCTGCTGACGTCGCTGCCGTTCGCCCCGGGCTACGGCGTGGAGATCGGGCTGCTGGTCGACACTTTCGACCGTCTGGGCCTGGACGCGATAGCGCAGGTCAACCTGGGTGTGCGGGCCCACCGCAACCGGCCGTTGGACGAGCTCGGCGCGATGAGCCGTCAGGTCATCGCGACCCTGCTGTCCAGGTGCGGGATTCCCGACTCCGGGATCGGCCTGACCCAGTTCTTCGCCGACGGTGAGGGCTATATCCCGCACACCTCGCCGGTATCGCTGGTGGACCGGCCGCCGATGGGATCTCTGTAGGGCAAGATCGACGGCGTGGCGTTGGTGTTGCTGTACCTGGTGGTGCTGGTCCTGGTGGCGATTGTGTTGTTCGCCGCGGCAAGCGTGCTGTTCGGCCGCGGTGAGCAGCTGCCGCCGCTGCCGCGGGCGACGACAGCGACGGTGCTCCCGGCGTTCGGTGTCACCGGCGCCGATGTCGATGCCGTCAAGTTCACCCAGGTGCTGCGCGGCTACAAGACCAGCGAGGTGGACTGGGTGCTGGACCGGCTGGGCCGCGAGCTCGAGACGCTGCGGGGTCAGTTGGCGGCGATCCACGCCACCGAAACCGAGCGCGCTGCCGCGGAACCTGACGAGGTTGAGGATCGTCAGGACAAGGTATGAGCGACGATGGGCTGGTCCGGTGCGGTTGGGCAGAGATGCGCCCCGGGCCAAGCGCCGAGCTGTACCGCAACTACCACGACCAGGAATGGGGTCGCCTGTTGTGCGACGGCGTGGCGCTCTTCGAGCGGATGAGCCTGGAAGCCTTTCAGAGCGGCCTGTCGTGGCTGATCATCCTGCGCAAGCGGGACAATTTCCGGCGCGCTTTCGACGGGTTCGACGTCGATACGGTCGCCCGCTACGGCGACGCCGACGTGCAACGGTTGCTGGCCGATGAGGGCATCGTCCGCAACCGGGCCAAGATCGAGGCGACCATCGCTAATGCGCGCGCGGCCGCTGAGCTGGGTACTCCCGAGGACTTCTCGAAGCTGCTGTGGTCGTTCGCCCCGCCACCGCGGTCCCGGCCGGCGAATGGCTCGGAAATCCCCTCCACCAGCGTGGAATCTCAAGCGATGGCGCGTGAGCTGAAGCGGCGTGGTTTCCGGTTCGTGGGTCCCACCACCGCCTATGCGCTGATGCAGGCGACCGGGATGGTTGACGACCATATCCGGGACTGCTGGGTGCCTGCAGCCCGGTGACCCAGCTTCTCCAGCGGCCCGACGAGGTCCGGTAATCGGGTCAGGCGGGGTAATGGTGCGGGTCGTCGGTGGGCCGGCATTCGGGTGCGCGGGACGGTGATGCCCCTAGAAGTGGGTCTTTGTGCATTGGTTGACCGGGATAAGGAACAATGGGGGGGTGACTTGGCAGTTCAAAGTCGGGTATGACTGGAAATCCACTGGCGGGGCATGCTCGGCGCCGACCAGGTCCGCGAGGGCGGGCCAGCTCGAACCTGGAGGGAGCACTCGATGGCGGCGATGAAGCCCCGGACCGGAGACGGTCCGCTCGAAGCAACCAAAGAGGGGCGCGGCATCGTGATGCGGGTACCACTGGAGGGCGGCGGTCGACTGGTTGTCGAGCTGACGCCCGACGAAGCCGCCGCGCTGGGTGATGAACTGAAGGGTGTTACCAGCTAACACCGGCTGCTTTAAGCACACACCTTGCGATAGATGTCCAGTGTCTGCTCGGCGACGTGTGCCCATGAGAATGCCTCCACGCAGCGCTGGCGTCCTGCCTGACCGAAACGCCGCGCCTTATCGGGGTCGGCGACCAATTCATTGACCGCCTGGGCCAATCCCGCCTGGTATCCGGCCGCGTCGTGCGGGTCGTAGTGCACCAGCGTCCCGGTGACTCCGTCGACCACCACCTCAGGTATCCCGCCGACGTCGGACGCCACCACCGGGGTCCCGCAGGCCATTGCTTCCAGGTTCACGATGCCCAACGGCTCGTACACCGATGGGCACACGAAAACTGTTGCCGCCGAAAGTATCTCACGCAGCTCCCCGACGGGAAGCATATTCCTGATCCAGAACACCCCGCTGCGATAGTGGGCCAGTTCCGCCACCGCGGAACCTACCGCGTCGGCTATCTCCGGAGTGTCGGGCGCGCCGGCGCACAGCACCACCTGAACATCTGGGCTGAATCGGTGCGCGGCCGCGACCAGGTGCTCGACGCCCTTCTGCCGGGTGATCCGCCCGACGAACGCCACGACCGGCCGACCCGGATCGACCTGCAGATCGGCCAGGACGGACCCGGTGCGTGGCGGGCCGCCGGGGTACCACACGTCGGTGTCGATCCCGTTGCGGACGACATGCACCACGCTTGGATCCAGCCTGGGGTAGACGCGCAGGATGTCTTCGGCCATGCCGTCGCTCACCGCGATGACGGCGTCGGCGGCCAGCACCGCGGTGTGTTCCACCCACGTCGAGACGTGGTACCCGCCGCCGAGTTGTTCGGCCTTCCAGGGCCGCAGGGGTTCCAGCGAATGCGCCGTCAGGACATGCGGGATGTCGAGGAGCAACTTGGCCAGGTGTCCGGCCAGGCCCGTGTACCAGGTGTGCGAATGCGCAACGGTGGCCCCCGCCGCGGCATTGGCCATCACCAGGTCGGACGACAAGGTCGACAGCGCCATGTTGGCGCCGCGCAATCGCGGGTCGGGCTGGTGCGCGATGGCGCCCGCCCGGGGTTCGCCCATGCAATGCACGTCCACCGTGCACAACCGGCGCAGTTGCGCGACCAGTTCGGTGACGTGGACGCCGGCCCCCCCGTAGACCTCTGGTGGGTACTCCCGCGTCATCATCGCCACCCGCATACCCGCACCGTAGTTCGGCTCGTCCCGCGCCCGCACCTCGGGCGGGGGAGGAGCCGACCGGTGGGGGCGAGTCGGCGCCGGTGCCACCCGCATTTCGGGCCGCGAACAGGCCAAATACCTTGACGGACAGCCCGTCAGAAACCGCCGTTTGCCGAGGATCCCCTGGCAGCGGTCCGCGGGTGCCGTTAGGTTTGAGCCATGAGGGAAGCGCCACACGTGCTCGGCATCGTTTTGGCCGGCGGTGAGGGCAAGCGGCTCTACCCACTGACGGCGGACCGGGCCAAACCCGCGGTTCCGTTCGGCGGCGCTTACCGGCTGATCGATTTCGTGCTCTCCAACCTCGTCAACGCCCGGTATCTGCGGATCTGCGTTCTAACCCAATACAAGTCGCATTCACTCGACCGCCACATCTCGCAGAACTGGCGGCTGTCCGGCCTGGCCGGCGAATACATCACCCCGGTGCCCGCGCAGCAGCGCCTGGGCCCGCGCTGGTATACCGGCTCGGCGGACGCCATTTACCAGTCGCTGAACCTGATCTACGACGAAGACCCCGACTACATAGTCGTTTTCGGCGCCGACCACGTGTATCGGATGGATCCCGAACAGATGGTCCGCTTCCACGTTGACACCGGGGCGGGTGCGACCGTCGCCGGCATTCGGGTTCCGCGTTCCGAGGCGCACGCCTTCGGGTGCATCGATTCCGACGATTCGGGCCGCATCCGCAGCTTCCTGGAGAAGCCGATGGACCCCCCGGGGACTCCGAACGACCCCAACGTGACCTTTGCCTCGATGGGCAACTACATCTTCACCACCAAGGTCCTGATCGACGCGATACGCGCCGACGCCGACGATGATCACTCGGATCACGACATGGGTGGTGACATCATTCCGCGGCTGGTGGACGACGGCATAGCGGCGGTCTACGACTTCAGCGACAACGAGGTGCCCGGTGCCACCGACCGCGACCGCGCCTACTGGCGTGACGTGGGAACGCTGGACGCCTTTTACGACGCGCACATGGATCTGGTGTCCGTCCATCCCGTGTTCAACCTGTACAACAAGCGCTGGCCGATCCTGGGCGCCTCGGAGAACCTGGCGCCGGCCAAGTTCGTCAACGGGGGCTCCGCTCAGGAGTCGGTGGTGGGGGCGGGCAGCATCATCTCTGCGGCGTCCGTGCGCAATTCGGTGTTGTCGTCCAATGTCGTGGTTGACGACGGCGCGATCGTGGAGGGCAGTGTGATCATGCCGGGCGCGCGGGTCGGCCGCGGCGCGGTGGTGCGCCACGCGATCCTGGACAAGAACGTCGTTATCGGTCCCGGTGAGATGGTCGGAGTGGATCTGGAGAAGGATCGCGAACGCTTCGCGATCAGCGCCGGCGGCGTGGTCGCGGTGGGCAAGGGCATTTGGGTGTAGCGCCCCCCGCGAGCAGACGCAAAAGCACCCATTTCGGCACGAAATGGGTGCTTTTGCGTCTGCTCGGCGGAAACGGCGGAAACCGCCGGCGCCTCAGCAGCGCACGTCTCGGCTTCGAAAAGCCATGGCTCCCAACAGGATAAGCACCGCATCGAGCCCGGTCAGCCAGAGCAGCGGCAGCGCGGTGAAGTCGCCTGCGCCGACCCGTGGAACGTGTGCGAACGGCTCCAAATCCAGGACCCACTGCGGGGATCCCGACAGCGAACCGAGCAGGTACACGGCAACGAATCCGACCAGCACGGCCCACGCCGCCGGCGTGAATCGCGGTGCTACACCGAACAATCCGAGCGTCACCGCGGCCATCAGCCAGACCGCGGGCAGTTGTGCCGCCGCCGTGCCGAGCACGGTGCTGAGCTTGCCGCCGACGTCACCGGCGGCCACACCATAGGTCAGTCCCGCCGTCGCGCCGGACAGTAGCAGCGCCAGCCCGGACCCGGCCAGCGCCATCACCAAATGGCTTGCCAGCCAACGGGTCCGCGGGAGCGCCCCGGCGAGCAGTGTCTCGGCCCGCTGCCCCGCCTCCTCCTGGTGCAGCCGCAGCGTCAGTGAGGTGGCGAAGGCCGCCGCGATCATGCCCAGCATGCCGAAGCCAACGGCGATAAAGGCTTGCTCGAGCGCGCCGGTGCCGCCGAGCCGTGCGACGATGTCACGCGCGGTGCCGCTGCTACCCAGCTCGTCGGCGATCCCGTGCGTCACGCTGCCGATCAGTAGCCCGTACAGGCACAGACCCACCGTCCACAACAGCACCGAGCCACGGTCAAGTCGCCACGCCAGCCCGACGGCGTTTCCCAGCGATGGCGACGCGCCACCGGGTCCGGCGCGTTCGGCGATCAGTCCGGCGCCGACGTCGCGGCCGGCGAGCAACCGGTAGGCCACCGCCGTGAGCGCCGCGGCGGTCGTCAGGTGCAGCAGCAACACCCACCAGTGATCGCCCGCATAGGGCCTGGCCTGCAGCGACCACCCCAGCGGGGAGAGCCAGGACAACGCGCCCGAGCCGGCATCCCCGATCGCGCGCAGCGTGAACGCCGCCCCCAGCACGCTGAAGGCGATGCCACGGGCGGTTCGCGCGCTCGGCGACAGTTGCGCGGCCACGGCGGCGACGGCCGTGAAGACCAGGCCCGAGGCGGCCAGCGCCGCGCCGAAGACCACCGACCCGGCCGCCGGGACGCTGGTGGTCAACAATCCCGCCGCGCCGATCACGCCGGTGAGGATTGACGCCGAGAATGACAACAGCAGCGCGGCAGTCAGACTGGCGTAGCGGCCGACGGCGGTCGAGTCGATCAGTTCGGCACGCCCGGTCTCCTCGTCGGCACGGGTGTGCCGGATCAACGTGAGGATGACCGCCACCGCGATGAGCACATGGAACATCCCGGCCTTCCAGATGCCGACCGCCCCGAGGCTGTCGTTGTAGACCTGGCCGTACAGGGCGCGCTGGGCCGGGCTTGCCAGGATCGAGGCGGCGAACGTCGCGCGCTCGGCCTGGGTGGGGTAGACCTTTTCGATGCTGCCGATGTACACGCTGGCCAGCGGTATCGACAGCAGCAACACCCAGAGTGGCAACACGACCCGGTCGCGGCGCAAGTACAACCGCAGCAACCCCAGCGTGCCCGCGAAATGCGGATTGTGGTGCGGTGCCGGCTGTGGTGCGGGGCGGTGCAGCGTCACGGCGGTCATATCGCTGCCTTTTCGCTGTAGTGGCGCAGGAAGAGCTCTTCCAGGGACGGCGGCTGGCTCACCAGGCTGCGGACACCGGCATCGCCGAGCACCCGGATCAGTTCGCCCAGACTCTCGCTGTCGACCTGTGCGCGCAACGTGCGGCCGTCGACGCTGACGTCCTCGACTCCCTTGATTCGAGTGATATCGCCTGGATCGCCGATCATTTCGGCCTTGATGGAAGTGCGGCTGAGGTGACGCATCGATTCCAGCGAACCGCTTTCGACCGTCTTACCCGCTTGGATGATGGTCACCCGCTCGCACAGCGCCTCGGTCTCGGCCAGGATGTGGCTGGACAACAGGACAGTGGTACCGCGATCACGCGCATCACTGACGCATTGCTGAAACACGTTTTCCATCAACGGGTCCAGCCCGCTGCTCGGTTCGTCCAGCAAGAGCAGGCTGGCCCGCGACGAGAACGCCGAAATCAGAGATACCTTCTGCCTGTTGCCTTTTGAGTAGGCACGCACCTTCTTGTGCGGGTCCAGTTCGAAGCGCTCGATCAGCTCCGTCCGCCGCGCCTGGTCGATGCCGCCGCGCATCCGGGCCAGTAGATCGATGGTCTCGCCACCGGTCAGCGACGGCCAGAGCGTGACATCGCCTGGCACGTAGGCGATTTGGCGGTGCAACTGGACGGCGTCGGCCCACGGGTCACCGCCCAGCAGTCGCGCGGTGCCGCCGTCCGCCTTTACCACACCCAGCAGGATGCGGATGGTCGTGGACTTACCGGCGCCATTCGGACCGAGGAAACCGTGCACTTCTCCTTCGCGCACGGTCAAGTCCAGACCGTCGAGCGCACGCACCGAGCCGAAGTTCTTGGTGAGCCCGCGGACATCGATCGGCGTTTGGTCAGTCGGCATGGGAATCTCCTTGATCATCGTCGGCCAGAAACGCGTCATACATAGTGCGGTCGGCCATCAGGCCCTCGGTGTACATCTCGAGGGCGGGCAGCACCATGTCGCGGGCGTAGTCGCGCAGGACCACCCGCAGATCGGTTGGGGTTTCGTGCATTTGGATGTAAAGCAGCAAGCCGCCGCCGCCGGTGATGCCCAAATACCTGGCTCTGGCGTGGGGGTCGCGGCTGGGTTTGATGGTGCCGGCTTGGACCCCCTCCTGGAGGTATTCTTCGGCGTTGTCGATCATCTTCTGCCACAACATCTTTGCCAGCTCGCCGCCGGACTGCATGCTGCGTACCAGGTAGGTCACCAGCGGCGCGTAGGCCTCGATTTCAGCCAGCTGCCCAAGCCAGGTGGCCGGATCGTTGGACTGCATCGCCTCGGACTTGCTGCTGCGGATCTCGTCGGCCACGTAGTCGTCGCACGCCTGGCGCAGACCGTCCTTGGAACCGAAGTGGTGGATGACCAACGCGGCGCTGACGCCGGCGGCCTCGGCGATGGTCCGCAGCCCAACACCGAAACCGTGCTCACCGAACTGCTCGATGGCCGCCTCGCGGATTCGGGCGGTGGCGGTCAGGTCTGCTGAACGCATGTTCAGAATACTAAACGCCCGTTCAGCCGGAGTCAAGGCGTCGATGCCGACCGGGGCCGATGACTCGACGCCAACCCCCTGGCCCACCTTGGCCGCGCGATCGACGATTAGGTGTGTCGAACGCGGTTAATCTCAACCAGATGACCAGCCCGCAGATCCCCGAGGAACTCCGCAACCGCGATCCGGAGTTCATCCGCGCGGTCCTGCCCACCCTGTGGCTGGCGTCGACGGTGTGGTTCCGCGCCGAAGTGCACGGCTTTGAAAACGTTCCGGACGAGCCGGTGCTGTTCGTGGGCAACCACAGCGGCGGGGGTGCCACCCCGGACACGTTCCTCTTCCTGCTGGCCTATAACACCTTTTTCACTGTCGAAGGCCGCCCGCTGTACGCGTTGGCGCACGACACCGTCACAAACGCACCGGTCATCGGCGGGCTGACCCGAAAGCTCGGCGTGGTTCCGGCGGACAACTCCTTTGCCGAGCACATCTTCACCAGCGGCGGCTCCGCGCTCGTCTACCCGGGCGGCGACGTCGAGGCGCTACGGCCCTGGCGTGACCGGAACAAAATCATCTTTTCGGGCCGCAAGGGCTTCCTGAAGTTGGCGCACCGCTGCAACGTCAACATCGTCCCCGTGGTTGCCACCGGCGGGCACGACACCTTCTTCGTGCTCAACGACGGCCGTCGCACCGCGCAACGGTTGCGCTTGGACAAGCTGGCCCGGGTCAAGAGCCTGCCGCTGACGCTCAGCGTCCCATGGGGTCTGCTGCCCTTCCCGCTTCCGCATTTCCCGCTACCGGCGAAGATCCGCGTGCAGGTGCTCGAGCCGGTCGATCTGCGCGCCCGGTTCGGCGATGAACCGGATTGGGACCAGGCGTACGACTACGTCAACAGCGTCATGCAGGTCGGACTGTCAAAACTGGCCAGCAGGACCGTCGTCCCGATGGTGCGGTGAGATGACCCAGAAGGTTACCGTGGCGCGGACGATCCGCTGCCCCGTCGACGACACCGCCGCCTTCATCACCGACCCGCATCGGTTGTTTCCCAAGGTGACCACGTTCAGCCGATGCCGCTTCGTCGAGGCCTGTGCGGACGGCGAACTGTGGGATGTCTACCTGGACAGCGGCACTATCCACCTCGGCGGACGGGTGCTGATCACCTCTTCCGACGGCAGGCGCGTGACGTGGGAATCGGTGCGGGGAACCCGGCACTCCTTCGAGGCCCTCGTCGAGCCCGACGGCGAAGGCAGCAGTCTCACAATGACTTTGACGTTTTCGGCCAGCGGATTGGGCTTCGCCCGGCTCAGCGAGATCGTCGGGCGCGGCTTGGTCAGCCGCAACCTGCACGCCGCGGCCGAGGAGATCCGCCATTACCTCGAGTTTGAGAGAGAGCCGCGAACTAATCCCGGACGGCGGCGAGGAGGCCGTCGCCGAGCGGGACCAAAGCCGGGGTGAGCCGCTCGTCCTCGGCGATGAGCCGGGCCGCTTCGCGGACGGCGGTCACCTCGGTGTCGCGCGCCGACGGATCGCCGGCGCGTCCGCCCAGCGCCGCCCGATGCACCACGATGACACCGCCGGAACGCAGCAGCCGCACGCCTTCCACGACGTAATCCGGCTGGTCGATGGGGTCGGCGTCGATGAACACCAGGTCATAGGAATCATCGGCGAGCCGGGTCAGCACCTCCTGGGCGCGGCCGCTGATCAGCCGGGTCCGCGACTGTCCGATGCCCGCCTCGGTGAAGGCCTCCTTGGCCAGCCGCAGATATTCGGGCTCGATGTCGATCGTGGTCAAGACGCCGTCGTCGCTCATGCCGGACAGCAACCAGAGCCCACTGACCCCCACGCCGGTGCCCACCTCGGCGACGGCCTTACCACCGCTGAGCTTGGCCAGCAGACTCAGCAGCGCACCGACCGCCGGCGTCACCGCGCCGGCGCCGATGTCGGTGGCCCGCTCGCGGGCGCCAGCCAGGACCGCGTCCTCTGATATCGATCCCTCGGCGTGCGCGGAAAGGGACTCGGCTCGACTGGGCGCCGCCTGGCCGGAACTGTTGTCGGTGCCGTCGTCCATGTCCGCAGCGTATTTCATTTATGGGTGGCGCTCGGCAGGCGCGCCTGAGACCGGCCGTTGCGACACGCCCAAAGCCTGTAGAGCGACGAAGGTCACCGCGCGAGTCATATCCGCTGGAAAACGCAGGTAACGAAATGGTTTCTCAGGCAAACCTCAGTATGTTCCTATATCGCACATACGCGGGTACGCGACGGTAACCGTATGGAACGCGGAGGGCAGTGGGCGGGGAATACAAGTTGGCGACTTCGTGTTGCGGCTGACGAATTGCGCGAACTGCCCAAGCTTGACGGCAGGTCATATCCGGAGGAACCAATAATCACCACGTTGAGCCCGACCACCATGTCGCATCCCAAGGAGTGGAACGACGACGAGTGGGTGGAACCGTCCGAAACGTTGTCTGGCACGGCGGTGTTCGACGCGACCGGAGACAAGGCGGCCATGCCGTCCTGGGATGAGTTGGTGCGGCAGCACGCCGACCGGGTGTATCGGCTGGCCTATCGGTTGTCGGGCAACCAGCAGGACGCCGAGGACCTGACCCAGGAGACCTTCATCAGGGTGTTCCGGTCCGTCCAGAACTACCAGCCCGGAACTTTCGAGGGCTGGCTGCACCGCATCACCACCAACCTGTTCCTGGACATGGTCCGCCGGCGGGCGCGCATCCGGATGGAGGCACTCCCCGAGGATTACGACCGGGTGCCGGCCGACGAGCCCGACCCCGAGCAGATCTACCACGACTCGCGGCTGGGTCCCGACCTGCAGGCGGCCCTGGATTCGCTGCCGCCGGAATTCCGCGCGGCGGTGGTGCTCTGCGACATCGAGGGCCTGTCCTACGAGGAGATCGGCGCCACGCTGGGCGTGAAGCTGGGCACCGTGCGCAGCCGGATCCACCGGGGGCGTCAGGCGCTCCGCGATTACCTGGCCGCGCACCCCGAGGCAGGCATCCACGCCAAGTCGGCCTAGCGATCCGGCAGACTAACCGTCCCGATCTGGGTTACCGGGCAGGTGGGTTCGCCCCGCGCGCGCCGCGGCCTGGGTGCGGTTGTCGACGCCAAGCTTGGCCAGGACCGCCTCGACGTGGTGGCCGACGGTCTTGGGGCTGATGGACAGTTCGGTGGCGATGTCGGCGTCGCTGTGGCCGGCGGCGATCAGGGTGAGGACTTCGCGTTCGCGGCGGCTCAGTCCGTCGGGGTCGGCGTGGATGTCGGCGCGGCGGGTGCGCGGGGTGGGGCCGCGCATCCCGGTGAGACGTTGTTTGGCCCGGCGGGCCGCGGCGGTGGCGCCGAGGTCGCGGAACGTGGCCAGCGCCGACTCCACCGCGGCGGCGTCGCCGCCGAGTCGGGCGATGGCCGCCTCGTAGGGGCAGCCGCGGCGCGTCCATTCGGCCGCGGCGCCCGCCCAGTCGCCGCTCGCCTCCAGCTGGAACGGGTTGGTCGGGTCGTCGACGGCGAGGGGCTCTTCCGTGCCTCCGGGCAAGCGCGCCCAGCGCTGCAGCGAGCCAGTCAGCCAGGGATTCCTGTCGGTGCCGATGGTGGCCAGCGCGTCGCGTGCCTCGGTGCGGGCGGTGTGGTCGTCGCCGGCCAGCCAGGCGGCCTCGGCGCGCGCGGCCCAGACCGGGAAAAGCCGCGACTGATCCAACTCCGAGCTGCCCGAGACCTGATCAGCCAGCGCGGAGATCGGTGGCTCGCCGCGGCGCGCGCGGATCAGGGTCAGCGCGCGTCTGGGCGCGATCCGATGCAGCGCCGGCAGGCCGGGGCGGGTGAGCACGTCCTCGGCACACGCGCGGGCATTTTCCCAGTTGCCTCGATGCAGGCCGACCACGGCGGTGATGCCGACGACGAAGGCCTCGAACATGAACAGGTTATGGTCGCGGCAGTAGGCGAGGGTGTCCGCGATGAAGTGATCGGCCCGATCGAGGTCGTAGTGCAGCGCCGCGGCGGCGCATATGTCGGCCCCTAGTTTGCCGGCGTCTTCGCCGCGGCTGTCGGTGGCCATCGCCTGCCGCCACGCCGCTTCCAGCTCGTCCCACCCGCTGTTGGTGCGCAGCACGCGGGCCAACGCGGCTGCCCCGCGCGCCCGGATGACGACCGCGTCATCACCCAGCTGTGCGCCCACGGTGATCGCGCGGGCCGCGTAGTCGGGGACGGCCGGATCCCAACCGAGAACGCTGAAGTCGGCCATGTGCATCAGCGAGCGGGCCAGCTGCGGACATGGACCGGCGTCTTCTACCAGCCGCAGCGACGCCAGCCCCGCGTCGGCGGCCTCACTGACGCGGTTCAGCAAGATCAGCTCATGCGAGAGCCAGCGCAAGTCGTCGCTTTCCGTGAGTCGGTCGCCCAAAGCGCGGCGCAGCGTGATCGCCTCACGCCACGAGGACACGCCACCGAGGCCGCTGAGGTATCCGGCCAACGCGTGTTGTTCGAGCCAGACCACCTTCTGTTCGGTGGGGGCGGTGCCGGCGTGGCGCAGCACCAGCGCGTAGAGGTCGGCGGCTTGGCGGTGCGCCCCCAAGGCGGCCGCCCGCCGGGCCGCGGCGATCCCGTACCGCACCGCGGCCTGCCGCTCTCCGGCCAGGTCGGCGTGAAACGCCAACGCCGCCAACGTGTTCGGATCGACCGGCGATTCGGCCAGCGCCTCCAGCGCGCGGGTATGTAAGACCTTGCGCTGGTAGTCGTCGATGCGGTCCAGCGTCGCGCGCCGGGCCAGCTCGTGGCGGAACCCGATCGCCTCGCGGTCGGCGACCAGCACCCCGGCATCCAGGCATTCGGCCAGCCCCGCACCCGCCGCCGGACATACCTGTCCCACCAGCGCGGGGTCGGCGTGCGGTCCGCAGACCGCCGCCGCCTGCGCGGTCTGCCGCCCGACTGCCGACAGTCGAGCCAGCCGTCCCCATACCGCCTCGGAAACACTGCGGGGCAACGCGTTCCGGTCCAGGTCAGCCGCCCCGGCGGCCAGCACCTCGGTGACAAAAAACGGGTTTCCGCCGGTAAGCTCGTGCAACCGGTCGGCGTTGAGGCCGCTGCCGGCTGCCAGCGCCGCCACCGCGTCGCGGGTGAGCGGCGCCAACCCGATGCGGCACACCGCCGCACACGTCGCCACGTCGCCCAGCACCACCGAGAGTGGGTGCTGGGCGTCGAGCTCGTCGTCGCGATACGAGACCACCAGCAGCAGCGGCAGCGACGCGATGCGCCGTGCCAAAAAGCGCACCAGATCCAGGGTGGCCCCGTCGGCCCAATGGGCGTCTTCGATCACCCACACCCAGCGGTGCCCGTCACGCAGCACCGCCAACAGCCGCCGATACAGCGCCGCGGTGTCACCGGCGTCGATCGCCGCTCCCAGCGCGCGGGCCGCCTCGGGGCCGAACCCGGCCAGCGCGTCGAGCAGCGGGCCCAATGGCTGCGGCGCCGCCAGCGGGTCACACCCGCCGGCCAGCATCCGCACCGCCGGATCCAGGCCCCGGCAAAAACCGGTGATCACCGCGGTCTTGCCCACCCCGGCCTCCCCGCGCAGCAACACCACCTGGCCGGCACCGCGGCGCAGCGCGCGCGCGAGCGCACCCAGCTGGGCCAGCACGGCCTCGCGCTCGAGCAAACGCTGCGCCGGACGGCCGGTTTTCACGGCGCGGTCCCGCCGGCGCACGCCAGCCAGCGAGCGCCCCGACCAGGCCGCTGGGGAGAATCCTGGGCCGCAGCAACCACACATCCGGACATGATGCGGATTCACTGTAGCTGCGCCGCGGCGGCTGAGCACGCCCATCGGGCGCACCACCCGCCCCGTGCCACGGCGCACCCCGTGCAACAGTCCACGCAACTCGGCCAGCACCGCCTCGCGCTCCAGCCAAGCGCTCCGCTGGAGTCGGACCCAATGAAGTGGTCGTCATCTCGGATGCTTCAGAAAATAGGGAAAATTCCCCATCAACCCCGCCCGGCCGCCGGCGCACACTTCATAGCGAGCGCCCCGGGAGGCCACCCGAACAAAGCCGGGGCCACAGTAACCGCACATCCGGACATGATGCGGATTCACTGGAGCGCCGACGGCCCCCCGGGCGCGCCCAATACGGACCGTCGCCGCTGAGTCGCGAAAGGGGGCGGAGGCGATGCATCGAAAGGACCCGACCATGAACACGGGGCGCATTTTGAAGCGGATCGCTGTCGGGGCAGTGCTGTCGGCCGGCATCGCGGGGGCCGGTATGGGGCTGTCCGCGGGCACCGCCCAAGCCGTCGGCGGTCCGCTGCAGTGGTGTCCAGGACAACCGTTGCCAGGAGGCGGCGTGACATGGGATATGACGGTCTGCCACACCTACTACTACGTGATGACCGGGCAGGGGAATTCTGGTTCCCCGTATATCTGGGACGGGCCGAATCCCCCGGGATATCAACCGCCACCGAACATGCCGCCGTTATGGGTTCCGTGAGCCGCGCGATATTTTCAGAGGGAATCTTCGATGACGGACTGGGGTGACCCCGAGCGACGCATCGCCGAACTCGAACGTCGGCGGCCCGGCGGGAAGCCAGTCGACGGCGCTGACCCGGCGTTCACATTCGACGCCTCGCGAGGACACGGCCGTACTCATGCCCCGGACGAGACGGAGCGCGGTGACAACCGCGTGTGGATCTTCTTTGGACTGGTGTTTGTCCTACCCATCGCTGCCGTCGTCTGCCTATGTGTCACAACAGGATTGGTCACCCTGAATCCGTCGAGCGCGTTGTGGATGAGCGGGATCGTGTGCGGCGGCGGGTATCACCTTGCCAACGACAACAAGCACTACGACACGCCTTCGGGCGGCTCGGGGATCACGATGAGCTTCCGATGTGTCAGCGGGAACAACTCGTATCACGCCAACGATTTTGCGATCTTCGGGCTGCAGTTCTTGCTCGTCGGGCTAGTGTTGTGCGCCGCCGTGGCGGTCGGTGTCCTGATGTGGCGGCTGTTGCCCAAGCGCGCGACCGAGCGCCGCCGACGCCGCCCGGCGAGGGCGGCGCTGATCGCCGCTATCGTCACGATGCTGCCTGCCATCGGGATCATCGGCTACGTCCTATCCCGCGCGTCGCCGCCCACCACCGGGGTGCCATTATCCCCGTCGGCGACCACGACTGCGCTGGTCGCATCCCAGCCGGCGCCGCCAGTGGCGGCACCGGTCATGCCAACCACAACGCCCGCCGGTCCCGTTCAAATCACGTATTCAGTGACCGGTATCAAGGCGCCTGCCGACAGCATCATGGTCACGTACGTGGACGCGTCGGGCCGACTGCGTACCCAGCCCGACGCCGACATCCCGTGGACGCTGACCCTGGCCCCCACCTCGCCGAGCGCCGTCCGGTCGGTGCAAGCTTCCAGCTTGCTTGGGGATAGCCAGTTGAACTGCACGATCACCACAAGCGACGGCCGGGTGGTTAGTTCCAGTAATCGCAACGACCCGCGGGTGAGCCGCTGGGGCTGATCCCCGG
>Ga0213876_10001194_pt1 | contig 16418 bp, 13 predicted proteins | sample BarmaccomBMRX_R9_FD_160113 | JGI IMG/M metagenome (GOLD analysis project Ga0213876, IMG submission 160113) | Root-associated microbial communities from Barbacenia macrantha in rupestrian grasslands, the National Park of Serra do Cipo, Brazil - RX_R9 | ecosystem: Host-associated > Plants > Roots... | reverse complement strand
CGAGGAGTTTCTTTCGCAACTCGCGCTTGTCACGAGTTTGGAAACCGAGGAGGTGGTGCGCGGTCGGTCAGACGACGATGAGCAGGTGACGCTTTCCAGCGTGCATCAAGCGAAGGGTTTGGAATGGAAAATCGTCTTTGTCATTAACCTGACGGAAGGCTCCTTCCCGAGCCATCGCTCGCTGGAGTCCGCCGACGCAATCGAGGAAGAGCGCCGGTTGTTCTACGTGGCCATCACGCGCGCGTGCGACGAGCTTTACCTGACACATCCGTTCATGAAACTGGGCGGCAGCGCTTACGGCGGCGATATGTTTCAACGGCCATCGCGTTTCCTTGGCGAAGTGCCGGCGGAGTTGTTCGAGAAATGGGAAATCGAGCGCGGTTTTTGATTTTTTTTGCCGCGGATGAACGCGGACGAAACACGGATTTTTCAGACAGAATTAACAAAATTAAACAGAATAAAAGGCGAGCGGAGTTCGCTTGGAACCCACCACGATTCTGTTCTCCTGGAATTGTGTTTAATTCTGTAATTCTGTCTGCTCTCTGAAAAACATCCGCGTTCATCCGCGGCTCCCAATTAGCTTTTGAGCAACCCGCCCACCAGCGCTTTTTCTTCCTTCAACTCATTCACGCTCGCGTCGATCTTCGCGCGGCTGAAATCGTTGATCGACACGCCTTGCACGATCTCGCGCTCGGTGCCGCTCGTCGCGCGCACGGGGAAGGAACAGATGAGTCCTTTTTCAATGCCGTAGGAACCGTCGGAGCAAAGCCCGACGCTCGTCCAATCGCCCGCCGGCGTTGGCTTGACCAAGGACGCCACCGTGTCCACCGCCGCGTTGGCCGCGCTCGCCGCGCTCGACGCGCCGCGCGCCTTGATGATCGCCGCGCCGCGCTGCTGCACGGTTTTGATGAAATCGCCTTCCAGCCACGCCCGGTCGCTGATGACTTCGGTCGCGGATTTGCCGTTGATTTTTGCGTTGTAAAAATCGGGATACTGCGTGGCGGAATGGTTGCCCCAAATGGCGAGGTTCGTCACCTCCGCGACCGGCGTGCCGGACTTCTGCGCGAGCTGCGCCTTGGCGCGGTTTTCGTCGAGCCGCGTCATGGCAAACCAGCGGTCCGCCGGCACGCCCTGCGCGTTGTTCATGGCGATGAGGCAGTTTGTGTTGCACGGATTGCCGACGACGAGAATGCGCACGTCGCTCGCCGCGTTTTTTTCAATCGCCTGACCCTGGCCGATGAAAATTTTGCCGTTGATGCCGAGCAGGTCGCCGCGTTCCATGCCGGCCTTGCGCGGCACGCTGCCGACGAGCAAGGCCCAGCTCACATCGCGAAAGCCTTCGTTGAGATCGGCGGTTGGAATGATCGAATGCACGAGCGGAAAAGCGCAGTCGTGCAGTTCCATGACGACGCCTTCGAGCGCGGGCAGCGCGGCGGGAATCTCGATGAGGTGCAGGACGACCGGCTGATCCGGCCCGAGCATGGAGCCGCTGGCGATGCGAAAGAGGAGCGAATAACCGATCTGGCCGGCGGCGCCGGTGATGGCAACGTGGATTGGGGATTTCTTCATGGCGAGTTAGCAATGATAACGCAGCGCAGCCCGGTTTTGCGCGCTGCTTTCCGCCCATTCGGGACAGGGAAGTTATTGGAAACGTCGCACGGCTGCTCGCAACTCCGCCAGCGTGCGGCCGTTTGCCGAGCCGTAGCGCACGGCCACGTAGCGCGCCGTGATCTCCGCGATCTGCGCCGCCCGCGCCGGCAGCGCCCGGCTCGCGCGCGCGGCGAAATCGAGCGGCCCCTCGTTCGCCGCGCGCGGCGGGAAATCCGCCGTCGCCGCAGGCGCCGCGCGCGGCGGATTTTTCTTTGAAACAAGGCGCGTCAGCCGCTCGCAGAACTGCCGATACAGCCGCACAGCCGGGTCTTCCGCCCGGCGCGCCAGCCACCACTTGCGCGCCCGCCACGCGAGCGCGCCGAGGGTCAGCGCCGCGCCGATGACCGCAAAGATCGCTCCGCCGCCGAGCGCCGCCGTCCATTCGCGGTGCGCGGACGCCGCCGCGCCGCCGCCGAGGTGCAACTGTTGAAACACTTTTTGCCCCAGCGCATTCAGCCCCAGCCGATCAAAGACTTGCTGCTGGCTTGGGGCGTCGTAATCGACCACCCACAGGTTCCATTGCTGCTCGAGCGAGTCCCACATGAACCGGCCTTGCTGGCTGGCCCAACGCCAGCCCGTCGGCTGCCGCAGTCGCCCCAACAACTCCTCGGTTTCCAGACTCCCGCCGTCGCTCCGTGCGCCGAGCGCCGCCAGCGCCGCGTAGGCTGGCGCGCCGTATTCGACGCGTTCCGGCGCGACGAACCCCGTCGGGTCAAAGCGCACCCAGCCGCGATTTTCCAGCCACACCTCGGTCCAGGCGTGCGCGTCCGCCTCGCGCACGGTGTAATGCCCGCTAAACGGGTTCCATTGCCCGCCTTGGTAACCGACCACGACGCGCGCGGGCAAATCAGCGGCCCGCATCAGGGTGCCGAACGCAGCGGCGAAGTGTTCGCAAAAGCCGCGCCGTTTGGAAAAAAGAAATTCGTCCAACGCCTGCGCCGGTTCCGCCGCGTAGCTGCCGGGAGTGAGCGAATACACGAAGCCGCCGTCGCGGAAAAACTCCAGCCCGCGCTGGGCGATGGTGCGTTCCTCCTCGCCGCGTTCCGTCTGCTGCGCGCGCCAGCTTTTTGCCAGCTCGCGCGCGCGATTGCCGAGGCGCGACGGCAGCCGCAGATAATTCGCGCGCAAATCCGGCGGCAGTGTCGGTGGCGCGCCCGGCGCGGCGGCGTTGCTCCCGCCGCTCAATCCGCCCGCCGTGCTGGGCTGCGATTCCACGCTGTAAATCACCGAACTCGTGATCTGCCGGTAGCTGCTCAAGTCGCCAGTGCTGTGTTGCAAAAAGCCCACCGCGGAGACAGCCAGCGGCCGGTCGAGCGCAAAGAGCCATTTGTGCCCGTGCGGTTCGACGAGCGTGATTTGCTGCGCGATGCGCACGACGCCCGCTGGAGGGTTGTTCACGGCTGACGGCGAGGACGATGATGATCCGCCGCGGCCGTTGTCGCGTCCCTCGACGTTGCCGCGGCTCCACGCCAATCCTTTGCAAACACTCAGGGTGAACGCGCGCCAATACAGCGTTTTCGCCGGCAATTCGCCCTCTGGCAGACGCGCGCGGAAGGCGATGACTTCGGATTGTTCCAGCCCTTCCACGCTGCCCGGCGACAAGTCCTCCGACATGCCCGTTTTGGCGCGGTTCACCAGCGTCAGCGACCGGAAAAACTGGCCTTCCAGCCGCGGGAACAATACGAAGCAGAGCAGCGTGAGCGGCAGCGTCTGGCCAAAGAGCGTCAACGTCAGCCGCGTCGTCGGCCAGAGGCGTCCTCCGCGCGGTCGGCGGCCGGCATTCGTTGTGCGGCCCGTCGCGCTGCCGCCGCCAGCGCCGTGGCAGCGGGCGAGCGCGAGGATGTTGGTCAGGATGGAGAGCGAGGCAAAGAGCGTGCGGCCCAGCGATTGTTCGTAGAAAAATCCGCTGAGCAGCAAAAAATAACCGAGCAGCGCGACGAGCACGAAATCGCGCGCGGTGTGGAGTTCCAGCAGCTTGAGCGAAATCAGCGCGACCAGCAGCGCGGTCAGCGTCATCGGATCGCCCAAGTCGCGACGGTCGAACATCACGCCGCCGACTGCCGCCGCGAAGAGTCCCAGCCGCCAACCCAGCGCCGGCAGCCGCCAGCCGCGCGCCTCGATCACTTGACGGAAAAACGCGCACGCCACAAAGCCGACGGGCACCCACGGCGGCAGCTCCGCCGCCAGCGGCACCATCGCCAGGATCAAGCTCGTGAGCAGCCACGGCAGCGCGGCGCCGAGGTTGCGGCGCGGCAGGTCTTTGCCGGTGAATGGAAGCAGCGAGGTCGCCATTGGAAACACCAAAATTTATTCGCGACGAAATAACGCCAGCGCTTCGAGGCAGCGCCGCAAATGCGCGTCGCCACGGCCGGGCGCGATCTCGGTCACGTCCGCATCGGTCGTCGTGTTGTCGGGCAGCCGCAGGCCATACCAGATGCGCGGCCGCGCCTCGGCTTCGAGCGTCCAGCGACAGAGCTGCGCCAGTCGCGCTTCGGGGTCGAGATCGGCGAGCGCGTGCCAGTCGAGCCAGACGATCACGCGTTCCAACTCATCCGAGCCGACGAATTGTTTGACCAACAATCCCTGGCCGCGCGCGGCGGCTCGCCAATCGACGCGGCGTTGCGAATCGCCCGGCAAATACGGCCGCGCGCCGGCGTAATCATCGCCCGCCGGGCTGGCTATAGTGGCCAACGCCGGCGCGGCCAGCGCGGCGTCGTCGGCGTCGGTGATGGGCGCTTCCGGCAGCGGACGCGCGCCGGCGGGCGCGGGCGAGGGATATACGTAATAGCCGGCGTCGGGGGACGTTTCCTCGTAAAACCAGCCACGGAAAAATCCGAGTGGATAGATCGTGCTCATCGCCAGCCGGCCGAGCGGGAAAAAGCCGCGCTGCGTCGTGGGCAGGCTCAATTCCACCGCGGCGCTCCCACGTGCCTCGACACCCGCGACGAACGCCGGCTCAGCCGTCAGCTTGCCGCGCCGTTGCCGCCGCCACAACGTGCCGTGCGGCCAGACTTCCAGCGCGACGCGCGCGCGCCGGGTCGGATTTTCCACGGTCGCCGCGACCCGCGTGGGCTTGCCGGCAAAGACCGGCGCGATTTCACCGTCCACCCGCAGCCGCAGCCGGGTGAGGGCAAAGTGCGTGTGGATCATCGACACGATGGCCAGCGAAGTCAGGAAAAAACCGAGCAGATACGCGACGCTGTTGTTCTGCCCGAGGGCCGCGTAGGCCATCGCGAGCAGCACCGCGAGCAGCGGTAAACAGGCGCGGGTCGGCAGGATGTAAATCCGCCGCGCGCGGAGCCAGGAAGAAAATGACGAATGACGCGCGGGCGCGGGGAGACGTTGCATTTTTAACACCGAGAACACCGAGGCGGAGGCACCGAGGCAGAAGAGAGAAAAGACAGGTTTTTTCAGAAAAACACCAATGCCTTTCTCCGTGTTCTCTGTGCCTCCGTCTCTTCTGCCTCGGTGTTAAAATTCAGCTTTGCTTTGTCATTCAATTGAAACGCTGGCCAACAGTTGCCGCGCCAGTTCGCGCCCGGAATCCTGCCCCGGCCGCGGCGCGAGGCCGCTCGGCGGTTCGAGCCGGTGCGCGGCGACGGCGAGCGCGACGGATTGCACGTCTTCGGGTAGGACCATTTCACGGCCCGCCATGAGCGCCCAGGTTTGCGCCGCGTGCAGCCAGCCGAGGCCGGCGCGCGGCGAGAGACCGGTCGGGTGCAGGTCGCGGCTGGCGGCAAGCAGATTTTGCAAATAATCGAGCAGCGCCGGCGCGACGTGGATGCGCCGGGCGGCGTGCTGGAATTGCGCGAGCTGCTCGGCGGCGAGGACTTCGGGCAGGTCGCCGAGCATTTCGCGGCGGTCGCGGCCGACGAGCATTTCGCGTTCGGCGGCGCGGTCGGGGAAGCCGAGTTCCAGGCGCATGAGAAAGCGGTCGAGCTGGCTCTCGGGCAAAGGAAACGTGCCGACTTGCTGGCGCGGATTTTGGGTGGCAATGACGAAAAACGGGTGCGGCAGCGGATGGCTCACGCCGTCGGCGCTGACTTGGTTTTCCTCCATCGCTTCGAGCAGCGCGCTCTGCGTCTTCGGCGTGGCGCGGTTGACTTCGTCGATGAGCACGACGGGCGCGAAGATCGGTCCGGGATGAAAAACAAAGCGGCCCGTCTCGCGGTCGAAGATCGAGTTGCCGAGGATGTCGGCGGGCAGCAGGTCGCTGGTGAATTGGATGCGGCGAAACATCAGCCCCAGCGAGCGGGCGAGCGCTTGGGAAAGCGTCGTCTTGCCCACGCCGGGAACGTCCTCGATGAGCAGATGTCCGCGCGCCAGCAGGCAGCAAACCGCGAGCCGGATGGCGGCGGCCTTGCCGGCGATGACGCCGTTCAATTGGTCGAGCAAACTGGCGATGGGATCGGTCACGGGATTTTTTTACCGCCCGGTTTCTTTCAGCATCGCGCGCACGCGCTCGGTGAGGGCGACAACGGGCGGGTCGGCGCGCAGTTCCGCCACGGTCCGGGCGAGGCGTCGGCTCCAGTTGGATGTGGCGGCGGTGCCGGGGACGTTGAAGCGATCCGGGGTGCCGAGCAGGTCGGTAATCATCACCACCGCCAGCCACGAACGCGTGCGAAAGAGCGCGTGCAACAGGTGGGCGTGAACGTCCGGCGAAAACTCGAAGGTGCGCGTTTCCCGCGGCAAATCGGCCCAGTCGGCGAGCTTGTCCAATTCGCGTTGCGCCTCGCCGCGGTCGCCGGCGATTTCGCCGGAGAGCACGCGCGCGTGCTGGCGCCAATAGACCACGAGCGGCTCGTGATCGTGCGTGCCAAAGGTCGCCACCGACAAGGGCGCGTAATGTTCCGGCCGGATGAGCCGTTGGTAATTCGTCGCCGGGTCCGGCTCCCAGATGGGAATCTTGAAGCCGGCGATGCCGAGCGCGGTCAGGCTCGGGCGCACGTAATCGGGCACGGTGCCGAGGTCTTCGCCGATGAGCGCGGTGTCGCCCGCGGCGGCGAGCACCATTTTCAAATACTCCTCGCCCTCGCGCCGGTTCGCCTCGGCGTGCTCGTAGGTGTCGTCGGCGCGCGGCTGGAAACCGGGCAGCCGGCCGCCGGTTTTTTCCTGCGCCTGCGCGGGCGTGAGCGGGAGAAATTCGGCGTTGCGCTCAGGTCGCCACGGGAAGCCGTAGATGCGGTAAAAGCCGAGGATGTGGTCGATGCGGAAGACGTGAAACACGTCGCGCACGCCGCCGACGCGGGCGCGCCACCAGGCAAAATCGCTCTTGCGCATGGCGTCCCAATCATAGAGCGGGATGCCCCAGTTTTGCCCCCATTTCTGCGTGAACGCGTCGTCCTTGAAATACGGCTCCGGCGGCGCGCCGCCCGACCAATGGAGCCGGAAGTCGCCCGGCCGGCTCCAGACATCGGCGCTGTAATACGAGACGCCGAACGGGATGTCGCCCATGAGCGCGACGCCGCGCGCGGTGGCGTGGCGTTTCACTTCTTCCCATTGCGTGTAGGCGATCCACTGCACGTAGCCGTGGAATTCCATGCGCGGCGGCAGCACGGCGCGTTCCTCCTCGGATTGCGTGTCCAGCCAGGCGCGCACCTCGGCCGAGCTGCGCTGACCTTCCGGCCAGCGGTCCCAGCACTCGGTATTGCCGTGGCGCTCCATCAACGTGCGAAACATCGCGTAGTCGCCGAGCCAGGCGGCGTTCTTTTCTGTGAACTCCGCAAAGGCCGCGTCGCGCTCGGTGCCGTAGCCGAGATGATGGTGCTCGAACGAGGCAAACGCCCGCTCGAGCAGCCGGCGTTTCAGCGGCTTGACGATCGCATAATTCACCGAACCCCGGCGCAACGCCGCGAGATCGACGCCGGCCAGCTCCGCCTGGTAATCCGCCGCCGACAGGTCCGGCAACGCCTCGGGCGAGAGCCGCAGCGTCGTCGGCTCCAGCGCGAGCGAAGAGATCGCGTTGTAAGGCGAATGGTCGCCGCCGGTTTCGTTGATCGGCAGGATTTGCACCATGCGAAACCCGGCGTCCGCCGCCCAGTCGATGAACGTCTTCAACCCCGCCGTGTCGCCGATGCCGAGATCGTCCTCCGTGCGCAGGGCAAACACCGGCACCAGCACGCCGCCGAGCCGGCGCGACGGAGAGAGATCGAGGTGAGTTGAGGTGTCGGCGTCGGCTGGGGAAAAGTGGGGAGCGGCTTCCATGGGCAGAGGATGAAAAGGGAATAAACGCGAGCTTGTCCGCAGGGGCAACCGTCCTCGGGCCAGGCGGGCGCACGGCGCGGAGCGGCGCGCGTCGTGGACACACCCACTGCACGTTACTCCGGTTCGCGGCTGCGTTGCGCGGCGGGTGCGTGGCGCTTACGATCACGGACCATGAACTTTCATTTTTTGCCGCGTGCCGTCGCAGCAGCGGCCGGCATCATCTTTTTCGCGGGCGCCTGGGCCGCGCGATCGCCAGCGCAGACTGGCGCCGTTGCCAACAACCAGGCCGCCGCGACCAATGCCGCCGAGGTAGAGATCGCCGCGGCGATCCGCGCCGCCAACGCGCCGGTCAGCGTCGTGCATTTTTGGGCGCCGTGGTGCCCGAACTGCCTGGCGGAGATGAAGAACGGCGGCTGGTCTGATTTTGTGGCGAAAAATCCGGGCACGCACTTCTACTTCGTCGCGCTCTGGAACGGCGGCGAAGAGGGCCGCGCCGCGTTGACCAAAGCCGGCATCGGCGAACAGGGCAACGTCACGATCCTCGCCGACCCGAATCCCTCCCGCGACCGCGCGACGAAGACGAGTCAATTCCTCGGCCAGCCGCTCACGTGGATTCCGACGACGTGGGTGTTCAAAGGCGGCAAGCAGTATTACGCCTTGAACTACGGCGAAGTCCGCTTCCCGATGCTCCAGCAGATGCTCGACGACGCGACCGCCGACTGGTCGCACAAGTAGTTGCAAGTCGGTGCGAAAATGAACGTAATAGGCTGCTCCGAACGTGGTGTGCTGAATGCCTTCTTCTACGAAATAGCTACGTTTCCTACCCGCCCGCGCTGCCTTCGCCGCCTGGCTCGGTCATGGCGACCGGATCGAGCGCGGCGGCGAGTTCGTCGGGCGGCAGGACTTGTTGCTCCTCGCAAAGCTGGCGCACGGTTTTGCCGGTCTTCACGCTCTCCTTCGCGATGTCGGCGGCACGGTCGTAGCCGATGATCGGCGCGAGGCTCGTGACCATCGCCATCGAGTATTCCACGAGCACATTGCAGCGCTCTTTGTTCGCCGTCAGCCCGCGCACGCCGCGCTCGGTAAAGGCTGCCACCGCCGCCGCCAGGATGCGCGTGTTTTCCAGAAAATGATGCGCGATGACCGGCATCATCACGTTCAATTCAAACGTGCTGCCCGCCGCGGCTGCCCAGGTGATCGTCGCGTCGCCGCCGACGACTTGCGCGCAGACTTGCAGCAACGCCTCGCACATCACCGGATTGACCTTGCCCGGCATGATCGACGAGCCGGGCTGCGTCGCCGGCAGGTTGATCTCGCCCAAGCCGCAGCGTGGGCCGCTGCCGAGCCAGCGCAGGTCGTTGGCGATCTTGAACAGCGAGACGGCGATGGTCTTCAACTGCCCGCTCGCCTCGACCAATCCATCCTTGGCGCCCTGCGCCTCGAAGTGGTCGCCCGCTTCGCGGAAACTCAGGCCCGTGCGCTCGTTGAGGTGCGCGATGGCTTTGGCGGGAAATTCCGGGTGACAATTCAACCCCGTGCCGACCGCGGTGCCGCCGAGCGCGAGTTCCTCCAGGGCGAGGATCGCCATCTGCACGCGGTCGAGGCCGATCTCGATCTGCCGCGCGTAGCCGGCAAATTCCTGGCCGAGCCGCACCGGCGTAGCGTCCATCAAATGCGTGCGGCCGATTTTGATGATGTCCCAAAATTCCTGCGCTTTTTCCGTGAGCGCGGCGTGCAATTTTTCCAACGCCGGCCGCAGCTCGCCCGCGAGCGTTTCCGCGGCGGCGACGTGGATCGAGGTGGGGATCACGTCGTTGGAGGACTGACCCATGTTTACATCATCGTTCGGATGCACTGGCTTCTTCGCGCCGATGGGTTCGCCGGCGAGTTGCGCCGCGCGGTTGGCGAGCACCTCGTTGGCGTTCATGTTCGTGCTCGTGCCGCTGCCAGTCTGGAAAATGTCGAGCGGGAAATGCTCGTCGAGCCGGCCGTCAATGAGTTCCTCGGCCGCGCGCTCGATGGCAGCGGCTTTTTCGTCGCTCAATTTTCCCAATTCGCGATTGGCGCGGGCGGCGGCGAGTTTCACCAAGCCGAGCGCGCGCAGGAAGCTGCGGCCAAACCGATAGCCGCTGATGGGAAAATTCAACACCGCGCGCTGCGTGCTCGCGCCGTAGAGCGCGTCGGCCGGCACGGGCATCTCTCCCATCGAATCGCGCTCAGTGCGCATTTCCACCGTGGGGAAAGCAGACGTGGAGGACGAATGAAAAGGTTGGTCGGTCATGGTGAGGGAAGGGCGCGCGAAAAAGGGAAACGTTTCATTTAGGCATTTGCGCCCGTGCGCGCAAGCCCGCGGTGCGATGCCCGCTGCCTGTCATCCCGAGGGCGTTCACATACTTGACTCACCATAGTGCAAATTATGGTGGAACTCATCGCGTCGAAGCGCAATTTGTGGCGTTATTTTAGCCACTGGTGAGTCAAGTATGTGAACGCCGAGGGACCTCTTACTATTGTCTGGCTCGGTGGATGCACAAACCGCTTTCACGCTGCGCTGCTCGCCAAGGCAGGCAATTAGCGATCCTTCGACAAGCTCAGGATGACAAAAAGATAAACGTCCGCGCGTGGGAAACTGCGTGGCAGCAGCTAGCGCCGCGCCGGCGAGCTGGCTGCGTGCGCGGCGCGATGGCCGTTGCCGTTGCGGCCCGGCGACGATGACGCGGCCACCGGATACGTTTTTCCGTTCAGCGAGGCTGCCGTGCCATTGCGCCGCGCGCCGTTGGTCGCCGCCGGCTCCTTGTGGAAAACGGTGATGAACATCGGCGGCACGTTTTGCAAAAAATACTCGCTCGTCGCCCGCGGAAACAACCCGTCGCCCGTGGCGTGCCGGCGCAATTCGTTCGTCACCTGATAAATGATGAATTCGCCGCCCGGCTTCAGCACCTGATACGTATTGCGCAGGATTTCGCGTTTCTTACCAATTTCCAGGATGGAGAACGGGATGCCGGAAAGGATGTAGTCGCAGCCGGCCAACCCACGCGCCGCGAGTTCCTGCGGCAACGTGGCGCAGTCGGCGTTGATGACGCTGACGCGCGGATCGTCGGCAAATTGCTCCTCCAGCGACCGGCAGAATTCCGGGTCCAGCTCAAAGAGCAGCAGCGTGCTGTCCGGATGCGCGCGGCGCAGGAGCTCGCGCGAATGACAGCCCTCGCCCGCGCCATACTCGGCGATCACCACCGGCCGGGAGAAATCCATCTTTCCCGCCACCCGCCGCACCATCATCGGCGAGCTGGGAATCACGGAAGCAATTTGGAAGGGACGTTGGAGAAAGCGGGTCAGGAAAAGCAGGGCGGGCATGGTGCTGGCAAAAAATTGAAAAGAGAAAGGCGTCGTCCGCCCGGCGGGCGAGTCAAGGGTCGGATTTTTTTCCGGCGGCACTGTGACAGATGCTCACCGCTTGGCAAGTCCCGGCTCCGGCAGCTTAATCGTAATCCTAATCTTAATCTTAGTCTCTTCTGCGCTCGCGGCGCGTCGCTCAAGCAGTGCCTCCGGCGGCGGAGATTAAGATTAGGATTACGATTAAGATTAAGCTGCCGTGGGACGGAATTCGGAAGTAGAGGCTTTAGCTATTCGGCTGCGTGCCGGCATTCGCGCTTCTGCGCCCGGATTTGCGACGAGGCGAATTTTCAACCCAACGCCGGCCGGCGTTGGTGCCAGTCGGTCGTTTGCTCGAAGGCGTGGGCGATGCCGAGCAGCTTTTCCTCGGCGAACGCCGGCCCGAGCAACTGCACGCCGATGGGCAGCTCGCGGTCGCCGTCGTCCGCCGCCTTGGCAAAGCCGCCGGGCAGGCTCACGCCGCAGATGCCGGCGAGGTTTGCGGCGATGGTGAAAATGTCGGCGAGATACATCGCCAGCGGGTCAGCCGTGCGCTCGCCGAGCTTGAACGCCGGCACGGGCGAGGTCGGGCAGATGAGCGCATCGCATTGGGCGAATGCCTTTTCAAAATCCTGCCGCATCAGCGTGCGGACTTTTTGCGCGCGCAGATAATACGCATCGTAATAGCCGCTGCTCAACACGTAGGTGCCGAGAATGATGCGGCGTTTGACCTCCGGCCCGAAGCCTTCCGCCCGCGTGCGTCCGTAATGTTCCAGCAGCCCATTCGTGTCCGCCGCGCGGTGCCCGTAACGCACGCCGTCGAAGCGCGCGAGGTTCGCCGACGCCTCGGCCGTGGCGATGATGTAATACACAGCCACGGCGTATTCCGTGTGCGGCAGCGAGACTTCGACGATCTCCGCGCCGAGCTTCGCGTAATGCGCGACCGCCGCGCGCACGGCGGCTTCCACCTGCGGGTCGATGCCGCTGACGAAGTATTCCTTTGGCAAACCGATCCGCGCGCCCTTGATCGAAAAATCGCGCACCGCCGCGGCGTAATCGGGCACCGGCGCGTCGAGGCTGGTGGAATCCAGCGGATCGCGGCCGGCCATCACGCCGAGCAACAGCGCGGCGTCCGCGACCGTTTTTGTCAACGGCCCGATCTGGTCGAGCGACGAGGCGAATGCCACGAGGCCGTAGCGCGAGACGCGGCCGTAGCTTGGTTTCAAACCGACGCAGCCGCAGAGCGCCGCCGGCTGCCGGATCGAGCCGCCCGTGTCCGTGCCGAGCGCGGCAAACGCCGTGTCCGCCGCGACGACCGCCGCCGAGCCGCCGGAGCTGCCGCCGGGCACGCGCGACAGATCCCACGGGTTGCGGGTTAATTGAAACGCGCTGTTCTCCGTGCTCGACCCCATCGCAAACTCGTCCATGTTCGTGCGCCCGAACGGGATCGCGCCCGCCGCGCGCAGCCGCGCAATCGCCGTCGCGTCGAACGGCGCGCGGTAGCCGGCGAGGATTTTCGACGCGCAGCCGCACGGCTGGCCGGCGACGCTGACCACGTCTTTCACCGCAATCGGCACGCCGCCGAGCGGCAAGGTCACGTCGGCGCTTTCCGCCGCGCGCCGGGCGTATTCCAGGTCGGTGGAAAGATAGCCGCGCAACCGGCCATCGACGGCGTCGATGCGGGCTGCCAGCGCGTCGAGCGCCTCGCGCGGCGAGACTTCCCTGGCGCGCAGCTTGGCTTGCAGCGCGGTGACGGTGAGCGAGGCGAGAGTTGAGAGCATAGAAGAAAGAAAGTTCCAAATCCCAAGCTTGAAGCTCGAAACAAGTTCAAAGCTCAAAGCGCGAAAGAGAAAGCCGTGCGATGCGACGATGCCTGGGTTTAAACTTGGAAATTTGAATTTGCTTGGAACTTAGAGCTTTGGATTTAGAACTTCCGCCGCAGGCGGCAACTCTACTCGACCACCTTGGTGACGACGAACAGCTCGTTCGCCTTGCGCGGTGCGTTGCTCAGCGCGACCTCGGGCGGAAAACTCGCGCGCGGCTCGTCGTCGCGAAAGACGTTGAAGACCGCGCTAGCGTGCGCCGTCGGCTCGACCGCGCTCACGTCCACCCGGCGCAGGGCTGCGACGTGTTCCAGCACATGCCCGAGCTGGGTTTGGAACGTGGCAATTTCCGCTTCGCTCAAATCGAGCCGGGCAAGCTGGGCGATGTAACGAACGTCAAGATCGGGTGCAGCAGACATAAAGCTAGAGAAAGTAAGTCCAAAACAAATAGCCGACGACGACGATCAGCACCACCAGCAGCGCGAGCGTTTTCACCACTTGCGCCCGCCGCTCGTGCCGCAACACGGGCACCGCCCGGCGTCCACCGCGCCGCGTTCCGCTCATGCCCATGCGGGAATACGAGTGGCGCTTGTCGCGCAAGGCGCCGCCGCGCCGCGATTCGTAGCCGCTCTCGCGCGAGCGTTCCAGCATGGCCTCGCGCTCGCGCCTCGCCAATTCCGCCGCGCGCCGCGGAGCGTCCTCAATCGAGCGCTCCAGCGCCTCGATTTGCGCGCGGAGCTGGTGCTGCTGCTCGGCCAGTTGACGCTCGCGCGCCGCCAGCGGCGAAGCACCGTCGTCGGGCGACGGCTTTTTCTTTTTATCACGAGGCGAGCGCGGCATGGCGGCGACGGCGGCAAACGCGGGAACCGGGCAAACTCGGAAATCAGCGCGCGGCCCCGCCGGGGAAACGTTTTTGCCGCCGCCCGCGGTCGCCGTCAAGGGACATTCCGCGCCTCCGTCCGCGGTTGCGGGGGATCACTTCATGAACAGCCAGATTTGCACCAGGATGGCGATGAGGCCGAGCACGAGCAGCGGCAGCGTGAACGCCAGCCCTGTCTTGAGCCAATAAACGAAGGAGCGCGTGCCGCCTTCGTTGAATAATTCATCGTATTCGTTCGCCGCGGCGCTGCCTGCGCCCGACTCCGCGGCGCCCGCTTCACCGGTGGCGGCGTTGAGCGCGTCGGCTTGCAGGCGGGCGCGCGATTGGTTGAACTCGCTGCGAGCGTGATCGACGGCGCTCAGCGCGCGGTTGAGTTCCTTCGGGATGGTCTCGTTGGCCCAGCTCTTGGGCTGGATCGACTCCAGCGTGCGCAGGTGGCTGGTGAACGATTCCGTGCTTGCCCGCAACTGCTCCACGCGCTTCTGCGCCTCGCCGGTCTGGCGTTCGATGATGACCAGCGCACGAGTCAGCTTCTCGGTCATCTCCGCCTTGCCGCGTTCCAATTCATCCTGCCGGCGCGACAGCTCTTCGAGTTCGCGCTTCTGCCGCTCGATCAACTCCTGCTCGCGCTTGAGCTTGGCGAGTTGTTCCTGCGCCTTTTGCACCTGGCTGTCGAGCCGCTCGGGGCTGTGGCCGCCAACCCCGCCGCCGTAGGCAGCCGCCGGGCGCGGAGAGGCAGGCAAAATCGGCGCCTGGTAATCGTCTTCCGTATCCGATCCAGTGGCGGGTGGCGCGGACGACGGCGGCGGGTTGATTTCGGAAGAGAATTTGAAACGCTCAGCCATGATGGAAAAAAGCGGCGGGGGTGATTCTTTTCTTTTTTAAGGCGATTCTTCGCCAGGTGGGAAGGTGGTGGTGCGCGCCCAGCGTAGTGCAAACCCGCGGGGAATGCGAGAATGGAAGATGGGCAGGTGCCAGCTTCTGCCCATCCGCTGTGCCGATGAGCGTGTGGCACGTAGTTTGCAATAATCTTACTTGCCATCTTTGTGGCTTCTTGCCAAGATCGACTGTCCTTATGGTCCGACCGCCTTTCCGCCGTTTCTCCCTCTCCGCGGTCATGGCCGGCGCGATGGCCTTGGCGTGGATCAATCCTGGCGTGACGCGGGCAGACACTTGGGACCTCGTGAAATTCGAGAACCGCGACTACGTTTCCATCCAGAACGTCGCCGATTTCTACAAGCTGCAAAACACCGCCGACGACGGCAAGAGCGTCTATCTCAAGTCGCCCGGCTGCACGATCCAGGGCGCGGCGGGGTCGAAGGAGCTGACGATTAACGGCGTCAAGTTCATCCTTTCCTACGAGCTGCTGCCGCAGGACGGCAAGATTTTGCTCTCGCGTATCGACCTGACCAAGCTCGTCGAGCCGGTCTTGCGTCCGAGCAAAATGCGCAACGCCCGGCCCATCCGCACCATCGTCCTCGACGCCGGCCACGGCGGCCATGATCGCGGCGCGACGAGCGGTTTCGGCGACGAGAAAGACTTCGCGCTCGACACCGTCATGCGCACCCGCGAGCTGCTGCTCAAACGCGGTTACCGCGTCGTGCTCACGCGCTCGAACGACACGTTCATCCCGTTGAACGAACGCGCCAAGTTCGCCAACCAATTCCGCGACGGCATCTTCGTCTGTGTCCATTTCAACGCCGGCAGCCCGACCGGCACCGGCATCGAGACCTACACGCTGGCGCCACGCTTTGTCCCGAGCACCGACCAGGACGGACCGGCCGTCAGCGACATGCAGCTTTGCGCCGGCAACATTGACGATCCGGAAAACATGGCGCTGGCCACGGCGATGCACGCCTCGCTGCTCAATCGTCTGCCGATGACCGACCGCGGGATCAAGCGCGCCCGGTTCTGGGTCTTGCGCGAATGCACCGTCCCGGCCGTGCTCATCGAGGGCGGCTTTGTTTCCAACCCGCAGGAAGCCAGCCGCATTGCGCAGCCCGTGTATCGGCAGACGCTCGCCGAGTGCATCGTGCAGGCTATCGGGAATTATCAGCGCGCCATCGGCCAGCAGCCGAACGGCTTGCTGGTGAACAATGGCGGCGGTGGCGGCAGCCGGACGCCGGCGATGAGCGTGACAAATTCCAATCTCAACGGCATCGGCATCGGGGCGACGAACAATAATCCGTTCCAAAGCGTCGGTTCCAGCGTGCCGATGGATGGGACCGCCGCCCGCGTGGGCGCCAGCCTGGGCAACGGCAACGAAGGCCCGACGGTCGTGGTGCCGCGGCAGCATTGAGCCAGCCGCTCCAGCAGCGGCACGTCCGCGAAGCGCGGTATTTTCCAGGCGCAAACCCGTGCGCTTGTCCGTTGCCACCCTGGCGACGCATGCGTTAAATTGGCGTTCCTCGCTTTTCGACCCATGTCCGCCTCCGTCCTTACGTCCGTGCGCAACCCTGTGTCGCCAGACACGGCACGCGCCCAACACCACA
>Ga0213876_10001193_pt1 | contig 16429 bp, 12 predicted proteins | sample BarmaccomBMRX_R9_FD_160113 | JGI IMG/M metagenome (GOLD analysis project Ga0213876, IMG submission 160113) | Root-associated microbial communities from Barbacenia macrantha in rupestrian grasslands, the National Park of Serra do Cipo, Brazil - RX_R9 | ecosystem: Host-associated > Plants > Roots... | reverse complement strand
TTCACGGTCTATCTGAAGGACGCTAGCGGACCGTTCCTGCTCAACCTGGCGCTCTTCCCGTTCGCCATCGTCAGCCCGACCGCGCTGGCCAACAACGTCGACGACCTGTCGCAGAACCCGGTCGGCACCGGGCCGTTCAAGTTCGTCGAGTGGGTCCGCGGCGACCACATCACGTTGGCCGCCAACGACACCTACTGGGGCGGCCGGCCGCAGATCGACCAGGCCATCATCCGCGTCATCACCGACAACGCCGCCCGCTTCTTCGAGCTCCAGGCCGGCAACATCGACATGATGGAGTTCCCCAACCCAGATGACGTCAAGGTGGCCCAGGGCATGTCCGATCTGCAGGTGCTCTTCCGGCCGTCCTTGAACGTCGCCTACGTGGACTTCAACCAGTTCCAGAAGCCGTTCGACGACCAGCGCGTGCGGCAGGCGCTGTCCGAGGCGATCAATCGCCAGGCGATCGTCGACTCGCTGTACGGCGGCACCGGCGTGGTGGCCAAGGAGATGCTGGCGCCCGGCATGCTCGGCTACAACGACGACATCCAGCCCATTCCGTACGACGTCAACCACGCCAAGCAACTGCTGGCCGACGCCGGACTGGGCAACGGCTTCACCACCGACTTCTGGTACATGCCCGTCGACCGGCCGTACTACCCTAATCCGCAGGCCATCGCCCAGGCGATCTGCAACGACTGGGGCGCCGTCGGCGTCAAGTGTGCGCTGAAGACCAAGGACTGGACAGCCTATCTCGACGACGCCCGCAACCACCGCTTCCCGACGTGGATGCTCGGCTGGACGGGCGACAACGGCGACCCCGACAACTTCCTGTTCTTCTTCTTCGGCATCCAGCCGCAGAAGGACAAGCCCAACTACAACACCTGGGACAACTCCCAGGCGCGGGACCTGCTGCTGAAGGGGCAGCGCTCGGTCAACGACGACGAGCGCGACCAGTTGTACAAGCAGGTCGCCAGCATCGTCCGCACCGAGATGCCCAAGCTGCCGTTCGCCCACACCACGCCGCCGCTGCCGGCCAAGACGTACGTCCAGGGCTACGTCACTAATCCAACCGGCACCGAGTTCTTCAAGACGGTGAGCCTCAACAAGTAGCGAAGGGGGATGAGGGATGGGGGATGGGGGATGAGCGGGATGGGAGGAAGGGAAGAGGGATAGGTCCACCTCCAGGCTAGGAGGCGACCCATCCCTCATCCCCCATCCCTCATCCCATGTTGCGGTACACGCTCCGGCGGCTCGTCGCGCTGATCCCGGTCTTGATCGGGGTCAGCGTCGTCGTGTTCCTCTTCCTGCACCTGATCCCGGGCGATCCGGCCTCGGCCATGCTCGGCGACCACGCCACGCCGGACGCGATCGCCCGCTTGCGAGCCGCCTACGGCCTGGACGACCCGTGGCCGACGCAGTACGCGCTGTTCGTCGGCCATCTGCTCCAGGGTGATCTCGGGCACTCGATCCGGAGTAATAACGCGGTCAGTGCCGAGCTCGGCCAGCGCTTCCCGGCGACGGCCGAGCTGACCCTGGTGGCGATGCTGATCGCCGTGCTGGTCGGCGTGCCGGCCGGCATCCTGTCAGCCACCCGCCGCGGCTCGGCCATCGACCACGCCAGCGTGGTGGTCGCCCTGGCCGGGGTGAGCATGCCGATCTTCTGGCTCGGCCTGATGCTGGCCTGGTTCTTCGGCGTCCAGCTCAAGTGGCTGCCGTTTTCGGCCCGTCTCGACACCGGCGCGCGTTTCGTGCCGATCACCAACCTGCTGCTGCTGGACAGCGTGCTGCGCGGCGATTGGGGCATCTTCGTCCAGACGGTGCGGCACCTGGCGCTGCCGGCCTTGGCGCTCAGCACGGTGCCGATGGCCATCATCGCTCGCATGACCCGTGGGGCGATGCTCGAAGTGCTGGGCCAGGACTACGTGCGCACGGCGCGGGCCAAGGGTCTGCGCGACCGGGTGGTGATCGGCGGCCATGCGCTCAAGAACGCGCTCCTGCCCGTGGTCACCGTCGTCGGCCTCCAGGTCGGCGCGTTGCTCAGCGGTGCGATCCTGACCGAGACGATCTTCTCGTGGCCCGGCATCGGCCGCTGGGTGTACGAGTCGATTCAGTTCCGCGACTACCCGGTCGTCCAAGCGATGACGCTGCTCATCGCCTTGATCTTCGTCGTCGCCAATCTCCTGGTCGATCTGAGCTACGCCTGGCTCGATCCGCGCGTGCGCTACCGATGAGCACGGCTATCGTTCGCCAGCCGGCCCGGCCGGCCGCGCCCCGTTCGCCGGCGCCAGCCGTCGCGGCCAGCGGCAGCGTCCGCTCGCCGGCCAGAGATGCCCTGCGGCGCTTCTTCGGCAGTCGCTCGGCGGTGGCCGGCCTGGCCATCGCCGGTCTGTTCCTGCTGGTGGCGCTGCTGGCGCCGCTGGTGGCGCCCTACGGCCCCGATCAGCAGTCGCTCGGCGACCGCCTCAAGCCGCCGTCGCTCCAGCACCTGTTCGGCACCGACGACCTTGGCCGCGACATCTTGAGCCGCGTCATGCTGGGCGCCCAGATCAGCTTGCGCGTCGGCATCTTCGCCGTGCTCATCGCCCTGGTCACCGGGACGACCCTCGGCCTGCTGGCCGGCTACCTCGGCGGCTGGATCGACGGCGTCTTCATGCGCGGCATGGACATCGTGCTGGCGTTTCCCTCGACGCTCTTGGCCATCGGCATCGTCGCCATGCGCGGCCCGAGCCTGGAGATGGCGCTGGTCGCCATCGGCATCGTCAACATCCCCGTCTACGCCCGGCTGGCGCGGTCGATGGCGCTCGCCGTCAAGGAGCGCGAGTACGTCATGGCGGCCCGCTGCCTGGGCGTGCCGGCGCGGCGGATCATCGGCCGCCACATTCTGCCCAACGCGCTCACGCCGCTGATCGTGCAGGCCACGCTGGGCATCGCCACGGCCATCATCGAGGCGGCCGGCCTGGGGTTCTTGGGCCTGGGCGCCCAGCCACCGGCGCCCGAGTGGGGGCTCATGCTGACCAACGGCCGGGCGTTTCTGATCAACGCGCCGTGGGCGATGATCTTCCCGGGCCTGGCGATCATGCTGACGACGCTGGCCTTCAACCTCGTCGGCGACGGCGTGCGCGACGCCCTGGACCCGAACCTGCGCGCCTGACCCGACCCTGCGCGTGTGAGATGGGCCAGCGCGGCGTGACGCGCTCCCGCTTCGTGACGCACTCGACCCGCGGCGGCGCGCCTCGGCCGGGCCGCGCGTGGTACGGTCCATCTATGCCCAGGCCCCGGGCCGCCCGCCGCGTCCTCATCGTCGAGGACGATCTCGCCATCCGCCAGATGCTCGAGGACGTGCTCGGCGAGCACGGCTTCGCCGTCGAGACCGCTGGCAGCGGCGCCACCGCCCTGGTCCGCATGCGCGCCAACCGCCCCGACCTGGTGCTGCTCGACCTGATGCTGCCCGACATGAACGGCTGGGCCTTCCTCCGCGCCCGCGAGCGTGAGCGCGAGCTGGCTCAGGTGCCGGTGCTGGTCGTCTCGGCCGCCCAACCGGCCGGGCTCGGCGAAGCCCAGGAGCTTGGCGCGCCGGTGATCCTGACCAAGCCGTTCGACGTCGACAAACTGCTGGCCGAGGTCGATCGCCTGTGCCAGCAGCCGGTGCGCCAGTGCGCCTGGTGCGGGCGCGTCATGGACGAGGCCGGCCAGTTCCGGCTGCGCTCTGGCCGCAAGCTGCGCTGGGCCAGCCACGGCATCTGCCCGACGTGCAAGGAGGCCGAGCGCCGCGAGCTCACCGGCGAGGCCACGGCGCCCACGCCGGGCCGCGAGACACCGACGCGCTAGATGCGGCGGCCGACGCGCATCCGCCCGGGGCGCCCCTAGCGCGTGCCGCCGCGCCGCTTCAGCTACGAGCCCGAGCGCATCGGCGATGACCTGTTCTGCCTGCCGCTGCCGCTGCACGACGGCAGTCCGGTCAACAGCTTCGTGGCCGTCGCCCCGGATGGCCTGCGGCTGATCGACGGTGGGCTGGACACCCCGGAGTGCCAGGCGACGCTGGAGCGCGGCCTCGAGACGCTGGGTTACCGCCTGCGCGACGTGCGGGCCATCCTGATCACCCACGGCCACACCGACCACGTGGGCGCCGCGCCGGCCGTCGTCGCGGCCGGCGCGGCACTCTACGCCCATCCGCTCGAGGCCACCGACGGCCGCCGACTCGGCTTCGACGAGGCCTGGCTCCGCCGCCACGGCATGCCGGCCGGCGGGACACCCATGCGCTGGGGCACGCGCGCCACCTGGCCGGCGCCGAGCCACCTGCTCGAAGACGGCCAGCGGCTCGCCTGGGGTCCCCTGGAGCTCCAGGTCATCTGGTGCCCGGGCCACACACCCGGCCTGGTCTGCCTGTACGAGCCCGCGCGGCGCATCCTGTTCACCACCGATCACGTCATGCGCCGCGCCCGCACGCCGATCTCGTTGCGCTCCGACGTGCCGGGCGACCCGCTGGCCGACTTCCTGGCCTCGCTCGACAAGCTGGCTGCGCTGGACGTCGAGACAGTGCTGCCGGGCCACGGCCGACCGTTCCACGGCCTCGACCGTCGCCTGGCCGAGCTGCGGGCCGAGGCGGCGGCGCAGCTCGACATCATCCGCCAGCGCCTGGCGCACGGGCCGGCGAGCGCCTTCGACCTGCTCCAGGCCGGCGCCGAGCCGGCCCGGCCGGTGCCCGAGCGCTACGCGATCAGCCAGGTCCTGGCCCGCCTGCGCTACCTCGAAGTGCGCGGCGAGGTCCGCTGCCAGGAGGCCGGCGGCCGCTTCCGCTACGCCTTGCGCGAACGGGCCGCCTGAACCGCAGCCGCCCGCGCGCCGACATTCCATGCGCTCAGCCTACGCAGCAACCGTCACGGGAACCGTCACGTGGCGCCCGAACAGCGTCACGCCAACCGTCACGCGCGTCACAAAAGTGTTAAAGGTGCGGCCGGCTAGGCGCCTGCACGGCTGGAGCTGGTCTGGAGTGTACGACGGCGGCTGAAGAGCGACCACAGGTCGAGCAGGACGGCCACGACCAGGACGACCTCGATGCCGCGCGCGAGCATGCCGAGGCCCATCGGGTTGGGGCGCCGCAGCTGGAACCAACCGGCCAACGTGATGGCGACGACGATCAGGATGGCCACGTTGACCAGCCAGCGGCGGTCGCCCAGCAGCCGGCCACCGAACCAGGCGGCCAGCGCCAGCAGCAGGAAGACGACGAAGTTGGCCACGAACAACTGGTTCAGCGGCAGCGGTAGGGCTGGCGGCGGGTTGGCGCCGGGCGGCGGCGCGCCGGGCGGCGGTCCCAACTGGCCGAACAGGTTGCCGCGGAACAGGACGAAGTCCAGGCTCAGATGCAGGACGCCGTCGGCCAGCGCCAGCAGGCCGATCAGGGCCGGCAGCAGCCGCCCGTTGAGCACGCCTGCGGTCATGCGCCCGCGGCCTGCAAGGCGGCCTGGACGCGGGCCGGCAGGAACGGGAGCTCGCGCAGGCGGATGCCGACGGCGTCGTAGATGGCGTTGGCGATGGCCGGCGTGACCGGGCCAACGGCCGGCTCGCCCAGGCCTTGCATCGGCTGCGACTTGTCCTCGACGAAGACCACGTCGACGGTCGGCGCTTCGCGCATGCTCAGCGGTGCGTAGGCCTTGAAGGTGGCGTTGGTGACGCGCCCGTTCTGGAAGGTGATCTGCTCCTTCATGGCGCTGCTGACGCCCTGGCCGATGATGCCGCCCTCGACCTGGGCCCGCGCGTTGGCCGGATTGACGACCAGGCCGCAGTCGACGGCCACGTCGACGTGCTTGACCTGCACCTGGCCGCTCGACGGATCGACGGCCACTTGGGCGACCTCGGCTACCCACGTGCCATCGGCGAAGTCGAGCGCCAGGCCGTAGCCACGCCCGCTGCGGCCCACGCTGGGCGTCCAGCCGGCCTGGCTGACGGCGGCGTGCATGACGGCCAGCATGCGTGGGTTGTTGCCGAGCAGCCGCTCGCGGAAGGTGACCGGGTCCGTGCCAGCCATCTCGGCCAACTCGTCGAGGGCGGTCTCGCGGGCCAGGGCGTTCGTCGAGGCGCCGTTGTCGCGCCAGAAGTGGACCGGCAGCGGCGACTCGGATTGGTAGAACGTCGTCTGGATGTTGGCGAGGCCGTAGATGCCGGCCGCGTGGGCCCCGGCGTCGGTGCCGGCCGGCATCGGGTTCGGGCCCATCGGTTTGAAGTAGGCGGCACCGTACAGGTCGTACTTCCAGGCCGGGATGGCGCCCTGGTCATCGAGGCCGGTCTGGAGCTCGATTAGCATGGCCGGGCGGAACTGGTCGAACTGGAACTCCTCCTCGCGCGTCCAGTTGATGCGCACGGGCCGATTCAGGCCGACCGCCAGGCGGGCCGCCTCGATGGCCACGTCGGGGATCGACTTGCGGCCGAAGGCGCCGCCGGACATCACGGTGTGGACGGTGATGCTGTCCGGGGAGCGCTTGAGGGCCCCGGCGATGGCGTCTTGGAGTCCGAACGGCGCCTGGGTCGAGGACCACACCTGGAGTTGGTCGCCGTTCGGCTGGGCCAGGGCTGACTCGGGCTCGATCGACAGGTGGGCGACGTAGGGCGCGCGCACCGTGATCTGGAGCGGCTTGGTGATGCGCGCCAGGCCGGCCCCGATGTCGCCCGCGGCGGTGACTTTGCCATGGTCCGGGGTGCGCTTGAGCAGGTCGTAGATGGTGTCCTGGGTCTCTGGCGAGGAGAGCTCGTTCCACGTTGCCTGGATCGTGGCCAGGGCGGCGTTGGCCTGGTCGAGGCGGTCGGCGGCCAGGCCGACGAAGTCGCCGTCGCGGAAGACGCCGGCCACGCCGGGCATGCTCTGGGCCTGGCTGTAATCGACGCTGTGGAGCGTGGCGCCCAGCGACGGGGGACGGAGGATCTTGCCGTGCAGCATGCCCGGCACGGTCGTGTCGTAGCCGTATTGCATGCTGCCGTTGACTTTGGCCGGGATGTCGACGCGCGGCACGTCGGCACCGATGACGCTGAAGCGATCCGGGCTCTTGAGCGGCACCTGGCCGCTGAACTGGCGGTCGCTGCGCTGGCCGGCCGCCAGGTCGGCATAGCTGACGGTCGTGTCCGGCTGGGCGCTGACGAAGACCTGGCCGTTGCCCGTGCTCAAGGCAGTCGCCGGCACGCCCAGCTTGGCCGCCCCGAGGTCGAGCAGCCAGCCGCGCATGGCGGCCGCCGCCTGGCGGACCAGCGGGCCGGTCGCGCGCATGCTGGCGCTGCCGACGGTCGGATTGTCGAAGGGCACGCGGTCGGTGTGGCCCATGACCACGTCGACCGCGCTGAAGGGGACGTCGAGTTCCTCGGCCACGAGTTGGCCGAAGGCGGTCTGGATGCCCTGGCCGAACTCGACCTTGCCGGTCGAGAGGGTGACGCCGCCGTCCGGCCGAATCGCCAGCCAAGCGTCGACGTCGTTGGGGATGCTGCGCCCGCCGGCGCGGCCGGCAGCCGCCGGAGCGGCCGGTGCACTCGTCGCCGCGGCTGATTGGGGCGCGGCCGACTGGGGTACGGCCGGTGGCGCGGCAGCCGACTGATTCGCCGCCGGCGCGCTCGGCGCGGGCGCCGGGGCCGAACAGCCGGAGGCGAACCACAGCACGAGGCCGCCGCCAGCGAGACTGGAGCTGCGTAAGAACGCCCGCCGCGAGACACTGCTGGTGCGCATGGCTAGGCCACCTCCCCGCGCATGCGGCTGGCCGCCAACTGGACGGCCTGAATGATGCGGTTGTAGGTGCCGCAGCGGCAGTAGTGGCCGCCCAGCGCCTGGCGGATATCTTGCTCAGACGGCGACGGGTTCTTCTGCAAGAGCGCCGCGGCCTCCATCAGTTGGCCCGACTGGCAGTAGCCGCACTGCGGCGCCTGGACGTCGATCCACGCCTGCTGGAGCGGGTGCAGCCCGCCCGGCGGCGCCAGGCCCTCGATGGTAGTGATGTCCTTGCCGACGGCTCTCGAGACCGGCGTGACGCACGAGCGGACCGGCTGGCCGTCCAGCAGCACCGTGCAGCAGCCGCACTGGGCGGCGCCGCAGCCAAACTTGGTGCCGGTCAACCCCAGGTCGTCGCGCAGCGCAAACTGGAGCGTGCCGTTGCTGTCGGCCGGGACGGTACGGTCCTGTCCATTGACCCTCAAGGTCGCCGTTGCCATGCAGGCCCTCCTTCAGGCGCGCGTGCAGCCCGACCCTGGTGTACTACTGTGCCTGGCCCCGTCCGATCAAGGAATGCGGACGCCGCCTCGCCGCCCGCGCCGACTGGCCACCGGATTGCGCCACGCGACGCTCACCTGCGTGCCCGCGCCGGGCCGGCTGTGCACCTTGAGGCGGGCGGCGATCGAGCGCGCGCGCTCGTGCATGATCTCCAGGCCGAGCCGTCCGGCGGCGCCCGTACCGCGCGTCTGCTGGAAGCCGCGGCCATCGTCGGTCATGCGCAGCTCGACGCCGGCCGGCTGCCAGCGCACGTGGATCGCGGCGTGGCTGGCAGCGGCGTGCTTGCCGGTGTTGTTCAGCGCCTCCTGGGCAATGCGATACAGGGCGATCTGGACCTCCGGCGGCAGTGTCCACGGCTCGCCCTCGGCCTCGACGTCGACCTGGAGGTTGGTGCGCGAGGCGGTCGCTTCGGCCAACTGGCCCAGCAGGCGCGCGAAGGGCGTCTCGATCAGCGCCGCCGGCCGCAGCTCGAGCAGCAGGGTGCGCATCTCGGCCAGCGCCCCGCGCGTCAGCCGCCGGATGTCCTCGAGGCGGCGGCGGCCCTCGTCCGGGTTGCGCTCCCACAGTCGCGGCACGACCTCGGCCATCAGGCTGGCCGAGAACAACGTCTGGGTCACGGCGTCGTGCAACTCGCGGGCCAGGCGCTGGCGCTCCTCGGTCGTCGCCGCCTGCTGGGCCTGCTCGAACAGCCGCGCGTTCTGGATGGCCAGCCCGGCCCGCTGGGCCAGGGCCGAGACCAGCCGCTGCTCGGTGTGCGACGGTGTGTGGTGCTGGCAGAACGCGACGGCGAAGACGCCGAAGAGGTGGCCGCCGATGGTGATCGGCACGCCGATGGCCGACTGGATGCGTTCGCGGCGGATGACCTCGCGCAGTCGGTCCGAGATGCGCGGGTCCTCCACCGCGTCCTCGATGACCAGCACGCCCGCGTGCAGCATCTCCAGGACGACGCGGTCCTGCTGCGGCACCAGGCTCTCGACGACCGTGTCCGGAGCGTAGCCATGGGCGGCGGCGGTGACGAGTTCGCCGCGTTCAGCGTCCCAGATGTGGACCGACGTCTTGTCGGCCTGCAACACCTCGGTAGCCACCGCCGCCAGGGCGTGGAGGACATCGTCGAGGCGCAGCGAGCGGTGCAGCGTCTCGTCGGCCCGATACAGCGCTTCGAGCTCGTGCAGCCGCGCCTCCGACTCGGCGTACACCTGGGCGTGTTCGATGGCCACGGCGGCGCGGTGGGCCAGGGCCAGCAGCACGCGCTCCTCGGCGCCGGCCAGGGTGCGGCGACGGCGATAGTTGACGCCGAAGACGCCGAAGACCTCGCCATTGACCTTGATCGGCACGTGCAGCAGCGACTGGATGCCCTCGACGTCGGTAATGCGGTGGGCCACCCGCGGGTCGTTTGGCGCGTCCTCGACGGCGATGGGCTGGCCGCTCAGGGCGACGCGGGTGGTGATGCCCTCGCCCGGCGCGTGGGCCATCTGGGCAACGACCTCCGGCCGGAAGCCGCGCGTGGCGCCCGGCACCAGTCGCTTGTGCCGCTCGTCCCACACCAGCACCGAGGTCATGTCCGACTGCAACACGTCGGCCGCGACGTCGACCAGTGACTGCAGCACCTGGTCGAGTTGGAGCGAGCGATACAGGGCCTCGTCGGCGCGGTACAGGGCCTCCAGGTCGCGCGTGCGCTGCACCGCCTGGGCGTGCAGACGGGCATTCTCCATGGCCAGCGCCGTCTGATCGGCGAACTGCTTGGCCAGGCCGACCTCGTCGTGGCCGAAGTCGCGTGGCTGGCGGTAGTACAGGGTGATCGCCCCCTGGACCTGGCCATGGATGAGCAGCGGCACGGCCAGCAGGGCGCGGTAGTAGCGGGCGATGTTCAGCACCCGCGGAAAGCCGTGGGCGCTGACGGTGTCTGGGCCCGGGTCGCCGATGCGCAGCAGCTTGAGATAGCCGCCACAGTCCTCGAGCACGGGCAGTGGTTCGCCGCTCAGCGGCAAGGCCGCCATCAGGTCGGACACGGCGGCCGGTCGGCGCCGCTCGACGGCCACGCCGGTGATGGCGGTGCCGACCGGCAGGCGCATGGGCATGATCTCCGAGACGAGCGCCCGCGATGCGCGCACCGTGAGGACCCCGTGCGGGCCGCTGGCCTCGTCGAGCAGCAGGATGCTGCCGGCGTCACTGCCGAGCAGGTCGGCGGCCTGGGCCAGCACGTGGTCGAGGATCTCGTCGAGCGAGCGCGTCGAGTTGACGACGGCCAGCAGGTCGCGCATCGCCTCGGCCACCCGGCGGCGGCCCTCGTTCTCGCGCATGCGGTGCTCGGCCTCGGCGTGCAGATGGGCGTTCTCGATGGCCAGCGTCGCCTGCTGGGCGAAGGCGTTGGCCAGGTCGATCTCCTCGGTCGAAAAGGGTCGCGGCTCGGCGTAGAACAGCGTGATCGCGCCGAACGTGCGGCCGTGGGCCACCAGCGGCACCGACAGGACAGCCCGGAAGTGATCGACCAGGCGATGGACGCGCGGTGCCAGCAGGTTGGGCTCGAGGTCCGGGTCGGTCTGCGCGCCGAGGCGGACGATGCGCGCGTAGCTGCCCATGTCCTCGAGGCGGGTATCCGAGGCGCGCAGGCTGGCATCGCCCAGCGCCGCCCGCAGGTCCCAGCACACCAGCGTCTTTGATCGCTCGACGGCCAGCCCCGTCGTCGGCGAGCCGACCCGCACCTCGCGGGCCACCTGGTCGGGCATCAGGCCGACGGCCGCCCGGACGTGGAGGATGGGATCGGTCTGGCGCTCGCGCAGGTAGACCGCCCCGGCGTCGTTGCCCAGCAGGCGGCTGGACTGGGTCAGCACCTCGGCCAAGATCTCGTCGATGGTGTGGTTGGAGTTGATGACGGCCAGCAGGTCGCGCAAGCCTTCGGCCACGTGCTGGCGGCGGGAGATGTCGGCCAGGCGCTGCTCGGCCTCGCTCCGCAGGCGGGCATTCTCGATGGCCAAGGCGCCCTGCTGAGCGAAGGCCATGCTCAAGTCGATGTGCTCGTCGCTGACCGCGCGCTGGGCCGCATAGAACAGCTCGAGCGCGCCGTACGTCTCGTCGTGGGCGACCAACGGCACGGCGATGATCGTCTGGTAGACGCCAGCCAGCTGGCGATTGCGCGCCTGTTGCTCGGCGTCGTCGACGGTGGTCGGCCCCGGCCGGGTCACCTCCAGGTATGTCCCGCGGTCCTCGCACTGGGCGTCGATGCTGGGCCCAAACGGCCGGGCCAGGGCCTCGGCCATGCTGGCGATGACCACCGGCCGGCAGCGCTCGACGGCCAGCCCAGTTACCGGGTACCCGATCGGTGTCGTCTCGGCCAGCAGCCCCGGCTCGACGCCGCGGCTGGCGTGGACCCGCACCAGGTGTGGGTCGGCCGCGTCGCGCAGGTAGACGGTGGCGCCGTCAGCCTCGAGGACCGTCTGGGCCGTGGCCACCAGGTAGCTGAGGATCTCGTCGAGCCCGCGGCTCGAGTTGACCACCGCCAGCAGGTCGCGCAGCCCCTCCAGGCGCAGCCGACGGGCGGCACTGTCCACACTTCCGCTCGTCCTCGTGGTCATCGGCCGCCGGGTCGCAAGGATACTGGATGGGCACCCGCGGCCGCCCCTGTGGAACAATCGGCCACGGAACGGAGAGAAGGGAGCCGCCGTGTCGTCGAAGGTCGATCCGTGTATCCGCTGGAACTCGCCCGGCAAGATGCCCAATGGCCTGCAGGCCACATCTGACGGGCTGTGGGTCATCGATCAGATCGACCCCAACGACATCTACCTGCTGGACTACGCCGACGGGCGCGTACTCGAGAAACTGCCGACGCGCGCGCTCCACTCCAGCGGCATCACCGTCGATCCGAGCGGCAACCTGTGGGTCGCCTCGACCTTCACCTACGAGCTGATCTGCTTCGAGCGCCGCAGCGGCAAAGAGCTGTGCGCCTATCCGACGCCGCCCTACGACCGCAGCGGCGGCGCGCACGGCACCGAGTGGCGCGATGGGAAACTGTGGTTCAACGTGCCCAAGACCGGCCGCATCTTCGTCATGGACCCGTCGAACGGCCAGATCGTGCACTCCATCCCGTGCCACGGCAACCGCGCCCACGGCATGGCCTGGGACCCGCGCGATGCCAGCCTGTGGTGCGTCGACACCAACCGGCGGGTGATCTACAAGTTGAACCCGTACACCGGCCAGATCCTCGACGCCGTCGGCTGTAGCGGCCCCGAGCCACACGGCATGACCATCTGGGAGGGGACCTTCTGGCTGTGCGACGCCGAGTCGCAGGCCGTCTTCACCTTCCCCGTCCCGGTCCTCTCGGAGGCGTAGCGCGATGACCATGACACTGAGCTCCGCGCAGCGGGAGCAGTTCGAGACGCACGGCTACGTGGTCGTCGATGACGTGCTCGACCCGCGCCGTGACATCCAGCCGGTGCTGGATGAGTACGCCACTGTCCTCGATGCGATCGCCACCCGCTTGTTCGAGGCGGGTGCGATCAGCAGTCCGTTCGCCGAGCTGCCATTCGTCGAGCGCCTCATCGCCGTGTGCGAGGCGGCCGACCGCAACTTCCCGCAGCACTTCGACTTCAGCCTGCCCCAGTCGGGCGTGACGCCCGAGACGCCGATCCACGTCGGGCCGGCCGTCTTCCGCACGCTCACCAACCCGCGGCTGCTCGACCTAGTCGAGGCCATCATCGGCCCGGAGATCGCCTCCAACCCGGTCCAGCACATCCGCATGAAGCTGCCCCAGCGGGCCGTCTCCAGCCGCGACAGCTACAGCGGCCTGATCAGCCAGACCCCCTGGCACCAGGACAACGGCGTGGTCATGCCCGAGGCCGACGAGGCCACCATTGTCACTGTCTGGTTCCCGCTCACGCCGGCCACGGTCGACAACGGCTGTCTGCAAGTGATCCCCGGCAGCCACCGTCAGGGACTGGTCGCCCACTGCCCGCAGCCGGCCGGCCTGACCATTCCGCCGGCCGTGCTGCCCACCCAGCAGCCGGCCGTACCCCTGGCGATGCCGCCCGGCAGCGTGCTGCTGATGACCCAGCGCACCATCCACAGCTCGCTCGACAACGTGACCCGTGACGAGGTGCGCATCAGCATGGACCTGCGCTATCAGCCGCTCGGCCAGCCGACGGGCCGCCCGGCGTTTGCCCCAGCCGCCTTCGCCGCCCGCAGCCAGGCCCACCCCGAACTGGTGCTGGATGACCCGGCCGCCTGGGCTCGCGCGTGGCTCGCTCTGCGCGACCGCCTGGCCGCCGAGCAGGCCATCCCCACCTTCAACCGCTGGACCGCCGATGCCCCCCTGTGCGCCTGAGCTACCCTACCCGCCCATGAAAACAACGTGCCATCCTGAGGCGGTACGACGAACGGTCCGCGCCTCGTGCGTCTCGCCTGGCAGCCACCGATCGTTCGCTGCGCTCAGCATGGCCCAGCGCTAGCCATGGCCGATCCTGTCACCGAGTTCGAGACATACCGCCAGGAGTTGCTGGCGGCGCTGGGCGGTGATGATCCGCTCGCCGTTCTGCGCGCCTCGCTCGACGAGGTCCCGACGTTGGTCAGCGCGGCGAGCGCCGAGCAGCTCGGCCACGCCCCGGCGCCGGGCGAGTGGTCGGCCTGGCAGGTGCTCAGCCACCTGGCCGACAGCGACCTGATGGCCGGCACGCGCGTGCGCATGATCGTCACCCAAGACCGCCCGGCGTTGGTCGGCTACGACCAGGAGGCGTGGACGGCGCGCTTCAGCGCCCTCGACGGCGACGTCCAGGACACGCTCGAGCGCTGGCGGGCGCTGCGGGCCACCAACGTGCGCATCTTTGCGTCGCTCACGGCCGCCGAGTGGCAGCGCGTCGGCGTGCACTCCGAACGCGGCGAGGAGTCAGCACGCCTGACGGTCGAGCTGATGGCCGGCCACGACCGCGTCCACCTCGACCAGTTCCGCCGCGCCATCGGGCAGTAGCCCACCGGGTGATACCCCCGCCGAACGTCGCGCGCCATCCCACCCGCAGCGCAGGACCGGCGCCGCCTCGCCGCCCGCCGGGTGACCTTCCGTCCGAAGGTTCGGTGTCATCCTGAGCGCAGCGAAGGGACCCGCGACTCCGGGCAGACACGCACGAAGGGACGGATCTTTCGTCGTGCCTCCTCAGGATGACACGGCGCCCTTGAAGGGGCATCGACGCGGCGGGCACGTACGCGGCGGGCGCTGGCACGGCCGGCGCTGGCACGGTGGGCGGGTCAGGGGGCCTGGGTGGGCGCGCCGGTCGGGTCGGCGGCGTGGGCCTCCAGTTGGTGGCCGGCGGCGTCGCGCAGGTCGACCACGGCCGGGTGGCCGGCCGGCCAGGCCTGTTGGGCCGCATACGCCTGCCAGTCGGCAGTCTGCACGGCGGCGGTCGTCTCGGCCGCCCGCGCCGATTGGACGCTGCCGAAGGTCTCAGCGCCAGCGGGCCCGCAGCCCTCGTCGGGCACGGCCAGCAGGCCGTCGAGCAGCACCGGCGGCAGCACGTTCGGCCGGCAGCCGAACTCGGCCACCCAGAAGCGGCCATACGGCCCACCGGGGGCGTAGCCGACGCCGAGCTCGCGCCAGCCCGGGCGCAGCAGCACACGACGATGCAAGCCGTCGCCGAGCCACCAGCCGAGCGGCCCGTCCGGCTCGTCGCCCATGGCCGAGATCGTCTCGATGACCATCCAGGCGCTGCCGGCCGGCGTCTCGTAGCCCTCCTGGGCGGCCCGCGAGCCGGGCGTCGAGCCGTCCAGGCCCTCGTGCTCCATGTAGCCATGGGCGACCATGTCCTGGGCGTGGCCGATGGCCGCGCGGTCCAGGGCCGGGCTGCGCGCCAGCGGCAACAGTCCGGCGCCAAGCCGCGCCCGCCCGAGGAGCACCGCCAAGCGATCCTCGCGCTCGCGGAACGGGTCGGACGCCGCATCGGCCGTCGGCCCCGGCGTGGCGCTGCCGCTCGCTGCGGCGCCCGATGGCGTCGCCGTCCCGACCGCGGGCGTCGCGGCCGCGGGGCTCGTCGCGCCTGTCACAGCGCTCGTCGCGGCCGTCACAGCACTTGTGGCGCCCGCGGGGCTCGGCGCGGCCGTCGCGGCGCTCGTTGCGCTTGCCTGCGCGGCCGCTGCGCTCGCCGCTGTGCCGTCTGTTGGCGTGTCCGCCCCCGTCGGACTCGCGACGGCCGTGGCTGCCGGTGCCGCCATCGTGCCCGCGGCGCCGGTCGTGGCGGTTATCGCCGTCGCGCCGGCGGAGGCGGTCGTCGAAGCGCTCCCGGCGCCAGGCGTCGCCGTCGCGCTGCCCGTCGTTGCCGCGGCCGTCCCTGTGGCCGTCGCGGCGCCCATCACCGTCGCGCTCATCGCCGCGGTGGGGCTGACCGTCGGTGGCGGCGTCCGGCCGGCGGCCCGCGCGCTGGGCTGCGGCCCGGCCAGCGTCAGCACCCCGAGCAGCAGCAGCGCGCCGACTCCTGCGCGCGTCCGAACGCCCGCTTCGCGCATCGGCGCCTATGCTACTCGCACCCGCCCCGGCGCATGGCCCCCCACCCCGACCGCAACTTCTGGCTCCTGGTCGGCGACGCTGGCTTCTTCGCCCTGGCCATCGTGTGCTTCGACCCCAGCGTCGTGCTGCCCGTCTTCGTCGCCCAGTTCACGGCCTCGCCGATCCTGATCGGCGCCGCGGCGGCCATCAAGCTGGCCGGCCTGTACTTGCCGCAGTTGCCGGTGGCCATCGGCATCCGCCACCTGCGCTCCACCAAGCCGTTCTTCTTCTGGCAGGCCGCCGTCGGCCGGGCGGCGCTGCTCGGCTGCGTGCTGGCCGCGGCCTGGGCGGCCAGCGTGCCGCCGGCGGCGGTCGTGCTGCTGGTGCTCGTGGCGTGGGCGGTCTTCTCGTTCACCGAAGGCGCCGCCACCCTGGCCTGGCTCGACCTCGTCGGCGACGTCGTCGACAGCCGCCTACGAGGTCGCTACTTCGGCATCATCCAGTTCCTGGGCGGCGTCCTGTCCATCGGCGGCGGCCTGGCCGTGCGCCAGGCGTTGGCCGGCGACCAGGCGCCGGCCACCTTCGCCTGGCTGTTCGGCGCGGGCTGCATCCCCTTTGCACTGTCGGTGGCCTGCATCGGCGGCATCCAGCAGCGGTCCACGCCGCGGCCCAGCCTCGAGCCCGCCAACGCCGAGCCGCCGCTCGACCAGGTGCTCAGCCTGCTG
>Ga0213876_10001192_pt1 | contig 16432 bp, 14 predicted proteins | sample BarmaccomBMRX_R9_FD_160113 | JGI IMG/M metagenome (GOLD analysis project Ga0213876, IMG submission 160113) | Root-associated microbial communities from Barbacenia macrantha in rupestrian grasslands, the National Park of Serra do Cipo, Brazil - RX_R9 | ecosystem: Host-associated > Plants > Roots... | reverse complement strand
GATTCCATCGAGGAAGTTACCGACAAGGGTACACTTTCGGCTTCGCAGGTCGCCGCGCGAGGCGAGGTGGAGGCACTCATTCGCACGCTTCGCCTGCCGACGCGCACGGACGCGATCGCGCACATGGAGGCACGCCACCTCTGGTTCGAGAGGACCCTTGAATTCTACAAGGAGCTGATCGCGAAGGGCTCGGCGGAGCCCGTCTGAGAAACCCGCCGCTCCCGTGCTATTGTGGTCTTGCGGCTTTCGGCCTCATAATGACGCAAAGCGGATCATCCGCGAATGCAAGATCTTCCGGGAGCCGGCCCATGAGAATAGCCACGCTTGCCCTTGTCGCGCTCGCCTCTGTCCTATGTGTGGGAAGCGCCGAGGCACAATTCTCGAGCGATGTGGTGAAGCTCGGCGTGCTCACGGACATGTCGAGCCTTTACTCCGACGCGACGGGGAAGGGTTCGCTCGTGGCGGCGCAAATGGCGGTTGAGGATTTTGGCGGCAAGGTGAAGGGAAAGCCGATCGAGGTGATCAGCGCCGATCACCAGAACAAACCGGATGTCGGCTCCTCGATCGCCCGCGACTGGTACGACAACCAGCATGTCGATGCGATCGTCGACGTGCCGACCTCCTCGATCGCGCTGGCGGTACAAAAGATCACGCAGGATAAGGACAAGGTCTTCCTGATGTCGGGGCCTGGTTCGTCGGACCTTACGGGAGTTGCCTGCTCGCCCAACGGCATCATGTGGACCTATGATACCTATGCGTTGAGCCAGGTGACCGCGAAGGCGCTCATCGCGCGCAAGGAAGACAGCTGGTTCTTCATCACGGCGGATTACGCCTTTGGCCACGCGCTCGAGCGCGATGCGGCCGCCACAGTGAAGGCGAATGGAGGAACCGTTGCCGGTTCGGTGAATGCGCCTTTCAACTCGCAGGATTTCTCGTCCTTCCTGCTGCAGGCGCAAGGCTCGAAGGCCAAGGTCGTCGGCCTCGCCAACGCCGGAGGTGATACACAAACCGCCATCAAGCAGGCGGCGGAGTTCGGCCTTGCCGAGGGAGGGCAGAAGATCGCGGCGCTGCTTTTGGAGCTCACGGACACGCACAGCCTCGGCCTCAAGACGGCGCAAGGTTTGCTTGCGGCCGACGCCTTCTACTGGGATCGCGACGACGACAGCCGGGCGTTCTCGAAACGCTTCTACGCAAAGGTCGGCGCCATGCCGACCATGATCCAGGCAGGCGTCTACTCGGCCGTCACGCACTATCTCAAGGCGATCGACGCGACCGGAACCGATGACGCGAAAACCGTGATCGCGAAGATGAAGGCAACCCCGATCAATGATTTTTTCGCCAAGAACGGCTATATCCGAGAGGATGGTCGGATGGTGCACGACATGTACCTCGTGCAGGCCAAGAAGCCCTCCGAGTCGAAGGGTGAATGGGATCTCTACAACATCCTCGCGACCATCCCGGGCGACCAGGCCTTCCGTCCCATGGCTGAGGGAGGCTGCCCCTACATCAAGTAATAGCGTGGGTTCTGCTTCCCCGATTCGACCGCCGCCGGTCGAACCGGCTCTGCGATATGGGCTTGCCTTCGCGGACTCATCCCGCTAGAGGCCCTGGCTTCGCCGCGAATGCCGCGGCGGCACCGCTTACCTGCAGGGTGCGCAGGAGTGAGCCAGGAGACATCGATGATCACCGTCACATTTCCAGATGGCGCGAAGCGCCAATTCGAATCGGGCGTCAGCGGCACCGAGATCGCCAAGAGCATCTCGCCTTCGCTCTTAAAGCGCACCGTCGCCATGGCCCTCGACGGCGACCTCGCCGACCTTTCGGACAAGATCACGCGCGATGCGAAGATCGAGTTCGTGTCCCGCGATGATCCGCGCGCGCTCGAGCTCATCCGGCACGATGCTGCCCATGTGCTGGCCGAAGCGGTCCAGGAACTCTATCCGGGCACGCAGGTGACCATCGGGCCGGTGATCGAGAACGGCTTCTATTACGATTTCGCGCGTAACCAGCCCTTCACGCCGGAAGATTTCCCCGCGATCGAAAAAAAGATGCGCGAGGTCATCGCGCGCGACAAGGCGTTCTCCAAGCGCGAGGTTTCGCGCGAGGAAGCCAAGGCTTTTTTCCGCGACAAGGGGGAGAACTTCAAGGTCGAGCTCGTGGACGCCATCGCGCCGGGCGAGCCGATCAAGTTCTACGATCAGGGCGGCTGGATCGATCTCTGCCGCGGCCCGCACATGACCTCGACCGGCAAGGTCGGCGACGCATTCAGGCTCATGAAAGTCGCCGGCGCCTATTGGCGCGGCGATCCGAAGAACCCGATGCTCACGAGGATCTACGGCACGGCCTTCGCCAAGCGAGAGGATCTCGACGCGTATCTCAAGCAAATGGAAGAGGCCGAGCGGCGCGACCATCGCCGTCTCGGGCGTGAAATGGACCTTTTCCATTTTCAGGAAGAGGGGCCAGGCGTCGTTTTCTGGCATGCCAAGGGCTGGACCCTGTTCCAGCAGTTGATCGCCTATATGCGCCGGCGCCTCGCGGGCGACTATCAGGAGGTCAATGCGCCTCAGATACTCGACAAGTCCTTGTGGGAGACCTCCGGCCATTGGGATTGGTACCGCGAGCACATGTACGTCACCAAGACGGAGGATGAGCGCGTTTTCGCCATCAAGCCGATGAACTGTCCAGGCCACATTCAGATCTTCAAACACGGCCTGAAGTCTTACCGCGATCTACCTTTGCGGCTTGCAGAATTCGGCGCCGTGTCTCGCTACGAACCTTCAGGCGCGCTGCACGGGCTTTTGCGAGTGCGCGCCTTCACGCAAGACGACGCGCATGTCTTTTGCACCGAAGAGCAGCTTGCCGAAGAGTGCCTGAAGATCAACGAATTGATCGTCTCCGTGTACAAGGATTTCGGCTTCGCGGAATGCGTCGTGAAGCTATCCACGCGCCCAACCAAGCGCGTCGGCACGGATGCGATGTGGGATCATGCGGAAGACGTGATGCGTCGCGTTCTCGAAGAGATCGAAGCCAATTCGGGAGGGCGCATCAAGACGAGCATCAATCCGGGGGAGGGCGCCTTTTACGGCCCCAAATTCGAATATGTGTTGCGCGATGCCATCGGCCGCGACTGGCAGTGCGGCACGACCCAGGTCGACTTCGCGTTGCCTGAGCGCTTCGGCATGTTCTACATCGATCAGGATGGGCAGAAGAAAACACCGGTGATGGTGCACCGGGCGATTTGCGGCTCGATGGAGCGCTTCTCGGGCATTCTCATCGAGCATCATGCCGGGCATTTCCCACTTTGGCTCGCGCCGGTTCAGCTCATGGTCGCGACGATCACTTCGGAAGCCGACATTTATGCGAACGAGGTGCTCGAGGCCGCCCGCGCCAAGGGCCTTCGCGCGCAAGCCGATCTTCGTAACGAGAAGATCACTTACAAGGTGCGCGAGCACTCGCTCGCGAAAATTCCCGTGCTTCTCGTCGTCGGCAAGAAAGAGGCAACCGAGCGGGCGGTCTCGATCCGCCGCCTGGGCTCGAGCGAGACGCGAACCATGCCGCTCGACACCGCGCTCGCTGCTTTGCTCGAGGAAGCGCGCCCACCGGATCTGCGCCGCGGCGAAGCCTTGCGGGATGCGGCATAGCGTTTCGCCACCATGATGCTTCCACTCGTGATCGTCGTGGCGGTCGCCGAGAACGGTGTCATCGGCAAGGACAATAATCTTTCCTGGAGGATGCCGAGCGACCTACGACGCTTTCGGCGCATCACGATGGGAAAGCCATTGATCATGGGGCGCAAGACCTTTCAATCCGTCGGCCGCCCGCTGCCGGGACGGGAGATCGTCGTCGTCACGCATGATGGAGGGTTCAAGGCGGATGGCGTTCATGTCGCCCATTCGCCGCAAGCAGCTGTCGCGAAAGCGCAAGAGCTTGCGCATGAGATGGGAGCTCGCGAGATCATCGTTGCGGGTGGGGCCGCGATCTATGGGAGTCTGCTGCCGCACACGTCGCGCGTCGATCTCACGCGGGTGCATGCGGTGATCGAGGGCGACGTCATATTCCCCTCCCTGGATCAAGGGGAATGGCGTGAGACCGCGCGCGAGGAGCATGCCGCACAGCCGGGCGATGATCATGATTTCACGTTGATCACTCTCGCGCGCATCGCGTCCGATCCGCAGCTTTGCGCGGGATCGACACGGAGGTCTTAGCGTCGCATGACGAGGCGTCGAGCTTGACAGGCAAGATGGCGCGGGTGAAGCCATCGCCCCGGAGCGGCGTGGCGTCGCCTCGAATTGCCATGATTGCTCTGGATTGTCGGTTAAGCATGATCTTCTCAAAAGGGCGCTTCGCCCGCTTTTGGATCATGCTCTAAGGAGCGCCGCTCGCGCGGCTGTGGTAAGGATCGAATATGCCTTGGAGCAATCAAAGTGGGGGAGGCGGGCCGTGGCGCCCGCAAGGACAGGGGCCTTGGGGTCAAGGGCCTTCCGGCGGCAATGGCGGTCGACAACCCCCCGACTTCGAGGAGGTGATGCGCCGCTTTCAAGCGAGGCTGGGGAACTGGTTCGGAGGCGGAGAAGGTTTCAGCGGCAAGGCGGTTTTGTTCTTCGTCCTTCTCGGCGTGCTGGCTTGGCTCGCCACCGGGCTCTACACGGTTCAACCCAAGGAAGTCGGTCTCAATCTCGTGTTCGGACGCTATGTCGGCACGGTGGGTCCCGGGCTCAACGTGAATTGGCCCTATCCGATCGGCAATTATATCAAGGTGCAGGTCCTTGGCACGAACACCATGGAAATAGGGGTGCCTGGATCGAACGTCCCAACCCGTACCCAACGGCCGAACGATGAAGGTCTTATGCTTACCGGTGACGACAACATCGTCGACATCGATTTCAGCGTGCAATGGCAGGTGGATCCGGCGCGGCCGGAGGATTACGCCTTCAATATCGAGGATCCCGAAGGCACCATCCGAGCGGTTGCCGAGAGTGTCATGCGCCAAGTGATCGGAAAACGTAACCTTCAAGCGATCCTGACGACCGACCGGGAGCCAATCCAGCAAGAGGTGAGAAGCTCGATGCAAGAGATACTGGACAGCTACAAGGCCGGCGTCCAGATCCAAATCGTCAATCTTCTCAAGGACGCGCCGCCGCCTGAGGTGACCGCAGCTTTCCAAGACGTTCAGGCCGCAAGCATCGATGCCGAAACGTTGCAGAATCAAGCGCGGACATATGAGAGCAAGGTCGTTCCCGAAGCGAGGGGGCAGGCAAGCCAGATAACCCAGGCCGCCGAGGCCTATCGGGCGCGGACGGTCGCCGAGGCCAAGGGCGCAGCCTCGCGTTTCGATCAGGTCTATGCGGAGTTCAAGAATGCGCCTGACGTGACGCGCGAACGCATGTATCTCGAGACCATGGAACGTGTCCTAGGCGGGACCGAGAAGATCATCTTGGATCAAGGGACGGGGCAGGGAGGGGCGTCCGTGCTTCCCTATCTTCCCCTTGGGGAATTGCAGCGCCGCTCTGGCCAAGGAGAGGCGAAATGAGCAGCACATCGCGCATCGTCGCGCTCGTCGCGCTCGTCATCGTTTTGATCCTCACCGCAAATACGCTCTTCACGGTGCAGCAGACCCAATATGCGCTCGTCTTGCGCTTCGGCCAAGTGGTCCGTTCGCTTTCGGAGCCCGGACTCTATTTCAAATGGCCGCTTGTCGAGACGGTGATACCCCTCGATAAACGCATCCTCGATCTGGATGTCGCCCCACAGACAGTACTCGAGTCGGGGCAGAAGCAGCTCGTAGTCGATTCTTTCGCTCGCTATCGGATCCGTGATCCTTTGCGCTTCTACCAAGCAGTAGGATCGCGGGCGGGTGCCACTCAGCAGCTCCAAGCCATCGTGAACGCGGCCGTGCGGGGTGTGATCGCGGATTCCAAGATGGAGGACATTGTCAAGAATGAGCGTGGGGAGCTTCAAGGGCAGATGCTGAGTCTGGTCAACCAGCAAGTCATGTCGCGCGGCATCAACGTCATTGATCTGCGGCTGCGCCAAGTCGTACTGCCGCTCAAGAACACCGAGGCGGTTTTCAACCGTATGAATAGCGCAAGGCAGCGCGAAGCTCAGGAGAAAAGGTCCGAGGGAACACGGCTCGCCACTGCGATCAAGGCCAATGCCGATCTCACGGTTCAGACAATTTTGGGCGAGGCAAACCAGAAGTCGGAAGAGACCCGAGGCGCGGCCGATGCCGAGAAGAACAAGATCTTTGCGGACGCCTTCGGCCGCGATCCCGGATTCTTCGCGTTCTACCGGTCGATGCAGGCCTATGAGAACGGTTTCAAACCTGATTCGACCCGCATGGTGATGGCTCCCGGGTCAAGCTTCTTTCGCTATTTCAATGATCCGTCAGGTCGTGCTTCGGTGCCGCAGCCTTCGGCCTCCCTTGCTGCGCCCGCGCCGCCCACGAACAATTGATCCGTCGCCGGAGCGGGGCGCGCGGGGAAATGAGGGATTTTCTTGCCGCGCTTGGTCTCGTCTTTGCGATAGAAGGGTTGCTCTTCGCGGCATTTCCGCAAAGCGTGGCGAGGGCCATGCGGGAGGTCGCGGAGCACGGGGAGCGGCGGCTGCGAGGCGCGGGCATCATCGCGGCGATTTGCGGTGTCGCTCTCGTCTGGCTCGCCCGCCGCGCCGGCTTTTGGTAAAGCTGCGCCATTGGCAGGGGGCACAAGGGCGCCTATCTGAATCGTGGCGTTTTCGCCCTCGAGGAACAAAGCGATGATCAACCTGTTTTTCCCGCGTCCGCAACGGGCAAGCGCTCTTGCGTTGACCTCTCTCGGGCTTGCCCTCGCATTGGTCCTCGGGACAGCTTCACCCACTCCGGTGCAGGCAGCACGCGGACCCGGTGAGATCGCCGACGTCGCCGATCAGGTCGTCGATGCGGTGGTGAACATCTCGGCGACAACCACCGAACAGGTGCGCAGCTTTCGGACCCCCGGAGACTCGCAAAACACCCCATTCGATGACCTGTTCGATGATTTCTTCAATCGCAAGCGGCAAGGGCAGGGCGATGCTCCTCCGCAGCCGCGCATGCGCAAATCGAATTCCTTGGGCTCCGGCTTCGTGATCGATCCGTCCGGGGTCGTCATCACCAACAACCATGTCGTCGGGGATGCGACCGATATCGAAGTGATCTTTACCGACGGCTCGAAACTCAAGGCCGAGGTGGTCGGCAAGGATCCGAAGATCGACCTCGCGGTTTTGCGAGTGAAACCGGACAAGCCCCTGAAAGCGGTGAAATTCGGCGATTCCGAAAAGATGCGGATCGGGCAATGGGTGATGGCCGTCGGCAACCCGTTCGGACTTGGAGGTTCGGTAACCGCCGGCATCATTTCGGCGCGCCACCGCAATATCGACTCGGGAAGTTATGACGACTATTTGCAGACCGACGCAGCGATCAACCGCGGCAATTCGGGCGGCCCGCTGTTCAATCTCGACGGGGAGGTTATCGGCATCAACACCGCGATCTTGTCTCCGACCGGCGGCTCGATCGGCATCGGCTTTGCCATCCCGTCCAATCTCGCAAGGCCTGTTCTCGATCAGCTCACTCAGTTCGGTGAGGTTCGCCGCGGCTGGCTCGGCGTGCAGATCCAAAATGTCGACGACTCGATTGCCGAGACGCTGGGCCTCGGCAAGGCACGAGGCGCTCTCGTCGCCGGTGTCGACGATCGCGGGCCGGCGAAGCCTGCCGGAATCAAGAAGGGCGACGTGATCGTCAAGTTCAACGGCGATGACGTGAAAGAATCACGCGATCTGCCGCGCATGGTGGCCGCCACGCCTGTCGGCAAATTGGTCGAGGTTGTCGTGATCCGGGATGGCAAGGAAACGCCAGTCAACGTCACGCTCGGCAGGCTGCAGGACGAGAAGGTCGCAGCATTGACCCCACCGCAAAACGACACCACGGCGCTGAAGAAGGCGCTCGGCCTCGATCTGTCGCCGCTCACGGATGATCTTCGCCACCGCTATAACATCAAGGACACCGTCAAGGGAGCGGTGATCACGGGCGTCGATCCGAACTCGACGGCAGCTGACAAGCGTCTGCAGCCGGGTGACGTGATCGTCGAGATTGGCCAGCAGCCCGTCTCGTCGCCCTCCGACGTTGCAAAGCTTCTCGACAGCCTCAAGAAAGACGGCAAGAAGTCGGCGCTTCTTTACGTCGCCAATGCACAGGGCGACATGCGCTACGTCGCCCTCGCGATGGAGTAGGCGTGTCGGCCGTCATGCGCGCACTCAGTGCGCGACATCCGCGAACCCCTCTTTCGCGTCAACAGGGTTGAGTTCCAAGCCGGGAGGAGGCTGGGGCTGGGGGGACCGGTACGGCGGATCTGAGCTCGGATTCGCATAAGATATATTATGGAACTCACAAGAACTGCCCACAACGCACTGATCTGCCAGCAAATTACCAAAAACGATAGCGAACAAGTGGCGGCCCCTCAGACGGTGAGCTGCATCCCGTCGTAAGCCGGCATGACGTTCGGCGGAAGGTTTTTCAAAAGCGTCTCGTAATCAAGGTCGGTGTGCATATTGGTGAGCACGGCGCGCTTGGGTTTGAAGCGCTCGATCGCGGCGAGCGTCTCGTCGAGGCTGAAATGTGACGGATGGGGACGGTAGCGAAGTGCGTCGATGAGAAGCATGTCGAGGCGTTCGAACATTGGCTCGACAGCGCTTGGAATCGCATTGATGTCGGGCGCGTAAGCGAAGTCGCCGATCCGTAAGCCCAAGGCGTCGATGTCACCATGCGGGAGCCGGTAAGGCGTGAGTGTAAGCGCACCGCCCGCCTTGCCGGGGATGGTCGTCGGGCCATCCCTCGCCAGCCGCCGTTCGGTGAGCAAGGGCGGGTATTGGCTTCCCGGAGGAGTTTCAAAGATGTAGCCGAAGCGACGCTTGAGCGCCGCCGCCGTCGATTCGTCCATCCATGCGTCGATGCGCGCGCGCCCGGCAATCACGAGCGGACGGATATCGTCGACCCCGTGCGTGTGATCGGCATGCGGATGGGTGAAGACGATCGCATCGAGCTTGCGCACCTTGGCGTCAAGGAGCTGCTCGCGAAGATCCGGAGAAGTGTCGACCAGCACCGACATGGCCTTGTCGCCCTCGCCGCTCTCAAGAAGCAATGAGCAGCGCCGGCGGCGGTTCTTCGGATTGCCCGGATCGCAGGCGCCCCAATCTCCGCCGACCCGCGGCACGCCGCCCGAGGAGCCGCAGCCGAGAATAGTGACGCGCAATGTCACCGAACGCTGCTCATTAGGCCAAGGTCGATCCGGCCAAGACCGATCCGGCCATCACCGGGCTCGGCGCGTCTGTCGAGGCCGCTTTCTCGAACAGGTGGTGAAAATTCGCCGTCGTGAGCGCGGAAATAGCATCGAAGCTCATGCCGCGCGTTGCAGCGAGCACCTTCGCGGTCTCGACCACGAAAGCCGGCTCGTTGCGCTTTCCGCGATGCGGCTCGGGCGAAAGGTAGGGGGCATCGGTTTCGACTAGCAGCCGCTCGGGAGGCACGAGCCTTGCGATGCGGCGCAGCTCATCGGATTTCTTGAAGGTCAACACGCCCGAGAACGACACGAAGAAGCCGAGGTCGATGCCGGTGCGGGCGAGCTCCTCGGTCGAGGTGAAGCAGTGCAGTACGGCTTTGAAGGTCCCCTTCCCCATTTCGTCGTCAAGGATGCGGATCATGTCGTCATCGGCATCACGCGCATGAATGACGAGCGGCAGCCTCGTATCGCGGGCCGCGGCGATGTTTGTGCGGAATACGCGTTCCTGAACGTCGCGCGGCGAGCGGTCGTAGTGATAATCGAGCCCGGCCTCGCCGATGCCGACGCATCTTGGATGTGCGGCAAGAGCGACGATCTCGGAGGTCGCAACCTCGGATTCCTCGGCCGCGTGATGGGGATGTGTCCCGGCTGTGAAGAAGACGTCCTCATGACGCGCGGCGATCGCCTGGAGCGCAGCGTTGCGCCGCACGCGCGTCGAGATGGTCAGGAAACGGCCGACGCCGGCCATGCGAGCCCGCGCGAGGAGGCCGGCTTCATCCGCCGCGAGATCGGGGAAATCCAGGTGGCAATGGCTGTCGACGATCATCACGATGCCGCGGAGTTGATCTCAGTGTCGACGAAACGCGGGAAAATCGGCGATGGAGCGGGAAGCGAATTGCCGGCTTCAATCCGTCGAGCGGTTCCGATATCCGCGAGCAGGCGGTGCTCCTCCCCGACGCCGAGGAGCTCGAGCAGCTTGGCCGCGCTTGCCGGAATAAAGGCTTGGGCGACGATCGCCACTGCCCGCAAGGTCTCGAGCGTCACGTAAAGTATCGTGGAGAACCGATCGGGCGCGGCTTTGCGCTTCACCCAGGGTTCCTCGCTGGCGAAATAGCGGTTCGCGGCCGACACGACGCTCCAGATGTCGGCAAGCGCGACATGGGGGGCGAGCTGATCCATCGCGGCGCGCGCGCGCGCCGGCAAGGCATCGGCTTCGGCCAAGAGCGTCTGGTCCTCGCGCGAGAGCGGCCCGGGCGCCGGCACACGGCCATCGCAGTTTCTCGTTATCATCGACAAGGAGCGCTGGGCGAGGTTGCCGAGATCATTCGCGAGATCGGCGTTGATGCGATTGACGATGGCTTCATGGTTGTAGCTGCCGTCCTGGCCGAAAGCGACCTCCCGCAAGAAGAAGTAACGCAGCTGGTCGACGCCGTAAGTGTCGGCAAGCGCGAAAGGATCGATGACGTTGCCGATCGACTTCGACATCTTCTCGCCGCGGTTGAACAAGAAGCCGTGCCCGAAAACGCGCTTCGGAAGCGCGACGCCTGCCGACATGAGGAAGGCCGGCCAATAGACCGCGTGAAAGCGCACGATATCCTTGCCGATGATGTGGTAGTCGGCAGGCCAATACCGCCAATGAGCTGCGTTCTCGTCGGGGAAGCCGAGAGCCGTGATGTAGTTCGTCAGCGCATCCACCCAGACATACATGACGTGACCGGGCGCGTCGGGCACAGGCACGCCCCAGCTGAGCGTCGAGCGCGAGATCGAGAGATCCTGGAGCCCCCCTTTGACGAAACTCACCACTTCGTTGCGGCGGGTCTCGGGGCCGATGAAATCGGGATTGGCCTCGTAGAGTTCGAGCAGGCGATCCTGATACGACGACAGGCGAAAAAAATACGTCTGCTCCTCGGTCCATTGAACCGGCGTGCCTTGCGGACCGAGGCGCTCGCCATTTTCGGCGAGCTTCGTCTCGCTCTCGTCGTAAAAGGCTTCGTCGCGCACCGAATACCAGCCCGCGTAGGTGCCGAGATAAATGTCACCCGCCGCTTTCATGCGCCGCCAGAGGGCTTGCGAGGCTTCGTAATGGGCGGGTTCCGTGGTGCGGATGAAGCGATCGCGTGACACGAGAAGCTTGTCGCACATGGCGACGAACATTGCCGTGTTCCGGTCAGAAAGCGCCCGCGGCGAGAGTCCCTCCTTCGCCGCGGTTTGCGACATCTTGAGCCCGTGCTCGTCGACGCCGGTCAGGAAGAACACATCGTAACCGTCGATGCGCTTGAAGCGAGCGATGGCATCGGTCGCAACCGCCTCATAGGCGTGGCCGATATGAGGCACTCCATTGGGATAGGAGATCGCGGTCGTGATGTAGAATTTCGGTCGGGTCATTCGCCTTCCGGAGGCTGCGCATTTGTCCGGAGCTTCGCGTCATGATGGAAGCTCCGCGACATCCCTCAGAGACGTGAGGAGGAGAGCGCGTTTGTCAAGGTTATATTCGTCGGCCTCGCGCTTGCGAGCTTCGATCTCGCCCCACAGCCGCGCCGTTGCCTCGGCGCGCGTATCGAGTCCCGCGGCCTGGCGAGTGGCACGCTCGCGCAACCAGTCGAAAATCGTGTCGAACACGATATCGTAGGACGCATCCGCCCCGCGCGTGCCGAGACGGCTCGCGAGCCTGAGTGCCGCGGGGCTTCTCTCCTTGCTCGGCGCCTCGAGAACGTCTCGTGTCAAGCGCGCGAATTCGACAGCGCGGCTTTCGAGAAGCAGCAAGGTTCGAGTGACCGACCCTTCGGCAAGCCGCGCTGCCTCGGCGATGGCGCTTTCAGGAGCCGCGTTGCCCGGCAACCGACTGACGATCGCGACAATCCCGTCGATCGTCAACGGATCGAGACGCAAGCGTCGGCAACGCGATACGATCGTCGCGGGAAGCCGCGCCGGCACATGCGCGACGAGAAGTGCCAGCGCACGGCCGGGCGGCTCCTCGATGATCTTGAGCAGGGCATTCGCCGCATTGCGATTGAGCTCATCGGCGGCGTTGACGATGAGCACCTTCCATCCCCCCTCCCCGCTCGTGGACTGGAGGAAGGCCGTCGCTCGGCGCGCGTCCTCGACGACAATCTCGGTGCGCAGCTTGCCGGTCGAGCCGAGCGTCCGCTCGAGCAGAAAGAGATCGGGATGAGAGCCGGCGCCGATGCGACGCGCCGCAGGATCATCCGCCGGAACTTCGAGCGAAGAAGCGCGCGCAGCGCGCTCAAACGGATCGGGGCCGGCCAACACGAAGCGCGCCACGCGATACGCAAACGTCGCTTTGCCGACCCCTTGTTGGCCGGTGATGAGCCAGGCATGCGCGAAGCGACGCGCGCGAAGCGCCTCCAGCACTTCGAGCTCCGCCGGTGCATGCCCGATGAGTCGTCGGTTTTCGCGAGGAGAGGGAATGGCGTCAGCGTCGCCGTCGGGGTCTGGCATCGGAGCTTCTCGAGGGTCGAGGAACGGAGCGCCCGCGATCGGTCCCGAGGCGCTCCTCGACCAAACGCAAAATCGCTTGCGCCAGCTCCTCGACCGATGTTTGCGCACTCAAGACGACGCACCGCGCCGGTGCGCGAGCGGCGATGTCGAGGAAGGCGTGGCGTAAAGCCTCGTGGTGTGCAAGCGCCTCTTCCTCGAATTTGTCGGACATCTCGCCCCCGGCTTCGCGCCGCGCTCGGAGCCGTTCGACCGTGACGTCGGCCGGAAGATCGAGGATGATCGTCAAGTCTGGAGCCGTGTCGCCGACCACCGCCGCCTCGGCGGCCGCGAGAAGATCATCGCCAATTTTTCCGAGCACTCCTTGATAGGCGCGCGTCGAATCGGCGAAGCGGTCGCAGATGACGATGGCGCCGCGCGCCAGTGCGGGCCTGATGGTGGCGCGCAAGTGATCGGCGCGCGCGGCATTGAAAAGCATCGTCTCCGCGAAGGCACCAAAAGGCGCCGCCTTGCCCGAGAGCAGAAGCTCGCGGATCGCTTCCGCTCGCGGCGAGCCGCCTGGCTCGCGCGTCTCGATGACCTCGAGCCCCGCGCGCCGCAAGGATCGAGCGAGAAGCTCGGCCTGTGTGGACTTCCCCGAGCCGTCGCTGCCCTCGAACGTGATGAACATGCCGTTTCGGCGAGGCATGTGCCGATCACCGTTTCAGCAGATGGCGCACGGCGTTGCCGCCGGCTTCCACAAACGCATCCTCAGCCTGCCTCTGGAGGCCACCCTTGCCGACCGACTCGGCGGCGTAAAGCGGCACGTCGAGAATGGGGGCATCCCCCTCCGACACTCGCAGGATGCCGATTTTCGCGCCTGCCGTGACCGGGGGAATCAAGGGCCCCTCGTAGATGAGCTTGGCGCTCAGCTTCTCGCGCGCGCCGCGCTGGGTCACCACTCGTATCGGCCCTTCGGCCCGCAGATCGACCGTGGATTTCTCACCCCCATAGACGCTGGCTCTCGCAACGATTGCGCCTTCCGGAAAGAGGTCCTGCCCCTCGAAGGAGCGGAAGCCATATTCGAGGAGCTTGCGTCCTTCATTGGCGCGGTCCTTCGAGGTCGGCGTGCCGTTGACGACCACGATCAAACGCTCGCCGTTCTGCACGGCGGACCCGACGAGCCCGTAACCTGATTCCTCGAGATTTCCGGTCTTCAGCCCGTCGGCGCCGATATCCATCGTCAGCAGCGGATTGCGGTTGAGCTGACGGATCTTGTTCCACGTGAACTCCTTCTGGCCGAAGAATTTGTAGAGATCCGGGTAGGTTCGGATGATATGGCGCGCGAGAAGCGCAAGCTCGAGGGCGGTCGTGCGTTGTTCCGGATCGTCGGCGCCACTCGCGTTCTTGAAGACGGACGAGGTAAGTCCGAGCTCGCGAGCGCGCTTCGTCATCAGCTCGGCGAAGGCCTGCTCCGTGCCCGCCACTCCTTCGGCAATCGCGATCGCCGCGTCATTCCCCGAGAGCACGACGAGGCCGGAGATCAGATCCGCGATCCGTATATGGCTGTGGATGGCCGCGAACATGGTGGAGCCGCCTGACGGCGCTCCGCCTTTGCGCCAGGCGTTCTCGGAAATGACGAACTCTTGATCGAGCGAGAACCTGCCTTCCTTGATCTCGTGGAACAGAACCTCTGCCGTCATCAACTTGGCGAGGCTCGCCGGCAGCATCAGCACTCGCGCATTCTTTTCGTAGAGGATCGTGCCGCTCTCGGCATCCATGAGCACCGCTTGCTGGGCCGTGGTTTGGATCGTCTCTGCGGCACGTGCGGCAGGCGCCGCCCCGATTGCTGCGGCGATCAAGATCAATTGCGAAACAAAGAGGGCCTTTCGCGACCAGCCCGAAGCGGTGCGGACCATGCCTTACGCAAGTTCGCCGAAAAGTGGTGGAACTTTTCGGTTTTGTCGAGTGGTCAGGACGATGAAACGGAGACGGCGGACCGATTCCATCTCAAGTCCCATTTGGTTCAAGGTGCGCGCAGGCGCACGAATGTTTGCGGCTTCAGGCCAGCGAAAGGACTGCCCGGCGTGAAGGCTTCCGTATCACCTAGGCGCTCGGGGGCGAAGAACAAGGTGGCGAGCTGCTTTGGCCGCACCGGTGGTCGCGGCGCGATGACTTCACTCTCACCATCGTCGTTCGCCGCGGGCCTCAAAACGCCCGGCGATGATTTCACGATGGTGGTGATGCCGAGTTCATAAGGGCGCTCGGGCGGCAACGGCGCATAGGCGATTGTCGTGCGCGCGGGCGCCTCGTTTCGGGCGACGATCGTCGTCGCTTCGTCGTCGTCGGTGCCATCGGCGGTTTGCGTCGCGGACGGCTCTACTGCCGAGGCTTGTCTTGCGGGGTTCGTCGTTGCCGATGAACCCGAAGAGCTGGCAGAAGTAAAAAGATTCGAGCTCGAGGCGGGCGCGCTATAGGCGACGACGCTCGGCGACTGCGTGATCGGAGCCGCCGCAGCGCTCACCGCGGAGGCGATCGCAGCGATGGGGGCGCCTGGCCCTGAAGCTCGCGTCTCGGGAAGATCGGCGCTCGCAAGCGCCACCGGGACCGAGCCCGGGCCATCGAAAACCGCGCCCGAGCCATCGGTCCTCAAGGTCGCGAGCAACTTGCGGTCATCCGAGCCACCAAGGCTCGCGGGGCGCAGATAATCGAGCCGGATTTGCGTCGTGCCGACATTCTTGAAATCGAGAACGTCGGCGACGCGCTCCGAAACATCCATGACGCGATTGGAATGGTAGGGACCGCGATCATTGATGCGCACGATGATGGAACGGCCGTTCCGGATGTTCGTCACGCGGGCATAGCTGGGCAAAGGAAGCGTCTTGTGTGCCGCGCTGATCGAATAGCGATCGAACACCTCGCCATTCGCCGTGAGTCTGCCGTGAAACGCCGTGCCGTACCAGGAGGCGAGGCCCACCACCGAATAGCGCTTCACGTCTTGCGGCACATAAGTCTGCCCGGCGACGGTATAGCTCGTTCCCACCAGCCGCTTGCCGCCGCCTTTCGGGATCTCCTCGCCTTCCGAGTAAAGGCGCGGGCTTGCCCGCACGCCTAGCTTCGGATCGATTCCATTGTCGCCGACACTGGTTTTGGCGGCACAATTGGCGACGAGGAACGATACGCCAATGCCGAAAAGGAGGCGCCACGGCGAAGGAGGCGAGGCGACTGAGCGCGACCCATGGCTAGGCGAACTTACAGGCGCGACGCGCCTCACTCTGCTCATGGGACCGTTCATACGCAAAACGCGGCCGAGGGGGAAGAGCCAATCCCGACAGAATCTCGACGCGAAACTGGCACGGTTTTCACCTCATTCGAGCAGGGCGACTTTACAGGTCAAGCGACGAGTCGCGCAAAAGCCGCAAACCCGCGACGGACTGATCGTTCAATATTGCGTCAAATACGGTCAAATTGAGTCCGCGCATCGTTCGTGTACGATCAAAATACAACGTCGAGGTTAATGGGAGCTTCAAGCGCGGCAAGTGCGTGCGCGAGGATGTCGCAATCCATGCAGCAAGTCTGAATTCGCGTTTCTCGTGGGTTCATTGGAGCCCCTCAAAGGGGGCCGGAATTCAAGAGCTCTTGCCAGAGCTCTTGCCGGAGCTCTTGCCGAGCCCTTGCCTGCGACTGCTTGGAAGTCGTGACCAAATCCC
>Ga0213876_10001191_pt1 | contig 16434 bp, 12 predicted proteins | sample BarmaccomBMRX_R9_FD_160113 | JGI IMG/M metagenome (GOLD analysis project Ga0213876, IMG submission 160113) | Root-associated microbial communities from Barbacenia macrantha in rupestrian grasslands, the National Park of Serra do Cipo, Brazil - RX_R9 | ecosystem: Host-associated > Plants > Roots... | reverse complement strand
CGTGGCGACCTCGCCCAGCTCCTCGGCGATCTTGTCGCGCTCCAGCCCGGTCAAACGCTGCAGGCGCAATTCGAGGATGGCGCGTGCCTGGGTCTCGGACAGGCGATAGGTGCCGTCCGCGGCGACTCCGCGACCGGGCTCGTCGATCAACTCGATCAGCGGCTTGACGTCATGCGCGGGCCAGGCCCGCTCCATCAGGCGCTCGCGCGCCGTTGGCGGATCGGGGGCGCGGCGGATCAGCTCGATCACCTCGTCGATGTTGGCGACGGCGATGGCCAATCCGACCAGCACATGGGCACGATCGCGCGCGGCGTTGAGCTCGAAGCGCGTGCGCCGGGTGATGACGTCTTCGCGGAAGCGGATGAAGGCCTGCAGCAGCTCCTTCAGGCCCATCAGCCTGGGGCGGCCGCCATCGAGCGCCAGCATGTTGGCCGGGAAGGTCGTGCGCAGCGCGGTGAACTTGTAGAGCTGGGCCAGCACCACTTCGGGCGTCGCGTCGCGCTTGAGCTCGATGACGATGCGCACGCCGTCGCGGTCGCTCTCGTCGCGCAGATCGGAGACACCCTCGACCTTCTTCTCGCGCACCACCTCGGCGATGCGCTCGACCAGCTTGGCCTTGTTCTCCTGGAACGGCACCTCGGTGACGATGATCGCCAGGCGGCCGCCGCGTAGCTCCTCGACCGAGCTCTTGGCCTGCATGACGATCGAGCCGCGGCCGGTCTCGTAGGCGAGGCGGATCTGGTTGCGGCCGACGATCAGCGCGCCGGTCGGGAAATCCGGGCCGGGCACGATCTCGTTGAGCCTGAGCGACGTGGTCGCCGGATCGTCGATCAGCGCGCAGCAGGCGTCGATCACTTCGCCGAGATTGTGCGGCGGGATGTTGGTCGCCATGCCGACGGCGATGCCGCCGGCGCCGTTGACCAACAAATTGGGGAAGCGCGCCGGCAGCACCGTGGGCTCGCGCGCCGACTCGTCGTAGTTGGCCTGGAAGTCGACGGTGTCCTTGTCGATGTCGTCGAGCAGCGTCTCCGCCGCCTTCGCCAGACGCGCCTCGGTGTAGCGCATCGCCGCCGGCGGATCGTCGTCCATCGAGCCGAAATTGCCCTGCCCGTCGATCAGCGGCAGGCGCATGGAGAAATCCTGCGCCATGCGCACCATGGCGTCGTAGATCGCCTTGTCGCCGTGCGGGTGGTACTTGCCCATCACGTCGCCGACGATGCGCGCCGATTTGCGGTAGGGCTTGGACGAGTCGTAGCCCAGCTCGCGCATCGAGAAGAGGATGCGCCGCTGCACCGGCTTCAGACCGTCGCGCGCGTCGGGCAGCGCGCGCGCCACGATCACGCTCATGGCGTAATCGAGGTAGCTGCGCCGCATCTCCTCTTCGATGGTTACCGGGGCCACGTCGGCGCCGCCCTGGGGCGGCAGCGGGGGTGTCGAAGGCGGTGGCGGTTCGTTGATGTCGCTCAAAGGGCGGATTCGATATGTTTTTCCGGCGGTTTCGCGGCCTCGTTTTGAGCCTCGAAACACGCACGCCGCACACTATCAGACAGGCCTTTTCGGGCAATCAAAATCGGCGCCCTTTTGAGGGCCATAAGCTATTGATCTAACAGCATAAAATAACGACTTTTTTGCGATTGCGAAGAGACCGCAAGACAGCTGTCATAAAGACGAATCTGGTCGCCGAAAACCGCCCCGCAAGCTAGGGTCCGGCGCCTTGTCCCGGAGGTTCTGTGAGCCCTGTTGCCGCCGCCCCGCCGTCGGTCGTCGTCTTCGATCTGGGCGGCGTGATCGCCGACTGGAACCCGCGCTACCTGTTCAGCTCGATCATCGCCGAGACGGCCGAGCTCGACTGGTTCCTCGACAATGTCTGCAACCAGAAATTCTTCCTCACCCTGGATCTGGCCAAGGACTCGCACGTGGCGGCGCGGGCGCATGGCGCGCTGTTTCCCGAGCACGCCCATCATCTGGCGACCTACATCGAACGCTTCGACGAGACGGTGCGCGGCGAGATCGCGCCCATGGGCGACCTGATGCGCCGCCTGCACCAGGCGGGCGTGCCGATGCACGGGCTGACCAATTGGGCGGCCGATACCTTCGCCGCCACGCGACCGCGCCTGCCTGTGCTCGACCTGATGGGCCACATCACCGTGTCGGGCGAGGAAGGCATCATCAAGCCAGACCCGCGCATCTTCGCTCTGGTCTGCAAGCGCGGCGGCTTCACGCCCGACCAAGGCGTGTTCGTCGATGACTCGCTAAAGAACGTCGAGGGCGCACGCAGCTTCGGCCTGCGCGCCATCCATCACCGCAGCCCGGACGAAACGATCGCCGCGCTGCGCGAGATGGGCCTTCCTGCCTAGCTGAAGAGGCCGGCGCGACGCCGGCGCTCCATCAGAACGGAATGTCGTCGTCGAGGTCGCTCTTGCCGCCGCGTGCCGCGGGCCGGGCTGATCCGCCGGATCGCGCGCCAGCACCGCCACGGCTACCGCCGTCGTCGTAGACGCCGCCGTCGTCATCGGCACCCTCGCCCATACCGCCGCCGCCACGGCTGTCGAGCAGGGTGAGCGTGCCGCCGAAGCGTGGCACCACGACCTCGGTCGAGTAGCGCTCCTGGTTGTCCTTGTCGGTCCACTTACGGGTGGCGAGCTGGCCCTCGAGATAGACCTTGGAGCCCTTGCGCAGGTACTTCTGCGCGATCTCGCCCAGCTTGTCGTTGAAGATCACCACGCGGTGCCACTCGGTGCGCTCCTTGCGCTCGCCAGAGGCCTTGTCGCGCCAATTCTCCGACGTCGCGACCGACATGTTCACCACCATGCCGCCGCTGGGCATGTTGCGGACCTCGGGGTCGCGGCCGAGGTTTCCGACCAGAATCACCTTGTTCACACTGCCGGCCATCGTTGGCCTCCTTTCGGCTTTCCCGGAGCGGCGGGGACCGCTCCTACCTCACGCGCCAGAACATAGCGCGAACACTTGTGGATAAACCACTCATTTACGGTTGTGGCCCTTAGACCGCGCCCTGCAGCACATCGGCGACGAATTGCGGGTCGTCGAGCATGGCGATGTGCCCTGCCGGGCTGGCATACACCTTCCAGCCGGGCTCGGCCCTGAGGCGCTCGGCCTCGGCCGCGAAGGGCGACGGCGCCCAGCCAGTGGTCACGATATAGTGGCGCTTCTGCACCGAGTGCCAGGCGCCGGTGAGCTGGATGGCCTCCAGGAAACAGGCGATCGGCATGCCGGTGCAGCGCGCATCGAACATCTCGCGGTCGGCCATGTTGAGGTTGAAGAACTCTCCCGGCACCGGATCGATGCGCAACCCGCCCTGCTTGGCGGTGCTGCCGAGGAACATCGGCACGAAGGGTGCTGGAAGGTGCTTCCAGAGCGAGTCGCCGGTCGCGGGCACGAACGAGTCGATATAGACCAGCGAGCGCACGCGGCCCGGCAGCAGGTCGGCGACCCCGGTCATGACAATGCCGCCATAGGCATGCCCGCACAGCACAACGTCGTTCAGACCCTCGTAGCGCAGGACGTTGGCGATATCCTCGATGTGCAGCGACAGGTTCACCTCGCCGGTCCTGAGGTGGCTGCGCTCGCCCACGCCCGTGAGCGTCGGTGTGTAGACGTCGTGTCCCCTGGTGCGCAGCAAATGGGCCACCCGGCCATAGATCCAACCGCCCTGCGAGGGCCCATGCACCAGTACAAAACTCGCCATCGTCTCCCCCAGACCTGCGGGCCGCAGCCTCGCCGATCCGAAGGCTCAAGTCACGCGAGAGAGACTCACAGGCCGAAGGGATAAGTATCGGGCGCACCCGGCCGAGCATGCTCGGGTCCAAGCGGCGTAACCGCCGTGGTCTCATCGAACCAGACATAGGCGTCGAATTGCTGCGGCAGCGACACGTCGCTGTAGTGGCTCAACAATTCCGACTCCGGCCGGTAGATCACGCCGATGAAGCGCTCCAGCAGCGGCTCGAGCAATCGATGCCGCAACGCCGCGTCGCGGCCGAGATCGAGCAGGAAGCGAGACACGCCGCTGTCGTGGCACAGCCGCTCGACACTGTCGCGATGCGAGGGCCGCACCTGCTTGATCTCCATGTCGCCATCCCAGTCGGTCGCGGCCGCCACCGTGCCGGCATGCGTGCCGAAGCCGATCAGCGCCGCCTGATCGCCGAAGCGTTGCCGGCAGAGCTGGCCGACATTGAGCTCGCCGCGCGCGGTGCCCATGTCGGTGAAGCGTGCGTCGCCGATATGCGAGTTATGCGCCCAGACGATCGCCTTCGAGCTCGGGCCGCGCGCCTCCAGCAGATGCTCGAGCGTCTCGAACATGTGCGTATCGCGCAGGTTCCACGACTCCGCGCCGCCGTAATACATGATGCGGTAGTAGCGTTCCGCCGAAGCGATCAGTCGCGCGTTCTGCGCCGCATCGAGGAAGCTGTCGCCGTCGTGCCCGGCATAGTCGAGGTGCCGTTGCAGCAGATCGCGGCACTGTGCGATCACCGCCTCCTCGCATTTGCGGTAGCCCTTCGACAGCACGGCCCGACCATAGGTCGCCGGATCGCGCTGCCACGGCGTCAAGCAGCCATACCGCTCGCGCGCCACCGACGCCGCTTGCGGATCGACCTTGTCGAGATAGGCCAACACCGCGGCGATCGAGCCATGCATGTTGTAGATATCGAGGCCGTAGAAGCCGGCACGCTTCTCGGCTGCCACGCCAACATTGTGCGTGCGCATCCAGTCGAGGAGTGCCTCCACCTCGATGTTGCGCCACATCCACGTCGGGAAACGCTGGAATGGCGGCTCGCCGTCGAGCCGCGCCGGCTTGTGCCGCACGTAGCGATCAATCGCTGCGGCGTCCGGCCAGTCGGCCTCGACGGCAAGAATCTCGAAGCCGTGCTTCTTGATCAGGTAGCGGCTGATCGCCGCCCGCGCGCGATAGAACTCCGACGTGCCGTGGCTGGCTTCACCGAGCAGCACCACACGGCGATCGGCGAAGCGCTTGAACAGCGCGCCGAAACCCGGATCGTCGAAATCGGGCAAAGGCTCGGCCGCCTCGGCGATCATCTCGGGCAGGCTGCGCGTGCGACTGGGCCGATGGTCGGTCGCGGCGCGACTGCCATCCTCGGCCCAGCCCTGCTCGCCGATCAGCGGCACGAAGCGCACGCCGCCCAGCCTCTCCTCATGGAAGCGCGCGCCGGTGCGCGTGACCTTGATAAGCGATTGTTCGCCCGACTCGTCGCCCACCGGCATGACCAGCCGGCCGCCAGGCGCGAGCTGTTCGCGCAGCGCCTGCGGTACATCAGGACCGCCGGCCGCCACCAGGATGGCGTCGAACGGCGCCTCTTCCGGCCATCCCCTCGTGCCGTCGCCGATGTGCAGGCTGACATTGTCGTAGCCTGCCTGGCGCAAGCGTGTGCGCGCGGTTTCACCCAGGGCGGGAATGCGTTCGATGGTGAAGACTCGATCGGCGATCTCCGCCAGCACGGCGGCGGCGTAGCCTGAGCCGGCGCCGATCTCGAGCACCTTGTCGCCCGGCTTCACCTCGGCCGCCTCGGCCATCAGCGCCACGATGTAGGGCTGCGAGATGGTCTGCTGCGCGCCGATCGGCAGCGGCGAATCCTCGTAGGCGAACTCCTCCATGCCGGGTTCGACGAAGGCCTCACGCGGCACGCGGCGCATGGCATCGAGCACGCGCTTGTCGCGCACACCGCGGCGCGCGATATGGACATCGACCATCCGGTCGCGGGCGTCGGCGACGATGTCGAGCATGGGTCGGCTCCCTGCAATCCCCGTCGGTCAACGATCCCGTCACGGCGGCGTTGCCATCGCTCCAGTCCGCTTCCGCGTAGCGGGCTGCCATGCCAGAGACGCACGCTGCAGGGGTGGCCGCGCGACTCCGCGACACCGTACTATCCGCGCCATGTCGACCCCGTTCCACAGCGAGCTTGTCTCGCGCCGGCAGGCCTATGCCCTGCTCGGCAGCGCCGCGCTGATGATGACGCTCGCCATGGGTATGCGTCAGAACATCGGCCTGTTTCAGAAGCCGGCGGCCGAAGGCCTCGGCATCGCCGTCTCGGATTTTGCCTTCGCGGTGGCCGTGCAGCAGGTCGCCTGGGGCCTGACGCAGCCCTTCGCCGGCATGCTGGCGGACCGCTTCGGCACGCGCTGGGTCGCGATCGGCGGCAGCCTGCTCTACATCCTCGGGCTCTACCTCGCGGCCACGGCAACCGCCGCGCTGCACCTCACCATCGGCATCGGCGTGCTGATCGGCACGGCGTTGTCCTGCACCAGCTCGAGCGTCACCGCCAACATCGCCGCGCGCGTGGTGGTGCCGCAGCGTCGCACGCTCGCCTTCGGCATCGTCGGCGCCGCAGGATCGGTGGGCAGCCTGCTCACCGCGCCGCTGGCGCGTTACATGCTGAGCGAGGAGGGCTGGCGCGCCGGGCTGTGGGCTTTCGCCATCCTCGGGCTGGCCATGCTGCCGGCCGCCTTCATCGGCGGCGGCGCCGACCGCCTGCCCAACGGCACCGCCGCCGATCGCAAGATGACCATCGGCGGCGCGCTCGGCGAGGCGCGCAGCCATGGTGGCTTCATCATCATGGCCTGTGCCTATTTCGTCTGTGGCCTGCAGCTGGTGTTCCTCACCACGCACCTGCCGACCTATCTCGCGAGCTGCGGCATGGACGGCGCCTACTACGGCGCGCTGTCGCTGATGCTGATCGGCGGCTTCAACATCATCAGCTCGTGGGGCGCCGGCTGGCTCGGCGACCGCTTCCCCAAGCGCTATTTGCTGGGCGGGCTGTACCTGTCGCGCTCGGCCGTGCTCGCGCTGTACTTCATGTTGCCGCCGACTCCGGTGACGACGATCATCTTCGCGGCCGCCATGGGCATCCTGTGGCTGGGCGTGATCCCACTGGTCAACGGGCTGGTCGTGCAGATCTTCGGCCTGCGCTACCTCTCGACCATCACCGGCTTCGCCTTCCTCAGCCACCAGGCCGGCTCCTTCCTCGGCGCCTGGGGCGGCGGCTACCTCTACGACCTGATGGGCAACTATGAAACCGCCTGGAAGATCGGCGTCCTGATCGGCCTGATCGCCGGCACGGCCCAGCTGCTGATGAACGACAAGCCGACGGCGCGCGTGGCGGCACAGGGTGCGGCGGCATAGGCACTTGTCGGAGCCGTAGCCGTCCACCATCTGTGGACAACCTCGACAACAAGAACATGGCGCGAACGACGGTGGCACGGATAATGCGCGTCCGGTCCGTACCCCTCGCGCGTTCAGTGCCCAATGAGCAAGAACCAGCCCGCCTTCCGTAGCCTCGCCGAGCCCAGCCGCTTCATCAGCGTGCGCGGGGCGCGCGAGCACAATCTCAAGAACGTCGACGTCGACCTGCCGCGCGACAAGCTGATTGTGATCACCGGCCTGTCGGGCTCGGGCAAGTCGTCGCTGGCCTTCGACACGATCTACGCCGAGGGCCAGCGGCGCTATGTCGAGAGCCTGTCGGCTTATGCGCGGCAGTTCCTCGAGCTGATGCAGAAGCCTGACGTCGATTCGATCGAAGGGCTCTCGCCGGCGATCTCGATCGAGCAGAAGACGACGTCGCGCAACCCGCGCTCGACCGTGGGCACGGTCACCGAGATCTACGACTATCTGCGTCTGCTGTACGCGCGCGTCGGCATCCCCTACTCGCCGGCCACCGGCCTGCCGATCGAAAGCCAGACCGTCTCGCAGATGGTCGACCGCATCAAGGCAATGCCGGATGGCACGCGGCTGTACCTGATGGCGCCGGTCGTGCGCGGCCGCAAGGGCGAGTACCGCAAGGAGCTGGCGGAGTGGCGCAAGCGCGGCTTCCAGCGCGTCAAGGTCGACGGCAAGCTCTACGAGATCGACGAGGCGCCGACCCTCGACAAGAAGTACAAGCACGACATCGACGTCGTGGTCGACCGCATCGTCGTGCGCCCCGATCTCGGCAACCGCATCGCCGATTCGCTCGAGACGGCGCTGGAGCTGGCCGAAGGCATCGCCGTGGCCGAGAACGCCGATGGCGGCGAGCGCACGATCTTCTCGGCCAAGTTCGCCTGCCCCGTGTCGGGCTTCACCATCGAGGAGATCGAGCCCCGGCTGTTCTCCTTCAACGCGCCACAGGGCGCCTGCCCGGCTTGCGATGGCCTGGGCGTGAAGATGTTCTTCGATCCCGATCTCGTCGTGCCCGACGACCGGCTGTCGCTGTCGGAAGGCGCGGTGGCGCCGTGGGCGGAATCGTCGTCGCAGTATTACGGCCAGACGCTCGAGAGCATCGCCAAGCACTTCAAGCAGAAGATGACCACGCCGTGGCGCGAGCTGCCGGCGAAGATGCGCGAGGCGATCCTCAAGGGCAGCGGCAACGAGCCGATCGCCATGCGCTACGACGACGGCATCCGCCAGTACCAGACGACCAAGCCGTTCGAGGGCGTGATCCCCAACATGAACCGGCGCTGGAAGGAGACCGATTCCTCATGGGTGCGCGAGGAGATGGAGCGCTTCCAGAACGAGCATGCCTGCGAGGCCTGCAAGGGCGACCGCCTGAAGCCCGAAGCGCTGGCGGTGAAGATCGGCGGGCTGAACATCAGCGAGGTCACGCGCTTCGGCATCGGCGATGCGGTCGAGTGGTTCGCCGGATTGCCGGTGAAGCTCAGCGCCAAGCAGCGCGAGATCGCCGCGCGCATCCTCAAGGAGATCAACGAGCGGCTGGGCTTCCTCAACAATGTCGGCCTGAGCTACCTCAACCTCAACCGCTCCTCAGGCACGCTCTCCGGTGGTGAAAGCCAGCGCATCCGCTTGGCGTCGCAGATCGGTTCCGGTCTCACCGGCGTGCTCTACGTGCTCGACGAGCCGTCGATCGGCCTGCATCAGCGCGACAACGACCGCCTCCTGCGCACGCTGACGCGGCTGCGCGACCTCGGCAACACGGTGATCGTCGTCGAGCATGACGAGGATGCGATCCGCTCGGCCGATCATCTGGTCGACATGGGCCCGGCGGCTGGCGCGCATGGCGGCCATATCGTTGCCGAGGGCACGCCCGATCAGGTGATGCGCAATCCCAACAGCGTCACCGGCCAGTATCTCTCGGGCTTCCGCCAGATCGAGGTGCCAACCAAGCGCCGGCCGATGGACCGCAAGCGCGCGCTCACGGTGAAGGGTGCGAAGGGCAACAACCTCCAGAATGTCAGCGCCTCGATCCCGCTGGGCACCTTCACCTGCGTCACCGGCGTGTCGGGCAGCGGCAAGTCCACGCTGATCATCGAGACCCTGTACAAGGCGCTGGCCAAGCGGCTGAACGGCGCGCGCGAGCAGCCCGGCGCGCACGAGCGCATCGACGGCGTCGAGCATCTCGACAAGATCGTCGACATCGACCAGTCGCCGATCGGCCGCACGCCGCGCAGCAATCCCGCGACCTATACCGGCGCCTTCTCGCCGATCCGCGACTGGTTCGCGCAGCTGCCGGAGTCGACGACGCGCGGCTACAAGCCCGGCCGCTTCTCGTTCAACGTCAAGGGCGGGCGCTGCGAGGCCTGCCAGGGCGACGGCGTGATCAAGATCGAGATGCACTTCCTGCCGGATGTCTACGTGCAGTGCGACGTCTGCAAGGGCAAGCGCTACAACCGCGAGACGCTCGAGGTGCTGTTCAAGGGCAAGTCGATCGCCGACGTGCTGGAGATGACCGTCGACGAGGGCGTCGAGTTCTTCAAGGCCGTGCCTGTGATTCGCGACAAGCTCCTGACCCTGCAGCAGGTCGGTCTCGGCTACATCCATATCGGCCAGCAGGCGACGACGCTCTCGGGTGGCGAGGCGCAGCGCGTCAAGCTGGCCAAGGAACTGTCGCGCCGCGCCACCGGCCGCACGCTCTACATCCTCGACGAGCCGACCACCGGCCTGCATTTCGACGACGTGCGCAAGCTGCTCGAAGTGCTGCACCGGCTGGTCGAGACTGGCAACACGGTGCTGGTGATCGAGCACAATCTCGAGGTCATCAAGACCGCCGACTGGATTCTCGATCTCGGCCCCGATGGCGGTGCCGGTGGCGGCCGCGTGGTCGCCGAAGGCACGCCGGAAGACGTCGCGCGCGTCGCCGAAAGCTTCACCGGCCAGTACCTCGCGCCGCACCTGCGCAAGGGCGGCACCACCGCGGCCCGCAAGCGAGCATAGTAGACATGAGCCTGTCCTTCGAGGTCGCGCCGCTGACGACGGCGCATGCCAGGGCGGCGCACGGCCTGACCACATCGGTCGGCTGGGCGCATCGCTACGAGGACTGGCTGTTCGCGCTGTCGACCGGTCGCGGGCTGGGCGCCTTCGACAGCGATGGCGCACTGCGTGGCGCGATGATGTGGTTTCCCTACGGCGAGGATTTCGGCTCGATCGGCATGGTCGCGGTCGATCCCACCGTGCATCGCGGCGGCATGGGCCGCGCGCTGATGACCCGCACCGTCGCCGACGCTGCCGGCCGCTCGCTGCAACTGATTTCCACAGCTGCGGGCCGCCGTCTCTACGACTCGCTGGGCTTCGAGGCGATCGGTGACAACGGCGCCCATATGGGCACCGGCGTCGATCCGCAGATTCCCGGCATGATCGAGCCCGCCAGCGCCTTCGACCTGCCGGCGCTGATCGCGCTCGACACCAGTGCGCTTGGCTATGCGCGCGATGGGCTGATGCAAGCGCTGGCCGAGGCCGGAGAAATCGTTGTCCTGCGCCAGGATGGCGCGATTGTCGGTTTCTCGATCTGCCGCTTGTTCGGCAGCGGCCGTGTCATCGGCCCCGTGGTCGCGCGCGAGAACCACGAGGCGCGACGGCTGATCGCATTCTGGCTGCGGCAGTACGCGGGCCAGCCCTTGCGCATCGACGTCCCGAAGGAGCATGCCGCGATCGTCGCCTGGTTGAACGAGCTTGGGCTGAAGCGCGGCGGCGAGTCGCCGATCATGGTGCGCGGCACGCCGCCAACTCCCACAGGCCCGGCCCGCCGCTTCGCCATGGTCAGCCAGGCGATGGGTTAGAAAGAAGCTGTCGATTCCGGCCGTCGCCATCCGTCTCTAGGATGTCCAACCAAGGGAGACGGACATGGCCAAGTTCATGTTGCTGCTGCGCGACAACCCCCGCGACTTCACCGCGCTGTCGCCGGCCGAGATGCAGGCGATCATTGGAAAATACCGCGCCTGGTCGCAGGGCCTGCGCGAGGCCGGCAAGCTCGTCGGCAGCGACAAGCTGCGCGACGACCCCGGCAAGGTGCTGCACCACAGCGGCTCGCAGGTCACGGTGAAGGATGGCCCCTACGCCGAGAGCAAGGAGCTGATCGGCGGCTACTTCATCGTCGAGGCGGCTGACTACGCCGCCGCGTGCGAAATCGCCAAGGGCTGCCCGCATGTGCGGCCAGGCGCTACCGGCACCATCGAGGTGCGCGAGATCCAGGAGATGTGAGCGCCATGCGGCCGGCGCCATCCGACGATGTCGGCGCGCTGGTCGACCGGCTGTTCCGCCGCGAGTCCGGCCGCATCGTCGCCGCGCTCGCGCGATCCCTGGGCGCGGGTCGTCTCGATCTCGCCGAGGACCTGACGCAGCAGGCGCTGTTGCAGGCCCTGCGCGTCTGGCCCTATCGCGGCGTGCCCGACGATCCCGCCGCCTGGCTGTTCACCGCGGCACGACGGCTGGCGATCGACGCCGCGCGCCGCGACGCCAGCCTGCGGCGCCACGCCGACGCCATCGAACGCGAGCTGATGGCGCGTGCGCCTGCGCCGCCCCGTGCGCATTTCGTCGACGAGCTGGCCGACGACGAGCTGCGCCTGCTCTTCATGTGCGCCCATCCGGCGCTGTCGGCGGAGATGCGGCTGGCGCTGATCCTGCGCGTGGGTTGCGGCCTGTCCACACGCGAGATCGCGGCCGGCGTGCTACGCGAGGAAGCCACTGTGGCGCAGTGGCTGGTACGCGCGCGCAAGCGCGTGCAGGAGCGCGGCCTGTCGCTCGACATGCCGTCCTCGAACGAGTTGCCGTCGCGCCTCGCGCCCGTGCTCGACGCGCTCTATCTCGCCTTCAACGAAGGTCACGGCGCGGCCACCGGCGACGCGCTGGTGCGCGCCGACATCTGTGGCGAGGCAGTGCGGCTGGCGCGGCTGATCGCCGATCATGCAGTCGCCGGCAGGCCCGAGGTGCAGGCGCTGGCAGCGCTGCTGCTGTTCCATCTCGCCCGCCTGCCGACGCGCACCGATGCCGCGGGCGAGATCGTGCTGCTCGCCGATCAGGATCGCGCGTGCTGGGACGCTGCGGCAATCGCCGAGGGCTTCGCGCGCTTGCAGAAGGCTGCGACGGGCGAGCGTCTGTCGGAATTCCACCTGCTCGCCGGCATCGCCGCCGAGCATGCACGCGCCGCGACGTTCGAGGATACCGACTGGCCCTCGATCCTCGCCTACTACGACACGCTGGTGGCGATCGCGCCCTCACCCGTGCATCGCCTCAACCGCGCGGTGGCGGTGGCGATGACCGAAGGCGCGGCGCGTGGGCTCAACGAGCTCGACGCCCTCGCCGGCGAGAAGGTGCTCGCCGACTACTTCCTGCTACCGGCGACGCGCGGCGAGCTGTTGCGGCGGCTGGGCCGGCATGCCGAGGCTTCGGCAGCGCTGGCCGAGGCGACACGGCTCACCGCCTCGGCGCCGGCACGGCGCTTCCTGGCGCGGCGATTGGACGAGTTGGCCAGCCCTTAGGGCCGCGCCGCGATCACCTCGACCTCGACCATCATGTCCGGCGACGCCAGGCCGCTGACGATCAGCAACGTCGAGGCGGGGAACGGGTCGTGGATGTACTGGTCGCGCACCGCGCGGAAGGGGCCGATATAGCGCGGATCGGTGAGGAAGACGGTGACCTTGATGATATCGGCGTAGTTCATGCCGGCGCTCTTCAGCACCGTGCCGATGTTCTTGAAGACGTTGTCGCACTGCTTCTCGATGCCCGCGGCGACCTTGCCCTTGGCATCCGTGCCGACCTGGCCTGAAACGTAGAGAACGCGCTGTCCCGGCGGCAGCTCGATACCGTGGGTGTACTTGCCGGCAAGCGGTACGGTCTTCGGATTGTGACGCGTGACTGGCATTCATCCTCCCGATCGCCCGCGACGCCCCGGCGATTGCGCCGGTCGGTCCGCGGGACTATTGCTGCGCCTCCCCAGGACGCTTGGTTGGATTGAAGCGGTGTCGGCAGCGATGTTCAAGCCTGTGCATGTGATCGGCGGCGGTCTCGCCGGCAGCGAGGCCGCCTGGCAGCTCGCGCGGTCTGGCGTGCCCGTCATGCTGCACGAGATGCGCCCGATACGCGGCACCGACGCCCACCTCACCGATTCGCTGGCCGAGCTGGTGTGCTCCAACTCCTTCCGCTCCGACGATGCGGCCAACAACGCGGTGGGCCTGCTGCATGAGGAAATGCGCCGCTGCGGCTCGCTGATCCTGCGCGCCGCCGATCAGCACAAGGTGCCGGCGGGCGGCGCGCTCGCCGTCGATCGTCACGGCTTCTCGGGCGCCGTTCAGGCGGCAATCGAGGCCGAACCGTTGATCGAGATCCGCCGCGAGGAGATCGCCGGCGCGCCGCCGCAGGATTGGGACAGCGTGATCGTCGCCACCGGTCCGCTGACCTCGCCGGCGCTCACCCAGGCGATCCTCGCGCTCAGCGGCGAGAGCAACCTCGCCTTCTTCGACGCCATCGCGCCGATCGTGCATCGCGACTCCATCGACATGGAGATCGCCTGGTTCCAGTCTCGCTATGACAAGGTCGGACCGGAGGGCGACGGTGCGGATTACATCAACTGCCCGCTCGACCGCGACGGCTACCATGCGTTCATCGACGCGCTGATCGCGGGCGAAAAGACGTCGTTCAAGGAGTGGGAGAAGGACACGCCCTACTTCGACGGTTGCCTACCGATCGAGGTGATGGCTGAGCGTGGCCGTGACACCCTGGCGTTCGGGCCGATGAAGCCGGTGGGTCTGACCGATCCGCGCACCGGCAGACGACCCCATGCGGTGGTGCAGCTGCGCCAGGACAATGCGCTGGGCACGCTGTTCAACATCGTGGGCTTCCAGACCAAGCTGAAGCATGGTGAGCAGACCAGGATCTTCCGCATGATCCCCGGCCTGCAGCGCGCGGAGTTCGCGCGGCTGGGCGGCCTGCATCGCAACACCTTCATCAACAGCCCGCGCCTGCTCGACGGCACGTTCCGCCTGAAGGCGCGCCCTGCCTTACGCTTCGCCGGCCAGATCACGGGCTGCGAAGGCTATGTCGAGAGCGCCGCCGTCGGCCTGATGGCCGGCCGCTTTGCCGCCGCCGAGCGATCGGGCGTGGCACCCTCGCCGCCGCCGCGCACCACGGCGCTGGGCGCGCTGCTGGCACATATCACCGGCGGCGCCGATGCCGCGACTTACCAGCCGATGAACGTGAATTTCGGGCTATTCCCCGACGTGCCGACTCCCGCCGGCGCCAAGCGTCCACCGCGCGGCAAGGACAAGAAGCTGGCGATCACCAGCCGCGCGCTCGCCGATCTCGATGCCTGGCTGGGCGTGACTCGTCAGGCGGCCGAATAACCCTTGTCTTACCTTCCCCCGGAGGGGGAAGGTGCCGAAGGCGGATGGGGGATGTTGAAGACGAACGCAGGAGTCCGTCTTCAACATCCCCCATCCGTCAGCGCTGCGCGCTGCCACATTCCCCGTCCGGGGGAAGATAGATCACGAGGGGAGGACCAGGCATGAAGATCGGCATCACGATGTTTCCGACGGACTACGCGATCCAGCCACAGGAGCTGGCGGTCGAGGTAGAAGCACGCGGATACGAATCGCTGTGGTTCCCCGAGCACAGCCACATCCCCACCAGTCGCAAGTCGCCGTGGCCCGGCGGTCCCGACCTGCCGAAATGGTACTACGACACCTACGACCAGTTCGTGGCGCTGGCCGCCGCGGCGGCGGTGACCAAGACCATCAAGCTCGGGACCGGCGTGTGCCTCGTGGTGCAGCGCGATCCGATCTACACGGCGAAAGAAGTCGCGACGGTCGACCGGATCTCCAACGGCCGGCTGCTGTTCGGCATCGGTGGCGGCTGGAACGCCGAGGAGATGGCCGACCATGGCACCGACTTCAAGACGCGCTTCAAGCTGATGCGCGAGCGTATCGAGGCGATGAAGGCGATCTGGACCAAGTCGAAGCCGACCTACTCGGGCGAGATGGTGAAGTTCGACGAGATGATGCAGTGGCCCAAGCCGGTGCAGAAGCCGTATCCGCCGATCATCGTCGGCGGCGGCTTCCCGCAGGGCGCACGGCGCGCCATCGCCTACGCCGATGGCTGGATGCCGATCGGCGGGCGCGGCGGCGACACGCTCGGCATGCTGGCACCGTTCCGCCAGATGCTGAAGGAAGCCGGCCGCAGCGAGGCCGACGTGCCGATCACGATCTTCGGCGTCGGCATGAACGGCGACGCGCTGAAGCAGGCGCGCGACGCCGGCGTCGACCGCGTCGTGTTCGGCGTCCCGCCGGAAGGCAAGGACAAGGTCCTGCCGCTTCTCGACAAAGGCGCCCAGTTGATGCGCGCGGCCTGAGGGCAAGGATGTCGGAACGCGAAGAGAGAGCCATCGCGGCCAACACATCGGTCCGGCCGGGTCTCCTTCGCGCCGTGATTCTCGAGGCCGCGGAAAACCTGTTTCCCGGCTACTTCGCGATGGTGATGGCCACAGGCATCGCATCGATCGCCTGCGCCTTTCTCGACATGCACCGGATCGCGTGGGCCCTGCTTGTCGTCAACTGGATTGCCTACCCCACGCTCTGGGTGTTCACGCTCGTACGGATGGCGGTCTTTCCGCGCAGGCTGGCGGCGGACCTTTCGGATCATCAGCGTGCGCCCGGGTTCTTCACCCTGGTGGCCGGAACCTGCGTCTTCGGGACCCAGGTTCTGGTCGTAAGCGACGCGCACGCGCTCGCTGGCGCGTTGTGGTGGTTCGGCGTGGGGCTTTGGGTCGTCGTGATGTACGGCTTCTTCACCGCCGTCATCACCGGTGCCCGCAAACCGCCGATCGCCAAGGGCATCCACGGTGCCTGGCTGATCGCCGCCGTGGCGACACACTCCATCGTGATCCTGCGTAGTGCGCTCGACACGGAAGCGACGCCAACCGAGCCGATCCAGCTTCTCGTGCTTGCGATGTTCATGATCGGCGGCATGCTCTACCTAGCGCTGATCCCGCTGATCTTCCATCGACTCATCTTCGTGCGCCTGGAATCGCACCACTTCAGTCCGCCCTACTGGATCGCCATGGGCGCTGTGGCAATCTCGACACTCGCGGGCGCGACGCTGATCCTGCGCGCGCCGAGCTGGCCGTTGATCGAGCTGTTCCTGCCGTTCCTGCGCGGGCTCACCGTGTTCTTCTGGTCTGTCGCCACGTGGTGGATCCCGTTGCTCGT
>Ga0213876_10001190_pt1 | contig 16439 bp, 15 predicted proteins | sample BarmaccomBMRX_R9_FD_160113 | JGI IMG/M metagenome (GOLD analysis project Ga0213876, IMG submission 160113) | Root-associated microbial communities from Barbacenia macrantha in rupestrian grasslands, the National Park of Serra do Cipo, Brazil - RX_R9 | ecosystem: Host-associated > Plants > Roots... | reverse complement strand
GATGTCGAAGACGGACTCCTGCGTTCGTCTTCAACATCCCCCATCCGTCGCTCCGCGCCACCTTCCCCCTCCGGGGGAAGGCAAGGGCTAGCCGAAATACGCGCGTTCCAGCCGGTTGTGCAGGTCAGCTTCCTTGGTGCTGGCCTCCATCACGATCGAGCCGCGGGCGAGCGCGTAGACGCGGTCGGCGAGCTTCAGCGCCTTGTCGATCAGCTGCTCGACCAGCAGCACTGCCGTGCCGGCCTCGCGCAGCTGGCCGGCGGTGGTCAGCACGCGGTCGACCAGCACCGGGGACAGGCCGGCCGAGGGCTCGTCGAGCATCAGCAGCCGCGGACGGCGTACGAGGCCCTGCGCCACCGCCAGCATCTGCTGCTGGCCGCCCGACAGCGTCACGGCACGGTCGTGCCGTTTCTCGGCGATCTCCGGAAAGAACGACAGCGCCTCCTCGACGCGTTGCGCGCGGTCGGCACCGCTCATGCCGTAGCCCGCCAGCATCAGGTTGTCGGTGACGCTGAGCTGGGTGAACACGCGATGGCCCTCGACCACGTGGACCAGGCCAGCGCTCACCGCGTCGCGCGGGTTGGCGCTGCTCATGTCCTGGCCGCCGAAACGGATGCTGCCGGTGCGTGGCAGCAGGCCGGAGATTGCTTTCAGGAGCGTGCTCTTGCCGGCGCCGTTGGGGCCCAGCAGGGCCACGATCTCTCCTGCGCCGATGGTAAGGTCGATGCCGCTCAGCACGCCGATCTTGCCGTAGCCGGCCGACAGCCCTTTGATCTCCAGCAAAGGATCAGCCGCCGAGGTAGGCATTCACCACCTCCCGGTGCGAGCGGATCTCATCGGGCGTGCCAGCAGCCAGCATCTTGCCGAGGTTCAGCACGGTGACCCGGTCGCTGACGTCGAAGATCATGTCGGCGTGGTGCTCGACCAGCAGCACACCGACGCCTTCACGGCTGATCGCCTTGATCAGCGCCCCCAGACGCCGGATCTCCTCCGCCGACAGGCCGGCGGCGGGCTCGTCGAGCATCAGGAAGGCCGGCCGCAGCATCAGCGCACGGGCGATCTCCATGAAGCGCAGCTCGCTGTGCTGCAGGCGGTCGGCGCGGACATCGGCCAGGGTTTCGAGGCCAACGGTCTGCAGCGCAATCATCGCCGCGTCGCCCAGCGCCTTCTCGTCGCGATGATGGCGCGGCAGCGACAGCATCGCCTCGCTGAAGCCGGCATGACCGTCGATCGTGCCGCCGATCATGACGTTCTGCAGCACCGAGGCGCCGCCGATCAGACGCGGCGTCTGGAAGGTACGGGCGATGCGGTAGCGGGCGCGGGTGTGCGGTGCGCCGAATGGCAACGGCGCGCCATTGAGCGTGGCGGTGCCGGAGCGCGGCGCGTAGTAGCCGGAGATCACGTTGAGGGTCGTGGTCTTGCCGCTGCCGTTCGGTCCGATCAGGCCGTGCACCTCGCCCGAGCGGATGGCGAGGTCGAGCCCGTCGATGGCGCGTACGCCGCCGAAATGCAGCGATATGTCCTTGAGCTCGATCGCGCCTGGTTTGGCATCCTTGCTGCGGTCGAGCACGCGTGCCAGCAGCTCGGGCCGCGCGACGATCTCGCGGTGCTGCTGCAGCGGCCGGCGATTCTTGTAGTCGAGCAGGTCGGCGATGCCGCCGGGGATCACCAGCACGATCACCAGCAGCAGCGCGGCGTAGAGGAAGGTCGACCACGCCACCAGGGGTGCCGCGAACTCCGGCAGCACGGTGAGCAGGATGGTGCCCAGCAGCGGCCCCAGGATCGAGCCGCGGCCGCCGATCAGAATGGCGATGAAGAACAGCACCGAGAGGTCGAAGGTGAAGGCGTCGGGCGTGATGTAGCTCTGCAGCGAGGAGAACAGTCCGCCGGCGACGCCGGCCAGTGCGCCGGCGAAGACAAACACGGTCATCAAGAGGCGAGGCTTGGCGATACCCGAGGCCTCGGCGGCGACCTCGGCGTCACGGATCGCGATCAGCGCTCGGCCGTAGCGGCTCGAGGCGATGTTGGCGGTCATCCAGGTCGCCAGCGCCGCCAGCAGCAGGCAGAAATAGTAGAAGCCCCACTCCGGATTGAACGGCCACGGGAATTCGGGTCCCGGCGTGCCGACGCCGCCGCCGGTGACCTCCGTCCATGCCAGGGCCACCTGGGTGACGATGGTGGCGAAGCCCAGCGTGGTCATCGCGAAGTAGAAAGTACGCAGGCGCAGCGCCGGCAGACCGACGATGACACCGAACGCCCCGCCCAGCACGCCGCTGGCGAGTAGCGCCAGGTACGGGTTCCAGGCGTCCATCACCTTGCCGGCAGTGAGTACCGCCGTGCTGTAGGCGCCCAAGGTCAGCAGCGCCACCCAGCCGATGGCGATCTGGCCGGCATAGCCCACGACGAGGTTCAGCCCGGCGCACAGGATCCAGTAGATGCAGGCGCGTTGGGCGATCACGCCGATATAGGAGTCATCGAATAGCGGCAGCGCCACGCCGATGATCGCCAGAGCGAGCCATGGTGCGGCGTGCTCGAGGCGCGCGAGGAGGCTGGGTGCCGCTCGCGTGCGCTTGGATTGCGATGGAGCAGTCACGTCGGTCATACGCGCCTGGCGGTCGACGCCCCGGCCAGTCCCTCGGGCCGCAGCAGCAGGATGATGATGAACACCACGAAGACGGCGACCGAGGCGAAGATGCCGCCGACCAGGAAGTTCGCGGCCTGCTGGAACACGCCCAGCGCGAGACCGCCGATCACTGCGCCGCGGTTGGAACCCATGCCGCCCAGGGCCACGGGCACGAAGCCGTAGAAGTTCAGGATCGCCTGATTGCCGAAGAAGGCCAGCAGGATCTGCGCGCCGGCGAAACCGGCGAGCGTGCCGATGACTCCGGCCAGCGCGTAGCTGGCGATGCGCAGGCGCGTCTCGGGCAGGCCAAGGGCGCGCGCGGCGTAGCTGTCCTCGGCGATGGCCAGGAACGCGCGGCCCACCAGCGTCCTGCGGTACAGGAACTCCAGGCCGACGATGGTCAGCGCGCAGGCCAGCATCGGCAGCCAGAATTTCTGGTCGAGCCAGCCTTCGCCGATCGGGATCAGGCGTGGAAATGGCTGCGCGTCGGTGCCCCATTCAATGGCGGTGAATTGCTGCACCAGCAGCGCGAAGGCGAGCGTCGAGAGCACATAGAGGTGCTGCTCGATGCTCTTGAGCACCGGGCGCACCGCGATGAACTCGGTGACGACGCCGAGCACGGCGCCGCCGGCGAGCACGACCACGAGGCCCACGATCGCCGGCAAGCCGAGCTTGTTGATGAAGAGCGCGCCCAGCACGCCGCCCAGCATTCCCAGCATGCCAGCGGTGAAGCTGAACACGCGCGAGGCGGAGAACATCACGTTGTACGTGATGCCGATCAGTGCATAGACCGCTCCCACCGCCAGGCCGTAGGAGACGATCGACTGCAGCATCTTCTTAAGCGCTGTAGCCGGGCGCGAGGTTGAAGGCGCCATCCTTCAGCGAGTTGACCTCGCACATCACGACCTCCCGGTCGGGGAAGCCGTTGTGCTGCTGCGGCGTCCAGGTGACGGTGCCGTAGAGGCCCGGCCAATCCTTGAGCTTGTTCCAGTAGGCGACGATGTCGTCGGCCTTGGTGCCGGTCTTCTTGATCGTCTCGGCGATCAGGTTGACGCCATCCCAGCCCAGCGCCACCCACCACAACAGCGTGTCGTTGAGCTCGACGTTGGCCTTCTTCAGCCGCTCGACATAGGCCGCGACATTGTCCGGCAGCTTGCCGTTGGCATAGCAGCAATTGCGGAAGTTGTTGGAGTAGACCTTGTTCCAGTACTCGGGCTTCTCCAGCAGCGCTTTGGTCTGGCCCGAACCCAGTGTCGTCTGGCCAACCACCGGCACGTCCCAGCCCATGGCGCCACGGGTATTGAGGATGCGGGACAGGAAGCCGGCGTTGACGCTCCACGGCATGATCACCTGGGCACCAGCGCTCTGCATGCGCAGCAGCTCGGGCTTGAGGTCGGGATTGGCCGCGTCGACATGGTTCTCGTAGACCACGTCGGCACCCTTGGCCTTGAGCATGGGTACGTAGGTCTTAACCGAGGCAGTGCCGTAGCCGGTCGTATCGCTGATCACCGCGACCTTCTTCAGCTTCAGCACATCGACGACGTAGAAGTTCGCGCCGCCACCGATCTGGGTGTTGTTCGGTGCCTGGCGGAAGGACATCGGATACTTCGCCACGTCGATCAGCTCGTCGACCCAGCAGGGATGCAGCATCGGCACCTTGTCGCGCGCGATCAGCGGCGTGGCCGCCAGCGCCTCGCCCGAGTTCAACGGTCCCCAGATCAACGCGACCTTCTCGCGCTTGGTGAGCTCGGCCACGGCGTTGACCGCCTTGGTCGGATCGCTCTGCGTATCGCGCACGATCAGCTCGATCGGCGCGCCGTTGATGCCGCCGGCCTTGTTGATCGCCTCGACGGCGAGCATCGCGCCGCGGTTGATGCCGACGCCGGTCGACGAACTCGGGCCGGTCAGCGCCGGCAGGTAGCCGATCTTGATCGGCCCCGGCGCCGAGATCGCGGGCTTGGGCAGGCTGGACGCGAGCGACAGTGCCCCCACCGCTGTGGCTCCTGACAGAATCTGGCGACGACGCATCGTCATGGCATTTCCTCCCAACTTTTCTTTGTGCGGGAACTCCCACAGCCAATTTCGCGACGCGAGCCTAGTCCTGCCACGCGTCGACGGTCAATCGCGTGCCGGCCATGCAGGAACGCGGCTCGTCGATCAGGACCTGTGACCTGCGTTCGCCGGCGCCTGCCTATTCTTTGCTCAGCAAAACCTATGCGCCCAGCACCGGCTTGCCGTTGTCGCGGCGGATGTCGTTGATGATCTGCAGCACGCGCTCGCGATAGGGCCGGTACTGCAGGCCGAATTCCTGCACCAGGCGGGAATTGTCGATCATGTAGTTGCCCGAGGCGTCGCGGCCGCCGGTCTCCTTGGCGAAGCTGATCCTCGCGTCGGGCAGATAGCCGCGCACGATGTCGGCGATCTCGCCCAGGCTGATGGTGATGCCGCCGGTGTTGTAGATGCGATGTGCCGGCTTCTCGGCCATCAGGACGCGGGCGAAGACCTCGCAGATGTCGTCGACATGGACCGGGCAGCGCATCGCGTCCTTGAACGGGAAGGTGATGGCGTTGCCGCGCGCCGGCTCGGTGATCAGGTTCACGTGGTCGACCGAGCCGCGCACCTTGTCCGGACCGGTGACGTTGGCGGGACGAATGCCGGTGATCAGCATGCCGAATTTCTCGGCGTAGTCCTGCGCCTGCCACTCGTTGACGATCTTGTGCTTGGCGTACTGGTACTCGCCATGCACGTCGTCGGTCTCGGTCACCGGCCGGTTGCCGTAATGCGTCTGCTTGCCGTTCACCGCCAGCGAGCTGGCGTACATCGTATGCTTCACGCCGAGCAGCCGCGCCGCCTCGAAGCAATTGTCCATGCCCAGGATGTTGAGCTTCAACGCCACGTGCGGCGCGTGCTCGGAACCGAGATAGTAGGAGAGATTGACCACGCGCTCGGGCCGCACCTTGGCCATCACCGCCATCAGGTCGTCGAACTGTGTGACGTCGCCGCGCAGCGAGGCCACCTTGTCGCCGAGATCGGCGAAGGAATGCGCTGCCGGATTGATATCCACGCAGGTGACCTTGTGGTCCTGCGTGGCCAGCAGGCGCACCAGGCGATGGCCGATGAAGCCCGTGCCGCCGATGACCAGGATCGACATGTCGTTCCCTCCCGTTGATTGCGGGTCAGTTGGCCGGCTTCATGCGCCGGTCGATCTCCGATTCAAGCTGCTTGACGCGGATATTGTAGGCGTTGTCGATGCTGCCGTTGCGCTCGTCGAGATTGAGCGAGCTGTGCAGGCCGATGCTGTAGCGCTGCTGGCTGTAGAGGATCGTGATCACCGCGACCTTGTTTTCCCATTCCTGCTTCGCGCGCAGCTCGCCCGGCCGCACCTTGTCGGCCGTCCAGTTCTTGGTGGTGAGCGCCTGGTTAATGTACGCCTCGATCTGGTAGACGCCGGCGGGCTGCACCGCGGCGGGGATCGGCTTGTCGACCGTATAGACCCCGACGTTCATTCCCAAACCGCAGGCCGTGAGCGGCAGAGCAAGCAACACAGCGGCGAACCCGATCACCTTCATCGTCCGGTCCCCCCAATCGCTGACAATCACTCGGTCCGATCCGCCGGCCCGTTCGGTATCACCGTACGCACAATCGAAGCGTCGAGCGCCTCGTAGTCGTGATAGCCGATGGTGGCGTAAAGCTCGGCACGGGTCTGCATGCGCGGCACCATCTTGTGCGTGCCGCCGTCGCGCCTGATCGCCACGTACAATTCCTCCTGCGCCTTGTTGGCCACCCGCAGCGACGAGACAGGCCAGATCACCATGCGATAGCCCATCGCCTCGAATTCCGAGGCGGTGAAGAACGGCGTGCGACCGAACTCGGTCATGTTGGCCAGCAGCTTCACGCCGGGCATGGCCTGGGCGAAGGCGCGGAACATCTCCGCACTGGTCAGCGCCTCCGGGAAGATCGCGTCGGCGCCAGCCTGCAGGTAGAGCTTGGCGCGCGCCACCGCGCCTTCGATGCCCTCGCTCGCCGCCGCATCGGTGCGCGCGATCAGGAACAGGTGCCGCTTGGCCTTCGCGGCGGCGGCGACCTTGGCCGCCATGTCGTGCGCATCGGCCAGCTTCTTGTCGTTGAGGTGCCCGCATTTCTTGGGCAGCAGCTGATCCTCGATATGCACCGCCGCGGCGCCCGCCTCCTCGAAGGCGCGCACCATGTGCATGACGTTGAGCGCCTCGCCGTAGCCGGTGTCGCCGTCGACCAGCACCGGCAGCCCGCTGCGCGCCACCTGGCGGATAAAGAAGCAGACCTCGTCGACGGTGATGATGCCGAGGTCGGGCAAGCCCATCGATGCCGACATCGCCGCGCCGGAGAGATAGACCGCGTCGAAGCCGGCGGCCTTCGCCTGCAGCGCGGCCAGGCCATTGTGGGTGCCGGGCATGCCGAGGATACCGCCCCGCGCGAGCAACTGGCGAAAGCGCTGGCCCGCGGGCTCGCGCGGGAGGTCGGATTCGACGAGGTAGGGCATCAGAAGGCAATCACCTGGCGCGCGACCTCGCCTTTCTTGAGTTCGGCATAGGCCTCGTTGATCTGCTCGAGCTGCACGCGGCCGGAGATCATCAGGTCGAGCTTGAGCAGCCCGCGCATGTAGAAGTCGACGAAGCGCGGCATGTCGGTGCGGAAGCGGTTGGAGCCCATGGCGCAGCCCTGGATGCGCTTCTCGCCCAGGATCTCGGCGCCCGACAGCTCGAAGCGCATGCCCACCGGCATCATGCCGATCACCGTGGCGCAACCGCCGCGCTTGACCATGCGAAAGGACTGCTCGACGGTCGGCTTCAAGCCGACGCATTCGAAAGAATAGTCGACACCGCCGTCGGTCATGGCGCGGATCTCCTTGACCGGATCGACGACCGAGGCGTCGACGAAATCGGTCGCGCCGAATTCCCTGGCGAGGTTCGACTTCGATGCCACGCGATCGATGGCGATGATGCGCCCGGCGCCTGCGATCGCCGCACCGTTGATCGCCGAAAGACCGATACCGCCCAGGCCGATCACCGCCACCGTCGAGCCCGGCTCGACCTTGGCCGTACGGAACACCGCGCCGACGCCCGTGGTGACAGCGCAGCCGATCAGCGCGGCGCGATCCAGCGGCATGTCCTCGCGGATCTTCACGACGGCATGCTCGTGCACCAGCATGTGGTCGGCGAAGGACGAGAGATTGCCGGGCTGAGGCATCGCCACGCCATTCAGGCTCATGCGCGCCGGCGCGTTTTCGGCACGGCGTGTCGCCGGGCTGACGCACAGCGACATGCGCCCGCTCAGGCAGTACTCGCACTCGCCGCAGAACACCGAGACGCAGGTGATCACGTGATCGCCCGGCTTCACGTAGGTGACGTCCGAGCCAACGGCGAGCACCACGCCCGACGATTCGTGGCCCAGCACGCACGGACAGGGGCGCGGATAGAGGCCTTCCATGTAGTGCAGATCGCTATGGCAGACGCCCGCGAACGCCGTCTTGATCAGCACTTCATTGCGCGCCGGCTGATCGAGATCGATCATCTCGATCTTCAACGGCTCGTGCGGCCGGTGCATGACGGCTGCCTTGGCTTTCATGGGACGCCTCCATCTTTGCGGACTAGACTAGCGTCAACTGGATGGCGGAGGAAACGAACGATGCTCAAGACCGGACGTGTCGCGCTGGGCCGCATGGAGGAAGTGATTTTCGGCAAGCCGGCGGCCGAGGCCGTTGCCGAGGTAGTCCAGCGCGCCGGCGCGCAGCGTGTGTTCCTGATGGTCAGCGGCACGCTCAACCGCAGTACGGACGAGATCGAGAAGCTCCGCCGTGCGCTGGGCAATCACTGCGTCGGGACCTTCGACACCATGCCGCCGCACACCCCGCGCAAGGCGGTGATCGAAGCCGCCAACCAGGCGCGCGCGGCCAGGGCCGACCTGATCGTCACGCTGGGCGGCGGCTCGATCACCGATGGCGCCAAGGCGGTGCAGCTCTGCCTGGCGCGCAACATCACCACGCCGGAGGGCATGGACGAATGCCGCGCCACGCCGGGCAAGGACAGCGCGGCGGAACCGACGCTCGGCATCCGCCAGATCAGCGTGCCGACGACCCTGTCGGCCGGCGAGTTCAGCGCGATCTCCGGCGTCACCGACGAGCGTACCAAGGTGAAAGAGCTGTTCCGCCATCCCATGGTGATCCCGCAGGCCGTGATCCTCGATCCTGCCGTCACCGTGCACACGCCGGAATGGCTGTGGCTTTCGACCGGCATCCGCGCCGTCGACCACTGTGTCGAGGGCGTCTGCTCCAACGAGGCGCATCCCTACGCCGATGCGCAGGCGTTGCGCGGGCTGTCCCTGCTGACGCAAGGACTGAAGGCGGTGAAAGCCGATCCATCGAACCTCGAAGCGCGGCTCGACTGCCAGCTCGGCTCGTGGCTGTCGATGGGACCGCTGGCCAGCGGCGTGCCGATGGGCGCCAGCCATGGCATCGGCTACATCCTGGGCGCCGCCTTCGATGTGCCGCACGGCCATACGTCGTGCATCATGCTGCCTTCGGTGATGCGCTGGAACAAACCAGCCAATGCCGATCGCCAGGCGATGATCGCCGCCGCCATGGGCAAGCCGGGCGCTGAGGCCGCCGACGTACTGCACGAGTTTATCGCCGGGCTGGGCATGCCGCGCAGCCTCAGCGCCGTGAAGATCGGGCCGGAGCATTTCGACAAGATCGCCAAGGGCGCCATGAACACACCCTGGGTGCCGCGCAACCCACGGCCGATCCCAACCCCCGCGCAAGTGCGCGAGATCCTCGAACTGGCGGCGTGACCATGACGACCAAGGGCGAATATCGCGGGCTGAGCTACCGCAACAATGCCGACCTCGCCGCCTGGCTGGCGAAGCGTCCCACCGAAGCGGCGCTCGAACCCGAGCTGCCGATCATCGATCCCCACCACCACCTGTGGGATACACCGCAACGCGGCGAGTACCTGTTGCCGGAATTCCTCGCCGATGCCGGCGGCGGCCACAACATCGTCTCGTCGGTATTCCTCGAATGCCAGTCGATGTTCCGCGCCAGCGGTCCTGACGAGATGAAGTCGGTCGGCGAGGTCGAGTTCGTCAATGGCGTCTCGGCGATGGCCGCATCGGGCGGCTACGGCAAGACTCGGGTCTGCGAGACGATCGTCGGCTGGGCTGATCTGATGCTGGGCGCGAAGGTGCGCGAGGTACTGGAGGCGCTGATTGCCGCCGGCAGCGGCCGCTTCCGCGGCACGCGCTACGGCACGTCCTACGATGAGGGCATCGCCGGCAAGTACGTCTCGCGCCGCATTCCGCAGCACCGCCTGCTCGATCCCAAGTTCCGGGAAGGTTTCGCCGAACTGGGCAAGCTCAGCCTGACCTTCGACTCCTGGCACTTCCATCCGCAGCTGCCGGACCTGGTCGACCTCGCGCGTGCCTTTCCCAACCAGACCATCATCGTCGACCATGTCGGCGGCGTGCTGGGCGTCGGGCAATATGCCGGCAAGAACGCGGAGATCATGCCGATCTGGCGCAAGAGTATCGCCGACCTCGCCGCCTGCCCCAACGTCAACATCAAACTGGGCGGCCTGGGCATGACCTCGTTCGGCTTCGACTTCCACGAGCGCGACACACCGCCCTCCTCCGAGGAGCTGGCCGCGACGTGGAAGCCCTATATCGAGCCCTGCATCGAGGCCTTCGGCATCAATCGCTGCATGTTCGAAAGCAACTTCCCGCCCGACAAGCAATCCTGCGGCTACACCGAGCTGTGGAACGCCTTCAAGCGCATCACGGCAGGCGCGTCGGCAAGCGAAAAGAAGGCGCTCTATAGCGGCACCGCGGCCCGGGTTTACAAGATGACCGCGCCGTGAACCTGCCGGCGCTGCACGCCGGCATGCTCGAACGTATCGTCGCGGCGATGCCTGGTGACGTCCGCATCGAGGCGCTGCTTGGCGGCGGCTCGATGGCGCTGGGTGGCTTCGACGAGCAATCGGATCTCGACCTTGTCGTCGTGGTGCGCAGCGATGCGCATGCCGTCTTACTTGCCGATGCGCGTGCCTTCGCCCAGCAATTCGGCGCGCTGCTTGCCGCCTTCACCGGTGAGCATGTTGGCGAACCACGTCTGCTGATCTGCCTGTACGGGCCGCCACTGCTGCATGTCGATTTGAAGTTCGTCACACCTGACGACTTGGCCGTTCTGCCCGAGAAGCCAGTGATCCTATGGGCGCACGACGAGGTCTCGATCCGACGTCGCATCGAGGCGGCTGAGATCAAGTCGTCTAGAGCTCGCTCGCCGCAATGGTACGAGGAACGCGCCTGGGTCTGGCTGCACTACAGCGCGACGAAGTTGTTGCGTGGCGAGTACTTCGAGGCGGTCGGCGGGATCGAGTTCTTTCGGGACGTGGTGCTGGGCACGATGCTGCAGCGCAATGCCGGGCTACGCCCGCGTGGCGTGCGGCGGATCGAGAATGTCGCCGGCGCGCGTGAACGTCTGATGCCGACCCTGCCGACATACGACCCGGCATCGATTGCCGACGCGCTCCGCCGCAGCGCCGCTCTGTACGTCGAGCTGCGTCAGGCCGATCCGCCACCGTCACCCGTGGCAGGCATGCCCGGCCTGCTGCTCGACTTCATCGGCCGCTAGGCCAGCGCCAGTTCCCTGTAGTCGTCGGCAGCCACCGCGTCGCAGCGTTCGCGGTAGGCCGGCGCGCTGCCGCTGTAGCGCGCGATGATGCGGGTGGTCTTGCCTTCGACGTTGCGGTTGATGCCGGTCATCCACGAGTCGATCTCGTTTGACAACAGGCCGACGCCCAGCGCCTTGACGTGGTCGGTCCACGACTTCACGCCCGCCGGTGTCGCCTCGACGCGCGAGATCTGGTGGTCGCGCGCGAAGCGGATCAGGCCGGTGACCCACTCGACGTTGTATTCGATGCTGCGCGGGATGTTGCCCAGCGCCGTGTGCGGGCCCATCAGCATCATCATGTTGGGGAAGCCCTCGACCAGCACGCCGAGATAGGTCTGCGGGCCTTCCTTCCAGCGCGTCTTCAGCTTCAGCCCGTCGACACCCTGGATATCGATGCGGTCGAAGCTGCCGGTGATGGCGTCGAAGCCGGTGGCGTAGATGATGATGTCGAACTCGTAGTCGCGCTCGCTGGTTTTGAGGCCCGTCTCGGTGATGCGCTCGATCGGCGTCTCGTTGATGTCGACCAGCTTCACGTTGGGCTGGTTGTAGACCTCGTAGTACTTGGTCTCGAGCGGGACGCGGCGCGTGCCGAAGCCGTGATTCCTGGGGATCAGCTTCTCGGCCACCGCCTGGTCCTTCACCCGCTGGCGGATCTTGCGGGCGACGAAGTCGGAGATCAGTGCATTGGCTTTGCGGTCGGTGAGGATGTCGCGGAAATTGCCCTGCCAGATGCCGAAGCCGGGCTCGGCGTAGAGCTTCTCGAAGACGGCCTCGCGCTCCGCCTCACTGACCTCGAAGACGCCGCGCGGATCGGGTGAATGCACGAAGCAGCTGAAGGTCTCCTGGCAGCGCTTGAAGATCGCCGGGTAGTCGGCGCGGATCTTCGCCATCTCCTCCTTGCTGATCTTGGCGTTGTGCAGCGGCGCGCACCAATTGGGCGTGCGCTGGAAGATGGTCAGGGTCTCGGCGGTCTTGGCGACCTCCTGGATGGTCTGAACACCGGTGGCGCCGGTGCCGATCACCGCCACGCGCTTGCCCTCGAACTTCACCTCCTCGTGCGGCCACTGTCCCGTATGGAAGGACCGACCCTTGAAGCTCGGGATACCCTCGATGCGCGGCATGGTCGGCGCCGACAGCGGGCCGATGGCGGTCACCATGAAGCGGCCACGCAAGCGGCTGCCGTCTTCAAGGGTGATGTCCCAGCCGCGGCGTTCCTCGTTGTAGTGCGCGACCTTGACCCGGCTGCGGAACTGGATGTCGCGCCGCAGGTCGAACTTGTCGGCGACGAAATTCAGGTACTTCAGGGTCTGCGGCTGCGGCGAGAAATGCTCGGTCCAGTCCCATTCGTCGAGCAGCTCCTGCGAAAACGAATAGCCGTAGGACCAGCTCTCGGAATCGAAGCGTGCGCCCGGGTAGCGGTTCCAATACCAGGTACCACCGACACCGGTGCCGGCCTCCAGCACGCGGACCTTCAGGCCCAGCTCGCGCAGGCGGTAGAGCTGGTACAGGCCCGAAATCCCGGCGCCGATGACGATGACATCGAAATCCTGCGGCGATTCCGCCATTTCGTCACTCCAATGGGGTACAGCCAGTATATCCGCCATGGCTGCGGACTTTCTGCAACGGTGGCATGACCCCGGCAGCCGCGCCTGATGTCGCGGAGCGAACCGGGACCCGGTCGCCCGTGGTAGTTTCGCCCGCAGAAACAGCGATCGTAGGGAGCTTCCCGTATGGCCCGGCTGAACTTTGGCGCCTTCCTTGCGCCGCATCACCCCATCGGCGAGCACCCGATGCTGCAGTTCCGCCGGGACCTCGATCTCGTCGAGCACCTGGACAAGCTGGGCTACGACGAATTCTGGTGCGGCGAGCATCACTCCTCCGGCTGGGAGATGATCGCCTCGCCGGAGATGTTCCTGGCCGCCGCCGGCGAGCGCTCCAAGCGCATCAAGCTGGCCACCGGCGTGGTATCACTGCCCTATCACCACCCCTTCAACGTTGCCCAGCGCATGGTCCAGCTCGACCACATGACCGGGGGCCGCGCAATCTTCGGCTCGGGTCCCGGCGCGCTGGCCTCTGACGCGCACACCCTGGGCATGGACCCCATGGTGCTACGCGATCGTCAGGACGAGGCGATCAGCGTCATTCGCCGCCTGATGCGCGGCGAGCGCGTCACCGCGAAGACCGACTGGTTCACCATGCAGGACGCCGCCCTGCAGCTCCTGCCATTGCAGGAGGACATGCCCTTCGCCGTCGCCTCGCAGATCAGCCCCTCGGGCATGACGCTCGCCGGCAAGCACGGCATCGGCATCATCTCGATCGGCTCGATGTCGGACGAGGGCCTGCAGTCGCTGCCGCAGCAATGGGCCTTCGCCGAGGACGCGGCGAAGAAGCATGGGCAGGTCGTCGACCGCAAGAATTGGCGCGTGCTCTTGAGCTGGCACATCGCCGAGACGCGCGAGAAGGCGCGCGAGCAGGCGCGCGACGGCCTCATGCGGCACCACAACGAGTACATCACCGCCACCCTGCAGCGCCCCGGCGCACGGCCGTTCAAGACGCCCGATGAAGCAGTCGACAAGATGGCCTTCTCCGAGGGCACTGCCGCGACCATCGGCACGCCCGACGACCTCGTGGCCAAGATCAAGTCGGTGCTCGAAGTCAGCGGCGGCTTCGGTACCGTGGTCGGCTTCGTGCACGACTGGGCCAACCCGGAGAACACGATGCGCAGCTGGGACATGGTCGCCCGTTACGTGGTGCCGGAGATCAACGGCTACCTCAAGGGCCTGCGCACCTCGCAGAAATTCGTGATCGAGAACCGCGACGTCTTCATGCGCGCGCGCGAGGCGGTCATGAGCAAGATCATGGGCAACGAAGCCGCCGCCGCTGCGCTGGCGGTGACCAAGTCGCCGATGCTCAGCGCCTCGGCTGCCAACGTGCCGGACCTCGACGCGGCCCGCGTGAAGGCTGCTGCGAAGAAGTAGTCAGTACTTCGCGATCACCTTCTCGGCGAAATCCTTCAGGTTCCGACGCGCCGTTTCCATCGCCGGCAACAGCGTGATCTCGCTCAGGCCCATCGCCTCGCGCTCGCGCAGCATGGTGATGATTTCTTCCGGCGTACCGACAAGGCCGCCTGTCGAGCGGATCAGCTCCTCGGTCACGAAGCGCCGTTCTTCCGGCGGCACGAAGGCGCAGTGGCCGAGATGGACCTGCTGATAGCGCTTGGCTGCCGGCACATCCATCTTCTCGGTGAAGGCGAGATACTCGTCCCACAGATTGCGGCAGCGATGCGCCACGGTGCTGGTGTCGCCGTCCTTCATGTAGGCCTCCCACCAGTAATGCAGCGAGGCGATGGCCATCGGCCCGACCTCGTCGATCACCCGGTCGGAGTTGATCTTCTCGCCGGGCTGCAGCACGCAGGCATAGCCCAGCGCCGCGGTGTGGAAGTTCTTCGGCAGCTCGCGACCGACCGATTTGGCGCCCTCCTTCATCGTCTCCAGGCTCTGCAGCAGACGGCCTTTGGTCTGGTTGTGCGAGCAGACGCGGCCGTCGCCATAGGCACCTGCCGACTTCAGCGCCAGAGGCCCGTCGGCGGCGACATAGATCGCCACCGGTTGCTCGACATTGACGAAGCCCATCTTGGGATGGAGGAAGCGGATGTCGTTGGTCTCGCCCAGCAGCGGGTAGTCGACCTCCTCGCCGTGCAGCAGCGCGCGCAGCACCCGCAGATACTCGCGGAACTCCTTGGCCTTCACCGGGTCCTTGCCCATCACCCGCATCGCGGTGTGGCCGGTACCCATGCCGATGAACGTGCGGCCCGGTGCGAGCTGGTTGATCGAGGCGATCGAATGCGCGGTAACCGGCGCGAGCCGCGTGCCGGCGACCGAGACGCCCGTGCCCAGCCGGATGCGCGAAGTGTTGACCGCCGCCAGCGAGAGCGTCGCGTAGCAGTCGGAATAGAGCATCTGGGAATCGGCCGCCCAGGCGGCGTCGTAGCCCATGTTCTCCAGATCGACAAACAGCCGCCAATCGGAGATCCGCGGCACGACCGTGACGCCGAATTTCATGGAATCAGCCCTTCCTGGCGGCGGGCAGGAAGTCGTCGAGCGGCACACCGAAGCTGTTGAGCGCCCACGACACGAGGTTGTACTGACCGATGGTGAACACAGCGTCCATCATCTGCTCGGTCGAATAGCTCTTCGACAAGGTCGCCCACGTCGCATCCGAGACGACCGAGTTCTCGAAGAGATCGTCGGCGGCCTGCAGCAGCGCGGCTTCCTTCTCTCCCCAGCCAGCGCCCGGGCCCTTCTTGATCTTCTCGATGTCGGCCTCGCTGACGCCGCCGCGCTTGGCAATCAGCTCGTGCTGGGCGAACTCGTACTCGGCCTGGTTCAGCCAACCGATGCGCAGGATCAGCATCTCGCGATCGCGGAACGGCAGGGTCTGCTTGCTGAGGATATGGCCGGCGAACGGCGTCCAGCGCTTCACCAGCGCGGGGTGATTGGCCAGCACCTTGAAGATGTTGAAGATCTGGCCGTTCATCGAGTTCTTCTCGACGATCTCGCGATCCGCGGCTTGCATGGTCGACAGGTCGCGCATGGCGACGCGCTGCTTGCGCTTGATCATCGGGCACTCCTCCTCAGGTGTTCTGGATGCCAGCAAAGCACCCGGCATAGGCTGCGCTCAAGGCCGACCGAGCTTGGCAAACCGCTTGGTGAGACGGTCGCGCTTCAGCCGCGACAGCCGGTCGATCCAGAAAATGCCGTCGAGCTGGTCGATCTCGTGCTGCAGGCAGGTGGCGCGGAAGCCGTCGGCTTCCTCCACCTTCTCCGCGCCATCGAGGCCACGGAAGCGCACCCGCACCCGCGCCGGCCGCTCGACCTCGTCATTGACGCCCGGCATCGAGATGCTGCCCTCGGTGATGCGCGTCATTTCAGGCGACGACCATTCGACCACCGGATTGACGTACGTTCGCACGTCGCCGCCCAATTCGATCACCACCACGCGCTGCATCGCCCCGACATGCGGGCCAGTGATGCCGACTCCAGGCGCAGCACGCATGGTGTCGAGCAGGTCGGTGGCCAATGCCTTCAGCGCCTCGTCGAAGACCGTGACCTCCGCCGC
>Ga0213876_10001189_pt1 | contig 16444 bp, 13 predicted proteins | sample BarmaccomBMRX_R9_FD_160113 | JGI IMG/M metagenome (GOLD analysis project Ga0213876, IMG submission 160113) | Root-associated microbial communities from Barbacenia macrantha in rupestrian grasslands, the National Park of Serra do Cipo, Brazil - RX_R9 | ecosystem: Host-associated > Plants > Roots... | reverse complement strand
CAGCCCTTGCCTGGCTGAGCGCCGAGCGCGGTGAGCACCTCGGCGAGGCTTCGCCCCATCAGCGTGAAACCTGAAGGAAAACCCGAAAGCTGGCGTCCCGCGACCAGCCAGGCCGCGAGGCCGCGCTCGATGTAGAAGGTGGAGAGCGTCGCCACGAATGATGGGAGGCGGAACCGCGTGGCGAGCGTGCCGTTCACGATGCCGCAGGCAAGCCCCGCCAGAAGCGCGAGGGACACCGCTGCGATGGGCGCAAGCTCGAGCTCCTTCAAACAGAAGGCCGAGACCGCCGCCGCGAGCGCGAGCACGGAGCCGACCGAAAGATCGATGTCGCCGGCCGCGATGACGAAGGTGAGCCCGACGCTCAGAATGCCGATCTCGGTAAAGGCGGTGAGCATGGCGAACGAGTTGTCGAGGCCGGCCCAGAAATCCGGCCGCAACACGAATCCCACGAGCCAAAGCGCGATCGTGAGAAGAATCGCCGCCGCGTCCCGGCGTGCGAGAAAGGCGGCGATAGGTCCCGTTGCCGAATGCGTTCGCTCGAGCGCCGAGGCGGTTCGGGTTCGCGCCGCTAAGGCCGCCGCGTCCCCGCGAGGCGCAAGGAGGGGCAAGGGCGCGCGCATGAGCCAGGCGCGCAGGCGGCCAAGACCGCCTGCCGTCGCCCAAGGCTCGATGAGCACGGCGCCGACGAGCAGGAGGCCGAGAAAAGCCGGCACGGCTCCGGGAGGCAATTGGGCCACGGCGCCGATTTCCATCTGCACGCCGCCGACGTCCACCATTCGGGTGATCGGCACGCCTTCGCGCAGCACCTTGTCGATCAGCACCGTGAGCACGGCGCCGAGGCACGAGCCAAGCACGCGCCCGCGCCCGCCGCTGATCGAAGCCCCGCCGACGATCACGGCCGCAATGACGATGAGCTCGGCTCCCTGGCCGTTTTGCGAGGTGATGCCCTTGTCCTGCGCCACATTCATCAAGCCGGCGAGCGTCGCAGCAAGCGCCGAGAGCACATAGGAGCGGATGCGTGCGCGCGTTGTTGAGATGCCCGCATAGCGGGCCGCCTGCTCATTGCCGCCGACGGCCGCCGTCTCGTAGCCGGCCCGTGTCTTGCCGAGCGCGACAGCGCCGACAAGCGCCACGATGACGAAGATGACGATCTGGTTGTTGAACCCCGCTGCATTCGTCTCGCCCAGACGAAAGAACCACGGATCGGCCGCAGCCTTCTGCCCGAACGCGATCGTGTTGCCGCCCGAAAGGCCGAGCACCAGGCCTCGTCCGATGAACAAGGTCGACAAGGTCGCGATGAAGGCCGGCACGCGCAAGACGGTCACGAGAATTCCGTTCACGAACCCGACGAGGAGCCCGGCCCCGATGCAGACCGCGAGCGCGATGGCGATCCCCGCATCCGCGTGGGAAGGCGCGTAAGCGACGGAGAAGACGGTCGAGACGAGGCCGAGCGTCGAGCCGACCGAGAGATCGAGCTCGCGGTTCACGATCACGAAGGTCATGCCGACCGCCATCACCCCGAACCGGGACGCATCGCGCAACACCGCCGCAAACGCATCCGTGGTGCCGAAGAAAGCCGGGTTGACGAGGGCGCCCGCGAGATAAAGCCCGGCCATGAGCAAAAGAAGACCGGCTTCCCACCCGCCCCAAAGCTCAGCCGGCGCCTTCAATGCAGCCGGAATGGTTCCTGCTTCTGTGCTCGCCGCGCTCATGGCTCACTTTCCGAGGATAAGCTTTCCTGGCGGGCGACAAATCGGTGTGCCCGTGAATTGTTTCCCTCGCTCTTCGCGTGCCGCCGGAGAGAGGGAGCGAGGAGCGAAGACCTGATAGTTGGCTTCTCATTAAAAGGCCCTCGGCTAATTAATTGCACGAACAATGCTGATAAACCGCTCGCGCGCTTCTGGCAGCGCAAGCCCGCGGGGTTCATGCACGTGCCGTGACAGAAAATAGCCGGTGAGTCGAAAACCCGCTTCAATATCAACAACATTCGGGAGGGCGCGGGCCTGCTCATCCACCAGGAACGCCGGAAGGGCCAGGAGCTTGTCGGCATATTGTTTGCCGGATTCCAAAGATACGGCTCTCCCGCTCTTTGGCGAGACGAAAGCGAGGTTCTCGTTCTTGCCGGTCACGACGCAAGCCGAAAGGTCGAGGCCGAAACCGAGCTCGGCCAGAAGAGCGAGCTCGAAGCGCAAAAGCAGCGGAGCGGCGATTTCCGGCTCGCGCAGATGTTCACCGATGATGCGCACCGCTTCGTAAAGCTCCGGATGAGGCTCGCGCTCGGCAAGCAGGCGCAAATGTGACGCCAAAGTCGCGAAGCCATAAAGTGCGGCGGGCGAACCGAACATCTCGGCGGCGCGAAGCTCTCCGGCTTCCACCTGGAAGGTGCCGAGCTGCGAGTCGAGCCTCGCGCGCCAGGTGATCTGCGCGAGATTGCCCGGCTGAAGGGACGCTGCGAGGCGCCGCGACCGCCCGCCCCGCACGATGCCAAGGTGGCGCCCATGCTGGCGCGTCAGCGTCTCGAGGATGACCGAGGTCTCACCATGGGACCTCGCACCCAGGATCACGGCCTCATCGGACCATTGCATGCTCGACCATCGTCAATTGCCAAGGTCACGATCATATCCAAAAAGCCAAGCCGTTTTGTGTAGAAGCACGCCAAATCGGCGATTTGGTGCGTCAACACCCCGCCGGTGCTCGTTCTTAAGCTGGACCACCTTACGATCGCGGGAAATCCAGCCCCATCTCTCGGTAGCGTTCCGGGTCGTCCGACCAATTCTCCCGCACCTTGACGAACAAGAACAGGTGGACCCGTGCCTCGATGATCTCCTCGAGCTCGCGGCGCGCCGACGCACCGATCGCCTTGATGGTCTGCCCGCCCTTTCCGAGCATGATCTTGCGCTGGCTTTCACGCTCCACATAAATGGTCTGCTCGATGCGGACCGCCCCGCCCCGCGCCGCCTCCCACGAGGTGGTCTCGACGGTCGAGCGATAAGGCAATTCCTCGTGCAGCCGGTCATAGATCTTCTCGCGCGTGATTTCGGCCGCCATCATCCGCATCGGCATGTCTGAAAGCTGGTCTTCCGGATAATGCCAGGGACCCGTCGGCATGCGCGCCGCGAAGGCGCGGCGAAGCTCCGCGATGCCGTCGCCCGTGAGTGCCGAGATCATGAACGTCTCCTCGAAGGCGAGGCGCTCGTTGATCTTGGACGAAAGCAAGATGAGCGCCGTTTTATCGGGGAGCGCATCGATCTTGTTGAGGAGCAGCAATTTGCGCCGGGGCTCTCCGGCGAGCCGATCGAGAATGGCGGCCGCCTCCGCATCGAGCCCCTTGCGGGCGTCGACCAGGAAGGCGACGACGTCCGCATCCTCGGCACCGCTCCAGGCGCTCGTCACCATGGCGCGGTCGAGGCGGCGCTTGGGGACGAAAATGCCGGGCGTGTCGACGAAGATGACCTGCGCCGACCCTTCGATCGCGATCGCACGCACGAGCGCACGCGTCGTTTGCGCCTTGCGCGACACGATCGACACCTTTTGGCCGACGAGTGCGTTGAGAAGCGTCGATTTGCCGGCGTTCGGTGCGCCGATGAGGGCGACGAAACCGCATCGTTTCGCCTCCTCGGTTGAGGCAGCGCTCACGCCGCGCTCGCCTGCCAGACGCCGAGCTCGCGCAACATCGCTTCGGCCGCCGCCTGCTCGGCCACGCGCTTCGAGGGCCCGACCGCCTCTTTGACTTTTTGCCCCTCGACCGAGACGCTGATGCGAAAAAGTGGTGAATGGTCGGGCCCCTCGCGTGCGAGTATCGCATAGCTCGGCGTCGCAAGCCCGCGCGCTTGCGCCCATTCCTGCAGCGCAGTCTTCGGGTCGATGCGCGGCCTTGCCGATACGCGCAAGCGCCCCTTCACGGCGCCGACCACGAGCGTGTTCGCCGCCTCATAGCCGCCATCGAGAAAGACGGCGCCAATGAGCGCTTCGGCGACATCGCCCAAAATGGCGCGGTTGTGTCGTCCGCCGCTTTGCGCCTCGCCGGCACCGAGGCGAATATGGTCGCCGAGGCGCCAGGTCTCCGCAAGCTCGGCGCAGCTTTCACGGCGGACGAGCTCGGTGAGGCGCTTCGAAAGATCGCCTTCTTGAGCCGCGGGAAACTCGCGATAGAGAAGCGCCGCGATGATGAGGCCGAGCACGCGGTCGCCGAGGAACTCGAGCCGCTGATAGCTGTTCACGCGTGAACGCGCTCCCGCCACCGCGCTCACATGCGTGAGCGCCAGCGCGAGGAGCTCCTTATCCGCAAAGCGATAGCCGATGAGCGCCTCGAGCGCCTCGGGCGTTGCGCTTCCCCCACCACGCTTCATGCGCCGAACGAGCCGGTCATTTGATGCGCTGGAAAATGCGGTCCCAACGCACGCTCCAGGGCCAGTTCCATGACCTCGAGGCGCCGGCATTCTCATCGAGGGAAAGAAAAATGACCTCAGCTCTTCCCTCGAGATTATCGAAAGGCACATAGCCGACGTCGCGCAAGGTGCGCGAATCCAGCGAGTTGTCGCGATTATCGCCCATCATGAAATAATGGCCGGGCGGCACCGTATAGACCTGCGTATTGCTCCAATACCCCGAGTCGCCGTTCCTCTGGATGATTTCATGCGAGACACCGTTCGGCAGCGTCTCCGTGTAGTGCGGCACGTCCACGGGGCGGCCGAAATTATCCGACATGCGATAGGGCGGCAGCGGGGTGCGCTGCGTCTCCTGGCCGTTGATGTAAAGGCGCGCATCGATCATCTGGATGCGATCGCCAGGCAAGCCGATGACACGCTTGATGAAATCGGTCTTTCCGTCCTTAGGCAGCTTGAAAACCGCGAGGTCGCCACGCTGGGGCTCGCTGGCCATGATCCGGCCTTCAAAGTTCGTCAGGCCGAATGGAAACGAGTATTTGGAGAGGCCATAGGCGAGCTTGGAGACGAGCACATAATCACCGACCAGCAGGGCAGGCACCTCCGACTGCGATGGAATATTGAAGGGCTGGAAAACCAGTCGCAGCGAGAGCAGGGCTATCCCGACGATCGTGGCTGCGCCGATGAGGACAATTTCGAACGTCCTTCCCGCGGGCCGCATCTGGGCTCGGCTCCGCTCGCCCGAAACGCCCTCGAGACCCGTCATCGCGAGTTAGCACCTGCACGCGACCTTGCGGCTCCACGCAACCTTGCGGCTTCATCCGACTTGGCCATGGCCTTCGAGTACGACGCGACGGATGATGCCGGGCGGAAGCTATCCTCTCTCGTGATACGAGGAGAACGGGCAATCATTCAGCGGACCAGCTCGAACAGGCGATGCCAGCGCATCGACCACCGCCAGTGCAAATACCAAAATTTCCAGCCGGGTATGTCGTCATTGTCCAGAAACGGATCCCAATCCCAGAACTTCCAGAATGGCTCCTCGTCGTGCGACCCCGGACGTGCGTGATCCTCGATCGACATGAAAATCACCTCGGCCCTTCCCTCCAGGTTCTCGAAAGGCACATAGCCAACCTCGCGCAACACCCTCGAATCCTGGGAGTTGTCGCGATTGTCGCCCATCATGAAGTAATGGCCGGGCGGCACGGTGTAGACCGGCGTATTGCTCCAATAGCCCGAGTCGCCGTTCTTCTGGATGATCTCGTGCGAGACGCCGTTCGGCAGCGTCTCGGTATAGTGCGGCACGTCCACGGGCCGGCCGAAGTCGTCGACCGTCTGGTAGGGCGGCAGCGGTGTGCGCTGCGTCTCTTGGCCGTTGATGTAAAGGCGGGCATCGATCAATTGGATGCGGTCGCCCGGCAAACCGATGACGCGCTTGATGTAATCGGTCTTTCCGTCCTTGGGCAGCTTGAAGACCGCGATGTCGCCGCGCTTTGGCTCGCTGGCCATGAAACGACCTTGGAAATTCAACAGGTCGAATGGAAACGAATATTTCGAATAGCCGTAGGAATATTTTGAGACGAAAAGATAATCGCCAACGAGAAGCGTCGGCACGAGCGACCCCGACGGAATATTGAATGGCTGAAACAAGAAGGTGCGCACCACGAGCGCGATGAGGAGGGCCTGGACGACGATCCAAAGGAGCTCGAGAGTGCCGCCCTCGCTCTTGCGCGCGGCCGAATTACGTGTGGTCGCCTCGGTCACCGGCTTCTCCCTGCGAAAAACACGTGTCCCGGGGCTCTCCGCCCGCGGAGGCTTACATATGGCGGCGCACCCCCAGATTCGAGGCTATCTCGTCCGAGCACGGCTGAACCATGGCGAAACGCTAAGGGATCGCACATGGATGGGCTGCGTCCGTGAAATGGCTTACTCGTAATCATCCGCCGTGGCGGCATGCGAATTCGAAGCCGAACGGCGATCCGGCCCGCCATGTCGCATCGGCCGTTCGCCGCGTTCGGCTCTTTCGGCCGGATCGCGCCCGATCACCTTCTGCAGGCTGGCGAGATCGATGAAGTCGTCGGCTTGCCGGCGAAGCTCGTCGGCGACCATCGGGGGCTGGGTCGATGTCGTCGACACCACGGTTACGCGCACGCCACGCCGCTGCATCGATTCCACGAGCGAGCGGAAATCGCCATCGCCCGAGAACAGCACCATGTGATCGATATATTCGGCCATGTCGAGAGCCGCGATGGCAAGCTCGATATCCATATTGCCCTTGATCTTCCGGCGTCCAGTGGCGTCCACGAACTCCTTGGTGGGCTTGGTGATCACGCGGTAGCCGTTGTAATCGAGCCAATCCACGAGCGGCCGGACCGAGGAATATTCCTGATCCTCGATCAGGGCCGTGAAATAGAAGGCGCGCAAAAGCGTGCCTTGGCTCTTGTACTCGGCGAGGAGGCGACGGTAATCGATGTCGAAACCAAGCGTCTTGGCGGTCGCGTAGAGATTGGCTCCGTCAATAAAAAGCGCGAGTTTTTCTGGTTTTGCCATTTCGGATTTTGCCATGTGGAGCTTCTTGCGAACCTGTGCCTGCGATCTGATCGTGATGAAATTCGTATGCCACAACGGAACTTAGTCGCCCATCGCTGCGTCCGAGCCGCGCCAAGGCCGGCACGTGGAGAAGACACGCTCAAAAGCGAAAACGACGGTGCGGCGAAACGCCTTTCGTCCTCGAATATGTAATTTCTTGCCTTGTTCCCAGTGTTTGGTGTAGCACCCCCCTACACAAAACATCGCCTGCGCACAACTGTCGCCATTGAAAGGAGCGGGCCATGGCTCGCGTCACCGTCGAGGATTGCATCCAAAAGGTCGAGAATCGCTTCGATCTCGTCCTGCTCGCCGCGCATCGCGCCCGCCAGATCGCGAGCGGCGCGCAGCTTCTCGTGGATCGGGACCGCGACAAAAACCCGGTCGTGTCCTTGCGCGAAATCGCCGAAGGCGGGCTGAAGCCGATCGACCTTCGTGAAGGCCTCATCCACTCGCTGCAGAAATATGTCGAGGTCGACGAGCCTGAGGCCGAGACCGCCCCGCTCATCGGCGTGCAATCCACGGATGTGACTGACGATTCGAGCGTGCAGTTCGACCGGACGATGACCGAGGAGGATTTGCTGCGCGGCCTCGAGGGCATCGTGCCTCCCGCCGAGACTCGCGACGAAGAGGAGTGAAGCGAAGCTCGCTTACCTTCCCGGAGCGGTTGGCAGCAAGATGATCCGAAGAACCGATGGGCTCCGCGGGGCCTGCCCTTGCGCCCGTCCTTTGCGCGATGACGAGATGGGCCGCTGACGTTGAGGCGGAATATGCCGGCGAAGGCCTCATCCGGTGATCGGCGGGGCCGAGCCGCCGCGTTGCCCAGCGGATTAATGTTCTATGGAAATCCTGGCCTCGGCCGCGCATATTGAGGCGCCAAGCTCCCGTATCGGCCCGACCTATCGATCGAAACTCGTGATCGGGCCCTTTCGCGAAAAAGCTTGATCGCTGGAGGGTGGAAGCGGGCATGCCTCGGGAACGGATTCATGGTTGAGCATCGGCGCGGGGCTGAGGGCGAATTCGCATCCGGCGAAAGCCGATCCTATAGGGACCGCCCCTGGCTCGCCTCCTACCCTCGGGGCGTTCCGGAAAGGATCGATGCCGCAACCCTCGGCACGCTCGTGGGTCTCTTCCGAGAAAGCGTGCGCAGCTTCGCCGAACGCCCGGCTTATGTGAGCTTCGGGAAAAGCGTCAGTTTCGCCGAGGTCGAGCGCCAGGCCACCGCTTTCGCGGCATGGCTGCGCGCCCAAGGCATCGAGAAGGGCGATCGGGTCGCCCTCATGCTGCCGAACATCCTGGCTTATCCAGTTGCGATGTTCGGGGCGCATCTTGCGGGCGCAGCCGTCGTCAACGTCAATCCGCTCTACACCCCGGCCGAGCTGATCCATCAGATCAATGATTCTGGTGCGCGCCTCATCGTGGCCCTGGAGAACGTTGCCCATACGGTCGCCGAGGCCTTGCCGAGCCTCAGGCTCGACAAGGTGGTGATCGCGACGATCGGCGACGTGATGGGGCTGAGGGGCGTGCTCCTCAATCTCGTCGTCCGATATCTGAAGAAGGCGGTGCCTCCCTTCGAGATCCAGCATGCAGCGAGTTTCTCGGCGGCGCTTCAGCTCGGTGCGACCTTGCCGAAACCTACCGCCGATATCTCGGCGGACGACATCGCCTTCCTGCAATATACGGGGGGCACGACCGGCACGTCGAAGGCCGCGGTGCTTCTGCATCGCAACGTCCTCGCCAATGTGGAGCAGATCACTGCCTGGTTTCGGCCGGAGACCGATCCGTCGGTACGGCAGGTGATGATCGCGGCGCTGCCGCTTTATCACATCTACGCGCTCACTTGTAATTGCCTCTACATGATGCGCATCGGCGGATGCGCCGTGCTGATCGCCAATCCGCGCGACATCAAAGGCTTCGTCGCAACCTTGCGCAAGACGCGCTTCACCGTGATCACCGGGGTCAACACGCTCTACAATGCGCTCGTCCAGGCGGCCGATATCGACAAGGTCGATTTCTCCCATCTCGTGATCAGCAGCGCCGGCGGCATGGCGGTGCAAGAAGCGGTGGCGGCGAAATGGAAGGCGCTTACCGGCAGCATCATCTCGGAAGGCTACGGTTTGTCCGAGACCTCGCCGGTCGTGACCGCCAATCGCGGCAGGCCCGAGGTTTTTTCCGGAAATATCGGCATGCCCGTGCCGTCGACCGAAGTGTCGCTGCGCGCACCGGAGAATGGGGCGGAGGTACCGGTCGGCTCGCCCGGTGAATTATGCGTGCGCGGCCCTCAGGTGATGCAGGGCTACTGGCGGGCGCCGAACGCCACCGCTGCCGCCTTCTATCCGGATGGTTTCTTTCGCACCGGCGACGTCGCGACCATGTCGCCGGACGGTCAGTTCCGGATCGTCGATCGCATCAAGGACATGATCTCCGTCTCGGGGTTGAAGGTCACGCCGAACGAGGTCGAAGCTGTGATCGCGAGCCACCCCGAGGTGGTCGAGACCGCCGTCATCGGCCTGCCCGATGCTCATTCAGGAGAGGGCGTGACAGCCTATGTGGTGAGCCGCTCGCCCGATCTCACCGAAGACGTGGTGCGCGCCTGGTGCCGCGAACGTCTCGCGGCCTACAAGGTGCCGAGGCACGTCACGTTTCGGGAGAACCTGCCGAAGAGCAATGTGGGCAAGGTTTTGCGCCGCGCGCTGCGCGACGAAGCGCTCGAGGCGATGAACCCCGCGCGGCGCGCAGGTTGAGGGGTCACGAGCGGTGCTGGCCTCAGGCCCGCAGCTTCTCGGCCGAGGTCTCGCGCGCGAGCGCGATCGTCGGTAATCCCAAAACATAGATGAGCGAAACAATCGCGATCGCGCGCGGGTAGCCGCCTCCCACTGTCGCGACCAAAAGGCCGACCAGGCTTGGTCCCACCGCACCGAGGAGCCGGCCGGCGCTGAACGCGAAACCGGAGCCGAGGCCCCGCAATGCGGAAGGGAAAAGCTCAGGCAACCAGATCGTGTAGAGCGCGAAGACCCCGTTGGTGAAAAAGCCGAGCACGGGCAGAAAGGCGAAAAGCAGGCCGATGCCGCTCAGTGCCGGCACGATGAGGTCCGTGAGCGCCGCCACGAGCACGAACCCGTAGAGCCCGGCGTCGAAACCGTCGAGCATCCCGCCCGACCACGTGGACCAGAACACCCGTGGGCGAGGCCATGGGAGGCGACGCCGACAGCGGGGCATCACCGGGAATGACGGCGGCAGCAGGCTCGGTCACGGGCGGTCCTCCGTCGCGCGCTCTTCGGCGGCTTCGCAATCGAACTTTACCTTGCGTCTCGAGCTTCAGAAACCACGAACGCGTGATCGCTGGATTCTAGGCGAGCCGACCCGCCCCGCACGACCTTGTGATGATGGTTCCTGGCCGTGCCGCGATATGTCGCTCGAGGCGTCGATTCGCCGACGCTTTGGACGGGCGGGTTTTCTGTCGCCTGATCGTCTTCCCGCAACAGAGGACCGCGATGGATATCGACGTTTCCGGTTGGCAAGGGCCGCAGGGGCCGCGCCCCGGCAAAAGTTCGAGCTTGGCCAAAATCTCGCGGGTCGCGAAAACGCCGGAGCTCGCCAAAGCGCCGGACCTCACCAAGGCGCCCGCCTCCTTGTTGTTCGTTGCGACCGATCTCCTGGCGCGCGCCTTCGCGGAAAGGATCGGCCGGCACAACGACCTTACGCTTCCCGAATGGCGCTGCATGATGGTGCTCGCGCGAAGGCCCGGCCTGGCGAATATCGAGGTCGCCGAAGCAAGCGGCCTCGATGTCATGATGGTCAGCCGAGCTTTGCGTCGGCTCGCGCAGCATGGGCATCTCGAGCGGCGCTCCGATATTTCCGACAAGCGGCGCATCACGGCGAGCCTCACGGCGAGAGGGCTCGATCTTTACCGCAACGTGGCGGCGAACGCCGAGCGCCTCTTAGCGGCTTTGAACGCGCAAGATCGCGTTCGGCTCGGCCGTTATCTCAAGGCGATCGGCGAAAGCTTGCGCTGAGGCCGAACCGCGCGCAGTCGCATCCCTGCCGACCGCGACGGTGAAAGGGGCGTGTGAGGCGCGCAGGATGCGCGGCAAGGCTCGCACCTTCGTCGCTTGCGCCGAACGCTGGACGGTCTGTTGACCACGCCCCTCAACGTAGCCTAGAGCTTCCTCCGCAAAAGTGGGAACCGGCTTACTCGAAAAAGATCATGCTCGATCAATAAAGTAGAGCGTGAAGACGAGGCCGGCCACAAGGGTCCGCCGCATGTTGATGTCAGAGCGCTACAACACCCGCGAGTCCGAGCGGAAATGGCAGGCCGCGTGGCAAAGCGAGGGCGTGTTCGAGACGAGGAACGACGACCCGCGTCCGACCTATTACGTGCTCGAGATGTTTCCCTACCCGTCCGGTCGCATCCATATGGGGCATGTTCGCAACTACGCCATGGGCGACGTCGTGGCGCGCTACAAACGCGCCAAAGGCTTCAACGTCCTTCATCCGATGGGCTGGGATGCTTTCGGGCTCCCGGCCGAGAATGCGGCGATGGAGCGCAAGGTCCACCCAAAGGAATGGACCTATGCGAATATCGCGGCGATGCGCGCGCAACTCCAATCCATGGGACTTTCGCTCGACTGGTCGCGCGAGCTCGCCACTTGCGACCCCGATTATTACAAGCAGCAGCAACGGCTTTTCCTCGATTTTCTCGCCGCCGGCCTCGCCGACCGCAAGACCGCCAAGGTGAATTGGGACCCTGTGGACCAGACGGTCCTCGCCAACGAGCAGGTCGTCGACGGGCTCGGCTGGCGCTCGGGAGCGCCTGTCGAGCAGCGCGAGCTGACGCAGTGGTTCTTCAAGGTTTCGACCTACGCGCCGCAACTTCTGGAGGCGCTCGACGGGCTCGACCGCTGGCCCGACAAGGTGCGCTTGATGCAACGAAATTGGATCGGGCGCTCCGAAGGGCTCGCGATCCGTTTCGCCCTCGACGCGGCGAGCGCGCGCGAGGTTGCGAGCCTCATCGGCGTGAACGAGCTCGAAATCTACACGACGCGTGCCGACACCTTGTTCGGCGCGAAATTCATGGCGGTCTCGCCCGATCATCCGCTCGCCACCCGCCTCGCAAAAAACGATTCCGGGCTTGCGGCGTTCATCGACGAATGCCACCGGATGGGCACCGCGCAGGAAGCGATCGATCGCGCCGAGAAGAAGGGCTACGACACCAAAATACGCGCCGTCCATCCTTTCGACGACAAATGGACGCTGCCCGTATACGTGGCCAATTTCGTGCTCATGGATTACGGCACGGGCGCGATCTTCGGTTGTCCGGCCCATGATCAGCGCGACCTCGATTTCGTGCGCAGCGTCGGGCTCGATGCCACGCCGGTCGTTTGTCCGCCCGACGTCGATCCCGACACCTTCGTGATCGGCGACACGGCTTTTCTCGAGGACGGCGTCATCATCAACTCGCGTTTCCTCGACGGCATGACGGTGCCGCAGGCGAAAGAGGAAGTGGCCAGGCGCCTCGAGAAAGAGATGCGGCATGGTCGTCCGATCGCGGTTCGCAAGGTGAATTTTCGCCTTCGCGACTGGGGAATTTCGCGCCAACGGTATTGGGGCTGCCCGATCCCGGTCATCCATTGCGACCGATGCGGTGTCGTTCCGGTTCCGGTCTGCGAGCTTCCCGTGCGCTTGCCGGACGATGTCGCCTTCGATCGGCCCGGCAATCCGCTCGATCGTCATCCGACCTGGAAGCACGTCGCTTGCCCCAAATGCGGCAAGCCGGCGCGGCGCGAGACGGACACGATGGACACCTTCGTCGATTCGTCCTGGTATTTCGTGCGCTTCACCGATCCTTGGATCGATCGGCCGACGAACGCCGCTGCGGCGAAATGGATGCCGGTCGACCAGTATATCGGGGGCATCGAGCATGCGATCCTGCACCTCCTCTATTCGCGCTTTTTCATGCGGGCGATGCGCAAGACGGGACATGTCGCCATCGAGGAGCCCTTCACCGGCCTTTTCACCCAGGGCATGGTGGTACATGAGACCTATCGGGCAAAGGACGGCTCCTGGGTGAGCCCCGCGGAGGTCACGATCACGAGTGAAGCGGGCGGCCGTCACGCCGTGCATGCGACCACGCGCGAGCCGGTCGCCATCGGCTCGATCGAGAAGATGTCGAAGTCCAAGCGCAACACGGTCGACCCGGACGACATCATCGAGACCTACGGTGCCGACACGATCCGCCTGTTCATGCTTTCCGATTCGCCACCCGAGCGTGATGTCATCTGGAACGAGGAAGGCGTGCAGGGCGCGGCACGCTTCATCCAGCGCCTGTGGCGGCTCCTGAGAGACGCGAAATCCATGATGGGAAGCGGCGCTCCCTCACCGAATGGTGAGGCGCTCGCCTATTCGCCCCCGGCGCTTGCGATCCGCAAAGCCGCGCATCGCACGCTCGCGCGGGTGGAAAACGATATCGAGCATTTGCGCTTCAATGTCTGCATCGCCCATATTCGCGAGCTCGCGAACACGCTCCAGGGCGCGTTGTCGGAACTCGACGAGGACGAGGCGCGCGCGCCCGATGTCGTCGCGGCGCTCACGGAAGCCATGCGCATTCTCGTTGCCATCACGGCCCCCATGGCGCCTCATCTCGCCGAGGAATGTTGGCAGGCGCTCGGCGCCACGGACCTCATCGCGCGTTCCGCTTGGCCGCAGGTCGACCGCAGCCTGCTTACCGACGCCACCATCACCTTGCCGGTTCAGGTCAACGGCAAGAAGCGCGCCGATGTCACCGTGCCGCGAGAAGCCGATTGCGCGGCGATCAAGGACGCCGTGCTTTCACTCGACGCGGTGAAGCGCGCCATGGAAGGCCGCGCCTTGCGCAAATTCATTCTGGTCCCCGGAAGGATCGTCAATGTGGTCATTTGATCGGCTTTGCCGCGGCCGGTTCCGGCCCGCGCTCGCGAGCGCGCTTGCGCTCGCGCTTTCGGGCTGCATCCATCCGATGTACGGATCAAATGGCGTCAACACCCAGCTCGCGCAAATCGAGGTCACGCCCATTCCCGACCGCGTCGGTCACTACCTCGCCGAGGAGCTCAAATTCGAGACGAACGGGAGCGGGACGGATCCCGCGCCCAGATATCGGCTCAACATCACGACACAGGAGTCGCTTGGCGGGCTCATCACCAATCTCCATTCCTTGACGTCGGATGCGGCCTCTTTGACGGTCACGGCGAATTATTCCCTTGTCGAGATCGAAACCGGCAAGGAGGTCACGAAGGGGAGCCTCTCATCAACCGCGTCCTATGACCGATCCCAGCAACGCTTTGCCAATGTCCGGGCCGCCCGCGATGCGGAGATCAGAGCAGCGACAGTGCTCGCCGATCAGCTCAGGACGCGCATCGGCATCTCTCTCCTCAATCAGAAGTAGGAGGAGCCAAGAGCGGCATGGTCGCGGTCAAGCCGGCGGAAGCTGAGAGCTTTCTTCGGCGACTGCCGAAGACGGTCGAGCTCGTTCTTTTCCATGGTCCGGATGCGGGCCTCGTCGAGGAACGTTGTCGCGTCGCCCTTGCCAGCGCAGTGACCGATCCGAACGACCCCTTCCAGCTCGTGCGGCTTTCGAGCGAGCAGCTTGCCGCCGATCCCGAACGCCTCATGGAAGAAGCCTCCGCGATCGGCATGTTCGGGCCGCGCAAGGCGATCTGGGTGCAGGCTCTCGACAAAGCGATTGAGCGCAGCGTCAAGCCTCTTCTTGACGGCCCGCCCTTCGAGAACCTCGTGGTGATACAGGCCGGAGATCTGGCCAAGCAATCGGCATTGCGGGCCTTGTGCGAACGCTCCCCGCGCGCCGCTTCTATCGCCTGCTATGCGGGCGGCGAGCGCGAGAACGCGGCGCTCATCGATGAGATGCTCCGCGAAGCCGACCTCACTATCGAGCCGGGCGCGAAGCGCGATCTCTTGGGAGCGCTTGGGCCGGACCGACGCCAGTCGCGCGCGGAGATCGAGAAGCTCGCCCTTTACAAGCTCGGAGAGAAGCGGGTGACGAGCGAGGACGTGGCGAGGCTCATCGTTGACGCCAACGAAGTGGCGATGAACGGCGTCGTCGATGCGGCGTTCGCGGGCGACTATGGCGGCCTCGATCGGGAATTGTCGCGCGCTTTCGCCGAGAGGCTCAGCCCCGATCCGATTCTCGGCGCGGCCATGCGACATGTCTTCTCGCTCGCGGAAGGCCGCGCCAAGATCGAGGCGGGCGCGAGCGCGACCGAGGTCGCCAAGGAGATGCGCCTCTTCTGGAAACGCGAGGCCGCGGTGACGCGCCAGCTTTCCGGCTGGAGCTCGGCTGCACTCGCCGGGGCGCTCGGCGATCTTCAAGCTGCTGTGCGACGCATTCGCCGCTCACCGCTCGCCGCCGAGTCGGTGGCGCGCATGGCTTTTTGGCGCATCGCGCGCCATGCGCGCGCTGCCCAGTCGAAATAATGAGGCGACGCATATGCATATCGGCACACCGGGTCGACGTACCGCTCTTGCGACTGCAACGAACAGGTTTTTAATCTCGCCGACCGCAGAAGGAGCAAGGCTTGCGGCGAATGAGCCCCCGGCAATCGTAGAAAGCGATCAAGCGCGTCGTTGGAAATAGTTTCCATTTTTTCGTCGCTTTATTTTGGGGCATTGGAGTGACGAATGCATCGTGGAAGGCTCAATGTCCGGCGAGACTTCTACACAGGGCGTCGAGCTGCTCGAGAGTTCGATAGCGGACGCGCAATTCGCCGCCACCGGCGCCGTGCCGAATGGACACCGGCAAGCCGAGGCTTTCCTCGAGGCTGCGCTCGAGCGCCGCGATATCGGCACTTGCGGGCTGCGCCTGCGTGCTTGTTTCACGCCGCCGGCGGGACTTCGCCTCGTTTTGCGAGATCGCCTCGGTGTCGCGAACGCTGAGGCCTTGCGCGATGACCCGTCTTGCGGCCGCCGAGGGATCATCGACATTGAGCAGGGCCCGGCCATGACCAGCGGAGAGGCGGCCTTCCACCAAGGTTTTCTTTACATCGTCAGGAAGCTTCAGTAATCGTAAAGTATTCGTTATGTGACTTCGGCTTTTACCCAAAGAATTTGCCAGTTCCGCTTGTGTATAACCATACTCGTCGATGAGACTTTGATAACCGCTTGCCTCCTCGATTGCGTTGAGATCTTCGCGCTGGACGTTCTCGATGATCGCGAATTCGAGCGAGGCCCGATCATCGACATCGATGAGGACGATCGGGATATCCGAGAGCCCGGCACGCTGCGCCGCCCGCCAGCGTCGTTCGCCCGCCACGATCTCAAAAGGCGTCGACTTCCCCGCGACCCGGCGAACGACGACGGGTTGCAGCAGGCCTTTGCCGCGGATCGAGGCGGCGAGCTCGTCAAGCTCGGCGTCGGGGAAGTTCCGCCGCGGATTGCGTGGGTTCGGTCGAATTTGCTCGAGCGCCGCGCGGCGAGGCGAGGAA
>Ga0213876_10001188_pt1 | contig 16449 bp, 14 predicted proteins | sample BarmaccomBMRX_R9_FD_160113 | JGI IMG/M metagenome (GOLD analysis project Ga0213876, IMG submission 160113) | Root-associated microbial communities from Barbacenia macrantha in rupestrian grasslands, the National Park of Serra do Cipo, Brazil - RX_R9 | ecosystem: Host-associated > Plants > Roots... | reverse complement strand
GGGATGGAGCGTTTTGCGACTGACCCCATCTGGGGCAAGAGCCACATCACCGCCGCCGACCAGACGCGGTTCTTCTACAGGATCGACAGCTTCATCCCTGGCCGCCACCGCGCGTACGCGATGCACCTGCTCGCTTCGATCACGCCCTCCCAGCGTTGGGGCATCGGCCGGATCGCGCTGCCGCACTGGCATGTGTACTTCAAGGGCGGGTGGGGAAACGGCACCGGTCGGATCGATCATCAGGTGGCGCTGTTGACGCGCGGGTGCGCGCGCGCCTCGTTGGCGGTCCTGACCATGTACGACGGCAGCCACGGCTACGGCCAGGCGACGCTGCGCGGGATTTTCACGCGCCTGCTGCGCGGCTTCCCGACCGCCGCGCGGCCGGCGAATCGGGGCGGCCGGATTCGAACCGGCGAAACCTCTCGGCCCCAAACCGAGCGCTCTACCAGGCTGAGCTACGCCCCGCGCAGCAACGCGAGTTTACCCGCACGCGCCGAGTGCGCCGCCCGCCAGCCGGCGCCGGCGTCGAGTAGCCTGGCGCGACTCGATGGCCGAGATCGAACCTCTGCGCGCGCTGCACTACGACCCCGCGAGGACCGGCGGCCTCGAACCGGTGCTGGCGCCGCCCTATGACGTGATCAGTCCCGAGCAGCGCCGGGACTTGGAGGAGCGCTCGCCATACAACGTCGTGCACATCGACCTGCCGCGCGCGCCGGACGGGGGCGACCCCTACGCGCAGGCGGCAGCGTTGTTCCAGCGCTGGCAGTCCGAGCAAGTCGTGGTGCGCGACGCAGGGCCAGCGCTGTGGCCGCTCGAGCAGCGCTACACAGGGCCCGACGGCGCCGCCCGAGCCCGCCGCGGGTTCCTCGCCCGGGTGCGAGTGGAGCCGTACGGCCCAGGGCGGATCCGGCCCCACGAGCGAACGCATCCAGGACCGCGCGAGGATCGCCTCAAACTCACCCGCGCCACGAAAGCCAACCTGTCGCCGATCTTCTCGCTGTTTTCCGATCCCGACGGCTCCGTGCGCGGGGCGCTGAACGGCCACACCGACCAACCGCCGTGGGCGCAGGCTTCTGACGACGACGGCACCGTGAACCGGCTGTGGCGACTCGAAGCACCCGAAATGGTCGCGCATGTGCAGGCTTCGCTGCGGGGCACCGAGCTGCTGATCGCGGATGGCCATCATCGCTATGAGACCGCGCGCGTCTACGCGGAGGAGATCGGCGGCGAGGGCGAGCACCGCTATGTGCTCATGTGCCTGGTGGCGCTCGAGGATCCGGGGTTGACGGTGTTCCCGACGCATCGGCTCCTGCGCGGCCTGAGGTCCGATCAGCACGAGACCCTCGCTCAGGCCCTGCGGCGCGATTTCGACGTCGAGCCGCTCGCTGACACCTCGGCGCTGGTCCCACCTGCCGGCGAGACGATCAGGATGGGGTACATCGACGCCCACTTCCAGCGGCCGTTCATGCTCACGCTCAAGAACCCGCAACTCGCCGACGCCGCTCTGCCCGATCACGCCGAACCGTACCGGCGGCTGGACACCGCCGTCCTCGAGGCGCTGATCCTCAAGCAGGCACTCGGGATGAGCGACGAGAGCATCGACCACCTCGACGGCCTCGGGTACGCCCGCGACGCCGACCAAGCGCTCCGCGTTGTCAGCTCAGGCGAGTACGACGCCGCCTTCTTCATGGCCCCAACCCCCGTCGAGCGGGTGCAGGCGGTCGCTGCGACGGCCGAGAGCATGCCGCCGAAATCGACCTACTTCTATCCCAAGGTTCCGACTGGTTTGCTGTTCAACCGGCTCGGTTAACCACGGCTGACATTGGCGCTACGATGAGATTGCAATGCCGACAGCGAGGAGGGGCCATTGAGGGCCACCGCACGTCGAACCACTCCTAACACGTTCACCCACCGCGTTGATGTACGTCACCACCAGCTGACCGTGGACGAGCCGCTCGAAGACGGCGGCGATGACGAGGGGGTCAGTCCGCAGGAACTGCTAGCCGCGAGCCTTGCATCCTGCACGGCGGTGACGATAGAGATGTACGCCAAGCGCAAGGGCTGGGACCTCGGACCAGTTGAGGTTCAGTGCGATTACCAGCCCGCCGAGCGTGGCTGTGTGACGACGTTTCGAGTGCGGCTTCGCCTCCCCTCCACGTGCACACAGGAGCAGGCCGAAAAGCTGCGCGTGATCGCAGCCAAGTGCCCGGTGCATCGGACGCTCGAGGGTGAAGTGATGTTCGACGACCGCATCGAGATCGTCACTCCGGCCGCCACGTAGGTCCCCGCCTCGCGCCGAGACCGGCTGCACCGAAGCCGGCGGTCATATATTCAGTCCATGCGGACGACGCCGGGCACGATTCACGAGGATCTCGCGCGCGTCCTGTTGTCGGTCGAGGACGCGATCTCGCTCGAAGTCCACGGCCGGACCAACGCCGGCGTCCTCGTACCGCTCTACCTTCAGAACGACGAGTTGCACGCGGTGTTCACCAAGCGCCGCGACGATCTGCGCCGGCATCCAGGGGAGATCTCGTTCCCGGGTGGGCGCTACGACGACGGCGAGGCCGACCTGCGCGCCACGGCGCTGCGCGAGGCGGACGAGGAGATCGGCCTTCCGCCCCAAGCCGTCGACATCGTCGGAGCGCTGCAGCCGACGCCGACGATCGCCACCGGTTACTCCGTGTACCCATTCGTCGGGCTGATCGAGCCCGGCCACGTGTGGCGACCGAGCGCGCGCGAAGTCGCGGCGGTGATCGAGCTGCCGCTGCGGGCGCTCACCGCCGGGTACGCCCGGCGCCGGCTCGTGCGCCGCGGCATGCCGATCCGGACCGACACCTACCTGGTCGGCGAGCACCTCATCTGGGGCGCGACAGCCCGGATCCTGGCCGACCTGTTCGACCGGATGGCCGGGCTCAGCGCGCGGGCCTGAGCTAGAGATTGGACTCAACCGCGCGCGCGGCGACGGCGAGCCAGCGCTGGTGCTCGGCGGGATCGGCGTCGAGCAGCGAGTACGGGATCTTCGACGCCTCGCACGCGCCGCGAACGATCGCAGCGCCGGCGTCCAGGATCTCGCGGGCGACGCTGCCGCGCGCCTCGTAAACCACGCCTCGAACCGTTGTGTCGAGCACGCGGACCAGCAGCATCTCGAGTCGGGGGCCATGTAGAGCCCGGAGCTGCTCGGCGCTCCCGCTCGCGGAGCCGAGCAGGATGCAGGCGACGCCGACCTGGTCCAAGGCCGGCGCGAGCGTGGCCACCCGATCCGGATCGGCGAGCACCGCCTCGGCCCCCGCGCCTTCGATCTCCGCGAGGTGCTCCGCTCGCCGCGTCGTGCCGCGCACGACGTGACCACGCCGGCGCAGCTCGCCCGCGAGCGCGCGACCGCGGCAACCGCAGCCAACGATCAGGCAGCGCGCCAAGCTATCCGCGCTCGGCGCTGTCAGGCTCGCCGCCGGAGTCGAACTCCGCGCGGGCCTGGGCTCGCGTCCGCGGGGGCAGGCCGCGCGCGCGACGTCGAGCGTTCGTCGCCTCGAGTAGTTGCTCGAGCTCGCGATCGGCGAGATAGGCGTCGCGGCGACGGCGCTGCTCGGCTAAGTCCTCGACCACGCGCAACTCGAGGTCAGACACCGTCAGCTCGGCCTGGCCGCGCTCCCGCCGCCTCGCGTTGTGAGCGCTCAGCATCTGATCGAGGTCCTCCGCGTCGAGTGCCTCGCGTTGCTCGGTGATCTCCCGCGCGCTCTTCAGGCCCAGCTGTTCGAGCCCGGTGCCGGGATAGTGCCGGCCGAGCAGCCACACCCACAAAATCAGCGCAGCCAGCGCGCCGAGCAGCACGAGCGCGAACGGATCCACCGCGAGGCAGTCTACCCGCGGCTAGATCCCGCGAGCAGGGCCGCTAGGCGCAACTTTGGTCTCGAGGTCGGGTTCTGTGAGGCGTCAAGCAGCCCCGCCCGGAGGGGAGCCGGGATCCGGCGGTGGCGTACCCACCAACGCTGGAAAAGGAGGGCGCAGATGCGTCGACCCTTTGCCGTGCTCGCCTGCTTGGCGAGCACGTTTGCCGTTGCCGGCACCGCGAGCCTCGCGACCGCGGCACCGAAACAAAACCGTGGCCTGACGATCAACGCCACGCCGAACCCGATCGGCGCCGGAGAAGGAGTGCTGATCTACGGCCAGCTAAATCGCGGGCCGGTCGCAGGTCAGACGATTTCGCTGTACCACCGTGTCGGCACGCAGCGGAACTTCACGTTCATCCAGGCGACGCGGACCGACGCCTTCGGGTTCTACCGGTTCACCCGCGCCGAAGGCGTCGTGACGACGAATCGGAGCTGGTTCGTACGCGGGCCGCGGCAAGCCCACAGCCGCACCGTGAACGAGCAGGTCGCCGCGCTCGTCAGCATCCGCGCCGATACAACCTCTACCGACACGAGCCACGCGATCACGTTCAGCGGGCACCTCACCCCGACGCACCGCTTCCAGACCGTGTTGTTGCAGCAGCAGATCGGCGCCAGCGACGATTGGCAGACGATCGAGACCGGCCGGCTCAACGGAGGCTCGCGCTACTCCATCGCCTACCGGTGGCGGGTTCCCGGCGCGCACGATGTGCGCGTCGTGCTTCCGGGCGACCAGCGCAACATCCGCTCTGAATCGGATGCCGTCACGGTCACGATCGAGCAGGCGCAGGTCGCGGACTTCACGATCAGCTCCTCTTCACCGGTGATCCCTGACGGGGCGACGGTCACCATCTCCGGCGTCCTGGACAAGGCGGGAACGACCACACCCCAGGCGAGCACGAGCGTGTCGCTGTGGGCACGGCAACCTGCCGACGGCAGCTTCAAGAAGCTCGAGGAGACGACGACTGCGGCTGACGGCAGCTACAGCTTCCTCGAGAAGCCGTCGGCGAACGAGATCTACCGCGTGCGCACGACGCTACCGGCGAATCGCCAGACAGCGGTCCTATTCGAGGGCGTCCGCGACGTCGTCTCGCTCCAAGCCAGCTCGATGAGCGCAAGCGTCGGTGGCCGGATTCTGTTCACCGGGTCGGTGACGCCCGACAAGGCCGATCATCGGGTCTATCTCCAGCGGCTCGGCAGCGACGGCGACTGGCACGCGGTCGCGGTCACCCGCGTGCGGGCGAGCTCGACGTTCCAGTTCGCGTGGGTGTTCGGGAGGGTCGGCACGCCGCGCTTCCGGGCTCGGATCTTCAGCGACCCGCGCAACGTCGGTGGCCGTTCCAACCCGGTGAGCATCACCGTGGCCGGCTTGGCGCCCAACTCGCAGCTGCCGCCGGCGTCCTAGGGTCACCGGCAGTAGCGTCCGGCCTAGCCGTCTCAGGTCAGGCGACTCCGGCTCCCGCCGTGCCGGGCGGGTGGGGGCCGGAGATCGCGCCGACCCTAAGTGCTCCCCGCCGTAAATACAGCCGCATTCGAGCCCTCGGGCTTGCGGCCCGGTCGGCATCCTGCCTCGCCTCAACGGGCCGCGCCCGAGTCGTCCAGCTCGGCGGCGCCTGCCTTCGTCCCGCCACCGGCTTCGCCGGCGGCAGCGGTCTCGCGCAGCGCTGCTGCGCCACACCTCCTGCGTCCTCGGCATGCATCCGCCAGTCGCGTCTCTCGGTGCGTCCGTATTTACGGCGGGAAGCACTAAGCCGCGACCGACCACAGCCGCCAGGTTCCGGGGACGCCCTTGAGCTCGCGTTCGCCGCGATCCGCGAAGCGAATCCCGGAGCCGACGACGAGATCCTTCACGGTTCCTGACACGAGCACCTCCCCCGGCTCCGCGTAGGCACCGACGCGGGCGCCGATGTGAACCGCGATGCCTCCGACGTCGTCGCCGATGACCTCGACCTCGCCGGTGTGCAGCCCGGTCCGCACTTCGAGCCCGAACCCCTCGCGGGCGGCGTCGTGGATCGCGCTGGCGGCGCGGATCGCCCGCGCCGGACCGTCGAAGGTGGCGAGAAATCCGTCGCCCAACGTCTTCACCGGCCGGCCGCGGAATCGCACGAGCTCGCGCACGACCACGCCCTCCAGCCCCACCAGGACATCCCGCCAGCGCTGGTCCCCGAGCGCGGCAGCGCGCCGGGTCGAGTCGACGATGTCGGAGAACATGACCGTGGCCAGCACCCGGTCGACGTCGGACGTCTGGCGCTCACCGGTTAGGAACTCCTCGATCTCGTCGAGCAGCGTCTCGCTGTCGGACCCGAACGACAGCACCTCGTTGCCCGGCAGCTCGACGAGGCGCGCGCCCGGGATATGTGCTTGCAGGTAGCGCGAATGGCGGATATCGGCAAACCGGTCGCCGGTCCGGTGGAGCACCAGGGTCGGCACCTGGATCGTCGGCAGCACCGCCCGGACATCGACCTGCGCCGTCATCATCATTAGCTTGGCCGCTGTGCCCGGGCTCGCCGCCAGCCGCTCCAGTCGTGCAAACCAGTCGCGCAGCCGCGGGTCGCTCGCCGACTCCGGCGCCAGCGCGTCGAGCCGCGAGCCGTCGCCCCACGGACGCCGGATCGCCTCCTCGCGCTCCTCGTCGCGCAGCGCCCAGTCGTAGTCGGGCGCCCACGCCATGCGCGGCATCGCCGCGTAAAGGATCAAAGCGCTTGTGCGCTCGGGATGAGTCGCAGCAAACAGGGCCGCCATCGCGCCTCCCTCGAGCTGCGCGTAGACCGCCGCTTGACGAGAGCCAACGGCGTCCATCACGGCCACGACATCGTCCATCTGCTCCTCGAGCGTCGGGGCTCGGGTGACCGGGTCCGATAAGCCCGAACCGCGGCGATCGAACAGGATCAGCCGGCTGAAGGAAGCGAGCCGATTGAAGTACCGCGCCACGATCGGCTCCTCCCAGTAATGCTCGACCTGGGAGATCCAGGTCGGCACATAGATGAGGTCGAGCGGCCCAGCGCCAACGGCCTGATACGCGATGTGAAACTCGCCACTGCGCGCATATCTGGTCTCCGGCCCCATCGCCGCGAGCAGCGTACTGGGACGCCGCCGCGCGCTCGGCAACCCTGCGGTAGCGTCCACCCGTGGACTTCACGCTGAACGACGAGCAGCGACTGATTCGACAGACGGCGCGCGAGTTCACCGACAACGAGATCGTGGAGCGCGCGCGGGACAACGACCGCGATGAGCGCTTCGACGTCGAGCTGGTTGGCAAGATCGCCGATCAGGGCTACCTAGGCGCGATCGTTCCGCGCGAGTACGGCGGCGCAGGGCTGGACTATTTGACTTACGGCCTCGTGGTCGAGGAGATCGGCCGCGGCGACTCGGCAATGCGCACAGTGATCTCCGTGCAGACCTCGCTCGTCTGCGCGGCAATCCTGCGCTGGGGCACCGAGGAGCAAAAGCAGCGCTACCTGCCCAACCTCTGCACGGGCGAATGGCTCGGCTGCTTCGGCCTGACCGAACCGGACACCGGCTCAGACGCCGCCAACCAGCGCACCCGCGCCCGACGCACCGGCGCCGGCTGGGTCATCAACGGCGCCAAGATGTGGATCTCGCTCGGCAACCACGCCAAGGTCGCGCTGATCTTCGCCCAGACCGATCCCGAGCAGGCGCATCGCGGACTCGCCTGCTTTCTCGTCGACACCGATCAGCCCGGGTTTCAACCTCAACCCATCCACCACAAGATGGGGCTGCGCGCCTCGGACACGGCGGCAATCTCCCTGGACGACGTCGAGGTCGCTCCCGACGCGATGCTTGGAGCCGTCGGCGACGGCTTCAAAGTCGCCATGAGCGCGCTCGACTCAGGCCGCTACAGCGTGGCCGCCGGGTGCGTCGGGATCTGCCAAGGCTGCGTCGAGGCTTCAGTCGATTACGCCAAGGAACGCGAGCAGTTCGGCCGCCCGATCGCGAGCTTCCAGCTCGTCCAGGGGATGCTCGCCGACATGAAGGTGCAAACCGACGCCGCGCGCATGCTCGTGTGGCGCGCCGGCTGGCTCAAGGACACGGGAGCACCCAACACGACGGAGACCTCGATCGCCAAGCTCTACGCGACCGAGGCCGCGGTTCACTGCGCGAACACCGCGATCCAGGTCCATGGTGGATCGGGGTACGTGGACGACCATCCCGTCGAGCGGTACTTCCGCGACGTCCGCGTGACGACGCTCTACGAGGGTACGTCGCAGATCCAGAAGCTGATCATCGGCCGGGCGCTGACGGGCATAAACGCGCTCGTCCCCACGTAGGCGCGCGCGCCGTGAGCGCTCCTGAGACGATCGGCGTGATTGGCGCCGGCACGATGGGCGCCGGGATCGCGCAGCTGGCCTGCCTGACCGGCGCCAAGACCATGCTCCACGATCCCGTCGCGGAGGCGCTGGCGCGCGGGGCCGAGTCGATCGAGAAGCGATTCGAGCACGAAGCGCAGCGCGGGCGGCTAGGCGAAGCGCAGGCACGCGACGCCGCGGCACGCCTGCATCCGGTGAGGTCGCTTGGCGACCTAGCCGAATGCCGCCTCGTGATCGAGGCCGCGCCCGAGTCGCTCGAGCTCAAGCGCGAGCTGTTCGGGCGCCTGTCAGGAGAGGTGCTGAGCGCCGACGCGGTCCTCGCCACGAACACGTCCTCGCTGCTGGTTACGGCGATCGCCGCCGGAACCCAGCGCCCCGAGCGTGTCGTCGGCATGCATTTCTTCAACCCGGCGCCGGTGATGCGCCTGGTCGAAGTCATCGCCGGCGAGCAGTCGGCCGAGTGGGCGCTGGCACTGGCTCGCGCCACCGGCGAAGCCATGGACAGGCACGTCATCGTCGCCGCCGATGGCCCCGGGTTTCTCGTCAACCGCTGCAACCGGCCCTTCGGCCTCGAAGCGCTGCGTTTGCTCCAGGAGCGCGTGGCGCCGGTAGAGCAAATCGACCGGATCTGCCGCCTCGGCGCCGGCTTCAGGATGGGCCCGTTCGAGCTGATGGACCTGGTCGGGATCGACGTGGGGCTCGAGGTATCGCGCTCGTTCTACGAGCAGAGCTTCGGCGAGCCGCGATGGCGGCCTTCGCCGATCGCGGTGCGGATGGTCGCCGCCGGGCGTCTCGGACGCAAATCCGGCCGCGGCTACTACGACTACGCGGGTGGCGAGCACCGGCCGGCCGACCCGGAACCGCCGCGCGCCGGCGGCGGGGACGGCATCGTGGTCGTCGCGGGGGAATCGGCGCTGGCAGCCGAGCTTCGCGAAGCCGCGGCCACAGCCGGATGGGAGGTCGCCGAGCCGCTCGAGGCGGGCGGACGCGAGCCACCGTTCCTGATCCTCGACCTCACGCTGGACGGTGAAGACCCGCAAGCGCCGCTGCAGGGCGCTCCGCAGGCGATCTGCTGCGCGTCGGGCTCGCTCGCGGCGCTCGACCCCGGCGGCGCCGCGGTTGGCTTTCACGCCCTGCCGCCGCTCGCGTCGGCCCGGATTGTCGAGCTCTGTCGCGGACGCGACACCTCAGCCGCGGCGGCTGCGGCGGCCGAGCGTTTCTTCACCACGATCGGCAAGGCTCCGGAATGGGTGGCGGATGCGCCCGGGATGGTGCTCGGCCGAATCGTCTGCCAAGTGATCAACGAAGCGGCGTTCGCGCTCGGCGAAGGCGTAGGCAGCGCCGAGGACATAGACGCGGGAATGGTCCACGGCCTCAACTACCCCAGAGGGATCCTCGCGTGGGCGGATGCCATCGGACTCGACCATGTACTCGCCGTGCTGCTGGCGATGGCCGAGGAGCGCCGCGACGAGCGTTATCGGCCCGCTCCCACGCTGCACGGCCTGGCGCTCTCAGGCCGGCTCGGGCACCAGACCGGCGCTGGCTTCTTCAACTACGACGACTCAGGCATGATCTGAGTCACGATGCGAGCCGTCACGTTCCAAGCCCCCCGCGAGCTGCGCCTCCAGGAGCGTCCCTCGCCTCAGCTCGAGAGTCGGGCCGATGCGATCGTCCGGATTGATGCGAGCGGAATCTGCGGCTCAGATCTGCACATCTACCACGGCCGGGTGAAGATCGAGGCCGGGTTCACGATCGGGCACGAGTTCGTGGGCACAGTCACTGCCGCCGGCGATGACGTCACCCGGGTTGCGGTCGGCGACCGCGTGCTGGGCTGCTACCACTCCGCCTGCGGCACGTGCTTCTTCTGCCTGCGCGGCGCCTATCACAAGTGCGACCGCATGCGCGTGTTCGGCCACGGCCAGCTGCTCGGGGGCCTGCCCGGGACGCAGGCCGAGGAGGCGCTCGTGCCGATGGCCAACATGACCCTGCGGCGCGTTCCGGCCGGTGTCTCCGACGACGTCGCGCTGTTCGCCGGCGACGTGATGGGGACGGGGTACCACGCGGTCGCGGAAGGCGGGGTTCGGCCCGGCGACAGCGTCGCCGTACTCGGTCTGGGACCCGTCGGGCTCTGCGCGGCGCAGATCGCCGTCGCCGCCGGCGCCTCGCCGGTCGTGGCGATCGACTCCGTCGCCGATCGCCTAGAAGTCGCTCGGAGCTTCGGGGCCGTCCCGGTCCACCTCACCGAGGACAGCCCACGGGAGCTGATTCGCGCCGCCACCGGTGGCCGCGGCGTGGACACGGCAATCGACGCGGTCGGTCATCCTGAAGCACTCGATCTGGCCATCCGCCTGGCACGCAAGGCCGGCACGGTGGTGGCGATCGGGGTCTATGCGGAACCCTGCCAGGTCCACATGGGCCTCGTGTGGATCAAGGCGCTGACGATCAAGAGCGGGCACGCCAACGTGATCGGTCATGTCGATCGGGTGCTGTCGATGCTCGAGGCCGGGGCGCTCGACCCGACGCCGCTCGTGACGCATCACATGCCTCTGGAGGACGCGCCCGAGGCCTACGCGGTGTATGACCGCCGCGAGGCGCTCAAGATCGTGCTCCGGCCGTAGGCGCCGTACTCAGGAGGCGGCGGCGCTGGCGACGTCCCCTGAGCTCGCGATGGCGTGCTCGGGCCTTTCGATCGGAAGCGGCGTATCGCGCAGATACCACTCGGCGTCGAGCGCCGCCTGGCATCCTGAGCCCGCCGCTGTGATCGCCTGCCGGTAGGTGTGGTCGACGAGGTCGCCGGCGGCGAAGACGCCAGGCACGTTCGTCAGCGTCGAGCGCCCCTGGGTCAGCACGTAGCCGGCCGGATCGGTTTCGACCTGGCCCACGACCAGCTGCGACTGGGGCTCGTGCCCGACCGCGATGAAGGCGCCGGCGATCTCCAGCTCAAGCTCGCCGGCGTCGCTGGTGTTGCGCAGCCGGGCCAGGCTCAGGCTGCCGTCGGTGCCGGGGGCGAACTCCTCGACCACGTATGGCGTGACCCAGTCGATGTTGGGGATCTCCCGGGCGCGCTCGAGCATGATCTTCGAGGCGCGGAAGTCGTCGCGACGATGGACGATCGCGACCCGTGAGGCGAACTTGGACAGGAACATCGCCTCCTCCATCGCCGAGTCGCCGCCGCCGACGATGATCGTGGGCGCGTCGCGGAAGAAGGCCGCATCGCATGTTGCGCAGTAGCTCACGCCGCGGCCGGACAGCTCCGCCTCGCCGGCCACGCCCAGCTTGCGGTGCTGCGCTCCCATGGCGAGGATGACCGTGCGCGCGACGTGAAGCTCGTCGCCGACCCATACCTTGTGCAGTCCGGCATCCGGCGAGAGCTCGAGGCGCGTCGCGTCGTCGGTCTCGAGACGGGCGCCGAAGCGTTCGGCCTGGTCGCGGAAACGCTGCATCATCTCGGGGCCCATGATCCCCTCGGGGAAGCCGGGGAAATTCTCGACATCGGTCGTCTGCTGGAGCAGGCCACCCCAGGCGAAGCCCTCGATGACCAACGGTTCGAGGTTCGCCCGCGCGGTGTAGAGCGCGGCGGTGTAGCCGGCCGGGCCGCTACCGACGATGATCACATTTTCGATTCGCTCACTCACTTCATTAAGTATAGCTAGGCGCCTCGGCGGTGCGCCACCGCTGTACCGTGCGCCGTAGCTGCAGGTAGGCGATCCCACCCGGAATCGTAGGCAGCCAGAACGCGATTGCACGGTACGCGAGCACCGAAACGACCGACAGCTCGACGGGAACGCCAAAGGCCGAGAAGGCGCCGATCATGCCGCCGTCGACCCCACCGATCCCGCCCGGAAGTGGCAGCGTGTTGGCGAGCATGCCGACGAAGTACGCCATCACTATCACGGCCTGTGGCGGCGCTTCCCCGAAAGCGTGAAAACAAGCCCACAAGACGGCGATGTCGAATCCCCACCACGCGATCGCCCCGAGCAGGTACGGGTCGCGCGAGCGCACAAGCGAGAGCGCCGTCCGCACGCCGGTCGCCGCCGTAGCCGGAACCAACGCGAGGCGAGCGGCGAGCGTCGCGATCCGACCCCCGCCGCTCGTCCACCGCGCCACCAGTCGCTCGAAATCTCCGGGCAGCGCTGAGACGGCCAGGAACAGCCCTATCAGCGCTGCGCCGAAGAGCGCCGGTATCACAGTGATCGCGAACGGTGCCGGACCCGGGAGGATGCCGAGATACAGGCCCAAGCCGACGAGCAGCAGCGCCCCCATGTAAACCGCGTAGAGGAGCGCCATGAACGCCACCATCCGGCACCCCACGACGCGCGCAGGCATGCCGGAGCGCCTCAGCGCCCAGGCCGTCAGAGCGATCCCGCCGGCTCCGGCTGACGCGATCAGTCGCGTCGCGGCGAGCCCGGCCATCGTGATCTGGTAGCTCTCGCGCCAGCCGATCTGCGACTCGCCGCGGACGAACACGGCGCGGAACAGCGCGACGTAGCCTCCGAACGAGCACACCTCGAGCGCTAACCCGAGCGCGAACCACCACAGGTTGCCCTGCCTGATGCGGTCCCACGTCTCCTGCAGGCCGAGGATCTTGGGCAGCACGAGGTAGAGGAACGCCACCGTCGAGGCGACGAACAGGACCGATAACAACACGCGCCGGCGCGTGAAGCGAACGCGCGGCATCTCCTCTCGAGTCGTGGCCTGCAGCGCGCCGGCGTCCGGAGGGGCCGGAAGACGCTGCTCGGCTAGCACCCGGTCGCGCATTGCGGCTAATCGTGGCGGCGGTGGAGGAGCCCTTGCTGCCCGGGCCTCGCAGCGCGATGCTCGAGCCGCTGCAGCGACAGCGAGATTCGCCGCGCGAGCGGCAGCGCCCGCGGCGCCCCCGCCCGCACCGTCTCGGTCAACGCTGCGCCGGCGATCAGGTCGATGGCGTAATGCTCGCCGAGGTAGACCAGGGCTAGCCCGAGGAGCGCCGTGTAAGCGAAACCGATCGTGCCCGCCAGCAGTCCGGCCTCCGCGAGCAGGTGCGCCGCCATCAGCGACGTGGCGAAGTGAAGCGAGGGCATAGCCGCAAGGGGGTTACCTCCGAGCACATCGTAAAGAGCGCCCCAGCGGTCACCCCAGTACTGCTCGCCGTACTCGATCATCATCCGTCGCGTGCGCACCGTCTGCCCATCCTCGAGCCGGGCGTGCGCGGCGGCCCACCAGGGGGGCGCGGTTGGGATCGTCCAGTAGAACAGCGCTCCGAGGTCGAACACGGCGTACATCCGAGCCGCGGCGCCCGGGAACAGGTCGCGCCGGCGCACGAGCATGTATCCGACTGCCCCGTGCGGGACCGCGAACCACAGCCAGTGACACCACACGAGCAGTCGTTCGAACCGGTTCACCCTCGCGGGGGTCGAGAAGCTCCGCTGCAGGCGCAGCGTCGGCGGCACGCCGAGGCCAAGCGCCCGGTCGATGACGATCGGGTAGCCGACATGCACGCGCGCCGCCAACCGTTCCGGATCGTCGTGCGGCATCTCGTACGCGGCCACGTAGCCCCACATGTTCAGCGCGCACACGGCAGCGTCGCGGGTGCGGCTGCGCGGCCACACAACGCAGAGAGCGGGGACCGACAGAGCCGACATACCGAGCACCGCAGGCGCGGGGAGCCCCAAGCGCTTGCGCGCCGGGGGAGCGGCGACGCCTAGCGCGACGAGAGCCCAGGCTGCCGCTCGGATGGCCCTCGACCTGCGCAAGGAGCGCCAGTATAAGGTTCGTCCCGCCCGCCTCCGGGCACGGCACGGGGCGCCGGCGGTCGGCAGGTCCAAGGCGCCGGCGGATGGCAGGGCCTAGGCGCCGGCGGCCGGCAGGTCATCGTGGCCTCGGCACCCACGTCACCCACCGCGCGTTCGGAGTCGGGACGGCGAGGCCGATGCGCTGGGTGCGCCTCCCGCCGGTCCGGCCGGGGTAGAATCTCGCGGCCTTGCGAGCCCATCCGTCCGACGCTCCACCCAATCGCAGGCGCCGCTGCTCGCGCGGGCTGACGCTCTTGGTGCTCGTCCTGGCCGCGTCGCTGGTGCTCGCCCCGAGCGCGTTCGCGAACTTCCTCACGCCGAAATCCGGCGGCTCTCCCAACGCCGACCAGATCGCCAGCCTCTACAAGATCATCCTCTACATCGCCGCCGTCGTGTTCGTGCTCGTCGAAGGCGCGCTCGTCTACTCCGTGTACAAGTTCCGGGCGCGGCGCAGCCGCGTCGCGGCCCAGATCCACGGCAACACGCGGCTCGAGATCGGCTGGACGGTGGCGGCGGCGCTGATCCTCGTCGTCCTCACCGTCGTCACGTTCGTCAAGCTCCCGAGCATCATCAACCCCCCGAACACCAGTGCCAACGGGCTTCTCTCGGCCTCGCTCGGCAAGCCGAGCCCACCAAATGGCAACAAGGTCACGATCTGCGTGCAGGGACGCCAGTTCATCTGGCGCTACGTGTACGGCGCGGAGTGCGACAACAACGCCTTCAGCGCCAAGCTGCCCTACAGCTACCAGACGATGTACGCGCCCACGAACACGACCGTGGTGCTGGTGATCCAGGCCCAGGACGTGATTCATGACTGGTGGGTCCCATCGCTCGGCGGCAAGGTCGACGCGGTCCCGGGCTACACAACCTACACCTGGTTCAAGTCTCCCCACCGGGCGATTTTTCACGGCCAGTGTGCGCAGCTATGCGGTCGCAACCACGCTGCGATGACCGCCCTCGTCAACGTGATGGACCCGGCGGCATATCAGGCCAAGCTCTCGCAGCTGAGCACCGGCATCGCCGCCGCCAACAGCCAGGTCACGCAGCTGCGCTCGATCCTCAGCCAGAACGGCAACCTCCCCCCGACCGGAAACCCGTAGGAGCTCGATGTCGACCACTGAATACGTTCTGCGCCCCGTACCGCAGGTGATCGCCGAAGAGGTGACGGTGCCGCGCACGACCAAGCGTTGGGTCGACTGGCTCACGACCACCGACCACAAGCGGATCGGAATCCTCTACCTGGTCACGACGTTCGTGTTCTTCATCCTCGGGGGGATCGAGGCGCTGCTGATGCGCGCGCAGCTGAGCGTGCCGAACAACACCCTGATCTCGAACGAGCACTACAACCAGCTGCTGACGCTCCATGGCACGACGATGGTCTTCCTGTTCGTCGTGCCGATCATGGCCGGATTTGGCAACTACTTCGTGCCGCTGATGATCGGCGCCCGGGACATGGCCTTCCCGCGCCTGAATGCGCTGTCGTTCTGGCTGCTGCTGCTCGGCGGGATCGTCTTCTACGTGACGCTGTTCTTCCATCCGCCGGAGGCCGGCTGGTGGAGCTATCCGCCGCTCTCGAGCTCCGTTTACTCACCCAGCGGGGGCCAGGACGCGTGGATCTTCCTGATCCACATCACCGGCATCTCCTCGCTCGTCGGTGCGATCAACTTCTACGCGACGATCGTCAACATGCGCGCGCCGGGTATGAGCTGGGGCCGGCTGCCGCTGTTCGTGTGGGCGATCCTGATCTACGCGATCCTGCTGATCATCGCGCTCCCGCCGGTGGCGGCGGCGGTGACCATGCTGCTCACCGACCGTCATTTCGGGACGCATTTCTTCGATCCCACCAACCACGGCTCACCGGTGCTGTGGCAGCACCTGTTCTGGTTCTTCGGCCACCCCGAGGTCTACATCATGATCCTCCCGGGGTTCGGGATCATCTCCGAGGTCATCCCGGTGTTCTCGCGCAAGCCGGTGTTCGGCTACAAGGCGATCGCCGCCGCGACGGCCGTGATCGCATTCCTGGCCACCCTCGTGTGGGCGCACCACATGTTCGTCTCGCCGGTCCCGGTCGTCGTCCTCGGCTTCTTCATGCTGAGCTCGTTCCTGATCGGGGTGCCGACCGGGGTGAAGGTGTTCAACTGGATCGCCACGCTCTGGCGAGGCTCGATCGTCACCACGGCGTCGTTGTACTTCGCCGTTGGCTTCATCGCGATCTTCATCCTCGGCGGCATCACCGGCATCTTCCTGGCCACGTTCCCGGTCGACTGGCAGCTCAACGACACCTATTTCGTCGTCGCGCACTTCCACTACGTATTGATGGGCGGCGCCGTGTTCTCGATCTTCGCCGGGATCTACTACTGGTTCCCGAAGATGACCGGACGAATGCTGAACGAACGGCTCGGCAAGCTGTCGTTCTGGGTGATGTTCGTCGGCTTTAACCTGACCTTCTTCGTTCAGCATGCGCTC